>Ga0335074_10016453_pt1 | contig 10415 bp, 6 predicted proteins | sample Lox_Sample_23_FD_206715 | JGI IMG/M metagenome (GOLD analysis project Ga0335074, IMG submission 206715) | Soil microbial communities from Loxahatchee National Wildlife Refuge, Florida, United States - Lox_Sample_2.3 | ecosystem: Environmental > Terrestrial > Soil > Wetlands | place: USA: Florida...
CGGGCTCGATCGCCAGAAGACGATCGACTTCATTAAGAACAACCGCCCGAAATATATTGCCTTCGAAGAGTGGGTCGTCGCGCAAAACGGCGGGTCGATTTCACCCGATCGCATCAAGAAACACAATGAGGCGATTCGCGGCTACAAGCATGCTGACGACCTCGCAGGAAAGATGCGCAACAGCTCGGGCATCAAGAACGCCTCGATCAAGGATGCGGTAACGCTCAATACCATCGAGGACCTTGACGACGTGCATGCTCAGGTGACGCGGAGCTAGCAAACGTGCGGGGAATTCCAGCTCTCGCGGCAGCGTGCGCCTTGGTCGCCGCTGCCGCGTTCTTGACGGCGCGCCCAAGCGGTGCAGCCGGATCGCTATCATTTACCGCCGCCCAGGCGGCAGCCGGGGCGTCCGATTTTGCTGCGCACTGCGCGACTTGTCATGGCTCGCATCTCGAAGGCGGCGCCGGTCCTGCGCTCAGCGGCGCGAACTTCAAAACGCTCAGTACCAAAGTAAAGGCCGACGTCAGCGACATCTTCACTTATATGACCACGAATATGCCGCTCAACGCGCCGGCGAGTCTCTCGCACGGCGAGTACGTCGATATTCTGTCATTCATACTGAGTAAGAACGGGTATCGTCCCGGATCCTCGGCGCTCACCTTTGGGGAGGCAAGCGCGTCCTCGGCAGCAATCGTCAAGGATTGAGCGGCGGCAGTGGAACGAAGCGCCGCCGGAGAAGCCCCAATAATGCGCTGCCTGTCTCGGCTGCCGTTCTTGGCGGCCGTCGCATTGATCGCCGCGGCGATCGGCGACCCGCTGGTTGAGACGATCGCGAATGCCGGCGTCTTCGGTCCGGGCTATGCCGACAACATCCACTCCAGTGTGGTCCCGGCCCTGATCGCAGGCCTTTCGCTCGCGTTGCTTTTGCTCGCTTGGCAGTGCCGTAATCTCGTACGCTGCACTGGAGAGGTGCGCGAGCGCCCGATCGATTTGGCGCGGCGCTTTCTTGCACGATCGTCGATTCACGATATCCCCTATGCGATCGTTTTACAACTCGCCGCGCTCTTCGTCATGGAGAGCAGCGAGCAGATCTTTTTCGAAGGCCGGTTGCTTGGCGGCACCGCGTGGCTCGGTGGCCCGGTATGGTTTAGTTTACTCGCGCATGCCGCAATCGGTGCTATCTGCACGCTTCTCTTGACGTTCGGAATGCGCGCGATCGTTCGGCGCGCCGCTACCCTGGTTGAGATCGTTTTCGAGCGTGTCCTCTGGGCACTGAAGCGCGAGAGTGTGACGAGCTTTGTTCGTCGCGACGATGACGCGAGGCGCTGCCGCTCGCAAGTCTGGCGCGTTCACCAATGCGGCGAACGCGCACCCCCGATCCTCTTTGCACTGACATAGTTCCGCAGAGAGGACCACCATGAAGCATGTTATTCGGGCGCGAATGCTCTTCGCGCTGAGCGTCATTTTCGTAAGCGGGTTTGGCTATGCGCAAGGAGCCGAAGCGACGACCGGCACGGTCGTGGGCCTCGTGACCGCAAACGGTGCACCGGTTCCCAACGCGAGCCTTACCTTGCAATCTCCATCCGGGATCTACCGCGCGAGATCGGACGATCGCGGGCGCTTTAGCGTGCTCGGTATCGCACCGGATGTCTACGTGGCCTCAGTCGAAGCAACTGGGTACAAGCCGGCCAAGCAGGATGGCGTCGTCGTGCTACCCGCACAGACACAGTACGTCGCATTCCATGTCGTTCCGACGCTCCAGACCATCGCGAGCGTTCAGTCGACCAGTCGCACGTTCACCACCGGCAGCACGAGTGACTCATTTACCGTTAGCGGCGCCCAGGCGCGCGCGCTTTCACCGCCGGTCTCATCCTCAGGGCTCTCGACGTACATTGGCGGTACCGTGCAGGGCGCGATTGCCGCGGTACCCGGCGTTGTGCTCGATCAGTTCGCCAACGCGATTCTGCGCGGCGGGAAAGTGTCCGACGCAATCTTCGACTACGACTCCGTGCCAATTCCGCAAGGTGTGGTTGCGGAACCGGGCGGCAACATCGTCGGCGCGCAGCTTCCCACTGCAGGCGTGGCGTCCACAACGACCACCCTTGCCGGCTACACGACGCAAGGCGACAACTCGCTCGGCGGCGTCGTCGACGAGATTCCTGCCGTCGGGACGTACCCCGGAAGCGTCACGCTCGAAAGCGGTTTCGGTCTTGGGGCACAGTTCGGTCAGACCACGTTGCAAGTGCTCGGCGCGTCACCGGATCTAAAGTGGCGATATGCATTCGCGACGATGACCGGCAGTCAGTATTTCCTTTACGGCAACGGCTCGTTCTATCCGGAGGAGGCGGCAACGTACGGGCTCGCGTTGCAAAATCGCGGCGAATACTCGCTGGAATCGAACGTCCACTATCGTATCGGCGCAAACGACGACGTCTCGATCTTGGGACTCGTCGGGCAAGCGACGTACGATCAGTACGGATCACCCTACGCCGGCGAAACCGTCGGCGCGTTCGACGGTACGACGGCGTCCGGCACGCCCGTCACCTATCCGGGCGAAGTGAATCCCGACGCGCCGGCCAATTACGCATCCGGCATTCGCGGCTCGTACAGTATCCTCAAGACGCAATGGTTGCACAATGGAGCGCATTCGCTTTCCCGCGTGCAGCTCTATCAATCGCAGTACGGATCGCAGGCAGGCGGTCCATTCTGGGACGAAAACGGCTGGCCCGACGGTATCATTTCGTTGTCACAGGCGCAGGGAAGCCGAGAGACGGGCCTAGGCTACGACGACGAGGACATCATCGGCGAGCATCACGACCTTCGTTTCGGGACCGAGTACCGAACGAATACGTCCTTCCTGAATCAAGTGGTGCCGACCGCAGGCGAGTTCATCACCTCGAATCCGACGCTGATTTCCTATCTCGCCTACTTCGGCGACACCTGGCACGTCACGCCGCGGCTCGATCTCATGGCTACGGGGCGCTTCACCGATACCCACGTCATCCCCAGCTTTGGTTCGATCTACGATGACGCCGCGCTGGATCCGCACGTCTCCGCCGCGTACAAGCTAACCAGCACCATTGCGGCGCGTATCACCTACGATCGCAATACGGTCGCGCCGTTGCCGCTCGAAGCGGATCGCGTCGACTCTACCAACGTCAATCCGGTCACGAATGTGCCCGCGCCCTTCGCGCCGCTTGCGCCGGAGGTCGGAAATGATCTTACCTATTCTCTCGAAGGTGGAGGGCGTTTGCAGTTTCGTGCAACGCTCTTCAACATCAACGAGCAGAATCTGATCGACGTCCTCCCCTACGACTTTCGATCGGCGCTGCAGTCAGGTGTCGAACCAAGCGGCGTGGGCGTTCCGACCAACGTGGGCGATCTACGTTCGCGCGGCGCAGAGCTGTGGCTCAGTCAGGCCGGATTCACGCTCGATACCAACTATATCCGCGCCTACTCGTCGAGCGCTTCGCAGTTTGCCTACAACGATCTCAATGCGCCGGCGGTCGCGGCCGGCGTGCTTTTCCCGGTCAGTTACCTGCCGAATTTCTCGGCCAATCTTTCGTACGAGTGGCACACCCGCAACCGCAAACTGCGCGTCACGCCGTCGCTCTCGTATGAATCCGGGTATCCATACGGCAACGGTAAGATGGTCTGGATCTTTAATCCGACAACCAACAAACCGCAAGAAGTTCCCAATGATAACTATGTCGATCCAGGGTACAACTACTACTTTCTCGAGAACCCGTCTGAACCGTATAATGCGGTGTCGAACCCGTACATCGCCAACCTCGGCACGCCGGAGGCCGACTTCCCGAACTCCTTGCACGCGCCGGGCGAGACCTTCGTCAACTTGCACATCGAGGGCGATGTCAGCTCGCGTGTCACGCTGATCGTCGACGTCGTCAATCTGCTTGGGAACGACGCACCCACCTCGTACCAGGGCAATCCTTATCTCATCGGACCGCCGGGCTACGCCGGCGGAAATACGCTATATGCAGCGGCGTATGAGGCGGCCGGCGGATATTCCGTTCCTTACACGCTGGGCAACGGCATACCAACCAATGACGGTCAGACGCAAGCGGTGCCGTGGACGTACGGCCGCGCCGGCTACGTTCCGCAGAACTGGCCCATGGGACGCACCGTGCAATTCCGCTTGCGCTTGCGCTTATGATGGCTCGTCGAAAGCGCCGGACAGATGTTCGGCGACCGCGCGTTCGATCGTGCGCGCGTTCGCCAGCGGACCGACGTCGAGCGCACTGCGCCCGCAACTCGCGATCAACTCGCCGACTTCGGCGCGCGCTTGCGGATCGTCGGAGGCGATGCGGATGAACCCATCCTCGTTCGGCGGCTCGACAAAGCCTTTGACCACGTGGCGATTGTCGAGTTTGTGCGCTAAGAGTTCAGCGCCGGATAGCCGGCCGAGATCGGGCGGACGCGTGGCGTCGACGAGGACGCCGTCCTTGTACTCCCCGAGTGCCGTGAGCGCGCGGTCAACGTCTTGCCAGCGCGTCGTTAGGAGCAGCGTATCGCAGACGGCCGCCTGCTGATAGGGTGTCGTTGCATACGCACCTTCACCGAGCGCCTCCGCTGCGGCCTGCGAGGTGCGATCGTCGTCGAGGTCACTAAAACAAATGGTGTGTCCGGTGCGGCGTATCATTCTGCCGATTGCAACGGCTCGATCGTCTGCGCCGATGATTCCTATGATAGCCATAGTATCGGGATTATACCCGCGAGGCGCGAGCCTCTCGCATGCGAGCGGCAGCTGCCTGCGGCTAGCGTGAACGCGGCGCCGCGACGCTTTTGCGCACGATCAGTTCGGTGGGAACCATGACCTGCGAGCGTTCGAGCGTAACGTTGCCAACGCATGCCTCGATCGCCCCGCGGGCGAGTTCGGCCGTGGGATAGCTCACCGTGGTAAGCGGCGGCGAGAGCACGCGTGCCATTGCGACGTCGTTATAACCGATAACCGAAAGATCGGCCGGGATCCGCAATCCGCGGGCGGTTGCGGCTTCGTAGACGCCGAACGCCATGTCGTCGCTCATCGCAAAGATCGCGGTTAAATCAGGCGCGCGCGAGAGTAAACGTTCGCATCCGGCAAGCCCGCTCGTTCGGCGGAAATCGCCCTCGACAACGAGATTATCGTCCCACGGCACGTCATAGCTTTCGAAGGCCCTCGTCGCGCCCAACAGGCGATCCGCAGTACCGGTCATCGCGCGCGGCCCGGTGATGATGCCGATACGCCGGTGACCGCGCTCGAGGAGATGTTCGATCGCGGCTTGGGCACCTCCGACGGTGTCGGCAGCGAATTCCGCAAACGGCAAACCATGGCGCGCGCTCATAACGACGCGTCCGCCTTGTTTGACGTATCCGCTTAGCTCTCGGCTCAGGTGCGCGCGATAGTCGTCGTCGTCGAATCCGGAGCCGCCGAGAATGATGGCACCGACGCGCTCGGCGCGAAAGGCACGCAGGTAACGAAATTCCTTTTCGATGTTGCGGCCGGCGTTGGCAAGCATGATCAGCCACCCGGCGCGGTCGGCAACGTCTTCGAGCGCACGAATGTAGTCATAGCTCTGTGAGTCAACCATATCGTGCAGTAGCACGCCGACGATCTTGCGCATGCCCACGCTCAAGCTGCGGGCGCTCGCGTTGGGGACGTAATCGAGAAGTTCGGCAGCATGAAGTACGCGTTCGCGTAGGTCGCGCGAGACGCGGTGCGTGCTTCCCGTCAGGACGCGCGAAGCCGTCGCGAGTGAAACACCAGCGCGTTCGGCTACCGCGGCCAGGCCCGACCCGTCGGCCGGGCTGGAGCGTTTCGCGGGCATCTTTGGAGGGGTTAGGCGGGGCGGGAGGTGCCTCCTCGGCCGGGCCTTCTAGGCGATGATTACGGCCCGTAACGCATTGACGTTCGTCAGCGTCGGGCCCGTGCTGACGAGATCACCAATCGTCTCAAATAGCGTGAAGCTGTCGTGACGACGCAGCAAGCCGCGCGGATCCAGGTTCGCTTTGTGCGCGCGGACCAGCGTGTCGGGCGTGACGATCGCGCCGGCCGCGTCTTCACTGCCGTCGCGTCCGTCGGTGTCGCCGGCAAGTGCCCAAATGTTCGCTGCGCCGTCGAGCGCAATCGCGAGCGAGAGCAAAAATTCCATGTTACGGCCCCCGCGACCGGGTGGCTCACTCCCGAGCGTAACGACCGTTTCGCCGCCCGAGAGCAGCACCGCGGGCGCGGCCGCCGGGAGAGCGCGGGCGCGCACGCTGCGCGCAATGCCGGCCATCATTATCCCGAGGTCGCGGCTCTCGCCCTCGAGTTCGCCGAGAACCACCGGCGCAAAACCCAGCTCGCGCGCCCGGTCGGCTGCGGCTCGTAAAGCGGCCGAAGGCGTCGCGATCAGGCGGACGTCCTCGGGAAACGCGCCCGGTTTTGGCGTCTCGGGCGCGTGTTTAAGGAAGGCAGTCACAGACGCAGGCAGTTTGAGTCGATAGCGCTCGATGATCTCGTCCACCTCAGCCAGCGTGCTGGCATCGCCGAGCGTCGGTCCGCTCGCGATGATCCGTGGATTGTCGCCGGGGATGTCGCTGATCGCGAGGGTGATGACCAGCGCGGGTGCGGCGGCTTGCGCGAGTCTGCCTCCCTTGATCGCCGAGAGGTGCGTGCGCACCGCGTTCATCTCGTGAATGGTCGCGCCCGAAGCCAGCAGTGCTTCCGAAACCGCCTGCTTATCGGCTAAGGTTAAGCCGCTGGCGGGCAGCGCCATGAGCGAGGAGCCGCCGCCCGAGACTAAGGCGATCACCAGATCCGCCGGCCCGAGACCGCGCACGCGCGCGAGGATGCGCTCCGCGGCGAGCTGACTGTTCGCGTCGGGAACCGGATGGGCGGCTTCTATTACCTCGATCGCCCGGGTTGCGACGGCGTGGCCGTACCGGGTGACGACCAAGCCCTCGAGCGGGACGTCGGGCCAAGCCGCCTCGAGCGCTGCGGCCATCAGCGCAGCTGACTTCCCGGCGCCGACGACGATCGTCCGTCCGGCCGGTGGCGAAGGAAGATGCGCGGCCAGAACCCGGCGCGGGTCGGCGCTCGCGACGGCGGCGTCAAAGAGCGAGCGCAGCACCGAGCGGATTGGGGTATCTTTGGAGGGCATAACAAGCGCATCTGCCATGCCCTTGAGTGGTGTTCTAAGCAATGTTATACTATCGGTCTGTGCCAGAGCGGCCCCGCCTTGACGAGGGCGACCAGGCGGCTCGACCCGGTGGAGCGACGGTGGGACCCCTTACGACAACGTGAGCTGCGGTACCCTGCGTAAGCAACCCGGATGGCACCCGAACCCAGGAGTTCTCCTTGAATCTCATTGACGTCAATAATTTCGATGCCATGCGCATCGGCTTGGCTTCACCTGAGCAGATCCGTGCGTGGTCGTTCGGCGAAGTCAAGAAACCGGAGACGATCAACTACCGCACGCTGAAGCCCGAACGCGACGGGCTTTTCTGCGAGAAGATCTTCGGCCCAACCAAAGATTGGGAATGTCATTGCGGTAAATACAAGCGCATTCGCTTTAAAGGCATGATCTGCGATCGCTGTGGCGTCGAGATCACGCGCGCGAAAGTCCGCCGCGAGCGGATGGGTCACATCGAGCTCGCGACGCCGGTTTCGCACATTTGGTATCTCAAGGGCGTGCCCTCACGTATCGGCATTCTCCTCGATATGTCACCGCGACAGCTCGAGAAGGTAATCTATTTCGCCGCGTACGTCGTGATCGATCCGGGCGATACGAACCTCACCAAGCGTGAAGTGCTCTCCGAGCAGAAGTATCGCGAAGCACGCGACAAGTACGGCAATCGCTTCAAAGCCGGCATGGGTGCAGAAGCGATTCGCGAGCTGTTGCGCGACATGAACCTCAAGAAGCTGCAAGAGGAACTGCGCAAAGAGTTCAAAGAGACCTCGGGACAAAAGCGTCTCAAGGCGATCAAGCGCCTTGAAGTCGTTGAAGCCTTTATTGCCAGCGGCAACCGTCCGGAGTGGATGGTCCTTTCCGCCGTTCCGGTGATTGCGCCCGAACTGCGCCCGATGGTGCAGCTCGACGGCGGACGTTTCGCGACCAGCGACCTCAACGATCTCTATCGCCGCGTGATCAATCGCAACAACCGCCTCAAGCGGTTGCTGGAGCTTAACGCGCCCGAGATCATCATCAAGAACGAGAAGCGCATGCTGCAAGAAGCGGTCGATGCGCTGATCGACAACGGCCGCCGCGGACGCCCGGTCACGGGTCCGAACAATCGTCCGCTCAAGTCGCTCTCGGACATTCTCAAAGGTAAGCAAGGGCGCTTCCGTCAGAACCTGCTCGGCAAGCGCGTCGACTATTCCGGCCGTTCGGTCATCGTTGTCGGTCCCTCGCTCAAACTGCATCAATGCGGTCTGCCCAAAGAGATGGCGCTCGAGCTCTTCAAGCCGTTCGTGATGAAGAAGCTCGTCGACCGCGGGCTCGCGCACAACATCAAGAGTGCGAAGCGCATGGTCGAGCGCGTGCGTCCGGAAGTCTGGGACGTGCTCGAAGAGGTGATCAAAGAGCATCCGGTGCTGCTCAACCGCGCGCCGACGCTGCATCGTCTCGGCATTCAGGCTTTCGAACCGGTGTTGGTCGAAGGCAAGGCGATCCATCTGCATCCGCTCGTCTGCACGCCGTATAACGCGGACTTCGACGGCGATCAGATGGCCGTGCACTTGCCGCTCTCGGCGGGTGCGCAAGCCGAAGCGCGCATTCTCATGCTCAGCTCGAACAACATCCTGTTGCCGGCGTACGGCAACCCGGTGTCGATCCCGACGCAAGACATGGTTTTGGGTCTCTATTACCTCACGTTCCAGCGTGACGAGTATGCGGGTCCGGCCAAAGCGGCGGTGACCGAAGAGTTCGACAAAGTCCCGCGTACCAAGAAGAAGAATGCGCCGGCTGCCGATGCGCCGGGCGCACTACCCACCTTTTACGATCCCAAGGAAGCAGTGATCGCGTACGAGACCGAAAGCGCGGAACTGCAAGAGTGGATCTACGTGCGCTGGAACGGACAGCTGATCAAGACGACCATCGGTCGCGTGATCTTCAACCTCGCGTTTCCGACCTCGTGGAACAAAGAGTTCGTCAATCGTATCATTGACAAGGGCTCGCTCAAGAAGCTCATCACCGAGTGTTACCGCAAATACGGCAATGCCGAGACCGCGAAGTTCCTCGACGCGATCAAGGAGCTGGGCTTCCATTACGCCACGCTCTCGGGCACGACTGTGTCGATCAACGACATCGTGGTCCCCCAGAGCAAGCACGACATCCTCGACAAGGCGCAGCATGAAGTCGACGAGTTGCACCGTCTCTTCGATCAGGGCTTCATCTCTGACGACGAGCGCTACAACAAGACGATCGACATCTGGTCGAAAGCCGGCGATGCCGTCACCGGTGCGATGCAGGCCGCGCAAAACCCGCTCAACCCGGTCTTCATGATGGCGACCTCGGGCGCGCGTGGTTCGATCGCGCAGGTCAAGCAGCTGGGCGGTATGCGCGGACTCATGTCCGATCCGTCGGGCCGCATTCTCGAGATTCCGGTAAAGGCATCGCTCAAAGAAGGCCTCACCGTCCTCGAGTACTTCATCTCGACGCACGGCGCGCGCAAGGGTCTTGCCGACACCGCGCTGCGCACGGCGGACTCGGGTTACCTCACGCGCCGTCTGGTCGACGTGGCGCAGGACGTCATCATCCGTGAAGACGACTGTGCGACCTCGAACGGCATCACGGTAAGCGACATTCGCGCGGGCAAGGAAATCATCGAGCCGTTGATCGACCGGATCATTGGCCGCCGTGCTGCCGAGGACGTCAAAGATCCGTCGGGCTCGGGACGGGCTGCCGTGGTAGTCAAGCGCGATGAAGAGATCGACGAAGAGAAGGCCAAGGCAATCGTCGATGCGGCGATCCCGACGGTGAAGATCCGATCGGTGCTCGCCTGTCAATCGAAGTACGGCGTCTGCTCGATGTGTTATGGCCGCGATCTCGCGACCGGCAATCGCGCCGACATCGGTACGGCGGTCGGCATTATCGCCGCGCAATCGATCGGTGAACCGGGCACGCAGCTGACGCTGCGCACGTTCCACACCGGCGGCGTCGCGACCGAAGACATCATCACCGGTCTCCCGCGTGTCGAGGAAATCTTCGAGGCGCGCAAACCCAAGGGTCAAGCGACGATCACCGAAGTCGGCGGCACGATCAAGTTCGGCGACGACAAGAATCGTCGCGTGATCTTCGTGGTCGACGAGACCGGCGAGGAGCACGAGTATGACATTCCGCATGGTACGCATCTCGCCGTCCAAGACGGCCAGAAGGTCTCGGCGGGCGATCAGCTCAACGAAGGCTCGCTCAATCCGCACGACATTCTTCGGATCA
>Ga0335074_10016454_pt1 | contig 10415 bp, 2 predicted proteins | sample Lox_Sample_23_FD_206715 | JGI IMG/M metagenome (GOLD analysis project Ga0335074, IMG submission 206715) | Soil microbial communities from Loxahatchee National Wildlife Refuge, Florida, United States - Lox_Sample_2.3 | ecosystem: Environmental > Terrestrial > Soil > Wetlands | place: USA: Florida...
TGCGGGAACTCGGCGCCGATTTCTATGCGACGAGCGCCTACAAGTGGTCAGGCCCGCACATCGGCGCCGTCGTGGCGGATCCGGACCTGCTCGCCGGGCTGCGACCGGACAAGCTGAAGCCGTCACCTGACTATGTGCCAGACAGGTTCGAGCTCGGCACCCTGCCATTCGCGAGCCTTGCCGGTGTCTCGGCCGCCGTTGCCCACCTGGCATCGCTCACTGACCTGCCAGACGCTGCGCCATCAGACTTCGGGGCCGACGCGGACCCGGCTAGTCTCCGTGGCCGGGTGCTCGCCTCGATGGCCGCTGTGCACCAGCATGAGCAGGAGCTCTTCGAAGTGCTGCTGGCAGGGCTGGACAGCATGGCCCACGTCCGGACCTACGGCCGCGCCACTAGCCGTACCGCGACTGCCTACTTCAACGTCGATGGCCTTACGCCGCAGGAGGTTGCGGAGCGCCTCGCGAGCCGCAAGATCAATGTCTGGGACGGCGACAACTATGCCTGGGAGCTGACCGGCGTACTCGGCATCAGGGAAACGGGCGGTGCCGTCAGGGCGGGTCTGGTGCATTACAACGACGCCGCGGACGTGGACCGGCTGCTGACCGGCGTGGCGGAACTCGCCGGCTAGTCCCGCGGCGGGCCTCACTGGGGAGACGCGGGTCAGGGCCCGGGTCGGTTGCTCCTGGCCGTGTCCGGTTGCTGGCTTACTCGACGGCGTACCGGTACATGCGCGTGTCGCGCTGCTTGAATCCTTCTCGTTCGTACAGCCGTCCGGCGGCAACCCTGGATGGCCGGGTAGACAGGTCGACAGTGCGCACGCCTGCTTCCCTGGCCAGCCGTATCGCTTCGCGGGTGAGCATGGAGCCGATGCCCTGGCCCCTGGCCGCCTGGTCGACCACGACGTCCTCGATCCAGGCCCGCAGCCCGGTCGGGATCCGGAAGATCACCAGGCTCAGCGACCCGGCGATCCGGCCGTCGTCGCTGCGCGCGAGCAACACGGTTACCTCCGGAGCCGATGCCAGGGCAGCGATCGCGGCGGCATCAAGCGGCTTGGCCGAGCTAGACAGCTGCGGCAGCAGCCTGCCGAAGGCCTCGACTACCTCGTCGGTCACGTCGGTGAGAATTTCCACGCCGATTGTCACCCGGCGCACTCTACCTCGCCCGTGGGCGAATGATCGCGTCCACCGCTACTGATCGAGACCGCATCAGGCCGCGCTGCCGGGCCTCAGCATAGATTATTTTATCAGTAGGATAAATAGCTTATACGGAGGCTACGCGATGATCGAGATCGTGGTCATAGAGACGCCCTCAGTTGGCTAGACGAGTACCTCACCTGAATGGCAACGTCGCAGCCCTCGGTTTCTCGGTGGCGCTCTTCTCGATTCCAAGCCGCCGATTGTCGCTTCGGCGCGCGAAGGCCCAGACACTGGCCTGCGGATGATAGTCAAGTACCAGTAGCATTACGGCCCGCGCGAAACCGCCGACCTCCAACGCCGAGTTGGATCGATCGTACTATCCCAAGCGTCATAATCAGCAAACCTGCTGCCATGAGACATACGCAGGCGACCGGAAATCCATGAGGCTGAACAAGACGTGCGATCACACCACCGATCAGCAACGGCATGCCAAGGTAATAATTCGCCCACGCCGCGGCCTGGAGCCTCAGCCCTTCAGGCCACGCCGCATTGCTGGATGCGCTCGCAAACCACGCGGCCACCTGTCGTTCGTGTGGCAGCAGGCGGTGCCCGCCTGTCATCGTACGCACGCTCGCCCGTTCACCCGCAAGAACTAGCCGCGCGACCAATGTCAGCGGCTGATCCGAGACCGCCACCAGTGTATGCCATGGCCCCTGCACCTTGGCTGACCGTATCCAGCGTACGCAACGTTTCCTCGGAAAACTTGGCGGCCGCCAACGTCTTTGCGCCGGCCAGCGCGGCGCTGGCTATGCTCAATAGACTGGCTACGGAGCCAGCGATGAAGCCGACGCAGGCCGCGTTGTGCTTGCTAAGGCAGTCCGGGCCATCAAGGGCAGCCGCGGCGGTGCCGGTGACTGCAGAGGCGATCGCCAGACCGGTGCCCCAGGCCGCCGCTGCAGTTTCGGCTGCTGCTCCGGCCAGCGCCAACGCTCCGACTCCTGTGACAAGCGCGACCACTCCTAGCCCGATGCCGAGCCAGTCCAGCCAGGACAAACCGCATCCTTGTCCGTCGAGGTCAGGGCTGGTAAGAGGGTCGCCGAAGGCGTAGGCGTAGGGATTGGCACAGCCTCCCTGCTGCGGATCGACGGATAGGAATCGGGCTTCGGTGGGGTTGAATGTGCGTGCACCGAGCAGGATGGTGCCGGTGGCGGTGTTGGTGAGTTTGCCGCCGGTGGCGTAGGCGCCGAGGCTGTTGGGCCCGATGGTGCTGGCTGGGGCTGTCTGCCCGGGGTTGAGCACTCCCCACGGGTTGTAGGTGACTGGTCCGCTCGTGAGGGTGCCGCTGCTATTGGTGGCAGCGGTGGTGTCGCCTTGCAGGTTGGTGTAGTCCCACGCGTCGCCGGAAGACTGCACGATGTCAGTGACTCCGCCGGGCAGGGGGATGATGCTCTGGACGACGTCATCGCTGGTGTTGAGAACGGCGACGGGAGTGTCGCTGTAGCCAGCGTAGGAGTACAAGGCGGTGCTGCCGTTATTGTTAGTACTTGCGATAAGCCGGTTGAGGGCGTCGTAGGTGCTGGCGATGGTCTCCCCGCCCGGCGTGGTGACGGTGGCGACCCGGTCGGAGGCGTCCCAGGTGTAGGTGGTGCCGTTGTCGTTAGTCTGGTCGCCGTCTTGGCTGTAGGCGTAGGCCGTGCTGGTGCCGGTGGCACTCCCGGCGCTGTAGGTGGTGCTGGAGACGAGCTGGTCGGCGGTGTTGTAGCAGTAGTCGGTCGCCTGAGTACTGCTTCCGGTGGTGGTGGTGACGCTGGTGATGTTGGTGTTGGCGCCTTCGCCGGAGTCGGCACAGTTGTCGCTGGCCGGGTTGCTGGCGTAACTGTAGGTGTTTTCCGTGGTGGTGCCGCCCGCAGTGTCGTCGGCCCTGGTGAGCCGGCCGGCGCCGTCGTAGCCGTAAGTTGTCTGGGCGGTGCCGCTGCCCTGACTGGCGGTCTCGGTAGCCCACCGGCCCGCCAGAGTGTAGGTGACGCTGTCGGCGGTGATGGGCTGGCCCGTGCTGGTGTTGGTGTAGGTCTGGCTGTCCTGGTTGCCGTGGGCGTCGTAGCCGACGGTGGCCTGGGTGCCGTTGGCGTAAGTCACGCCGGTCAGCTGGCCGGTGTTGTTGTAGCTGGCAAGGGCCAGCTGCGTGCCGCTGGCCGAGGTGGTGGTGGGGTTGCCGCTGTTCGGGTCGTAGCCGAACGTGAGTGATCCGCCGGGCCCGTCGCTGGCGGTGGTCTGGCCGGCCTGGTTGTAGGTGGTGGTGGTGGTCTGGCCAAGGGCGTCGGTGTAGGAGACGTTCTGACCCAGCAGGTCTTCGGTGGCGGTGATCGTGCCGCTGGCGTCGGAGACCGAGCTGACCAGAGGGTTGCCGCCGACGTTGTAGGAGTAGGTGACGGTCCGGGTCGGCGCGGTCGCGGTAGCGGGCCAGGTCTGGCTGGTGATCCGGCCGATGGCGTCGTAGCTGGTGCACTGCCAGGGCTGGCTGCTGATGTCACCGGGATCGCCGACGCGCACCCCGGCCTGGGCGCCGTCTGCGTCGTAGATGAACTGCTCGACGCGGGACTGGCCGCTGCCGCCGGGAGCGGGGCCGGTGAGCTGTTCGAGCAGGCCGACCTGGTCGGTGCCGGCTGCGACGCCGCAGGCAGCGGCGACAGGCCCGGCGGTGCCGCTGTAGTTCTCGTAGGTGGTCTGATTCCCGGCGGGCAGGGTGGTGGCGATCTTCTGCAGGTAGCCGCCGTCGGCGGGGTCCTGATAGGTCGTGGACGTGGTCAGGTCCAGCCCGGCCGGGTTCTGGGTGGTGGAGGTGACCAGCCCGTACATCGGGGTGATGCCATCAGCCGCGTTGCTGTAACTGTAGGTGGTGACGTCGCCGTCCGGGTCGGTAGTGGTGGTCTTGAGCCCGTAGGCCGGGTCCAGCCAGGACAGCGGCAGCGCGACAGGGACGGCCGTGGAGTTCGGCGGGGCGTAGCCGACGTTGTAGGAGGTGGCCTGGGCCGGGGAGCCGACCAGGTCGATAGTGATGGTGTGCTGCCCGGCGGTCAGGTTGATGGTGTCCTCGCAGTTGATCGCGGCGATCCCGGCGTAGGTGCCCTGGAAGTCGTTGTCCTCGTCCCCGCCATCCAGTTCGTAGATGATGTTGGTGAGCTGCAGGGTGCCGTCGATGTCCATGGTGAAGGCCTGGTTGTCTTCGACGCAGAACATCCAGCTGCCGGCGCTGGGCACGGTGATCGTGCCGGTCATCTGCAGGCTCCACTGGTCGTTGCCGTCGACGCCCAGTGCGGGACCGGTCGCCCCCTGGGGCGTGGTGTTTTCCGGCCAGTCGGCGCACAGGTCGGCGGTGCTGCTGGCGCCGTAGGAGACCGGGAAGTTCGGGCAGGTGCTGCCGGTGGCGGTGTCGCTGCCATCGCCGAACCCGTACAGTGCCGGGGCGCCGTCGAACTCGCCGTTGGGGTAGTAGCTTTCGGCCAGCCCGTTCATGTTCTGGTCGTAGGCGGCCTGGCTGTCCGGGACCGCGACGCCGCAGCCAGTAGCGGACTGCGGGTCGGCCAGCGGCAGGTAGCCGACGGCCGGACCGTTGAGTGTCACGCCGGAGGGCACGGTCGTGGGGTCGAAGCACTGGACCGGGGCGGGGCCGTAGGTGTTAGTGACGTCGGAGTCGATGTCGTAGACGGTGCTGGTCTGCTCGCCCTGCTGGTTGACCGTGATGATGGGCCGGTCCTGGGTGTCCCAGCTGGTATAGCTGGTCAGCCCGGTCGGGCCGGCCTCGGCGTAAATCCGGGACTGGGCGTCGTAGAAATAAGTGTCATCCACGCCTGCCGGGCTGCAGCCGGGCGCAGGCTGGGAGCAGCCGGTGCCGCCCGGGTCGAACCCGGCGATGCTGACAGTGGTCGCCCCCGAGCCCGGCGTGGCTGAGGAGGGGTAGTAGTTGTAGGTGCGTTCGGGCCGGGGCTGGCCGGGGGCGGGCTGCGGCTGGGTGACCGTAGCGACCTGGCCGCTGCTGTTGTAGGTGATCCAGGTGTCCGCCACGCAGGTGTCGGCCAGGCCCGAGCAGGTCGGCTCGCCGGGCACGCTGTCGGTCAGCACCGCGTTGGCCAGCGCGTCGCGGATGTCGTTGAGCCGGCCGTCGGAGTCGTAGCCGAACTCGGAGATGTTCGGGGTCGGGTCGCTGCCGCCGGTGCCGGGGTTCTGCACTTCTTCGAGCTGGTCGTTGCTGTTGTAGACGAAGCTGCTCTCGGTGCCGTTCCAGTAACTTATCCCGCACAGCAGCCCAGCATTGTTGATGCTGCCGCCGCAGGCGGTGGCGTTGCCGTAGGACAGGGTGATGCTCTGGCCGGACACCGGGTCTTTGATCGACAGCAGCACGATCGGCGGGTCGGCCTCGCTGGTATCGGCGGGGTCGGGGCCCCAGGTGTACTGCAAGTCAGTCGGGTGCACGGCATCCGGCACCGAGGTCATGCTGGCCAGCTGGCCGGAGGAGTTGAACACGTAGTCGTAGCCGTCGGCTGATGATAGCTCGATCTGCCCGTTCACCACGGTCAGTGCGTCGGTGACTCCGGCCTGCGGGGTGTAGGTGCCGTTGCCGTCGTTGGTATCGGTGAACGTCTCGGTCTGCCCGGTGGGCGAGTGCACCACGACCTGGGTGCCCATGTCGGTCGCCGATGTCCAGGCCGGGGCGGCGGCACCGAGCGACCAGCCCGGCGGCAGGCCGGTGGCCACCGGGGTCAGCCACGGCGAGGTGACCAGGGTGGACACGTCACCCGACGGCAGCAGCTGGTCGGCGTACAGCTGCACGACCGGGTCGCCGGGCGGCACCCATGCCTGCACCTCGATCTGGTATGAGCCGGACAGGGTCTGCGCGGTCTCGAACGCCGGGTCGTTGCCCTCGGGCCCGCCGGTGTCGCCGCCGGACCAGTCGTTGAACACCGGCGTGGTCGAGCCGTTCAGGTAGATTCGCATCCCGCCACCGGCGATCCCGCCAAGATCCCAGTTCCCCGCCGGGAGCGTGATCTGCCCGGTCCACTGGGCCAGGTACTCGGCGTCGGGCGGGATCGACCCGACCGGCGGTGTCACCGGCTCGTTGGGATTCGAGGTGACGTCAATGTCCGGCTCAGTGAGCGTTCCGGCCGGGCCCTGGCCCGATCCTGCTGCCGGGAACTGGTTGTTCCCTGAGTCGGGATAAAAGGACGCGGTCAGGCCGTAGTCGGGTGAGGTCGCGGTGGAAGACTGCAGCGAGTTGTAGGTCAGCGTCACCCCCGCCGGCCCGGACAGCGTGGTCATCGACGGGGTACCGACCGCCAGCGATAGGTTGCCGGTAACCATGTCCACGGTCTCGCTGGCCGGGGACAGGCCCGGCGAGGGCGCGCCCTGGGCCGGCACGCTGGTCTGGCCCGGCGGCGCGCCCACTGTGTCGGTCGGCGAGGTCTCGCCCGCCCCGAGCTGCAGTTTGACCGTGAACGAAACTGCTCTCTGCGGCAGCGCCGGCGGCACGATTGCCGGGTTGTTAGCAATCACGGGAGGTGCGGCCTCGGGATTCTGATTGGAGTCAGAGTCCTGCACCGTGGCGTAATAGGTCATCCCGTCGCTCAGCGCCCCGGCCGGCACGGTCCACGTGGGAGTGGTCAGGCATATCTGTGAATTGCATGTATTGGTGTTGCTCGTGTAAGTGCAGATCGAGTTATCAGGAGCGTTGTTGTCGTCGGTCTGGCAGGGCTGCTGAGTCCAGCCGGAGTTCGCCACGATCTGCCCCGAGCCCCAGGTCGGCGAGGTGGAAATCTGGAAGTCGTACTCAACGTCCTGGACCGGGTCGCACTGCGCGGGGGCAGCCGGTGTCTGATCGCCGGCCACCTCGCAGATGAACTGGTCGGCTGTCGTCGCGGTCAGGGTCGGCGTCGCGGTCGCCAGCACACTGCCGGTCGCCGGCGCGGTGAGCTGCGGTGATGGTGGCTCCTGATAGTAGACGAAAGATCCGGAAATATCAGAGAGCGTGGCCAGGCCGTCCACATCCGGGTTCGTGCTGGTGTACACGGTGCCGACGAAGCCGAACCAGGAACCAGACTCGGTGTCGGGCATCCACGGCGTGATGTTGGCCACGAAGCTCTCGTCCAAGCCACCAGTGCTGTTATCTGACAGAAGCGTGCCCTGAAGGATCCCGTTGTATGAGCTAGGTTCGCTACTCTCGCCGAAAACTTCCTCGCCGGCCAGGTAGCAGGCTTTGCTGCACTCGGCGACCAGCTGCGCCGACGACGGCACCCACGGCTGGCCCCCGGCCGGCGCTGCCGGCAGAGCAGGCCACTGCATGTCGACCGCGGCATCCCAGTCCCCGCCCTCCGACTCCCCGAGCTGGGCCTCACCTGAGTCGCAGGACCCCGCACCGATGTCGTTGCACGTCTCGGCCCCCTCCATCGTGCCCCCGGTGAACTCAACCGATGGATCGATCACCACCGGGAACGCCGACGAGGGCAGCGACTCCAGCCACGACCGTGACACCGACATCACCACCCGGCCGCCGGACACCGACAGCCGGGCATCCGACGCAGCCGTCGGCGACGGCCCAGGCCTACTGCCCGCGAACAGCCGGCCGAACCGGGTCTTCCGGCCCTGCGACTGCGCGGCAGACAAAGCAGTCGAGACCGTCACCGGCGGAACCGTGGCCACGACCTTCCCGGCGGCCAGCAGCTTCAGCCCCCCGGCCCGGTCCCCCCGCGCCGTCACCCCCGACAGCGCGAACGCGTAACTAGCCGCCGCGCCCCGCCCGGTCAGCACCAGATCCTCGGTCACCGCCTCCGAACTCACGTACTGCGACAATTCCGCATCCGGCCACAATCCCGCCCACCGGGCCTGCGACCCCGACACCGACGGAGCCAGCAGCCGCCTCGCCACCCGCCGCGGCGTGAACCCGAATACGGCCCCGTTCGCGCTCACCTGCTCAGCCCCGCCCGGCCCGAACGACACCCGCCAGCTATTGGCCCCCGACCGGAACCATCCCGCCCGGCCCGCCACCGGGCTCAGCGACGTCACGATCGGCTGCCAGCCCGACGACCGGGACGGCCGGTAGAAATGCGGCGTCGCGTACTCCCGGACCGTCCGCGCACCCCCGGCATCCCGCCAGGTCGAACTGGTCGCCGTCCGGTCCGCCACAATCTCCGACAACATCTTCGGCTGCCTAACCGGCGCTCTGGAAGACCCCCCGCCGCCGGGCACCTTCGGAACCGGCCGGTGAAGCTTCGGCGACACCAGCGGCACCACATGACGATGCGCCGGAACCGCAGCGGCCTGAGCCGTGGCAGGCACCACCGAACAAAGCCCCGCCCCGGTCACGGTAACCGCAGCCAGAACGCCGATGACGCGGCGCGCGCGCGACTTAACACCCCGGCTGATCCCTATTTTCATGACCGGAAACCTATTATTTAGCAAATTGAACACGCAATATGTGCCAGGTGAACACTGGGTAAACAGAAATGCCGGCAGAACCGCCGGACTAAGCACTGCGAAATGTCTCAGTCGGTGAATCGGACACTCGATTGCACGAGGTAGTAAACACGACACACAATCGCCGCCGTACAGCAGAAGCGGCTGGCGCTGTGGCCTAACTAACGCGAGGGACGACTGGCCGGATAACGAGTGTGTGGCTCGCTCGCTGCCCCTGTCGTCATTGCCGTAATGACGCTTTCGGTCTGAACCTCTCCAAGGGAGGAACAACCCGGGTCCTGTCCTATCGCGGCTCCCGCAGGTTCCTGCATGGCAAACGACTTCTTGCATCGCAGCCTCAGAGCCTGGCGACATCGACCAAGCCGTCCACAACGGGTCCTCTTTGAGATCGCTGTCCAGTAGTCAGGCGGGGTTTCCCCGAAGTCCGCTTGGACGGCGATATTGTGCGGGTGCTGGCGCCTCGCCGTATCGTGGTGGCGGGTCCGGGAGTGGCTTGTCCCAAGAGCCGGGGTGCGGGGTGTGAGCTGGCCGCGCTGGATGCAAAGTCGTTCCCCGGTTGCCCTCCCAGGCTCTTAGCGCTGGCGGGTGCCCTGCGGGCGTCGGCCGACAGGCAAGCGAAGATCGTGGAATTCCTTCTGACCATCCGGCTGCGCTGAAGCTGTGACTGGTTGCGCCCAGGTGAGGACTAGTCACCAGGCAGCGGCGTGCCCTGGGGCGCGGCAGTTACGCGGGCAAACCTGCTGGTAGCAGCGACGGTCAGGGTCAGCGCTCACTAGCAGGCGGCCAACGGACTCGTTCTGCTGGCAGCAAGTCGTCAATGGCGACTTTTGGCGTCTTACTGGTGGCGGCTGGTGCCGCTTGCATGGGCTGCGCGCCGGGTTCGGACAATGCCCGGCGGGATTCGCCGGAACCTGCCGCAGGGAGCAGCCCAGTGCTCAAATGGCTCGCCGTAGCCGCCGCTCTCGCGCGGCCGCGCTCCCTCTAGCACTCCTGCTCCTCGTCGGCGCGGCAGTCGGATCTGCCAGCGCGATGAACACAAGCCTGGCGGGCGGCCCGAGCGTCCTCGCGTTGTCGGACATCCCGCCGGAATACCTGGCGCTCTACATGGACGCCGCGCAGACGTGCCAAGGCCTTCCCTGGGGCGTCTTGGCGGGCATCGGCGAGGTCGAGAGCGACCACGGCCAGTCGACAGCACCGGGCGTTCACTCGGGCGCTAACTATGCCGGGGCTGAGGGCCCGATGCAGTTCGAACCCGCAACCTTCGCGCAGTACGCCGTCGATGCTGACCCGAGCAGCAAACTGAGCCCCTACGTTCCGGCGGACGCGATCTACACGGCAGCCTCGATGCTGTGCGCGAATGGTGCCTTCTCAGGTACTGCAGCTGGGATCCGCCAGGCGATCTTCGCCTATAACCACTCTCCCGCCTACGTCAGCCAGGTCCTCTTGCCTGGGCCGCCCGGTACACCGTCCCGGCACCATCGGCAGCGGCCGTGGTCGCCATCGCCTTCGCGCTCCGGCAGATCGGCAAGCCCTACCGGTGGGGCGCAACCGGCCCCAACGCCTACGACTGCTCCGGCCTGGTCTACGCCGCCTACGCGGCGGCTGGGATCCGCATTGCCCGCACCACCTTCGGATGGCGGCATGACGGCCCGCAGGTTCCGCTGACCCAGATCCAGCCGGGAGACCTCGTCTTCTATCCCGGCTCCGATGGCACCGCGAAGAACCCTGGTCACGTCGTCATGTACCTGGGCGGAAGCCAGGTCATCCAGGCTCCGCAAACCGGCGAGGACGTCCAGATCGACCCGCTGGACCTG
>Ga0335074_10016455_pt1 | contig 10415 bp, 5 predicted proteins | sample Lox_Sample_23_FD_206715 | JGI IMG/M metagenome (GOLD analysis project Ga0335074, IMG submission 206715) | Soil microbial communities from Loxahatchee National Wildlife Refuge, Florida, United States - Lox_Sample_2.3 | ecosystem: Environmental > Terrestrial > Soil > Wetlands | place: USA: Florida...
GGAAACTCTCTCTTACGGACTGCAGCGCGGGCTGCTGGACTGGGCGGCGCTGATTGTGGCGCGCGAGCGGCGCGGCGACTGGCGCAGGGAGTGGCGCGGCGAGCTGTGGCAGGTGCGCCGTGCCACCGCGCATCCGGCAACGCCGCTGCTGAGCGCGGAAGTCGAGCGCGTGCAGTTCTGCCTGGGCGCGTTTGCCGACGCATGGTGCCTGCGCGGCGATCTCTCGATTCGCGCGAGGCTTGTGCATCGCTCGGCGCTCGACTGCATCCTGGTGCTGGCCTGCGCTGTGTGCCTGTGCGCCGTGGCAGCGCGCAGCCTGCGCGGCGTGCGCGCCGAACAGGACACATTGCGCTATCGTGTGCGGCCGGGAGTGATTCTGATTGAAGACGCCGGATCGGCTGGCCTGCCCATTGCAGCCGTTTCGCTGGAAGAATTTCGCGGCTGGCAGTCGGCGCGGCAGCGCTTTTTCGATGAGATTTCGTACTATCGAAGCGCCGCCGAATGGGTCACCGTCGACGGCGGCGGCAGGGCAATGCGTGTAGCGCGCGTGAGTTCGAGCTTTTTTGCAGTGCTCGGCGTGCCGCTGCTTTTTCCGGCGCAGGCCGGCGGGCAGAGCGCGTCTCACGACGTCGTGCTGAGCTACAGGATGTGGGTCCGCGACTTTAATGCGAACCCGGCCGTGGCTGGGCGCGAGCTGCGGATTGGCGGCGAGACTCTGCGCATTGCGGGCGTGGCGCCGTCGAGTTCGCTGCCGCTGCCGGGCGATCCGGAGCTTTGGGTGGTTGGCGCGGTCGCGTATGCGGCGAACGATAGCAAAGCCGACGGGTTTGTGATCGCCCATCTGTCGCCCCGGGGGCAGGCCGCCTTCACCGCCTACGGCAATCACATACCGATTGCGGTTGCCGGCGGCGATCCCGACTACGCAAGCCTGGTGGGCATAAAGCTGGCAGATGAGAGCAAAGGGCCCGGCGCGCTGGGCGGGTTCGCGCTGTTTCTGGCGCTTCTTGCCCTGCCCGCGGTGGTCTCGGTCTCGCTGGGCGAATCGAACTTCAGCGCCTACCGGCCTTCGTTAAAACGCCAGTGCGTGCGATGGCTCTTTCTCGCCGGCAAAATGGGGCTGGCGATCGCGATTGCCTTTTATGCTTCCATTGCGCTGGCCTACGGCTTTACCAGCGCCTACTCGCCAACCGCCGAGTTTGCACAGTTTGCGCTGGGGTTTGTCTTCAGCCTGCTGGGCTTGCAGTGGGCGTTGATGGACCAGCGGCACCGCTGCCCAATCTGCCTGCGCCACGTGACGAACCCGACGCGCGTTGGCCTGGCGTCGCAGACATTTCTTGGCTGGAACGGCACCGAGATGTTCTGCGCCGGCGGCCACACGCTGCTGCACGTTCCGGCGCTGCCGACAAGCTGGTTTGCCGTGCCGAGGTGGGTGTATCTGGATTCGTCGTGGGGATTCCTGTTTACGCCGTAGAGGCAGGGAACGAGGGAACAAGGAACCGAGGGGCCTGGAATCAGGCTTCAGGGACAAACGAGAAGGGCGAGCCTGAGAGCTCGCCCTTTGTATTGGGGATTGCCGCGTGCAGTAGAAATCGGGGGAGGGCCACAGATGGAAAACAAGATTGCCGCGGGGCACCGATCTGCGCTCAACACCCTGAATGAGGGCCGATGAAAAAAGCGTAACCGGACAAAGGCGATAAGTACAATTGATTGTTTTTACTGTGACGATTGGCATGTTCTATGATTGAGCGGGGCAGGTCGGGTTATGAATCTGCAGGAGCTGCGTTACCTGGTTGCAGTGGCCGAGCACCGGCATTTTGGACGGGCGGCCGAGTCATGCAATGTGAGCCAGCCGACGCTCTCAAGCCAAATCAAGAAGCTTGAAGACGAGCTGGGCGTAACACTGCTCGAACGGACCAACAAGCGCGTGGACCTGACGCCGGTGGGCGGGCAGATTCTGGCGCACGCGCGGCGGGCGCTGGCCGAGGCGGGCGAGATGGAGGCGGTGGCGCAGGCGGCGCGCGATCCGCTGGTGGGGCCGCTCAAGCTGGGCGTCATTCCCACGCTCGCGCCCTACCTGATGCCGCTGATTTTTAAGCCGCTCAGGCAGGCGTATCCGGGGCTGACTCTGGAGCTGTGGGAAGACCAGACGCGGTCGCTGATTGATGGGCTGCGCAACCACCGGCTGGATGCGGCGCTGCTGGCAACCGAGGCCGACGCGCCGGAGATTACCGAGCTCAGGCTGTTTGACGAGCCGCTGCTGGCGGCGCTGCCGCGCAATCACCGGCTGGCCAAAGCCGCCAGCGTGGACGAGGAGGCGCTGGCCGATGAGCTGCTGGTGCTGGCCGACGGGCACTGCCTGGCCAGCCAGGCTCTCGAGGCATGCGGCGCTCGCGCGCTGCGGGCGGGCTTTGGCGCGGCCATGCAGGCATCGACTCTGGAGACGCTGGTGAACCTGGTTGCGGCGGGATACGGAACAACGCTGCTGCCGGCCCTGGCCTGCGGCTCGTTCAGCAAGCGGGAGGTGGTGCTCAAGCCGCTCGAGGGCGCGTCGAGCCGGACCATCAGGCTGGCGAGCCGGCCGGGGTTCCCGCGGCCGCAGGCGCTCAGGGCGCTCGAGAAGGTGATCAGGAAGACAGTGGGGGCGGTAGCGTGATGAAATCGCAGATTTGGCTACTTAACACCGTCCTTGCAAGTACTTGCGATCGCTTCCTCACTTATTACTTCAGGCCGAATTAACGCGTTATTCAATTCCGGACCCCCTTATCCACAAAGGCACAGTTTTCGGGCGTTGACCCCGAGTTTCGGCGTCCGTAGAGTCAGTATTCGAAGGGAAATTTGCGTGCCTGCCGGGCTGCGGGAATGAAGCTTTGCGGCCGGCGGCGCGCGGTTCCGGCCAGCCCCATCGGAGTGGAGTGTAAATGCTGAAACTGAAGAAGATTCACATCCTCGGCTTTAAGAGCTTCTGCGACCGCACGGAATTGACGGTGGCGGGTACGGGCATCGCCGTGGTGGTGGGGCCGAATGGATGCGGCAAGTCGAACATCTTCGACGGGGTGAGCTGGGTGCTTGGCGAGCAAAGCGCCAAAAGCCTGCGCGGCACGCACATGCAGGACGTGATTTTTGCCGGTACGCGCGACCGCAAGCCGCTGGGCATGGCCGAGGTGAGCCTCACGCTGGTCGATCCCGAGGCGTACGAGGGGCCGATTCCGGTTGAGCCGGAGGTGGAGATCGACCAGGACGGGCCGGCCGATTGGGACGAGGAAGAGCTGAGGAAACAAAGCGCCGCCGAGGCTGAGGAGATTGTGGCGGCCGAGCAGCCGGGCGTGGTGACCGAAGAGCCCACTCCCGGGCAGGAAGCCGGCGCCGGCGAAGACTCTCAAGCCGCGGACCGGGTCCAGATCGCCGCCCCGCCGCATGCAGCCCACGGGGCCGGGCCGGCGGTGGTACTCAAGATCAGGCGCCGCAAGTTCCACGCGGCGCCGCGCAAAGGCGAGGTGGTGATTACGCGGCGGCTGTTCAGGACCGGCGAGAGCGAATACCTGCTGAACGGCAAGCTGTGCCGGCTGCGCGACATCCAGGACATCTTTATGGGCACCGGCCTGGGGCCGGATAGCTACGCGATCATCGGTCAGGAGCGCATTGGGCAGTTGCTGAGCGCAAAGCCGCTCGACCGGCGCACGATTATCGAAGAGGCCGCGGGCGTAACGCGCTTCAAGACAAAAAGGCGGCTGGCGGAGCTGCGGCTCGAGAGCGCCAAGCAGAATCTCTCGCGGGTCGACGACATTTTTGAAGAAGTCACGCGGCAGATGAACTCGCTCAAGCGGCAGGCCGCCAAAGCCGAGCGCTTTGCGGCGGTGCGCGAGGAGCTGCGAGGACGGCTCCGCGTGGTGCTGGCCAGCCGCATGGCGGCCATGGACGCCGAGCAACAGGCGATGGAAGAGCAGATTGCCGGGCTCACCGAGAAGATCAACGGTTCGGCCGAAGAGATTGCGGCGCTTGAGGCGAGCCAGCACTCGCTCACCGAGCGCGGATACGAGCTGGACAGCGAGGGGCAGAACGCACAGTCGCGCGCCAATGAAGCGGCAGTCGAACTGGAGCGCGCCATTGCCCGCGAGCGAAGCAACACCGAGCGCATCGCAGAGCTTGAGACGCGGGTTGCCGCGGCGGGAGCGGAGCTGGATCAGACCCGGCAGCAGTTGAGCGGCATTGCCGAAGAACGCGCGCAGCAAAGGCAGTTTCTTGAAACTGCGGCCGGCGAGGCACGGGAGTTCAGGCAGAAGGTTGAAGCGCGCCAGCAGGAGGCGCGCGGCGCGGCGGAAGAGGTGTTTACCGCGGAGAGAGCGCTTGAAAGCAACCGGCGGCACGCAATGCATCTGCTCACCATGGCAGGCAACGCGCGCAACCATACCGCGCAGGGCGAGGAAAGCCTGTCGGCGCTGGAGCGGGAGGCCGAGCGGCTGCAGACTGAGATGGTGCAGGCGCGCAACGAGCTTGAGAGTCTCGGGCTCGACACCGGCCAGGCGCGGTTCAGGTTTGAGAGCGCCGCAGACTCCATAAGGCGGCTTGATGGCGAGATCGGCGCAGTGCGCGGCGAGCTGAACGCAGGTCGCGTGAAGGAGAATGAGCAGCGGACCAAAGCGAACCAGTTGCGCAGCGAGCTGGCCGCTGCCGCGGGCAGGCGCGACTCGCTGCAGGCGCTGATCAGGAATCACGGTTACTCCACTGACTCAGTGCGAAAGCTGCTGAAGCCGGGATCGCTGGGCCGGAACATGGCGCCAGTGGGCACGCTGGCCGACTTTATTGAAGTGAGCGGCGAGCACGAGGGCGTGGTAGACGAGTTTCTGCGCGAAGAACTGAACTACGTGGTGGTTGAGAACTGGGGCGTGGCCGAGCAGGGCGTGCAACTGCTGAAGACCAGCGATGGGCGCGCAACGTTTCTCATTCACAACGAGTCGCAGGGTCTGCTGTTTGAAGAGCAGAAGAGCATGATCCACGAGCCCGGGCTGACGCCGCTGCGCGACGCAATCAGGGTGTTGAACGGATTCGGCAAGTCGCTGGAGATGATTCTGCCGAAGATAAGGTACGGTTACCTGGTTGACGAAGGCGTGGACGCGCAGCAGCTTGCCGCGCGCTACGGCCACGCGTACTTTTTGACGCGCGAGGGCGAGTGCTTCCACAACTCCACCGTGACCGGCGGCAAGCCGGCGAGCGAGGGTCCGCTGGCGTTGAAGCGCGACCTGCGCGAGACCGAGGGCCGGCTCGACCGGCTGGAGATTGGCCTCGGGCAGGCCGAGGCCGAGGCAACGGCGCTGACGCGCGAGATTGAGCGGATGACCGCTGAGCTCGAGAGCCTGAACGCCGAGCGGCGGCAGGTGGAGAGCGAGAGCGCGAACCTGGGCGCGGCCTTGAAGCAGATGGAGAGCGAGGCGCAGCGGATTCAGCGGCGGCTTGAGGACTGGACGGCGCAGGCCGCGCGGAACAAGGACGCCTGCGAGGTTAAGCGGAAGACGATCGAGACCAATCGCGCGGAGATGACGCGGCTTGAAGCCGAACATGCGCAGGCCGAGGCCGGCCTGGACGCACTGCACTCGCAGCTTGACACGTTGAGGCAGAAGCGCGAGCTGGTGCAGCAGGAGGCGGCGCAGCTGACAGCGGAGCTCGCCGGTCTTGAAGAGCGCCGCCGCGGCGCTGAAGCGGCCTTCCAGCGCATCGACAGGCAGCACAACGATCTTGAACGCCGCACGCAGTCGATTGAGCAGCAGCGGGCCGGCGCGATTGCCGAAAGCCGGCAGCGGACGCAGGAGAACGCCGAGCTCGAAACCCGCAAGAAAGAGATGGCCGATGTGCGCGCCGAAGCGCTGGCCACGGCGCAGCAGGTGGCGGCACAGGCGCAATCGCTGCGGCAGCAACTGGCCGAGATGGAGACGCAGCTTAAGACGGCCCGCACGGCGCTCGATGAGTTGCGCGAGAACCGGGCCTCGCGCTCGGCCGAGCTGGCCAAGCTGCAGTCTGACCTTGAGCACCTGGAGTCGAGCTGCCTGGCCGAGGTGAACGTCGAGGCGCAGGTGTTGCGCGGCGACCAGGAGATTGTGCGGCTGGCGGGCGATGAGCTGGCGGCCGAGGACGAGATCTGCCGCGGCCTCAAGCAGCGGCTTGAGCAGATGGGTCCTGTGAACATGATGGCGCTGGACGAGTATAAGGAGACGGCCGAGCGCCATGCCTTCCTCGAAACCCAGCGCCGCGACCTGATCGAGTCAATCGAGAACACGCAGGAGACGATCAGGGAGATCGACCAGATCTCACGCACCCGGTTCGATGAGGCTTTTGCGCGCATCAACGAGAACTTCGGCCACGTCTTCTCCAAGCTCTTCCACGGCGGTCAGGCGTTCTTGCGGCTGACCGACGAAACCAACCAGGCCGAAAGCGGCCTGGAGATTGTGGCTTCTCCGCCGGGAAAGAAGCTGCAGAATGTGCTGTTGCTCTCGGGCGGCGAAAAGGCGCTGACGGCGCTGGCTCTGCTGGTAGGCATCTTCCAGTACCAGCCGAGCCCGTTCTGCGTGCTTGACGAAGTTGACGCGGCGCTCGATGAAACCAACGTGGGGCGGCTGGCCGATCTGCTGCAGTCCCTGTCGAGCGATACGCAGTTCCTGCTGGTGACCCACTCCAAGCGCATGATGCAGGGCGCCGACATGATCTACGGCGTCACCATGCAGGAGCCGGGCGTGTCGAAGATCGTAAGCGTGCGGCTGGGCGGGCAGGAGCGGCGCCGGGCGACAGCATAGGGGCAGCCGATAGGGAGTAGCCAATAGGCAACGGGTTGGGTGATAGTGGATTCTGCAACGGCGATACCGCAAGGCGATGCGCCGCGACGCATACCCGGCTCTCCGAGGAACAGCTCCATGAGCAAACAAAGACTTGAAGCGTTCAGCGACTGCGTACTGTCGATCATCATTACCGTCATGGTGCTCAATCTCCGTGCGCCGCACGGCGCTGACCTGGCCGCGCTGGAGCCGGTTGCGCCGCTCTTCCTGTGCTACGTTGTGAGCTTTGTTTTTGTCGGCACTTACTGGAACAATCATCACCATCTGCTGCACGCCGTCAAGCACATCTCCGGCGCGGTGCTCTGGGCCAACCTGCATCTTCTTTTCTGGCTGTCGCTGCTCCCGTTCGTGACGGCCTGGATGGGCACCAACAACTTCGCCTCGCTCCCCACGGCGCTCTACGCATTCGACCTGCTGATGGCCGGCGTCGCCTACACAATTCTCTCCGCGACGCTGATTGCGGCCGAAGGCCGCGAGTCGCTGCTGGCAAAAGCGGTCGGCAGCGCCCGCAAAGAGAGAATCACGCTGGCGCTCTACGCATTAGCCATTCCCATTGCCTTCTGGAATCGCTGGGTCTCGCTGGCAATCTTCTTCCTGACCGGCCTCATATGGCTGATTCCGGACCGCCGCATCGAATCCAGAATCGCCACCGGCTCGCATTGAATCCATCCCCGCCTCCGCCGCGATCGGCGCGCGTCCCTGCCTCCTAGGCGATCTGGAAGTCGATGGTTACGCGCGTCGTCACATCTATCGCCCGGCCGTTGACCGTTGCCGGCCGGAAGCGTATCTGCTGCGCCTCGCGCACGGCCTCTTCGTCGAGACCGTGGCCCAGTCCGCGCAGAACGCCGCGAACAACAACCTGGCCGCTGGCAGAAAACGTAACGCTCAGCACCACGTCGCCCTCAATGCCCAACTGGCGCGCCTCGGCGGGATACCGCACCGCGGGCTTTGAGATGACTTCAACACGGGTAGTCTCCGGCTCCGAAGAGGCGACGACCGGGCCTGCCGAAACCGGTGTATAGCCGGGCATTCCCACCGATCCAACCCTGCCGCTGACCACTCCTCCGCCACCACCAGCGCCATACCGCGTAGAGTCGCCCAGGCCGGCAGATCTGACCAAGCCGTGCGGCGCAACCGAGGGACCGCGCATGTCGCCGTAGGGGTTTCCAAGCGCGGCAACGTTGGCCGGGCGCATGGCATAAGGATTGGGGGTCACACCGAAGGTATCGCCAAGATGCACTGGCCTGACCGAGGGATGAACGAACCTGTTCTGCGCAGGCATGGCCGCGGCAAGCGTAGGCCGTGACTGCCTTGCCGTCCGCGGTTTCATCCGCGGTTGCGCGGGAGCCGTGAGCCGGGCCTGCATGTGAACCGGTTTGGGCTGCGGCACGTGCTCGCGCGGCACCGGCGGACGCAGATGCACCACCTTCTGGTGTGCCGGCGTAATGGGAGCCACCAGCTCCGTGACTTCGTAATGCTGCTCAATCACCCTCGGAGCAAGCATCCCAATCCCAATGCAGATGCAAAGGATGAGGAAGTTGACGGCGAAGCTGATTGCGAAAGAATTCCCGCGGCTCTCAGGCCGGGGCAAAAGGCCAAACATGGCCTGGACGGGGGAGTCGGTCATGTCCTTAGGTCCTCGCGCTTGTGCGCCGCTCAAACGTTCATCGGGCGGCGGTTCATTCAGCCCTGTTAAACCGATTGGGATCGGCTGGGAACCAGGGCAAGAACGCGTAGCATGACAAGGACGAGAGGTCTTGGAACCGTTTCGGAGTCTAAGCGCCGAGGTAAACTCTGCCGCACAATCGGCGCACATGCACCTGCTCGATGGTTAGATGCACAATCTGCGCGCCGGAGCCATGCGCTTCGGCGATGCCACAATTATAGGCGTATTCCGGGCAAATCGTGCAGGCCGCGGATGCGCGAATTCGCAAAACGATCAACAGCCGGAGTTCGGATCAACTGCGCACCCGCCTGGCTCACACGCTGATCACCGGGCAGGGAGCGTCGCGGACCATGGCGTAGGTAAGGTCGCGGAGCCGGCCTTCGAATCCCGATCGCGGGCTGCGGCCGATGATCAGGCCGTCGGCGTCGAGGCGCCTGGCAGCCTCAACGAGTGCGTCTTTCAGCGGCCCGGCAACAATCTTCACCGGATGGCTCGACCCGGCGCGCCTTTGCAATTCGGCAATGCCCGCGAGGGCCCGGCGATACTCCGCGGAGTGCACCTGTTCCTCCAGATCGAGCCTGATCGGCAGCTTGCGATCGATAGCGGGAATGGCGTGAACGATGTGGAGCTGCGCGCCTGTCTCTGCGGCGATGCCATGCGCATAGCGAAGCACGCGGGCTGAGTCGTCGGTCAGTCCGATAGCGCAGACCCAGATGCGATGACCGGTGGGGCGCGGCGCGATTTCTTCGGCGTGGAGGCTGGTCTCAACCGGGCAATCGGCGGCGTCAAGCACCTTGGCGGTTGTGGAACCGAGCAGCGAGCGGCGGAATGCGCCCGCGTGAGTGGGCATCATGATGAGGTCGAAGCCGTGGCGCGCGGTCTCGGCAATGGTGGCGGCCACGTCGCCCGATTTGAGAATGCGCGGAAAATCAGGCACTGGAAATTCAGCCGCGAGAAAGGCATTCAGGCGGTCGTGGCCAATCTGGCGATGCTCCTCGGCAATCTCCACCGGGCCGCGGAGATACGTTTCGACTCCGGAGTAACTGTTGGGATCGTAGACGTGGATGAGCGAGACCCGGGCATTGGTGAGAGCCGCCGAGCGCTTGACGAACGGCGCCATGGCAATGCAGGAAGGCGAGAAGTCGACAGGGAAAAGAATGTTCGAGATGAGGCCCACACGCACCTCCGGCTGCGGCGATTCACCTATTTCGCGACTCACCTGTTCTTTGATTCGGTGAAAGCCGGAAAGACTCTCAAACGGGGTAGGTAAAAACTTCCCATTGAGGAAAAACTTTCCCATCGGCGCCACAGTCGCGCGAGACGAACTTAAAGCAATGCTTGAACTTATCACCACAGGCGATTGGCCATCAACGTGCCATCAAGAACTCAGAGTGTCTTTTCAGTTCAAGTGAGGAGGTGTGTATGTTTGAGCTTTCTTCCCTGCCCGCCGCGCTGACGCCATTGCGCGCCGCGGCTGTCGCCGGAGTGCTTGCCGTTGGCGGCGGACTGGGCTATTACGCAATCCACGAACACAGCGCCGCGCAGAATCTTGCCGCCGAAAATGCGCAGACCTCGGCTCAACTGAACGCGACGCAGCATGCCGTGAGCGACCTTACCGCCAAGGTAAACATGCTGGTGTCGCGGAGCGAAGAGCAGGCTGCCGCAGCCGCTGCTCCTGAGCGTACCGAGAACCGTCCGCGGCCGGCGGCGGCCCACCGGCTGCGTGAAGATCCGCGCTACCGGAAGATGCAGTCGCAACTCGACGCCCAGGGCCGCGAGATTGAGCAGACGCGCTCCGACCTGGCAAGCACACAGGGCGACCTGGCGAATACGCGCACCGAGCTGACGGGCTCAATTGCACACACGCACGACGAACTTGTGACGCTTGAAAAGAAGGGTGAGCGGGACTACACCGAGTTCGACATCGT
>Ga0335074_10016456_pt1 | contig 10414 bp, 7 predicted proteins | sample Lox_Sample_23_FD_206715 | JGI IMG/M metagenome (GOLD analysis project Ga0335074, IMG submission 206715) | Soil microbial communities from Loxahatchee National Wildlife Refuge, Florida, United States - Lox_Sample_2.3 | ecosystem: Environmental > Terrestrial > Soil > Wetlands | place: USA: Florida...
GCAGTGACAGCTTATAATTTGTGTGGGGAAAAATTACAATATGGTGCACCACAATAATCACAGGTGCAATTATAAAATAATGGAGGGTGCGGTGACGGATGTATTATAGAGTAGTAGTAGTAGTAGGACAGCTCTTTCAGAATCTACTATGATCATTGGGCTTGTCTTGCTGCTTGGCCTTCCAATATGGCTCGTGGTCCTGATCCCTATATTAAAACCTAGAGATCGGCCGAAATCACCAAAGTCCCTGCCAATCACTACAATTTGTGTGCAAAACTAACTTTAACTCTTAATAACTCAACAACCAATTCTTCAATCGACTTCTACTCTTGAACTTAAGCTTTTCTATACATATTTAACTTAAAACCACAAGCTTTGATTTTTCCTATTGTAATTACTGGCACTGTAGCTAGTCAAATGTATGAGTGCAGTATTTAATGTGTGTGCACGTGTTTTCATCTTTATTATGTGGCTGATTTTGTGTGGTGATTAAGACGGGATCGCCATATATTACCAAGACGGGATTTTGATTGGAACCTAACAATAATTTCACAGCTTATAATTTTTTAAGGTGATGATTACGGCGTGATCACAGGGCGCATATAGGACAGGCCAATATATGTAAACATGGCTACTCCCAATTGAGCGATCAATGCACACATTTCGTTTATCGATCGATGATACAAGAGACATACTATTTGATGAGACGCAGTCCTCGGCTGGTCTGAACCAGGCTCTTCAATCATCGCGGGAGAAGTCTCTCCATCGTCCGGGATTTGTTGGAGTCTTCCCAAGCAATCCGCTGCATATGTACGCATAGGAGCATAAATCTGGGCGGTTTTTGGAGGAATTATTCTAAAGAGAGGACGTGTGAGACAATGTTTAGCGAATTGACACTAGAGGGAACCTCATGTATCGTTCGTGCAGTTAGTCGCTTAGACTCTATTATATAGTAGCAGCATAGAAAGTTTGTTTGGGCCCAGATCCCCAGCTTTTCGTACTCCCCACGCCGCCCATGATGGCCTTTCCAACCCATCGCTGCCGCTACACAACGCTCTAGCAGCCCAAGTCGTCGCAATCTACAAGAATTTCAACAAGGAGCAAGGAGACCGAAACGAACTGCAACTACGGAAGTGTAGCAATGCTCGGGCGAAGAGATTTTTGCCAACTGAAGCGATTGTTGGTTAGAGATGGTGAACTGGGCCTTGGTATCTGATTAACTATACATGCACAATCAATACTATGTATGTACATGGTAAGCTATTTCACGATCTGTAGCATATCTCCCGTGACTTTCGGATCGAATTAGGGAGTCTCCTCCACAAGAAAACTTCTCCTTGGGTCATCCCCATTTTCGTCGTCTACAAGGATGGCTTCAACAACATCTTCGATGTTTTCCTCCTTTCTACGTCCGGCACGAATCCCCCAAAATACTGTGTGTATTATTGCGGCTAGTAAGAATTGCGTTTGGGAGGAAGGTTACCTACTCCTGATCACATTTTTAGTGCTAATTCTGAAAAATTAAATTTCGTTTCGATTATCGATAGCGGTGATATTCATGGAGATATTGGGCAATTTTCACGGCAGTTTATGATCGACCATCACTCGGAAGTCAGAAACTTTATCGCTGATGTACGTGCTGCGGCATGTTGCGTTCGGCGTCCTGGTCCCTAATGTGTGCGGGCCAGACCTGCCCAAAATCGTTGCATGGTTTTAAAGTTCGCCAATCCCAGAACCATGATAAGCATGTGCAGCAAGGTGTTGCGTGATTGGAAGGCGAATGAGCGACCGCGGACTGTCGTCTTTTCAGGGTGAAACCGCGATTCTTATGCAAGGCATCCCGCCGCAAATTCCGGGGGCTGGCAGCACGTTAGGTTGGCACCCCCACAAAACCCTATTCGAAAGAGACTTCCACCATGTCGATGATTGGTCACAATGAGAGGCCAGCTGGGTTCAACTCCAGCATAAGGTTTCACATGAGCGAATTAGGTCATTTGCTTTTTGCATCAGTTTCCGCCAAGTAATGCAAAAGTCTTAGGAAGCGCACTCGGTTAGAACCTATTTAATCTTCAATGGTCTGCGGCCCGGATATTTGCTCACATAGACACATCCTAATCTATCTACCTCGGCACTTTATCACCTAAACACGTCCCCGTCTTCTCTTCGGTCCATGAAGTTGATTTTCCTACTTCCAGTCCTCTTCATTGGCTTCAAGCCTGCGGAGGGGCAATGTCTTGTCCAGCCGCGGGGGTTGGTAAACTAGAATGCTCTCCTCTCACTAAAATACTACTAGAACTTTACGAACAGTGCCCCACCGGTGATACAAGGCCAAACTGCAAGCTACAATGTGTTGTCGCTTACCGGGATTTTGGGGGTGACATCCTGCGGGGAACTCCCGTACTCGGTTGGCGCGCTTTTAGCCTTAGATGGCGGAGGCACTTATACCTTCCTCCCTGGGACAGGAGGGATATTGGTGCAAGCCATAACCGGAGACCTAGAAATTGGTTGGGGATGCGATAGCGCCACCTTTAATATAGCAAACCCTTCCTTCACTGCTTCCGTTGTATTTATCCATTGTTCAAGACGGCACTTACTACTCCATAGGGTTGGACAGTTTATATAGGAAACGACAACGGATACTCTACCATTGGAATCTTTTCCAGGTGAGATTTGGTAGTATATTGAAGCGAAGAATTGACTCGTGGCTAGTGTATTCGCGTACGAGAGTAATCCTCCCACAATTATAACAACTGCTTCTGTCACGACCGATTTCGCCACAGTGACAGTAACCCCGACGCCAACGAGGACTCAGGTAGATATAACAACTGCCTCTGTGACCAACTTCGCCACAATAACAGTAACCACTGCTCCAACGGCACCCAGTTCGCTCACCACCACTCAGGTAGAACCTGCCAATAAGTCACTCTGATCATATGTAGTCTATCTCAACATCCCCTGAGATTACTCCGGCTTCAGCTACATCAAGTACAATAGTAGCAACCCAATCGGGTCTTTCGACTGGTGCAATCGCTGCAATCGCTGCAAGTATAGGGGGTGTTCTGATTGTCATTGTCCTTGCCATTACTGCAATTTTTCTGTACAGAGTGAAGCATCGTCAACCTACCACGTCGATGCCACCGGCCGAAGTGGGACGAGAGAAAGGAGACGACTCCAAACCTGGTGTAGCAGTGCCAGTACCCCAAGTCACAAACGTCCACGAAAGTATTGAACAAGGAATGGAATTGGATTCTCCATTATCAGGACGTTTGAGATATCCCGACAATCCGGAGATCTTGGAATCAGGAAGGATAGTAGGGGAAGGGTACTAACATTGACGTTCTAAACAGTATTTGTAACCAGTATGGAGTCATTGTCAACCTGGAAGTCATGAGTAGTCCAAATTGAGAGAGGGAGAATGGGGATGTGTGAGCGAGTTAAATTGCACATGAAATGTGGCTACAAATGTGGCTTTATATACTTGAGAGATCTGAGAGTCGGAAGTTATTTCGCATCATTGTTGTTACAATATAGATCTTTGGATCTTTTTGAACTGGTCGATCCCGCATCGACGTACTCAATTAGGAATGCGAGCAACTTAGCCAATACCATGACAGACGGCCGCGGTAAGGAATGCGCAAGACGGGTTAAACAATGACGATGTTTGCGAAAACCAGGAAATAAATTGAAATCCTTACCTGCCAAGTCAGCTATTATTTGGCTACAGGAAATTACTCCAATCCCAACCAGATCAGAGTTGGGCAAGTTCGCTTCGTTCAAGCATTGGGCGCGGCGGCAATGCCGATGGCGTAGATAAGATAGCGATGGCGTGCTGCTGGGGGGTCTAGAAATACAGCGGCATCGCCCACTTCATAGACATTACCGATTTGTCAGAATAAGTGGCTCCCGTCTTATAGCGAAAACCCTGTCCTACACTACTATATATTATTCCGTCATTACACCCTAGTGACAGACAGTGACCTACATTTTGACTCGAATCTTTGACACAACTTGTCAAACCCGAGTCAGGATCTCTGTAAATTCGTCAAACCCAAATCCATGTTTTGAGACTCGAATATTTGATTTGTAGTTCACTGGTCTGGTGTTGTCTTCTGTCAAGTTTCTTGGGATTTCCAGTTGGTGGTGTTACTCCAGAGAATGTTTTAAAATGGTACCTTTTAGTAATTTGAGAGCGCATCCTATAAGTACTCGACATTCCCCCACCATGAACACATCAACAAATGGACCAAAACACTCCAGGACTCGTGTCCTCCAACCTCTCAGACCTCGAAATTGCCTATAGCCTCGGTGGAAATGATGCTGGTGCCTCTCATGCAGATATTTCAGCTCGTATTGGAAGATCACGTCCCTGTCTCGAAAATCAACCTCTGCCGATCCAGGAATGTGGCGCGGTAACTGTATTTAATATATAATTCCTGCAATACACCCAACCCTTCCAATCACACAACACCTTGTTGCACATGGTTAGCATAGTTCCATCATTGGTGAACTTTAAAACCGCCAGACGCTGCCACCGTCGATCTAACGTGTCATATCCAAGGTGCGGCACCTACATCAGCCGGGAAGTTCTGAGTGATCGTCGATTGATCAGGAACTGCGACCAAAATTATTCAGTATCTCCATGAATATCCACGCTCTTCAAAGAACATTTTCTTTGTTTAGAATCGGCGATAAAATTGTGATCCTCGAGTTGGGTAGCCTTCCTCATATCCCACTTCTTACTAACCGCAATAATACGTGGTAACCACGTCACTAAAATTTAACACCCAACAGATGGAAATTCGTGATCGCCGCAGACGACAAGTGCGTGGCACCGGTGACGGAAAGGCCTCGAAACTCGAACGGACAAGACATCCCAATCTATACGGTGGACAGAATAATGGATGTAACGATGAGATTGAGAGACTACTCGGTCAGGCCGGTCTACGCAAACGAGCTAGCAAAGCGTATCTTGGCTAACCAGGAAAATGGAACCCACAAGCTTGGCGACGTTTACATTCAATTTCCAGAGCCGTTTACCATCCTTTGTCCTGTGCACTTCTATCATCCATGGTCTTACGAAAGCCAAAACGAGTAGTAGTGATTTAAGGTAACTTTCACAGTTCGTTCGTTACGCTCTATAATATAAGCTTCCAAACCTATGATTCCATATATATCAAACCTTCTTCCCCGTTACCGCCAACCGAGCCATCTTCAACTTTACATTCGTAACATGGACGCCAAGAATACGCAAGGTCGCACAGGCACGTGTATACGAGCTGTCACGGAAACATTCAAGGAGGTGGCACTCCAACTATCGAGTACATGGGCAAGCCGAACGCGAGATAAATATTCCGATAATCTCGGTTCCGGGAATCAGTGAAGTCGGTAGTTTGGATACTAGGCATACGCAACTCCATGAGGCCGCGGCGGGTTCATCAACGCCGATCCATGATAACCGACAGCCGATGGAGAGATAGATCTACATGGTCCTTCTGCGGGACGCTGCAAAGGCGCTCGGTCCTCGTTCAAGTGAATCCGAACGGCAAAACGACACTACAATTGGCTGTTCGTTAATCCGAAAACATGTGCTCCTGGAAGTGGAGATGGAACTTCCGCAATCGGATGTCGATCCGATCACAGAGCTGAGACACCATCTGTCTCCCTGAATTGTCCTAATCAACAGTAACTCCGTTTCCATTTTCTGCAATTTGATGTGATAACGATGTTATGCGTAGCCCGATTATTCTCTTTAAATTATCCCCCCGACTGGTGTGGTCGCAATTTAACCTTTCAATATATTATTTTCACATGTACGTTTTGCGGAGCCGAGAAGACGAAACTTCGATCAGATGACAGCATGTGATCCGCAGAAACTCTTCGACCGAGTGCTAAAATTTAATAGTTAACATTAGTTAATATCCACACCATTTGATCGGCGCATGTGCAAGCGCACGGACCGTCGGCTACGGAGACGTGGGGAAACTTGCGATCAGATGTCAATTTTCGCTGCAATACTTAACCGGAGTATGGACCGTAGATTCATTCCCCAGTTCTTGGAAACCAGTCTGATTAGCTCGGCTACCTCAAAAACGTCATTTGAAGATGTCAAGTCTACCTGGTCATGGTCTTGATCCTATTCCAGATGAGATGCGCAAAGGTTTAACGGTAATTTCCCATGAGACTAAACTGATTTAGGGCATGATGATTTGCAGTGGCCTCTCGTGCTTTGCCACCTCCTCACTTCTCAGCTTTCTCGCCTATAAACACTTCTTTTCTCGCACGAAAAGCGGCGACTCCACCTATCCACAAGCATTCTTTTGGCTTGTCAATCTTTTTATGATTGGTATCAGTCTTCTACATTTTCGGCGCTGACCCAAGACTTTGTGCAAAGTATTGGCGACCTTTTTGTTATTCGATTTCTCGTCATCAATTCCGTCATGCCTGGGCCCTACTGTACGCTCCAGGGAGTAGTTCTAACCATTGGCGATGTGGGATCGGCGATCTGGACGTTTGTCATTGGAACTCATACTTTCCTCTTGGTTGTAGGCAAACCTACATGGCGGGAATGGGTATCGAGAAAAAGTACATCGGGTAAAGGGAGGTGGGTGTTCAGTATTGCAGTTTGGTTGGTCGCATTATTCTGTGGGGTATTCGGATTGATCTTTATCCAGCCATTTCACCCGGAAAATGGCCCGTATTGTACGTGTTCCCGAGACCATTTCTGACACACTTTAGATGATCAAGCAGGTGCGGGATGGTGCTGGATAGACCAACAATACTTTTGGGCAAGAATTGCGTTTACCCCTGGTACAAACACGTTTTGTATCAACACTAAAATCAGCCTTTCTTTTCTTCGACATGTTCAGTCTCACGATTATGTACATTTTTATGTTCTGTTACATCCGCATTCAGTCGAGAAAACTCGTCAAGGCGTCCTCTACCTCGAACAGTGTACACCAACCTGCTCACGAACTTCGAAGCTGGAAAGTCGACGTCGAAGCTGGAGACCCTGCACACCGTATAACTCCATCGCAAATCTTTACCATGAACTCCGCCAACGTCACCACGGAAGACCGGCCTACGCAACTGAGATCCCGCCGACCTCGAGCTGACAAACGGATGAATCAAGTCTCTCTAACATTGTTGTGCTATCCTATCATGTACATCGTTTTCACAATGCCACTGGAAGTCTCTAGGCTTTCTGAGTTTGCTGGCAAAAATTGGAGCTTGACGTCGGTTTATTTTGGAGTCTGCCTCTTTATGTGTTCCGGGTTTTTCAATGTCCTGCTCTATACAACTACACGAAAGGGGATCTTCTCATGGAGCTCATTGTTCAGAAAACGGAAATACGAGTCAAGTAAAGCACCCAATCACCTCTCCCTTTATCAACCTAGTAGCCGTCCACCAGTGACTGTCGCGTCGAAATCATCCGTCTCAAGTCTAGTAAACCCTCTCCCCGAGGGTCCCCCAAATTCACATGAGGAATACGATTCGGTTTGGAGCATGGAGAGCCTAAAGAAGGACTCTACGATGGATCACAGATCCACGGCTGAATATTAAAGATTAAAATAAATTTTATCGATCAATTCCAAATGAAGTCGAAATAATGTATAGTTATGTTAAGGAGGTGTATCTTCGTTTCTTTTAGGTTTCTACTTAGCAGTCACTTTCTCTCATAGTAATTGTCACTTTCTTCAATTATGACGAGTCCGTGAATTCTGAACAGGTTATGAGCCCGGGTGACGCTGCCACTGCGTCACTTCCATTCCCTCGACCCTGACTACTAATCGCGGAAGAAATCATGGGTATTTCTGTTCATTCAGTCGCTGCCACTAGCGGCCATGGTGCTCCCGCCCCCTCGCATCGGCATTCGAAGTTGCAGAACTGGAGCCAAGTCGAAGCGAGACTGTTATAACTCGTCCAGAGGGCCTCCATGAATATATCTGATGAAAGGACTGAGAGAACGTACCAAAAGAGAGAAATCCCAAGGGCTTCAAGCGCGGAAACTGCCGGCCACCAAATTCGGTTCCTATTCAATCGTCACAATTGCTTGTGGGAAGTAAACTCGCCAGGAGCGAAATCAATCAAGCGGCGAAAAATATTACAACGTTCGATGGCCTGGCACGATGGAAATCTAATTCCAAAAGATCGCCCTAGGCGCAACCTTATTACACTTGAAATTTCAAAAGTTTCTTTCGTGTTAAACTCTTAATAGTTCATGAGTGTTCAACTAAGACACAAAGAGAGAGAAGATAGCTGGTCAAAGAAAGATTTACGAGAATTTCAACATGGCTCATATGTACAAATGAATATTCTCGATTTGTCTATGGATACTCGTGGGATGCCACCGCCAATACTGAAGCCAATCTTCTGCTCTCTATGATCGATTTGCCTTAACGGGAGTGACCCGAAGAGGACATGGGCCCTTTATCGTAAGCAACCCGTCCTCGTAAGTCGGCTCTTTCTGCCCTGGTTCTATCAACTCGACATCGAATTCCAATATGAAACGCGGGAGAGCTAGTTTCATCACCATTAGAGCAAGTCTGCAGTTAATGAAATAAAGAATGAGGATGTACCGTTGACCGATGCAATTTCGTGCCCCAAGAGAGAATGGATGCCAAGCTGAGTGATTGCATGTCTCGTCTCGTCTCTCACTTTCAATCCAGCGTGTAGGAAGGAACAATTCTGGGTTCGAAAAGTAACTTTCTTTGTGCATCATCGCGTAGATTGGTGTGGTGACAGTGGTCTGCAAAATTAGTCAAATGAACCTCAAGAACCTGACCCCTTCAGGTACGTAAACACCGTCGATGATCATACCACCTTCCAGGACTTCGCGTGGAAGAAATGTTCCCGGTACAGCCGGACGAAGACGGAGAACTTATATTAATCCCTAACCAAATAAGGAAGAACTCTCTTTGATCACCGCATCAAGAAAAGAAATTTTCAATGAGGCAGAATATGTTATTTCATCTGGCGATTTAAATCTAGATCGAATGTCGAGACAGAGTCGTTCCCAGTACTTTTGATTTTTCACAAGGTAATACAGAAGGAACGTCATTGTTATTGCTGTGGTATCCGTTCCGCCGCCTCTAGAATGAGACCTATAACCGGACTGGGATATACATAAATCCGTCGGAATGGGCGCGAATGTTGTCAAGAGGAAATCTTTCTCCCGTTGCTGGGTCCTTGGCCTGATAAATCTTGCCGAGGACCGTCTGAGAAGTCTTTCCTCCTGAATCAGCCAGCCTCATCTGACGTTCGGCGGCTTCTCGTGAAAGGCCTGATATATAAGGCGTGGCTAAGCCCTTAATTACACACTATATATTCTTAGAGGCAAGAATCCGACCCTACAGTCCACTGACTTTAGAATTTGAGTTTTCGTGTCAATTTTAAGCATTTCACATCGGGTTGACCCTACTATATATTATTCGGTCATTACACCGTGACAAACAGTGAACTACATTTTGACTGGATGAAATTCGAATATTTGACACAACTTGTCAAACCTGAGTCAGGATCTCTGGAAACTCGTCGAACCCAAATCCATGTTTTGAGATTCGAATATTTGATTTGTAGTTCACTGGTCTTGTGTTGTCTTCTGTCAAGTTTCTTGGGATTTCCAGGTGGTGTTGTTTCTCCGGAGGATGTTTTAAAAGGGCACTTTTTGGTAATTTGAGAGACAGAGACGTGATCTTCCAATACGAGCTGAAACATCTTCATGAGAGGCACCAGCATCACCTGGAGACTATACATTTCAACAAGATAATGCACCGATTCATGTGTCCGAAGCAACCAAGAAGTTCTTTCAGCAACACAGCTTATCTGTGATGAAATGGCCAGCAAACTCACCAGATCTCAACCCAATTGAAAATCTCTGGACTAGGTTGAAGGTTAAGTTCCATCAGGAATGGGAAGCGCTTGCTAATGAAAGGATGTCACGAGATTTTAGGGCAATGGCCAAGTATGCTGAGATGTTAAAGAGGATTTGGAAAGAGGAACTTCATGAAGTGGCTTTGAAGCTAGTGGAGTCTATGCCATGCAGGGTTGCAGCGGTAATTGAGGTGCAAGGAGGTCATATGAAGTATTGAATAATCAGAGGAGCATGCAAAGATTGTATTCGTAACGTTACAGGGTAATCTGGTGTATAATGGTTGGGTAGTGTTTGTCAGATATAGGGTGCGTAATGGTTCGAATTTCTGGTGATCAGCACGTCGTTCCAGGAATCTGACGCCACACTGTATGTGCTATTAGAGCTGCGAGAATGGGGAAGAAGAGGCCGTATTGATATTGAGAGATTGTGAATCGTGAAAATTGCACGCTCGTGGAGTTTAAATAAATTAAATTATTCTCTTCGAGGAGAGTGAGCTTTTAATATGAATTCTGACTTGGAAACGTCTCATGCTCGCTCAGTCAA
>Ga0335074_10016457_pt1 | contig 10414 bp, 11 predicted proteins | sample Lox_Sample_23_FD_206715 | JGI IMG/M metagenome (GOLD analysis project Ga0335074, IMG submission 206715) | Soil microbial communities from Loxahatchee National Wildlife Refuge, Florida, United States - Lox_Sample_2.3 | ecosystem: Environmental > Terrestrial > Soil > Wetlands | place: USA...
CGGTCCATCCGACCAACCGACATTGGGCACATAGTCGCAGATGAGGCTCCAGTACTCCCCGGCGCAAGCCCAGAGTTTTAAGGATTCCACCGCGCCTTCACTGCCGACGTGATATTCGATTGTGACCGCGCCAACGGTGGTTGCCAGTCCTAAGGAGCTCCAGTTGAGGACTACGGAGCTACCCAGGATTTGGTCGAGCGGAACCGCACTGCAGGCTTTGAGACCTATCTCGAGTTTCATGTATTCTCCGTTTCTCTTGACGCGTCATCTCGAAAATTATCTTCGGGTGCGGCAGCGGTCGGCGACAACCTGTATTGGTCGTCAATTGAGTCGTAGGTGCCTTCCTCCGGCGCGTCGTCAGCAGGTTCCACAGCTCGCACAGTTCTGGGCGGGAGACCTCTCATCTTTCTCGCCATGGCAACTCGATATCCAACCTCTGCGAAACCATTTCGTTGCGACAGCAAGTCGCAAGCCTCGCGCATCCTGCGACGAAGCAACTCCCCCCATTCACTGCCGTGCTCTTCAGCCACGTACGAATCCGGCTGCGGTTCGAGATCTACGTACCTCGGTTCGCCCACCAGGAACGCCACGATTTGTTTCGGACTCTCCTGCTTGATCATGTCTCGCCATGCCAGACAGCCGTAGTAGTCGCGGCGGATGTCGATCAATATCAAATCGTAACGGTCGCGGTGCCAGATGGAGCTGGCTTCTGTCAGGTCACTCACACCCACAGCCTCTATCCCGTGCAAGGCCAAAATCTTTTTGCGTGACGCGCGCCGTTCGGCATTGCCATCCATCAAGAGAATGCATCTCAGCTTAGCGGGCGGTCTCGTCGCAAGTGGTCGATGCCCCATGTCCATACCAGGTCTCCCCGCGTGAACCGCAGCTTCCGAAACGGGCTGCCGTCCAAGAGAAACTCTCGTCGTTGCTAGCAGGAGAGCGTGGGTGAGGAGGGCTGAAGAGTGTGCCTTCTTCCCAATCCGCGGGGAGGGCGAAGAAGCCATCTCGAAGGCAGCGAGACAGCTTGATTATACGCTTTGCCAGAACACGGACCAGCGTCTAGGAAAATACTTCTCCCGGCATGCGGGACAGAGTACGGGTAGACAACGTGTTCCGCAATGCTCTCTGCGGCCTTCTCTGATCGTGGTTGAGCTGCTTACGAGCAATCTTTACCTTCAGCGCCCGCTCGATCGATCGCAACTCGGCGACCTCCGCCCCGGAAACCAGTGTCGAAGCTCGTCCAGCGGAGCCCATGCGTCCGGTGCGGCCGACGCGATGGATGAAGTCCTCCGGAATTTGCGGCAAATCATAGTTGATGACATGCGCGACATTGTCCACGTGGATACCGCGCGAGGCGACATCGGTGGCCACCAGCACCTGGAACTTGCCTTCTTCAAACCCGCTCAAGGCGCCGTTGCGCTGCGATTGGGAGCGGTCGCCGTGGATCATGGCAGCGGCAAAGCCGTCGCGCACCAGGTTCTTTGCCAGGCGCTCGGTCCCGCGTTTGGTGCGGGCGAAGACCAGGGTCTGTCCTTTCTCCGAATAAAGCAGCTGCCGCAAGACTTCAGCCTTATCGGCCTGCGGAACCTCGAATGCCTGCAGCTCGACCGTGTCGGCCGGCTTCGACGTCGACCCCAGGGCCACGCGAACCGGCTTGCTCATGTATTCGTTGACGAGGTTGGCCACGGAAGCTTCCAGCGTCGCCGAGAAGCACAGCGTCTGACGCTGGCGCGGCAGTGCCGCCACAATGCGCCGTATGGCCGGCAGGAATCCCATGTCGAGCATGCGATCGGCTTCATCCAAAACCAGAAGCCGCACATCGGTCAAGCCGACGAGCCGGCGGCGGAGATAGTCCTCCAACCGGCCGGGAGTTGCGACCACCACGCGGGCACCCTTGCGCACCGACTGGATCTGCCGTTGTTCGCTCATGCCGCCGATGATCAGCGCGGCGGGCGCAGCGTTGCGGGGACGGAGTTTCTCGTACTGCTCATGGACCTGCATGGCCAGCTCGCGCGTGGGCACAAGGATCAGAGCCGAGATTCGGCGCTGCGCTTGATCAAGAGCCAAGCGCTCGAGCAGCGGGATCAGGAAAGCCAGCGTCTTGCCGGTTCCGGTTTGCGCAGTTGCGAGTACATCTTTTCCTTCCAGCGCGGGAGGGATGGCGGACGCCTGGACCGGCGTCGGGGTGGTGAAATGGAATTGTGCCAGCTTCTGCTGCAGCCCAGCAGACAGAGGCAAGTCTTGAAATTGTGTCAAACGGATTTTTCTTTCTTGGAGAGGCGTCTCGCGAAGTTGCATACGAGATGCGTGTCGCGAAGATACTACTGAAGCCGCTCTAGTTGTATTCGGCGCTGAACGAAACGGAAGCAGGAAAGGCGGGAAATCGGATCGAACTGCGGATCGGATGTCGCTTGCAAGCGGCCGTAGCCAAAAGCGTCTACCTCGAACTATATCACAGTACGCTCCCCAATCCCGGAAATGCACCAACGGGTACTGTCTTCACTGCTTTCCGAAATCGTGGAAGTCGAAACCCTGCGGCTGGCCTTCTTCATCGTAGGTAATCACCAGATCGGCGACGGGCTGGCTATTGGTTGGGCTTTCAGAGTCTCCGAGTTGCTTACGTTGTGCTTTGCGCTGTTCTTTCTCAGCGCGTTTGTCCAGCCGTGCCCGTTCTTTCTGTCGCTTGGTGAAGGTTGTGCGAGAGCTTCCTGCCATAAGAGTAGTGTATATGTTTTGTTTGACGCTAGTTGTGAGGCAATCGACTCAATATCCCGAGCAGGCTCTCATGCATGGTCTGCATGGGCGCCCTGTATTGTTGCCATGCAGTCTGGACCGGACCGACCTTTATTTCGGTACCGAACAGACGGACAGCTCCTAAGTGGATAGAAGGCAACTCTGAATCCCGATGGCAAGGCTCCGCAAGCAGGTTACTGAGCTGACGCTTGAAAATGAGATGCTGCGCCACAGGCTGGCGAAGTTTGAAGAGAAAATGGCGGCAGCGAAAAGAGGGTCCGGCAATGCGAACTTGCGGCCAGGCAGAGTGGGAAGCCTCGCCCACTCAGGGCTCAATGGACGAGGAGCGGAGAAGATAAGAGCCCCGCGAACCGTTCGATACTGCCCGGGCAGCAAGCGAGACGCGTGGCTTCCTCGTACCTCGTTAGGAGATCAGCGTCTCGTCGATCAATGTCTGGCGTCAGACATTATTTTGGAGGGAGACAACCGCACCGCAATACCCAACGGAGGACGGCTGCAGGCCAGGGTCTCGAATGCCTGCGAGTGGTCGGGGCAGCAACGGCGCGGATTGCGAGTGACCTTTGCCGATAACGGCTGCGGTATACCCAGCCAGAACCTGCACAGAATCTTTGAACCCTCGTTCACCACCAAGGGTACCCATGGTAGCGGTCTGGGCTTGGGCCTGGTCATGACTGTGGTGCGCAAGCACAAGGGTTCGCTTCACGTGCGGAGCAGCACCCAATGCGGTCACAGTGGCAGCATCTTTTCCGTCTTTCTTCCTGCGGCCCACGTGCCAGGCTCTGCTGCATGATTCTTCGGATCGGGATTTTCGAGCCGTCATTCCGTAAGTGCTTTGGAATGATGGCGGGGTCGACGGGACTCGAACCCGCGGCCTCTGCCGTGACAGAGTAGCCGTACTAGGCTTTTCAACAACTTACAAGTGCGTGGAGACTGCCTAAGTACACGCAAATCGTACACTCCCGACCTGGCGACGCGGATCACGTTGGGGATCGTGCGGCGATTGATTCGCCGCGAAGGTTTTCCGAAGCTCGGACCCTATCGGAAGCGCAGCCTCGAGCAGGCGCTATGGCGGATCGCGAGCAACCCAAAGATCGCCGGAGCGGAACGCTGGGCGGCGATTAGGAAGCTTCTGCGAGGGCGTTCGATGGCTGTAAAGAGAAGAGCGGCCTGATACTTGTGCCTCTCTCCTCCTCCGACCAAAAGTTCGCCAAGTCTAGTAACTAGACCCAGCATGACTGCCGGCCAATAAATGGCGAACAAATGGCGAATATAGATGTACAATCGCGCCATGGGCGGCGAACGAGCAAAAGATTTGGGAGATCGCAAAACGGGGCGGCTTTACGCTGAACATAGCGGGACGGCAGGAGCTACAGGAGAAGATTCGCAAGCGTAACGGCGGGATATGGCTGGAGTTGACACCAGAGCAACATGGGAAGCTTTTGCATAAGAAGGAATGATCACCTCCCGGCTATCGGGGCGATGAGCGTTATCGTGCACGGATAAGCTGTTTGCGTCACTGAGCGACGCCTGTCGCCTACCAGAAGCCGAGTTCTGGCGGAACAAACTTCCGCATTGCCCGTTATCCAGGAGTTCATGCGATCGATTCTCACAAGACTTGCACTAAGACTTCTCGAGAGTAATCTTCCGCAAGCGCGTTTCGGGATAAGTTCCTGCCTCCCATTGGCAACTCAACCAGGCGGCGTATGAAACCATCCCAACAAAACGTGACTTAGATCACAAGAAGTTGCTAGCCAAAGCGATAGGGTTAGTGCCAGCAGGAAAGTGCGATGTCCACACACTCGTTCTCTTCTTTCGAGGCTTTCTTCGACGCTAACCGACACGCAAATGTGCGGGCGATGGTTCTCGGGCCCGACCGCGGAGATTGGGTTCTCACCAACCTGGTTCTCAGTAAGTTGGGCGTCCAATTCGGCCAGGCCGGGGGCAATGCTGTCGTGGAAGGGTCGCCGCAGCCAGGCGGAGTCTCAATCTTTATTTTGACGCAAGGGTTGTCGGCGATGTCGGGCAATGGGCGCCGGTTTGACGACCGCACCTTACTAGTGGCTCAGCCAGGCGACGACTTCTGTTTAGCGGCCGATTCCTGGCGGCGTTGGTGTTCGCTCTATATTCCGAATGAGGAGCTCGCTGCCGCAAACCCAAATGCGTCGACCGCTATCGCTTCCATGCGCGGCGTTTGTCGATCAACACCGCATCGCATGGAGAGGTTTCGGTCAGTCATTCAGCAACTGGATGAGGCAGTTCAGCAATCCCCAGGCGTCTTCAAGTCAATCGCAGCTCAGAAAGCAGCGCGGCAGAAGCTGGTCCCAGAGATCCGCACCGTGCTCGAAGTGCCGCGTGAAGTCGAACCTACGTTTGGCCGGCATGCGGTTTCGCGCAGCCAGATCATTCATATGTCGATGGATTTTGTCGAGCAACACGGCGGCGAATTTCTTTCCGTCGAGCAGCTCGCCAGTGCAGCCGGCGTTTCCGAGCGCACGTTGCGCGATGCCTTTCAGCAGTACTTCGGCGTAGCGCCAGTGCGATATTTGAATCGGAGAACACTTCACTTGGTTCGTAAAGCGCTGAAGACGGCGAATCCGGCGGCGACCACAGTCACCGAAATCGCCACCCAGTTCGGTGTATGGGAATTGGGCCGCTTCGCACGGGACTATTGCGCCCTCTTTGGTGAACTTCCTTCCGAAACGCTGCGCAAGCAGCGCTGAACGACCTCTCGTTCCTGTCTTTTCCGATTCGCGCGGGCCGATGAATTCCTGCGATTTTGCCGAAATTGCATAGCCAGCTTGCAAGCTGGCCGCATACGCTTACGCAAGAAGACTAATTCACAGTTCATTCTCAGGTAATTCATTGGCAAAAGGATTCAGAAACACGGGAGCCATGATCAAGCCAGAAGACATTGGCTCGCTCACGGATTTTGCGCGGAACACGCGGGCACATCTCGATCGCCTTAGACGGAGTGGCCGCCCCGAGCTGCTGACCGTCAATGGGAAGGCTGAGGTGGTCGTACAAAATGCGGCGGCTTACCAGCGATTGATCGAGTTGCTGGAAAAACTTAAACGCGACCGCGGCGAACAGTCGGACTGAGACGCGTACAAGGTGCGACTAAAGCGGGAGTTCATAACCTTCTGTTGGCGCATAGAGTTCCAGCAAGTGGAGTTTGTGTGGGGACTTCAGCGAACCACGGGCAATTTCTTCCACGCTTGAGTGCGATTGCCGTCTCGATCACGCTCGATCATTTCAGCAACCTTTTTAGTTTGGTTAGGAGAATACGATGGCAACCGACGAGAATACGAAGGCTCCAGAACAGCCTGATCTAAGCCGGCGCAACATGCTGAAGGGTGCAGGTGCGTTAGCCGCTACGGTTGGTCTCGCTGCTGTTGAACCGATTTCGGCGCAAGCGCAGGCGGGCTGCGAACCACCCGTGAATCCTTATGGCGGCGGACCCAGCAAGGGCCTGCAATTCCCGCCTTATTATCAGCCAACACCGTCGGTCCGCAGCCGGATGAACTACTTCCCGGGCAGCGAGCCAATCGGCAACGACGAGATGCGCATCTCGTTTGTCGGCAGTTGCCCCTTCCCGCCGCGGCGGGACCAGGCCGGTACCTGCATCATGGTCGAGCTGGGCAATGGCGACCGCTTCTTCTTCGACTTCGGTCCCGGCTGCGTCAAGAACATCATCGCCATGGGTGTGCCGTGTCCCGCTATTAACGACATCTTCATCACGCACTTGCACGTCGACCACTACCACGACCTCTCCTATCTGCTGCCATTCTCGGCATGGTCGGGACGGTGGAGAATGCCGCTGCGCGTCACCGGGCCATCGGGACGCACGCCGGAGCTTGGGACCAAGGGCATGGTCGCCGGCATGAAGCAGATGCTCAAGTGGCACCTGGAAGCGTTCGACGCCTGCCCGATCGGAGACGGCTACGAGATCGAAGTCAATGAGTTCGACTGGAAAGACGAAAACGGCATCTGCTACGACAAGAACGGTGTCACGGTCCGGCACTGGCGGCGCTCGCACGTCAAGGACGGCGCTTCGGCCTACCGCCTCGACTGGAACGGCCTTTCCTTCGTATGGACCGGCGATGGCCGGCCTGACGACCTGACCGCCCAGTACGCCAAGAATGTCGATGTCTTTGTCACCGAGCTGCAGCCCGATCTGGCTCGGATCAATCAGCTCAAATACGGACTTCCGGAATTTCTCTTCAACTACACGGTCGACATCCATCACACGTTGGCTTACGCCACGGGATATCTCATCAATGAAGTCAATCCGAGAGTCGGCATCGCCACACACCTCGCGTTCGACAATGACACGCTCAATGAGCAGACCGCCGACATTCGCGCCCACTGGAATGGGCTCTTCCTCTATGGCGCGCCGGATGTGGTGACCGTCAACGTCACTAAAGACGCGATCTGGGCACGCGACGCTGTGCTGCCAGGATTTGCCGGCCAGCCGTTACCCAATCCGACGTTGCTCTTTGGTAATCCGTTACCGCTCCAGACGGGACAGGGCGTCGTCCCACAGCCGAGATTGCCGCGCGAGATGCAGCAGGAGCAGCTTACGCGCGAGCTGGAGATTGACCCGCATTTGTACTATCCGCCGAACGTTTACCGCCAGCCACTGACCAAGCTGCCGAACCCTCAGTTGGTTGACCTGATCGAGATGGCGAAGGTGATGGGCATCGATATGAATCAGTTCAAGAAATAGCGATTCGGTCACGGTGTCCTGCCGCGTAGGTCGCGGCGGGGCGCTCCGGGCCGCGTCGTTCTCTCCCAGGTCCACGCGTTTTGAGAGGAACTGCAACCATGGAAGTCACAAACGACAACGGCAAGACCGTTCCGATCACGATCCTTACCGGGTTCCTCGGCGCGGGAAAGACGACGCTGCTGAATCGTATCCTGACCGGGAGTCACGGTTTGCGAGTGGGGGTGCTCGTCAACGATTTCGGCTCCATCAATATCGACGCCGAACTCGTCGTGGGCGTAGACGGCAACATGATCAGCCTGGCCAACGGCTGCGTCTGCTGCCAGATTCGTGACGATCTTGTCGAGGCAGTCATCGCGTTGCTCGCACGCCCGGAGGCCATCGAGTACATACTACTCGAAGCCAGCGGCGTCGCCGATCCCGCCGGGATCTTCGCGACTTTCAGCGATGCCAATCTGCGCGACCGCATCCGGCTCGACAGCGTCACCTGCGTGTTGGATGCGGATCAGGTCTTCGCCCATCCTGAGTATCCGCCCCTCATGGAACTCAAACTCCACCAAGTCGGATTTGCGGACATGGTGATCCTGAACAAGGTTGGACTCGCCGGCGCCGAGCAAGTTGGGAAGGTCCGGGCTTGGCTCGACGAGTATTTCAATCGACTTCGTATCGTCGAAGCTGACTTCTGCGAGGTGCCCTACGAGATTCTGTTGGGCGTGGGACGTTTCGATGCTGCACAAATAGGCCTGAACGCTCACGCGGGCAACAGCTGCGCCGACTCAGCCTGTCACGACAACGGCCATCAGCACGACCACTCGGAGGTGTTCAGCACCTGGAGCTACGAGACCGATCAGCCACTCATGCTGGAAGCATTGCGCGAAAAAATGCGCAAGTTGCCGGGCAGTGTTTATCGGGCCAAGGGAGTTCTCTACACGACGGCCGCGCCACAGCGACGGACCGTACTTCAGGTGGTCGGCAGGCGCGTGGACATTTCCTTGCAAGACGAATGGGGCGAGCGCGCGCCACGAACACGGATCGTAGCCATCGGCGCGGCCGGCGCTATCGACGCGAGCTTGCTGGAACAGACGTTCGCATCATGCGTTTCTACCGCTGCCGTGAACACTTAATCATGCAGCAGCGAACGCGAGGGTCGTCTCGAACGGAACCGAGCCGCGGCTCCTGAAGGCGCATCACATGCTCGAAGTTGGGGAGCCACGCAACTTTACGGTTACAGCCCGGAAGAAATGATTGGAAGGTCCATCGCGACGTTCATCCCTCCCGATCGCCCCTGGGCGCTGGGAGTACCCGCGGGCTAAAAAGCTCTGGCCGCCTAACAAGTCGCCGCGCGCTCCCGCAACCACGACTGCAGTCGGTGCGGGTCGTCGAATCGATACAGCGGACAGAGTACGCCCCCCAGGCACGACGTCAAGCCGATGGGCGATAGTCGGCGGCGTCGGTCAGACAATGAAGATCCAGGTTCTTCTGCGGGATGCGTGTTGGCGACTTTTCGCCCCTTGCAGCGGCACTGCCGAGACCGATCCAGGGTTATCCCCATAGGGTGGCATGGTCGTCCACGCTCGCCGGGCAACAGCCTGCGAGGAATTAGCCGTTTATCACTGATGCGGCATCAGTGCGCCCTCCCGACATCCTGTAATCGTATCCAGAAATCTCTGTTTCAAAAGCCGGCGAGCCGGTTTCCCGGAAAGCTCTTTGGGAATGCTCTCGGCGTGGATGAGAATGTCGGGAACCATGAACTTCGGCAGCAGCAAGAGAAGCTTTTCGCGCATATCCTGATCCAGCGTGGCGGCCTTTTCAGCTTTCAGATAAGCAACAATCTTGGCGCGGCTGCGATCGCGTTTACCGTCCTCGGAAATGAATACACACACACATTCCTCCGCAATGCCTGCCCTCACGATCGCAGCTTCCACCTCTTCCAGACTTATGCGATACCCATTCTTCTTTACGATATTATCCAAACGCCGCACAAAGACGTAGTCACCATTGGCATCGAGAGTAACCAAGTCCGAAGTCTTATAGTAGCGTAATCCATCTTCACAGCTCGAGATCACCTTGGCCGTCAGCTCTGGAGCTCTCCAGTAGCCTGCCATTACCTGCACGCCGCCGATAAAGAGTTCACCCGTCTCACCCGCCCTGATTCTTTCTCCCTGTTCATTGACCGCTCGAAAGAAGACATTCCTGTGAGGCTTGCCGATAGGGATCGGCTTCGTGGGATCGGCGGCGCTGGTGACTTCATAGGTGCAGCATGCGACGGTCGTCTCAGTCGGCCCATACCGGTTGAACAGGCGTATCCCCGGAAGTTTACGCTTGATTTCGTGAAAGGCTTCGGGCATTACTACGTCGCCGCCAACCGACATCGTCTTCATGGTTGCATAAGCCTTAGTGTGAAGGCCGCCTTTGTGTGCCAGGAGTTTGAACACTGGCAGGGTGCAGCTTAGATGCGTGATGCCGTAGCGTCGGATTCTCTCTTCGACGACCTGCGGGAAAATCAACGTCTCGTCCATCAGGTAAACCCGCCCGCCGGCATACAATGGACAAAAGAGATCGGTTAGGGAAGCGTCATACGAGAATGACTTTACACAGAGAATGCGCGTGCAATGATTAAAGTCATACATCCTGACAGTCTCCCGAATATAGTTGAGAAGGCTGTCATGCCTGATTGCTACCCCTTTGGGCATCTGCGTCGAACCCGAAGTGTAGATAATGTAGGCTATGTCATCTCCCGCAACGAAACGCGGTGCTTGCCGCTCAACCGTTTGGGGGGCCTCTGCTCGCCGATCGACACAGATAAAGCGAACCCCGGGATCCGCCACCGCCGACAATCGTGGGAGATGTACTGAGGTTGTCACTACATGGGTCGCAGTCGCATCGCGCAGTATATAGCTTATGCGATCGTCGGGATGTCTGGCATCAACTGGTACA
>Ga0335074_10016458_pt1 | contig 10414 bp, 7 predicted proteins | sample Lox_Sample_23_FD_206715 | JGI IMG/M metagenome (GOLD analysis project Ga0335074, IMG submission 206715) | Soil microbial communities from Loxahatchee National Wildlife Refuge, Florida, United States - Lox_Sample_2.3 | ecosystem: Environmental > Terrestrial > Soil > Wetlands | place: USA: Florida...
GGCCGCCGTCAGGATGTCGCGCAAGCGCCCTGGCGCGCTGGGATCGAACGGCAGCACGCAGCCGCCGGTGCGGCGCGCGAGATCGAGGAACACCTCGGCATCGCGCCGCGCCGCCCAGTCCGACACATCGTGCAGCACGATCAGCTTGATGCCGCGCGCGCCGAGTTCGTCGGCCAGCTTCTGGCCGCGCGAGGGCGATTCCTCGAACACGTCGCCGATATAGGTGACCACGCGGACGCCCGGCTCGCGCAGGCAGCGCGCCAGGATCGCCAGCAATCGCGTCGGACCGGCGATGCAATGGATGCCTGCGGCGCGGTCGCGCAGCGTGTTGGCGTCGGCGGTGAACGCGGTGAAGGTGTGCAGCAGCCCGCCGCCATGCACGGCGAGCGCCACATCCAGTTCCCCCGGCAATGCGCGCACCAGCGCGTCGGTGACAGTGCGTGCGGTGGCCCAGGCGGGCTCGCGCGAGGCGGTGGCGTCGAAGCCGAACACCAGGCGCGGGCGACGCGGGATATCGTCCAGCGGGGCGATGGCGCGGCCGGCGCCTTGCGGCAGCAGTGCCAGCGCGAACTGGCGGATGCGGTCGAGCAATGTCTCGCGCGGCGGCGGTTCTTGCTCTGGCGGCTGGTCGGGCTCCACCGGGACCAGAACGAAATTGGGCTTGTCGCTCATGGTGTCCTCTCGCGGCCGCGACGCACCAATGGCCGCGAGTATAGGCGAGCCAACGGCGGAGCGACAGGCGCGCGGGGGTTAACGGCTTGTTTGCCCTGTCAAGGGATCATTCGGGGCAGCAGCACCGCGCGAGAGACACGTTCGGCGGCGTTCCATCGTGGCGCTGTCGGGGTCACCCGGTGCCTCGGTCGGCGTCGGCACGCCCGCCCTCCGGCGCCACCGCCCAGCGCGCGGTCTCGCCATAAGCGTATCGCGCAAACCAGCCGCACAACGCCAGCATGCCCAGCCCGGTCGCAACGAATCCGGCGGGATAGCCGAGGCGTGCCACCGCGGCGCCGATCGCCGGGGCGCCGATGGCCTGACCGCAGAAGAACAGCGCGGTGAACAATGAGACCGCGGCGCCGCGCGCATCCGGCGCCATCTGCGTGGCATTCGTCTGCAGCGTGTTGTGTACCATGTAGAGCGCGAACCCGAGCGTGGCGAAGACTGGCGCGTCGGCGAGCCAGACCGGCGTAATGCCGAGCAATAGCAGGCCGCACAGCAGCAGAATGCCGCCAAGCATGATCATGCGGCGCTCGCCGAGCGAGGCCACGATCCGGCGGGCGAACACGCCATAGCCCAGGCCACCGAGACCGAAGCAGCCGAGCAATGGCCCGATCGTCAGGTAGTCCAGCGCGAAGCGCTGGCGCAGGAACGCGGCGAAATAGGCAAGCATGCCGAAGAACAAGCCGCCCTCCAGCGAAATCGCGATCAGCACGAGGCGCGAGCGCGGACCGGCCAGCAGTTTCAGGTAATCCACGGCAAAGCGGGCGGCACGCAATTGCTCTGTGCCGCGCGGTTGGGCCACGCGACCGGACAGCAGCTCGCGCCACAGCAACAGCGCAATGCCGGCGAACACTGTGCCGAGCCATAGGAAGACGCTGCGCCAGCCGACCCAGCCGATCAGCATGCCGCCCACGGCCTGGCCGCAGATGACGCCGAGAAGCTGGCCGGACAGCACGCGGGCCAGCACGGCCTGCCGCCGCTCGTAGGGAACCGCGTCGCCGACATAGGCCAGGGCGAGCGCCATAACACCGGCCGTTGTGACTCCCGCAAGCAAGCGCAGCGCGGCGAGTTGCGGCAGCGAGCGTGCCGCCGCGCCCGCCGCGATGGCGACGGCCGAGAGGGTCATGGCGACGCAGATGATGCGGTATTTGCCGAAGCGGTCGCCGATCGGACCGTAGGCCAATTGGCTCACGCCGTAGCCGAGCGCGAACGCGGTGACGACCGCGGACGCCGCACCCGTCGTGACGCGGAAATCCTGCGCCAGCATCGGCAACATCGGATCGGTGATGCGCAGGCAGGAGGAGTTGCAGAATGCCGCAGCACTCAGCAGCGCGATCGGGCGGAAGCTGGGCGGTTCAGTGCCGGCGGCAGGCGGTGGATCGTCGCGAGGCAAGCCCCGCCGCCTACCCCGGCTGCTTGTCCTGGTCGCTCACCAGCGGCAGCGGCACCCACTGCAACCCGTCCTGGCGCTGGATCAGCAACAGCACCGACTTGCGGTTCTCCTTCTTCACCGCGTCGATGCGCTTCTGCACGTCAGCCACGGAACCGACTTCGCCCTGCTGCACCTCCACCACCACGTCGCCCGGCTTCAGCCCCTTGTCCGCGGCCGGGCCTTTCGGCGAGACGTCGGTGATCACCACGCCCTTCTGGTCGGCGCCGAGCTGATACTTGTCCTTCATCGCCTGCGACATTGGCGCCAGCTTGATGCCAAGCCCGGCGATATCGACCGGCGCCGGCGGCTGGTTCGCCGGCACCTCCTTCGTCGCGGCGGCCTGTTGCGTGTCGTCCGGCTTCTCCGCCAGCTTGGCCTGCACTGTCACTTCCTTGCCGTTGCGCCACAGCACCACGGGGACGGATTCGCCCACTTCGGAGTCCGCGACGATGCGCGGCAGCGCGTGCATGTCCTGCACGTCCTGATTGTTGAACTTCAGAATAACGTCGCCGTTGTGGATCTGCGCCTTGTCCGCCGGACCGCCGTCATTCACCCCGGCGACCATAGCGCCGGTCGGCTTTTTCATGCCCAGGCTTTCCGCGATATCCGGCGTCACCTGCTGGATGCGCACGCCCAGCCAGCCGCGCATCGGATGGCCGTAGGCCTTCAACTGCGCGACGATGTTCTTCACCATGTTGGAGGGGATCGAGAACCCGATGCCGATCGACCCGCCCGAGGGCGAGTAGATCGCGGTGTTCATGCCGATCACCTGCCCGTCCATATCGAACAATGGCCCACCCGAGTTGCCGCGGTTGATCGGCGCGTCGGTCTGGATGAAATCGTCATACGGTCCCTGATGGATGTTGCGCCCTCGGGCCGAGACGATGCCGGCCGTCACCGTGCCGCCCAGCCCGAACGGATTGCCGATCGCCAACACCCAGTCGCCCACGCGCTCCTTGTCGGAGTCGCCGAACGGCACCGCGGGCAGCGGCTTGTCGGCCTTCACCTTTAGCAGCGCGATGTCGCCGGTTTCGTCGCGACCCACCACGGTTGCCTTCAGCGTGGTGTTGTCCTGCAACGTGACGGTGATCTCGTCGGCGCCGTCGATGACGTGGTTGTTGGTAACGATTAGGCCGGAGGCATCGATGATGAAGCCGGAGCCGAGGCTCTGCATCCGCCGCTCCGGCTCTGGCTGGCCGTTCTGCCCGCCCTGGTGGTTGCGGTTCAGGAAATCCTTGAAGAATTGCTCGAACGGCGAGCCGGGCGGGAACATCGGCATGTCCGGTCCGAGATTCGGACCATTCTGGGCTGTGACGAGTTGGGTGGAGGAGACGTTCACCACCGCCGGCAGCAGCTTCGCGGCGAGATCGGCGAAGCTGTAGGGCGCGGCGGCCTGAGGTGCCGCTGGCTGGCCCAGGGCGACCATTGGCGTCGCGAACAGGGTGGAAGCGCCCAGCAGGGCGGCGCGAATTGTGGCGGAGCGAGGGAGGCGCATGGTCAAGGTTCCTGGCGGATGAACCGCATATGCCCCGTCCGCTGCCCTGAAAGCAACGAGCGGGTGGCGAAGCGCGACAGTCTATCCTGTGGCGAGCGGCGGGTCACTGTCCGGGCGGCTTTGGCGGCGCCTGAAGGTAGCGCAAATAGTCGTTGTCGGGCGTGATCACCAGCCGCGCCGCGCCGCCGGCCAGAGCGTCGCGGTAGCCCTGTAGTGTGCGCCAGATGCCGAAGAACCACGGGTCCTGGGTGAACGCCTTGGCGTAGATGCCAGTGGCCTCTGCCTCGCCCTCGCCGCGCAGGCGGTCGGCGGTGGCGTTGGCCTCGGCCAGCAGCACGGTGCGTTCGCGGTCGGCATCGGCGCGGATCTTGGCCGAGGCCTCGGCGCCTTCCGCCCGGGCCAGGGCAGCGACGCGCTGCCGTTCGGACTGCATGCGTTGCAGGATCGCCTGCGTGTTCTCCTGCGGCAGGTCGGCACGCCGGATGCGGACATCCTCGATCGAGACGCCGAACCCGGGCATCTCGGCGTTCACCTCGCTGCGTATGGTCGCCATGATGCGGTCGCGGTCCAAGGACAGCACCTGCGACAGGGTGTTGTTGCCCAGCACGCGCCGCAGGCTGCCCGTGACGATCGAACTCAGCCGCGTCTGGATGGCGAAGTCGCCACTGCCGACGGCCTGGTAATACCGCAGCGGGTCCTTGATGCGGAATATCACGAAGCTGTCCACGATCAGCCGGCGCTGATCGCCCAGGATGACCTCCTCGCCCGGCAACTCGACACCCAGCAGCCGCTTATCGAATGGAATCACCTCCTGGACGAACGGCTTCTTGACGTGCAGACCAGGCTGCGTGATCACCCGTATCGGGTCGCCAAACTGCGTGATCAGCATCTGCTGCGTCTGATCGACGATGAAGAGGCTGGAATCGGCCAACACCAGCAGCACGATCGCCAGCGCGATCAGCGCAATCACACTCCTGCTCATTGGCCGGACCCCTGATCGGCTGCCAACCCGCCCGCCGGCGGTGCCAGCGCGGCGGCCGGCGGTGCGGCGGGTGCCGACGGCGTGGTTCTTGGTGAGGCCGGTGGCTTCGCGGGTGCCGGCAGGCTCAACGGCAGGAACGGCAGCAGGCCCTTCAGTCTGTCGTCCACCACCAGTGGCTGCGCGTGCATCAGGATGTCGCGCATCGTATCGAGATACATACGCTGCAATGTGACGTTCTTCGCGGCCTGGTAGGCTTTCAGCACCGCGTCGAATTGCTGCGCCTGGCCGGTTGCCAGAGCGATGCGGGCCTGCTTGTCACCCTGCCCGCCGGCCACGACGCGCGCCGCGTCGCCGCGGGCGCGCGGCACGATGTCGTTGCGATAGGCCTCGGCTTCGTTGCGCATGCGCTCGGCGTCGGTGTTGGCACGTTGCACGTCGCGGAAGCTCTCGATCACCGCCGGTGGCGGATCGACGCGCTGGAGCTGCACCTGGGTGATCTCGATGCCGGCGCCATAGCGATCCAGGATCTGCTGCGTCTGCTTGTGGACGTCGTCTTCGATCTGGGCACGCAGCGTGGTCAGCGCCGGCTGGATCGGGGTGCGGCCGATCACCTCGCGGATCGAACTCTCCGCCACCGCCTTCACCAGATTGTCGGGATCGCGCACGGCGAACAGGTAGCCCTCGGCGTTGTTGATTTTCCAGAACACGGTGAGGTTGATGTCGATGATGTTCTCATCGCCGGTCAGCATCAGGCTTTCCGACGGCACGTCGCGCGTGTTGGCGCCGTTTTCGCTGTCCTGCGGGTTGACCGAGCGATAGCCGACCTCGGTACGGTTGATGCGGGTGACGGCGGGCAGCAGCACCTTCTCGATCGGCCACGGCAGGTGCCAGTGCAGGCCAGGGTCGGTGCGATAGCTGTAGGCGCCGAAGCGCAGCACCACGCCGAGTTCGTCGGGCTGCACGCGATAGAAGCCGCTGGCGAGCCACAGCAGCACCACGCCGATCCCGATCAGCAGCAAGGGACGGCCCTGGGTGAAGCGCATGCGCGGCCCGCCGCCGCCGCCGACAATGCGGCGCACGGCGGCCTGCATACGGCGGATGAGCGCGTCGAGGTCAGGCGCCGGGCCGGAGCCGCCGGGACGCGGACCGCCAGGGCGAGGGCCACCCGGACCACCGCCGCCACCCCATGGACCGCCGCCGCCGGGCGGGGGACGGCCAGAGCCGTTGCCGGAACCGCCGGGTGGAAATCCCCAGGGACCCTGGCCGCTATGGACCACGGTGGGGCCGCCGCTTGTCATTGAGACTGTATGGCTCCTGTGTTGATGCTCCGCCGGCATCTGCCGTTGGCGGAACCCGTATCCTGCGCCATATCGGATGGCGCCGGCGTCACGGCGGGGTGCTTATTAACCTCCGGCGCGATGTTTGCAACATTTCTCGGCCGGCGGTTGTGCGCTGGCCGGCAGCGGGAGGATTGCCGATGGCCGCTACCCCTGACGCTCTGCGCGAGGCATTGCGCACGATCAAGGACCCCGTGTCGGGGCGCGACATCGTCAGCGCCGGGCTGGTCGAGGGCATCGAGGTCCGCGGCGGGCTGGTGCAGGTGTCGTTGCTGACGGATCGTGCCCATGCGGCGGCGATGGAGCCGGTGCGGCAGGCGGCGCAGGCGCTGCTGGCGGAACAGCCGGGGGTAACGAACGCGGCGGCGGTGCTGACGGGACCGCGTCAGGCGGATGGGGGCGGCGGAGCGCGGCCGGGTGCGGTGCCGCGACCCGGACCGGCAGGCGCACCGGGGGGACCTGGGGGGCACGGGCCTGCCCAGCCGGGCGGGCAGCGTCCCACGCTGTTGCTGCCAGACGTCAAGGCGATCATCGCCGTCGCCTCCGGCAAGGGTGGCGTCGGAAAATCGACCGTGGCGGTGAACCTGGCGGTGGCGCTGGCGCGACAGGGGCATCGCGTCGGACTGCTGGACGCCGACATATACGGCCCGAGCCTGCCGCGCATGCTGGGCGTGTCGCGCAAGCCCGAGGTGCGGGGCGAGAAGATGGTGCCGCTGCAAGCCTGGGGCCTGTCCTGCATGTCGATCGGCTTCCTGGTGGAGGAAGAGACCCCGATGATCTGGCGCGGCCCCATGGTGATGGGCGCGCTGGAACAAATGATGGGCCAGGTGGAATGGGGGGCGCTTGACGTGCTGGTGGTGGACATGCCGCCCGGCACCGGCGATGCCCAACTGACCATGGCGCAGCGGGTGGCGCTGGCCGGGGCGGTGATCGTCTCGACCCCGCAGGACATTGCGCTGATCGACGCTCGCCGCGGGGTGCGGATGTTCGAGCGGGTGAATGTGCCCGTGCTCGGGCTGGTGGAGAACATGAGCTACTACTGCTGCCCCAATTGCGGCCACCGCGCCGAATTGTTCGGCCATGGCGGCGCGCGGCTGGAGGCGCAGCGGCTGGGCACGACATTCCTGGGCGAGGTGCCGTTGCTGCTGGATATCCGCACGGCCTCGGATGCGGGCACGCCCATCGTCGCGGCGGCGCCGGAGAGCGAGGCGGGAAAGGCGTTTGCCGCTGTGGCAGCGGCGGTGTGGGGAAAGCTGGCGGGCGGTGGCACGGGGCAGCGGAGCGGGCCGCGGATTGTGGTAGAGTAAAGGGCCACTTTGGCGCAAGACGCCGCTATGAACTTGCTTGATGCGCCAAGAGCCATTCGGTAAAGCCGTCTAGGTTGTGTGCCCACACCAAGAACAATCCACTGGCTTGTGCCGCCTTCAACGTGTCGAGGCCGAACACACCGGACAGCAGTGCCACCGGAATGATCTGCTCACCCATTTTCGTATTCCAATAGCGAGCCTTTGCCGCGGTATCATTCAGGACCCGCTTGACCGAGTTCAATACCGAGGATGAATCCTTCGCTTCGATCGCCATGGTTCGTCCGTCCCCGAGACCGATCAGCAGATCGGCCCGCCGGCCGTATAGCGAGCATTCGCCGTAGAATGCGCCCGCTGCCGGCAACAGACGCGGTGTACCGACATTCCCTCGATTTGGCGCGGTGGTTGGCTGGAAACCAGTCGCGGTCAGCCGTTCACGCAGTTGCCGCTCGACTTCGCGGCCGTAAGCGCGGCGTTCAGTCTGCATGGCTTGGCTCGCGTGTATCGATGCCGTCGTGACGATGGCATGGCGCAATTCTGCGGGTCGTGGCGGCCGTCGCGCCGCAATCCAGGGAAAACGTGAACCGTCGGCGATGCGGCAGATCAATTGGAGGATATCTGACGCCAACTTACTATCGCTCCGGATTAGCGATCTTGTCAGACGCCGGGTTGAGCGTGTGACGAGGACCCCAAGATCCTCGGCGCTGATCGGCGGCCCTGCGGCATAGCGCAGCGAACTGAGCAATTCATCGTCCAGAATAATGTCACGAATCAATTCGGGATCAGGTGCATTCGGATCGATCGGTCGCAACTTGACGAACAGGCGCGCCAAAGCTCGGCGGTGGTGATTGAGATGTGCGGTATAGCGCGTGTGTGGCTCTGCCAACCGTCGGTCGACAAATGCGTTAAGCGACCGCTCCGCCTCGGTGGCGAGTTGTTCCTCCGTCCAGGTCGCAGGCACGACCGAAACGTTGGCGACCGTTTGCGCAGCGCGCGGCTCATGCGCGGACTGAGCGCCTGGTCTGCGCCGCTTTCGCTCGGCGGACGCACCGGATGCCTCACGCCGTGCCATGCAGCGTCGCGGGATCAGGTACGTACAGCCGTTGAATCTCGCTGGGTTCGAATTTGACCAGCCCCCCGGCATAGGTTCGACCGTCCCCCGCCCTCGCATTGGCGTTCAAATATCGCGTCAATGCGGTGAGCGTCGATGCCTCTAAGACCTGTCGAGGATAAAGGCCATGGGCAATGTTAATGTGCCGGACTCCATGAGGATTGTATGCAAAGGTCGGTGGTCGGCGAGCCATATAGGTGCAGATGATCGGCGCAGGCGGCTTCAGGCCAACTGACCACCACGCCCTGCGGTGTCGCGCCACGTAAGGGCGGTCGGCGCCATGACTCTTTGCCCAGCGGATGAACGCGCGCACGGCTCCAACATCCGCCGGATCCAACGTTTCGAGCTCGGACGGCAGGTCGACCACTTGGCGCAAGGTTGCAACGCTGTCCAGTCTGCCGCGAGCTTCAATGATCTCGCGTGCGCGCGTGACTGTGGGAAACAATACGGATGGCGGCAAGAACTGCTCGTAGCCTCCGGCAATCCAGACATCGTTTGCTCCGGTGACCTGCCCGCGATGAACCTCAAATAATTCGCCCAATTGAATGTAGCCAGCAGCAGCCGCCACGGGTCTGTCTCCTCGCGCGAGACTCGACCAGCGGGGGCTTCTGGCGGCAGTTTCCAACGACACCGCGGTGCCGCCTTCTAGATTGCCCAGATCACCGATTGATGCCACTGTTCTCATTTGCAAACCGTCACGTTGGCGACCGACGTGAAAGGTCGTTATAGCCCCTGTGGTAATTGCCTCGAACGGCTTGGCGTCCGCCGCCAGGACATGGACGGAAGTACCGCCGAGCCCATTGACCAACATGCCACGGAGCACGCTGCCATACTTGACGTCCAGCCACTCGGCGGCAGTGACAAAGGCGCCGTAATCTCCTGGTTGGGCAAGCTGCATTGTGCGCAAGAAGAAATGCACATGCAGCCCCGCCAACTTGCTGGCACGCAGCCCCACCCGCAATGCTCCCCTGGCGAACCATTCCTTGTCGTCCCGCGTGATCGCGTGATGGCGCAGATAGGGCGGGTTGCCGAGGAAGAGTGTGCGGCCTTCGCATTGCTCCAGCCCAGCTTTGCGATAGTCCTCGCAAAGCACGGTCAGACGCCGCGAAAGGCCGAGAACCTCGGCATTGGCGCGCAACACCAGCAATGCTTGCGGGTCGCTGTCAACAACAACCAAGCGCGCGTTGGGGAACATCGCCGCTGCCGCGACGACGAATCGGCCGGAGCCGGCCCCAGGATCGACGACCCGCGTCGGGGTACCTTGCGCTGCCGCCCAGGTCACCATACTTTCGACGATGCGCGACGGCGTGAAAATGGCGCCGATGGCGCGACGATCCTTCGCTGTCCGCGTTGCGCAGAGGGCATCGCCAAGAGGGTCACCACCCGCCTGTATGAGACTGCGCACTGCCCGTAGGTCGCCCAAGGGTGGAGAGCGTAGTGTCCGTACCAAAGTGCACTCAGATCGGGAGAGTATTGCACCCGATGGTAAAAGAGCGCACGCAACCGCAAGCACCTCGGCTATGTCGCCGGTCGGCGCCAAAGCCAAATCTGACGTCTTGCCCCTCAGGTCCACGTCTGCCGCTACTCCAGAAGCCGCTGGCAAGTCTAACAGCTCCGTCGGATTCGCACTGCCCTGGCGAATCAGCGTTGAGCAGGTCGCAGGGTGCGCACCGTTCTTCGCCTCGTCAACGGGCGTGTAAGGCACAGGGCAAGGTATCCGCAGGCGATAAGGCGGCTTCACCTCCCTGCCGGCCGATCGTGATAGGTACGGTCGCGATGAATGGGCGGCCTGGAATGGCAATGCCAGTTGCAAGTCCCTGCCACCAGGCATGTCACACCCCGGCGTGCTGTAAGCTCTCGACCCGCCAACCGAGTCGCACGCGGATTATGATCTGCGACGGTTAATCGATGCCTAAGGACTAATGGCAGCGGCGTGCGGTAATGTCACCTCGTAAGGATGGGATACCTTAGGCGCCGCGCAGCGCGCCCATGTCTCATCCGGTGCTGGCTCCGCACCTGAGCTGGCGACGGGCTAT
>Ga0335074_10016459_pt1 | contig 10412 bp, 8 predicted proteins | sample Lox_Sample_23_FD_206715 | JGI IMG/M metagenome (GOLD analysis project Ga0335074, IMG submission 206715) | Soil microbial communities from Loxahatchee National Wildlife Refuge, Florida, United States - Lox_Sample_2.3 | ecosystem: Environmental > Terrestrial > Soil > Wetlands | place: USA: Florida...
GCCGTCGCCGCGCGCTCCCGGAGCACCTCCCGGAACTCGGCGCGCAGCTCCGCCTTGAGCTCGGCGTCGAGCGCCGCGAACGGCTCGTCGAGCAGGATCACCTGCGGTCGGGCCGCGAGGGTCCGCGCGAGGGCCACCCGCTGCCGCTCCCCGCCCGAGAGCCGGTCCGGCCGCCGGTCCTCGAGCCCGGCGAGCCCGAGACGACGCACGAGGTCGTCGACCTCCCGGGCGACCTCGCTCCGGGGTCGGCGCTGGAGGAGCGGGGCGTAGGCGACGTTCTCGTAGACGGTCCGATGGGGGAACAGCGCCGGGTCCTGGAACATCAGCGCGATCCCCCGCCGATGGGCAGGCCGCCGCGTGATCTCCTCGCCCGCGAGCGAGACGCGGCCGTGGGTCGGGGCTTCGAGACCGGCGAGGCAGCGGAGCAGCGTCGTCTTCCCGCTGCCGTTCGGCCCCATCAGGACCACGAGCTCCCCGGCCCGGACCTCGAAGGTGACCTCGTGGAGCACCTCGTCGCCCTCCCAGGCCGCGGAGAGCGCCTCGACCCGCAGCACCGGCTCAGAGCTCGACACGTCGGCCTCCCACCGCGATCGCGGCGAACACCGCCAGGCTCAGCAGCAGGAGGAGACCGGCCGCGGCGTCGGCGACCGGGAACAGGCGGACGTTCTGGAGCGCGTACACGGCGATCGGGAGCGTGGTCAGCGAGGGCGGGACCAGGAAGTTGGTCGCCGTGAACTCGCCGAGACCGAACGCGAAGGCGAACAGGCCGAGCGTCACGAGCCCGTCGCGCACCCTCGGCAGGTCGGCGTCGAGGAACGCGCCCCAGGCGGTCGCCCCGAGCGACCGGGCCGCGTCCCGCCCTGACGGAGAGAGCCCGGCGAGGGGGATCTCGAGGCTCTGCAGCGCGAACGGAAGCGCGAGGACCGACTGGCTGACCACGACGAGCAGCCAGACCGTGCCGGCGGTGTCGACCGCCCGGTAGAAGGAGGAGAGGGCGAAGGCGAGGACCACGGGCGACAGGAGCAGCGGCACGAACAGGAGAAGGCCCAGCGTCGTCGCGCGGGCGGGCCGCCGCGCGATCGTGTAGCCGCTGCCGACGCCGAGGAGCAGCGCGATCAGCGCCGCCACGACCGCGAAGAAGAGGGTGGTGCCGAGCGCGCCCACGGCCGATACGCCGAGGTGCTCCGTCGTCGTCGGCCCGAACAGTTCCGCCCACGCCGCGCCGGCGCCCCGGCCGCCCGGCGGGACGATCGACCGGTAGAGCACCGCCGCCAGCAGGGCGACCTCGGCGAGGAGCACGAGCGACGTTTCGGCGGCGAGCGCCCACCCGACCGACGGGCGGCGCCCGAGCGTCCGCGCGGGCGTCGGGCGCCGCCCCGGGGTCGCCCGAAGACGCCCGACGAAGAGGAGGTAGACCGCGGTGGGGACCACCAGCAGCAGGACCATGCCGAGGGCCAGGGCGGCGGCGGCGTGCGGCTCGAGGTACGTCTCCGCGAGCGCGTAGACCTGGGCCTCCAGAGTGTAGCAACGGGCCCCGGCGCCGCAGAGGAGCAGCGGCGGCGCGAACGACAGGGCCGAGAACAGGAAGGTGAGGAGGCCGCCGGCGGCCGCGCCGAGGGCGGTCGGTCGGGCCCAGACCTCGCGGAACGCGCGGGCGGGCGTGCCGCCGAGGGTCGCGACCGTCTCCTCGAGCTCGACCGACGCGGTCTCGCAGCCGGCGGCGGTGAGCAGGATCACGATCGGGACGTTGAAGAACAGGTTCGCCGCCACGATCGCCGGGATCCCCTCGCCGAAGAAGGCGAGGCCAGGGACGCCCACGAGCACGCCGCCCGGTCCGAACAGGTCGAGGACGCCGAGCACGACGACGAGGGTGGGCAGCAGGAACGGGACCAGCAGCAGGGAGCGCACCCAGGAGCGGCCGGGCCACCGGTACCGGCCCACGAACACCCCGGCCGGATACCCGACCGCGACCGCCGCGACGGCGGAGAGGGCGCCCTGCTCGAGCGAGTTCTCGAGGGCCCGGACGTTGGCCGGGGCGGTCCACACTGCGGCGAGTCCGCTCGCCCCGCCCACGTCGGCGATCGCCCCGGCGAACAGGATCGCCACCGGCAGCAGAGCGGCGACGACGACGAACGCGACGACCGCGCCCAGGGAGAGGGTCCCGTCGCCGAGCCGCGGCATCAGGAGCTACCGGCGAGCGACTGCCACGTCGCGAGCCAGCCCATCGGAGCCGTCAGGTTCGCCGCCACCTCCGCGGGCGACGTGGCGTTGTTGAGGGCCACCACCGACGCCGGGTCGATCGCCGCCCCGAAGACGGACGGGACGGCGACCGTGTCGTTGGCGGGGTACTCCCACTCGCTCGTCGGCAGCTGCGCCTGCACGGGGCCGCTCAGGAGGTACGACTCGAACGCCTCCGCGAGCGTCGTGTGCCGGGTCCCCGCGACCAGGCCCACCCCGTAGATCGTCCGCCAGCCGTACGCGGTGCCGTTCCACCACGAGACCGTGGAGTTGAACGTCCCCCCCTCGCCGTACGCCGCGGCGTAGGCGGGGTCCGTCGAGTAGCTCACGACCAGCTGGTTCTCGCCGGGCGGCGAGCCGAATTCATCGAACGCCGTCCCCCAGTCCGGGGCCGGGTTCGGGTGCGGCTCGCCGAAGAACGCCTGCCAGAACGTCTCCCAGTTCTCGTGGAGGACGGTCGAGTAGTACTCGATCTGCCAGGCGAGGAACTCCTCCCCGGTGATGTCGTAGATCGGGTTCTCGGTGACCAGCTGGGCGGCCCACGTCGAGTTCTCGACGAACTCCGGAAGGGTCGCCTCGGCCACCGCCCCGCCGGTCGCGTTCTCGAACGCCGACGTGTAGTCGACCGCGAGGTACCCCCACTCGTACGGCACCACGCCGTGGTCCGGGCTGACCCCGCTCGCGAGGTAGGCCGGGACGTCCGCGAGCTCGCTCGGCGCGTACGGCAGCAGGAGGCCGAGCCCCTCCGCCTCGGGGGCGGTGATCTCGTCGAGCCCGACCACGAGGTCGGCGGGGGGCAGTCCGTAGTCCGCCGGGTCCTGCAGCGCGGCCACGAGGTTCGCGTTCGGACAGACGAGATCGACCGTCACGTCGTGGGCGGATTCGAACGGCGCCAGCGCCGCGCTGACGTTCGGGCCGCCGCAGTTCCCGCCGAGGAAGCTCGCGTAGGTGTACACGACGAGCGTCGTCCCCTGGGTGCCGGAACGCGCGAGCGAGTACTCGTAGAGGCCGAAGCCGGCCACGACGAGGAGCAACGACGCCGCGATCGCGAAGAACACCCGGCCGAGGCGCCCCGGGCGCCGCAGCCGACGTGCGGGCGAACTCGGAGGGGGGTTCATGACCTCCGCGCGCCGGCGGAGAGTCGCCCTATCGCTCGCATCGCATTCCCTTCGCGGGCATTATCCCGTGCAGGTTCCTGGGGTCGACGGGTCTCCCCGTCCTCTCAGCCGGCGTCGGCTCCCCCTGCTGCGGAGGCCCCAGCACCGCCGAGGATTTACCTTCCTAGGGCCCCGCCGGGCGCGGGGTCATATACGCGCGACGCCCCTGCCCCGCCCGTCGATGGCCGATCCGATCGAGAAGCTCCGCTTCGGCACGGAGCTCGTGAAGCGGGGCTTCGCCCGCATGCAGCAGGGCGGCGTCATCATGGACGTGACGACGGCGGAGCAGGCCGCGATCGCCGAGGAGGCCGGGGCCGTGGCCGTCATGGCGCTCGAGCGCGTCCCGGCCGATATCCGGGCCGAGGGCGGCGTCGCGCGCATGGCCGACCCGCTCAAGGTCCGCGAGATCAAGGACCGGGTCTCGATCCCGGTGATGGCGAAGTGCCGCATCGGCCACACGGCGGAGGCGCGCATCCTGGAGTCGCTCGCCGTCGACATGATCGACGAGTCCGAGGTTCTCACCCCCGCGGATCCGTTCCACCACGTCGACAAGAAGGCGTTCCAGGTCCCGTTCGTCTGCGGCGCGCGGAACCTCGGCGAGGCGCTCCGGCGCATCGAGGAGGGCGCCGCCATGATCCGAACGAAGGGCGAGGCGGGCACGGGGAACGTCATCGAGGCGGTCCGCCACATCCGCCAGATCACCGGTGAGATCGCCGAGGTGGGGAAGCTCCCGAAGAAGGACCTCCCCGCCTGGGCGAAGCGCGAGCGCGTCTCCGAGGCGATCCTGACCGAGGTGCGCCAGCTCGGACGGCTGCCCGTCGTCAACTTCGCCGCCGGGGGCATCGCGACGCCGGCCGACGCCGCGCTCTGCCGGCTGCTCGGCGTGGACGGACTGTTCGTCGGCAGCGGGATCTTCAAGGCCCAGCACCCGATGAAGGTCGCCCGCGCGATCGTCGAGGCGTCGCTCCACTTCGACCAGCCCGACGTGCTCGCGCGCGTCTCGACCGGGCTCGGGGAGGCGATGCGGGGGCTCGACATCGCCACGATGCCGGCGGACGCCCTCCTGCAGACCCGGGAGTCCGGGGCGCCCGGGGCCCCCGGGCGCGGCGACGCGGCCGCCCACTAGGCCGCCGCCCGTTCATCGGAGCCCGTAAGACCCCGGACCGCGGTGGCCCGCCCGTGCGCATCGTTCAGGTCACGCCCTTCTTCGCCCCGCACGCCGGCGGCGTCGAGTCCCACGTGCGCTCGCTCGCCCGCGAGTTCGTCCGCGAGGGGCACGAGGTCACGGTCGTCACGAGCCGCTACGACCCCTCCCTCCCGGTCGCCGAGGTCGCGGAGGGGTACCGCATCCTGCGCTCGCGCACGCACGGGGTCGTGTTCAACACGCCCCTCGACACCGGCAGCGGGCGCGTGCTGCGGGACCTTCCCGCCGACGTGATCCACATGCACTACCCGCCGCCGATCACCTCGTACTTCGCGACCCGGGCGCTGCGGCGGCGGGACGTCCCGGTCTGCCTCACGTACCACTGCGACCTGTTCCTCGACGGCGCCGCGGGCCGGGTCCTGGCCGGACTCTACCAGCGGGTCTTTCTTCCGAGCACGCTCCACCGCGCGAACGCGGTCGTCGTGCACACGAAGAGCTACGGCATCACCTCCGCCGTGCTCCGGCAGCGCGACCTCACGGTCATCCCGTCGGTCGTGGACCTCGACCGCTTCCGTCCCGGGATCGACGCGAGCGGTCTGCGCGCCGACCTGGGGGTGGAGGGGAAGCGGGTCCTCGCCTTCACCGGCCGCCTCGTCCCCCACAAGGGCGTCGACGTCATCCTCGGCGCCGTCGCGCAGCTCCCGAAGGACGTCCTCCTCGTCGTGATCGGCGCGGGCCCGCGGCTCCCCAGCCTGATGAGCCAGGCCCGTCGGCTCGGGATCTCGGAGCGCGTCCGCTTCTGCCCGAACGTGTCGGACGACGAGCTCCCGCGCTACCTCGCCCTCGCCGACGTCTTCGTCTTCCCGTCCCAGAACCGCCTCGAGGGGTTCGGGCTCGCCGTCGCCGAGGCGATGGCGTGCGGGCTCCCCGTCGTCACGGCCGACATGCCCGGGGTCCGCGAGGTGATCGAGCCCGGCCAGCAGGGGCTGCTCGCGGAACCGCTGCTGGCCGGCGACCTCGCGGAGAAGACCCGGCAGCTGCTCGACGACCCCGCGACCGCGCGCCGGATGGGCGCCTCCGCGCGGAAACGCGCCGAGGAGCGCTGGGGGCTCGCGACCGTCGCGGGGCAGCTGCTCAATCTGTACGCAGGCCTGCGCGCAGCTGGTTGATCTGGGTCTTCAGGCGCTCCGCCTCGGCTCCAGCGGCCTTCTTCCAGTCCGCTTCGGCCGACGCGTAGAGGATCGTGCGCGAGGCGTTCACGAGGAGCGCGCGGCCGTGGGCGTCCACGCCCTCGCGCACGGCGGTAGCGAGCGAGCCGCCCTGGGCCCCGATGCCGGGGACGAGGATCGGGATCGAGTTCCCGAGCGTCGCGCGGGCCGCGTGGAAGGCGTCGGAGAAGGTGGCGCCGATGACCACGCCCACGTTGCCGTGCGCGTGCGCGAGGCGGCGGACCTCGCCGACGACCGCGAGCCAGAGCGGGCCCCGCGGCGTCGGGATGTCCTGGAAGTCGAGGGAGCCCGGATTGGAGGAGTGGGCCACGACGAACACGCCGTGGGCCGCGTCGTCGAGGAACGGCTGCAGGGTCTCCCAGCCGAGCCACGGGGTGACGGTGATCGCGTCGAAGCCGAAGTCGCCGAAGATCCCCTCGCGGAACATCCGCATCGTGTTCGGGATGTCGTTCGCCTTGAGGTCGAGGATCCGCAGCCGCGTGGGACCGATCTGACGGGCGATCCGCTGGAGGGCCGCGAACCCCTTCGGCCCGTACTGGAAGTAGCTCGCGAGCTGCATCTTGTAGGCGGCGGCGTGCGGGTAGGTGGCCGTGACGATGCCGTCGAGGAACCGGTCGAGCTGCGGGCCCGCGGGCAGCTTCCGCAGCGGCTTCGGCATCAGCGTCGGGTCCGGGTCGAGCCCCACGCAGACGAGCGAGTCGCGGGCGGTCAGCACCTTGTCGAACCGTTGAACGAACTTCGTCGCCACCGAGCGCGGTGAGAGGGGCCGGGGCAAAAGGCTTGTGACGGCCCGTCGCCGCGACGTGCGGCGACTCTCACCGTTCGTCCCCCGCCGGAGGCTTTTATCGCGGGCCGGGGTCCCCTCCGCTCCGGAGGGGGGCCGACGGTCGCGATCTCGGAGGACGGACCGCGCGAAGTGCGCCTGCGCGACCTGGCCCGGGCGGGCGGCCCGGTCGAGTTCGTCGCGCGGATCGTGACCGCGGAGCGGCGGGAGGTGACGCGGAAGTCGGACGGCAGCCGACGGGCGCTGCTCTCCGGACTCCTCAGCGACGGCACGGCCTCCGTGCGGTTCACCTGGTGGGACCCCCCGCGGGAGGAGATCGAGCGCGGCACGGTCCTCCGGGTCGCCGGGGCCGAGATCGGCGAGTTCCGGGGCCGACCCGAGATCACGATCTCCTGGCGCACGCGCGTCGCGCCGGCGAGCCCGGCGGAGCTGCCGCGGCTCGCCTCGAGCGACCTTCCGTCGAAGACCGTGCGGGAGCTCACGCCGCCGGACGAGGGGTTCCGGGTCGAGGTCCGGGTGGTCCGCATCGGCCCGCGGACGGTGACGGTCGGCGCCGAACGGCGGCTCGTCTTCGACGGCCTCGTCGCCGACCGCTCGGGCGCGATCGCCCTCTCCGCCTGGAGCGACTTCGGGCTCCAGGAAGGCGAGTCGGTCCGGGTCACCGGGGGCTACGTCCGCGGGTTCCGCGGCCGTCCCCAGCTCGTGCTCGACGAACGAACGACCGTCGAGCGGATCGCAGGTGAGGACCTGCCGGCCCCGGCGGAATGGCTCCGCTCGACGCCCCGCACGATCGCCGCCGTCGAGGACGAGGGCGGCGGCGCGGTCGTCGCCGTCGAGGGGCTGGTCGTGGGCCTGCTGCCGCCGAGCGGCATCGTCTACCGATGCCCGACGTGCCATCGGTCGCTGACCAACGGCATCTGCCGCGTGCACGGGCCGGTCGACGGCCAGGCCGACCTACGGGCCCGCATCGTCCTCGACGACGGCACCGGGAGCCTCACCGTGAACGCGAACCGCGCCGACACGGAACGGCTCTGGGGCGTGACGCTCGACCAGTGCCGGAGCCGGCTGCGGGAGCTCGGCGACCCCGGCGTGCTCGAGCAGCAGCTGTTCGAGAGCCTGCTGGGGCGGCGCCTGCGCGTCCGCGGGTCCGGCACGAAGGACGACTTCGGGGTCACGATCACTCCCGACTCGATCGAGCCGGTCGACATCGACCTCACGGCGGCGGCGCAGGAGCTGCTCGGCCGCTTCCCCGAGGTCCGCCCGTGACCCGACGCGAACCGGCCTGGCGCGTCACCGCCCGCGAGCTCGAGAGCTCGCTCGAGGAGGAGAAGGGGGTGGGGGATCGCGCGGCGTCGTACCTGATCTCGCCGTTCGGCGCCCGGATGAACCGGGTCCTGGTCGCGGGCACCCTCTCGCCGGCGGAGCCGATCGGGCGGGAGGAGGCGCAGACGTTCTGGCGGGCCCGGTTGAGCGACCCCACCGGGGCCGTCGCGGTCACCGCCGGGAGCTTCCAGCCGCGGGCGATGGCCCAGCTCCGCACCGGCACCCAGTCCCGCAGCGCGATCGTCGTGGGCAAGGTGCACCTGTACCGCGACCGCTCGGGCGTCGGCTACGTCTCCGTCCGGGCCGAGGGGGTGCGCACGGTGTCGGAGGTCGACGAGCGGAGCGCGCTCGCCGACATCGTGCGGCAGACCCTCGACCGGCTCGACCTGCTGGAGCGGGTGGAGAAGGGACCGCCGCTCGACGACGCGGCGGCCCGGGCGGACGGGGTGCCGCTCGCCTGGGTCCGGGCGGCCCGCGAGTCGCTCCGGCGGTATCCTCAGGTCGATCGGGCGGCGTTCCGCCGCGAGCTTCGGGGCGCGGCCCGCCGGGTCGGCGGCGACCTGGCGCCCGAGCCGTCCCCCACGGGTCCCCCGCCGACCGTCACCGTCGTGCGTGCGCCGCCCCCGCGCCCGGCCCCCCCGCCGCCCACGGCCGAGGAGCGGGAGGAGGAGGCGGTGTTCCTCGACCTGATGGACGAGGTCGCCGAGGTCTCCGCCGACGGCTACGCGGACCTCAAGGAGCTCCTGGCCCGGGTCGGGGCCCGGGGCCTCGTCGCCGAGCGGGCCGAGGCGACGCTGAACCGTCTCGAGGAAGAAGGCGTGGTGGAGGAGCCGATCGTCGGAAAGCTCCGCCGCGCCTAGTCCGCCCCTGCCCCCTGAGCATATTTATACGCCCCGGGCTCGGAGGCGCGGGGGAATGAGGAACACCTGTCTCTCCGATCCGATGACGAGACCAGCGACGAGCTGACCCCCAACGGTACTCCCTGAACCAGCATGGCCGAAACACCCCCCTCCCGCATCGCCCCGGTCGTCCTCATCGTCCTCGTCCTGATCGTCGCCGGCGTGGGCGCGGGGCTGCTGTACTACTTCACCGAGGTGAAGCCGACCCCCGCGATCCGGACGGTCCAGATCGGGGACAACGTCACGGTGAACTACATCGGACAGTTCGGCTCGGGGGCGCAGATCGGCCGCGTCTTCGACACGTCGATCCTGTCGGTCGCGACGAACAACCTCACCTATCCGAAGTCGCTCGGCTTCGCCTGGCGGGGCTCCGACGCGGCGTACACCCCCCTCGGCGTGTCGGTGGGGCCCGGCATCCCTTCCTCCGGCTACACGGTCGACAACATCACCTTCGGCGGGGTCGTTACCGGCTTCTGGCAGGGGATGCTCGGCCTCCCCGCGAACGTCACGAAGATCGTGAGCATCCCGCCGAGCCTCGGGTACGGCCCGGCGGTCCCGGCCTGCTTCGTCACGCTCCCGATGACCACGCAGGTCCCGACCGTCTCGACCGTGGCCGTCGCGAACTTCTCTACCGCCTACCCGAACGTGACGCTCGCCATCGGCACCGAGTTCCTGGCGGCGCCGTACAACTGGACCGCCGTGATCCTGAACGTCAACGCGACGGCGGTGTCGGTCGAGAACCTCCCGTACGTCGGGGAGGCAGTGTCGACCGGCGGCCTCCCGTACACGGTGAGCGCGATCTCCTCCACGACGATCACGCTCGGGAGCACCCTCACCCCGGCGGACGCGGGGCTCGTGGAGGGCCACTCGACCGGCACCGTCTGCGACACGTCGACGTTCGTCGTCTCGGCCGTGAACCCGTCGGCCGGAACGTTCACCGCGAACTACAACAGCCAGGTCGCCGGCGCGACGCTCGTCTTCACCATCACGGTCGTGCAGTTCTACTGAGCCGACCGCTCAGCCGCCGAGCGTGATCTTCCCGCGCTTCAGCAGTTCCTCGAGCTGGGCGTCGGCGGAGCGGGCGAGCGCGTCCTCGCCGGGCCCGCCGCGCCGGGGCGCGTAGGCCCGCAGCGTCCGCCGGGCCTCGTCGCGCCGCGCCCGGGACGCCCCCACGAGCCGCCGGCCCTCGAGGTCCAGGTCGTGCATCTCGCGGCTCACCGCGTCGATCTGGTCCATCACCGCGGCCCGCTCCTTGCCCTTCGCGCGCAGCTCGGCCACGAGCGCGCCGGCCCCCTCGAGCTTCGTGCGGATCGACGCCATCTTCTGGTCGCGTTCGGTCTTCGTCGCCCCGAACTCGGCGCCGAGGCGGTCGATCTCGGCCCGGGCCGCCGCGACCTTCGCCTCGGCCTCGAGACGGGTCTTCTCGTGCGCGACGACGACCTGGACGCGGGCCTCGGCCTCCTTGAGCTCCTTCGTCTTGAGCCGGAGCTGGGCGATGAGCGCGTTCTCGTCGTCGAGGGAGAGCGACTGCGTCTGCTGCCGGTGCTCGAGGGCGGCGATCTCGCGCTTCAGCTGCTCGGGGCGCACCCGTTCCCCGGGGGCGAAGGTGAGGCGCAGCTCGCGCAGGGCGACGACCGC
>Ga0335074_10016460_pt1 | contig 10412 bp, 6 predicted proteins | sample Lox_Sample_23_FD_206715 | JGI IMG/M metagenome (GOLD analysis project Ga0335074, IMG submission 206715) | Soil microbial communities from Loxahatchee National Wildlife Refuge, Florida, United States - Lox_Sample_2.3 | ecosystem: Environmental > Terrestrial > Soil > Wetlands | place: USA: Florida...
ATGCTCAGAAGACCAACTTCTCTCCCAGATTGGGTTTCGCGGAGCGTCTTACGCCATCGCTTGTTGCCCGCGGAGGGTACGGTATTGCCTTTGGAGCTCTCGGTAATCTTGGCTACGGCGGGACCCTGGGCACTAACTATCCGTTTGTTTACACATCCACATTTAATAGCCCTGATTCCCAGCATCCCCTGCTGCTGTCCAATGGCCAGCCAGCCACTATGGAAGAATCCTTCACGACTATCAATTTAGAGGACCCGACAATCAACAGCGGTCAAGGCCTGAATCTCTACGGACGTCAATATAACTTTCAGACTCCTTACGTTCAGACCTTCAACTTGACGGTGCAAGATCAATTTACAAATCACGATTCGGTTCAGGTCGGTTACGTCGGCACGGTTGGCCGGCATCTGGACAACCTGGGATACAACAATTCGCCTACGGAAATCCTGCCACCCGGCGTCAATCCTCAGAATTACATTCCCTTTCCAAGTTTCGCCAGAAACTCAACCTATGAAACCACAAACGCCAAGAGCAGTTACAACTCTCTGCAGGCAACCTATGAGCATCAACTAAGCTATGGACTATCTCTGCTTGCCAACTATACTTATAGCCGATGCTTAAGCGACCAGCATACGCAGGCGTCACAGAATCAGCAGTTTCGCGCCGAGTGGCTTCCCGGCTTTGGGATTAATGCCGATTATGGCCTGTGCGATACGGATGCCTCCAACCTGGTTCACCTGTCCGGCACGTACGATCTGCCCTTCGGCCGCGGCCGGGCGTTCTTGTCCGGTTCGAACCGGGCAGTGGACGCAGTCATAGGAGGCTGGGTAGTTAACTTTATCTACTCGCACCAGAGCGGCCAGCCGGTAACGGTCGGTTGCCCTGTCGCAACAACCGCGAACGGCGTATTCGGCTGCTTTGCCAACAAAGTTCCCGGGCAGAACCCATACGCTGGTCCGCACAACTACAAACAATGGCTGAATCCCGCTGCCTTCGCTCAACCGCCGGTGGCTACTCAGATAAGCCAGACGGACATCGCTGCTCTGGGCGGCGGTCCCCAAAACGCGCGTGGGCCGGGATTCAACAATCTGGACTCGTCAGTCTTCAAGAACTTCGCTTTCACCGAATCCATTCGTTTGCAATTCCGAGCCGAGGCCTTCAACACCACCAACACGCCGCAATTCGGACAACCAACAAACCTGAACACCTTCAACAATCCGACAGGGGGCTTCAGCTCTATCACATCGATGAGAGGCAATCCTCGAACGTTGCAGCTCGCGCTGAAGCTGTTCTACTAGCCAGGCGTAATTCCAAATCACATTGCTCCGGTGTGGCCGCTGTCGTTCAGCGACCCATCGGAGCATTTGTCTTTGTCGATGACTACGGATTCAACCTTCAACGAGACCTGCCGTCCCCCGGAATCACGGTCACCATGGAGGATGGCAAGTACATTTCTTGAGGATCGGCTTTCCATCAGTATTAATGGGCTAGTCTTTGCTCTGCCGTACAGAGCACCTGATGTAAAGATCACGGCGCGTGGCAAATCGCGCAGATGGTCTCACCGAATCTTTCTGCCTTCACAGGACCGATTCCCGGTACTCGAAGCAAGTCCTCGATCGTTCTCGGACGGACCTCCACGACAGAACGGAGAGTGCGATTACTGAGAACAACGAAGGCCGGCACTCCGCTCTGTTTCGCCTCCTCCAGACGCCACACCTTTAGCTTCTTCTCGAGGTCCAGTAAATCAGGTGCGAGGGGCGTATCCGTGTCGGGAGGCGACGCCTTCCGCACTGACCTTTCCGCGGATACAGCCCTCTTACTGCCGGATCGCTCCCCCGTCTGGTTTGCAGCCCTGGAGCCGGCAGTTTCAGGAACAAACAAGCGCAATCGGATCAAATCTGAGATTTTTTCGCCTTCGTTCGTAAGGCTCACCTTCCAATACGAGACTGTTCGGTCTTCAGCTTCAAATTCCGCGCATTCAAACGCGACGTAACCGCTGCGCGCCATGGCGATGAGTAGTGCCTCGAACTCATCTCGACTCACCTCTCCTCCGGGAAATAGCCGTTTGTGTAGCTTGCCGGCTGAGATTCCCGTAACCGATCGCAGGGCCTTGACAATCGCAAAGACGGTTTGTTGCTCCTGAGCGGTGAGAGTCCGGAAGATCTGCGCAATTGCATTCTCCGGCGCGCAGAAGTCGCAGAGGTTGCAATGCCTGCTCTCCGCAAAGCGCATCATCTTTTCGATTTGGGCCTGCCGGCGTTCACTTTGAATTGCATAGGGAGAGCGCCAGTCGCCGCCGCCGGCGGTGACGTATCCATCAAAATCGATGACGGCGCCTCCATAAGCGGCGAGCTTGTCAAGCGCAGTCGTGAAGGTTTCTCCGTCAATTTGAAGACCGTGTCGCAATTCTTCCGCGTGCCGTGGATCAGACCCAAGGCTTCCATAAATGCGCTGGAGAATGGCCGTTTCAGGATAATTGCGCTGATGAAAGAAATCGTGTGTACGACGATCCGCGTACGAGTGCATGAGGACAGTGCGGCTCAACCTTCCGTCTCGGCCCGCGCGGCCAATCTCCTGATAGAAAGCTTCGAGACTCGCAGGCATGCCAATGTGAATGACAGTGCGAACATCTGCCTTATCAATCCCCATACCGAACGCAATCGTGGCCACAACTACTTCCAGATCGCCGGAAAGAAATCGGCGTTGAATGCGCTCGCGAGTGTCGGATTCAAGACCCGCATGATACGCGGCACTGGGAAACGCTTTTGCAAGATCGCTGGCTGCCTGCTCGGCATCCTTTCTGGTCGGCGAATAGACGATCGCCGGTCGGCGTTCCCGGTCTGCAAGAATCTCATGCACCAGCTCGGTGCGGCGCGGACGCGACACCTCGACCGACTCGATAGCTAGATTCTCGCGACGAAAGCCGTGGATAAATCGCGTCGCCATTTCCACGCCGAGTTGCTCGATGATGTCGTTCTGTACAACCGGCGTAGCGGTCGCCGTTAAAGCAACGACCGGAGCAGGTCTCAGCGATCTGATGTTCTGACGCAGCATGCGATAGTCCGGACGAAAGTCGTGCCCCCACTGCGATATGCAGTGAGCTTCGTCAATTGCAATCAGGCTTGGCTTCCGCTTCGTCAGCATCTCCGCAAATCCGGGAATCCGAAGCCGCTCCGGAGCGACAAACAGAAACTGCAATCGGCCTTCGAGATATCTCCGACACGTCTCGCGGGCAACCACCCGGTCCAGCCCGGAGTGAATGCTCGCCACACTCAAACCGAGCGTGGACAACTTTCCGAGCTGGTCTTCCATAAGCGCAATCAGCGGACTCACCACGAGCGCTGTGCCGCCACGCGCAATTGCCGGTAGTTGATAACAAAGCGATTTCCCGGTGCCCGTCGGCATGACCAGCAAAACATCCCGGCCTGCTATAACGGCGTCACATACTGCTTCCTGGTTGGCGCGAAATTCCCGAAATCCAAAGACCTTCTCAAGAATCTCAGACGAACTCGTGAAGCCTGATCGGGAGAGCGTTGTCATGTTTGAATCGTTGAAGCCGAGTGTATCGCAGCGGTAGTAATTGCCGACAGCTGTTTCGCTCTCAAGCAGCAAATGAAAATCCCTGGCGCTGGAGCCAGGGATTTTCACATTTGACAGGTCCGTGGTATCGCGTCCGGATCGCTACTTCAATGGAGTGAACAATACCAACCGCACGTGCCAAGTGACAGACTGACCCGGCTTGAGCGTAACCATTCCCGTATCCATTCCGTGCCACTCCTTACCCCACGGATCACCGAAGTTGAACTGCTCTTCAATCGCCGCAAACTCCTTCGTCGGAGGCGCATAGACCTGTACAGTCTTGATCTCGGGGGAGATCCCTTCAACCTTGATGCCGTAGTTTGAAGCCGGATCAGTTAGATCGACATCGACTGCGCCGTCAGTGCGCTGAAGTTTTGACCAGTTGTCATCGAGAAAAATATCGTCAAGCGGTTTTCCGTCAGGAGCCGTAAAGTCGTACTTGGTTCCTTTGACAGGGATCAATTTCCCGGTGGGAAATACATCGTCGTAGTTATTGACCTGCGCCGTCTGCTCGCCCGGAACGTGCAGGCGGGCCTGCTTCCGATCGCCGCTCGGAATGTTGAAGTACGGGTGCCACCCGATGGCGATCGGCTCGGCTTCGTTGCCCACGTTCTTCGCAGTGATCGTCGCATCGACTGCGCCCCCGGCGAGAGCGATGGTGAAATTTAGGTCGGTGTTCGACAGCCAATGACCTCCGAAGTCGCCCGCATGGATCGTGCCCGTCACGGTCTGACCGTCAGCAGTCGTCTCCGTCTTTACGTCATCCGTCTTCGAAGCAAGTATCAGGCCGTGCATGGCATGCGGTTCGGCGCCTGGATTCTTCCCCTTCCAGTTCGCCGGCAGCGTGATCGTCTTGCCTTTCCACTCCGTCGTAATGGTTTTCCCGTCGGCCGACAGCTTTCCACGAATCCGGTTAGGATACGGAACCAGAAACGCTCCGCCAAAGCTGAAGCTCGCGTTCCCGTTCTGATCATCCGGACCGCCATTCAGCTTCGCGGCAGCATCCGCGAGCGAGGGAGAGGCGAGCACGTCAACTTCGCCCTTTCCGGGGATATTGGCAGTAATCTGAAAAACATTCATGCCGCGGCCTGGCAGAACGGTGGCAGAAAGGAACTCGGGCTTCTGGCCGTCGCTGGTTGGCTTTCTCTCAAGTTTGACAATGTCCTGGCCGCCTATCTGCTGCGGCGCAATAGCGGCAGCGGGTTGAGGCGTCGCGGACTCCGACGGTGGCGGCGCTTGTTTGCATCCGGCGATTGAAAATACAGTAGCGGCGGCAAGCAAAAGCAGGTACTGCGAGCGAACGGACATGAAGATGCGACCTCGGAATTGGGTAGTCTCTGAGCAAACGTTTCCAGCCGCGCGGGAGTGCGCCTCGCCGCTGAAAACAAAAGCGAGCCCATTCTACCCTGTATCGCGGCAATCGTGTCCCAGCCGGCGTTTAGAATCACTGTAGTGCAAGCCAAATCGCAAGCTGCCCACAGTGCTCTCGCCGAACTCAATTCGCGCATCATCGCCTGCAATCGATGCGTGCGGCTGCGTGAATACTGTACCCAGGTTGCCGCGACCAAGCGCCGGGCCTACGCCGACTTCGACTACTGGGGACGTCCAGTTCCCTCGTTCGGAGATCCTGACGCCGCAGTGCTGATCGTCGGCCTGGCACCCGGAGCGCACGGATCGAACCGCACTGGCAGGCCCTTTACCGGCGATGGATCGGGAAATTTTCTATACCCGGTGCTCTACAAAACCGGCTTCGCCTCACAGCCAAATGCTGTGAGCCGCGATGACGGGATGCAGCTCAGCGACATGCAGATCACCTCCGTGGTGCGCTGCGCACCTCCCGGCAACAAGCCTCTTCCCGGCGAACTTGCCAATTGTGCACCCTACCTCGACCAGGAAATCGCTGCCCTCGAGAATTTGCGGGTAATCGTATGTCTGGGGAAGATTGCGTTCGATGGTGTGCTGCAGCATTTCCGTCGAACCGGGAAACTCGCTCGAAGGGGCGAGATGATATTCGCACACGGCGCAGAGTACACGCTGCCGAATGGACAGACCCTGCTCGCCAGTTACCATCCCTCACTGCAGAACACAAACACGGGGAAATTGACCGAAGCCATGTTTCTCAAGGTCTTTCAACGTGCAGGCGAAATAGCTCGCGCCAGGTAACTTCAACAGTGAAAAGTCGATTCGCTGACGTAAATCTGGAGCGGGAGACGGGGATCGAACCCGCAACCAACGGCTTGGGAAGCCGCTACTCTACCATTGAGCTACTCCCGCAGTGGCGAAGCCCGGTATTGCCAGAGTAACCTCCGTGCCTGCTGAAGAGCAAGAGGCACGGAAGCCGCCAAACATCAGCCAGCCGGGCTTATCTAGCCAGCAATTGCGATATCCTCGCGCGGTACCCACGGCTCATCGGAACCTTCTGCCCGTCCTGCATCAAAACGAACGACTCGCCCTCCTGGGAATCCGTCCTGATCTCTTTCACGTGCTGAAGATTCACGATCGCCGAGCGATGAACGCGGATAAAGCAATTCGGGTCGAGCCGCGTTTCAAAGTGCGCCATGGTTTCGCGCAGTAGATGGTTTTCGCGGTCGGCACAAATGCGAACGTAGTTCTCCTCGGCGCCGATCCACCGTATATCGGTCATAGGGAGAAACAGAATTCGGCCCTTTGACTTGAAAACCAGCCGCGTAGCGTAGGATGCTCCATCCTGATCGTGCTTCTTTCCGTTTCCATTCTCGTGAGAAACGGAAAGCTGTTCCTGCGCTCTCTGGAAAGCCTGCCTCAACCTGTCGCGTGTAAATGGCTTCAGCAGGTAATCAATGGCATTGATCTCAAACGCCCGGATCGCATACTTGTCGTACGCCGTCGTAAAAATGATCTTTGGGAGACGCACCTGTTCATTCGCAGCGAGTGCCGAGATGATGTCGAACCCATCCATATCCGGCATGTGGATATCGAGCAGAATCAGGTCCGGATTCGTGAACTGTACGAGATCGATCGTTTCGAGCGCATTCGCGCCTTCGCCTACGATCTCTACGTTGCTGTCGTCTTGAAGCAGCTGCCGAAGCTTCTGCCTCGCCAATACCTCATCATCCGCGATGACCGTCTTGATTTTCATGGGAGTAAACCAGCGTGTTGGCGGTTAGACGCGGCGAGAAGCCAAGGGGCAGCATCAAAATCGCCTGGACCTCACCGTCTGGGAATTCTTTCATCGTAAAGCGTTGATCGTCTCCATAGTGCAACTCCAGCCGAGCCTTGACGTTCGCGATCCCCACGCCGCGCCCTTCACGATTCAATCCTCTCGCTTCCACAAGACCGCGCCCCGAGTTTCGAACGCATATTCGCAATTGACCTTCATGGTTCTGCGCTTCAATTCCCAGAAACGCCTCTTCGCCTTGTGTCGCTGCCACACCGTGCACGTAAGCGTTCTCCATCAGCGGCTGCAGAATCATCGTCGGCACCAGCGCGTCAAGAACCTCAGGTTCAATCGCCACGTAGCTGTGTACCTTCCCGGTGAATCGCATCTGCTGAATCGAGATGTACATCTGGGTGAATTCGATCTCGTCCGTCAGCGGAATCAGCTTCGCGTCACCCCTATCCAGGGTCATACGCAGCATGCTGCTCATTTGTTCCAGCATCCGGTCCGCGGCCTCCACATCAGAATGCATAAGGCTTGAGATGCTGTTCATCGTGTTGAAGAGAAAGTGCGGATTCAGCTGCATTCGCAACGCGCGCAGTTGCGCATTGGTCAACTCGGACTCCAGCCGGATAGCGGCGTTTTCTCTCTCTTGGAGCTTCTGATAATAGCCCAGACCCCGGAACATCAGGAATACGACCCAGAAGATAAGAAGATTGTCGACCATCTCCGAATCGAGAAAATATCCCAAGCGGTGCAGGTAGTTCCATGAGCGGCTCCCCAGCCGGATATCCCACGTGCAAGCGACCCAGATGGCTTCCTCGACGACGCTGATGACGATGCTCAGCGGAATTACGCACAGCAGGATGATCTTAAGCGTAGCTCGCTGAATCCATTCCCCCAGCCTCCACCAGAGTACCCACGAGATAATGCCCCAAAGTAGAAACTGACTTGCCCACAGCAAGTAAACCTTGCCAAAGTGGATGTCGTAATTCCAGGCTCGCTTATCCACCCATTCCTGAAGCGCAAAAAGAGCGGCTAACACCAGCCATCCCGAAAGGAATACGACGGGATGCATGAACGCAGGGCGATGCGGCTTGGGTTTTGTGTCTAGGTTACTCAGCGAGCACTTGCTCCGGTCGTTGAATTCACTTGCGCTAGCTCCGTAGAATACACCTCATCGATGGGGAAGAACCCCGATTCGCGAGTGCCCGGATTGAGAAAAACGTCTTTGTTCGGATGCGCTCTCACCCACTGCTCCGCAGAACCTTCCGCTACCTGTTGCTGATCTGCTGACGTGAGAGCCTTAGCCGCAGCGATATCCCGCTGAACATATTCCTGAGTTCTGGCTCCTCCCTGCTTACCGGCAATCATGAACCATCTGTACGCCATCGCTGTGTCCTTCCCAACTCCTTTCCCGTCGCGATAAAGAATGCCCAGGACTACCGACGAACGCCATGATCCTCCGCACGCCGCCGCTTCGAGCAAAGACTGTGCTTCTCCCTGACTTCGGGGCAGTTCGGGGTGATTCACTAACAAAAGTCCGAGAGAGTGCTTAGAAGGAACGTATCCAGCCTGGGCAGACTCGCGCAGATATGCCGTGGCCCTCTGCAGGTCGTGTTCATGACCTTCTGTGAGTGAAAACAACGTTCCCATCGCGTATTCGCCTTCGGGGCTGTGCTGTTTCGCCGCCCTTTCAAACCAATGCTCCGCTACATGAGGGCTGCGCGCCACTCCCTCTCCCAGCATATACACAAACCCCAGATACGCTTCTCCGCGCGGATCTCCATGTTTTGCGAGCTCTGTCAGCAGAGAAATCGCTAGACTCGAGTCCTGCGGCACGCCTGCCCGTCTCAGATACAGCACGGCAAGATTCAGTTTGCCGGTTGGAGAGCCTGACGACCCTCTCTCAAACCACTTCGCTGCCTCTGACGCGTTTGCTTTCACGCCAATTCCCTTGAGATATAGATATGCGATGTCGACCTGGGCACCCGGATCACCCTGCTCAGCCGCCTTTCGATACCAGTACGCTGCCTGAGTAAAGTCCCGCAACAAGCCGTGCCCCGTGTAGTAATCGCGAGCGATCTCGAGCTCCTCGCGCAGATGTCCCCCGGAAGCTTTGCGCTGAATCTCTTCTGACCGCGCATCCGGATCGACATCACTTGGGAAGAATGATTTTGTAGATTCTGACCTCGCCTGACTCCAAATCGCGGAATAAGTGAGGGTCGACATAACCCCTGCCATGACAATTGCAGTTTGCGCCTGTATTACACGGTTCATGGCCGCCTCCTGATTTGCTGTCCCCTGATTTGCTGTCATAGACAGACAGTTGCCCTTATCGTCACCCTCCGGGTCGACGCATTCAGGGAGCTTCCCCACAACAGGCGTGGCGGTCGTTGATTGATCCTCTCTTCCTGTCCCGCAAATAAATGGACTGATCACAAATCGAGAATTCTTCTAGTTGCCAAAAAATCGAAATTCTGTGCAATGTTGCCTTCTGGCCAGCAAGGCCAGCGAACCTCTATCAATTTCGGCTCCCGTGCCTCGTCACCCATAAACGACCGTTCGTCACTTATCCAGATTTTTGAAACATAACGGCCGAATTATTCAGAATTGCGGAGATAATCTTGGCTTGGACTCTCACTAGGGGTTCGCCAGCCTGTCGTTTGCCTCCATATCACGCATGTTGTCAGCGCATTAAAGCTATTTGTCACAAAATGCTTTCTTCTCCCGATAGGGTTAGTCGGTTGCATACCTGCTTCCTAAGGTGGATATTCAGTGACGCAACATCCCAGTTAAGGGATAGCCGGCGTGAGGTATGGGAGTTCGCACCCGGCCGGCATTTGAGCTGTCACACATCGGGATGAACGATCGCGACCCGGTTTCTGATCTGCGCAGACTCTACCCGCAAGAGCAAGGAAAAATTACGGAGGCAAGAAATGGGATCAATTCGAGTAATCTGGAAAGCCCTTTTATTATTCGCGGCTTTAGCCGGATTTGTCTTGGTAAGCCAGAATGCGAGTGGCCAGGGAATCACAACAGGATCTATTGCCGGCACAGTTGCCGACCAGCAGGGCGCTGTCGTGCCACAGGCTTCAATCGCCGCCGTGCAGTCCACTACCAACGCTACCTTTAAAACGGTGAGCGGTGCCGACGGATTGTTTGCATTTCACGATCTGCCCATTGGCGAATACTCGTTGACGGTGGAAAGCGGCGGCTTTAGCCCCCTCAATATCAAGAACATCCGTGTGACTGCTGGACTCAATGCTGATGTTGGAACTCTGAAATTGACCATCGGCGCTACCTCCTCGATCGTAGTCGAGTCAACCGCACCCGTCCTGGAGACGACTCAAGCCCAGGTAACCACTTCATTTGATTCCGCAGCCATTCAGAGCCTGCCTCTCAATACCAACTTCGATAACCTTGCTCTCCTTGCGCCGGGTGTCGTTCAGACACACGATGCCAGCTTCAGCAACTCCAACGGCGTCGGCATCTCAGCTAACGGTCAGCGCGGGCGATCCAACAATTTTGAGATCGACGGACAGAACAACAATGACAACAATGTAGGCGGCCCACAGGTCTTCTTCGGCAACGGCGACGCGATCTCCGAAATTCAGATCATCACCGACAACTTTGGCGCTCAGTATGGCCGCAACATGGGTTCGGTGGTGAACTACATCACGAAGTCCGGCACGAA
>Ga0335074_10016461_pt1 | contig 10412 bp, 12 predicted proteins | sample Lox_Sample_23_FD_206715 | JGI IMG/M metagenome (GOLD analysis project Ga0335074, IMG submission 206715) | Soil microbial communities from Loxahatchee National Wildlife Refuge, Florida, United States - Lox_Sample_2.3 | ecosystem: Environmental > Terrestrial > Soil > Wetlands | place: USA...
TCGAACGGCATCAGGTCGGCCACCCGCTCAGCCAAGGGGGGTCGCAGGGGGGTCGTCCCCCCTTGGGAACGCAGCGTCATAACGTCAGGTTATGACTCCATGCTGGATCCGTGTCTACCCGGCGAGGGCCATCTCGGGTGATCGTTGACTCTATGATCGATCAGCTTGCGCCCCGGAGTCAGCCGCGCCCGTTCGGGATAAAGGAAGAGAAGCACCGGCTGGGAGACGTCGTGCGCGGCGTGGCACCGAACTGGTTCGCGGCCGTCATGGGGACCGGGATCGTGGCGATCGCGGCGGCGACGCTGCCGCTGCGCGTCCCCGGGCTGCGCGCGTTCGCGCTGGCGGTGTGGGTGCTGGCCGCCGCGCTGCTCGTCGTCTTCACCGGTGCGCTCGCGGCACAGTGGATCTGGCACAGGGAGCGGGCGCTCGCGCACGCGGCCAACCCGGTCATGGCGCAGTTCTGGGGGGCGCCGGCGATGGCGCTGATGACCGTCGGCGGCGGGACGCTGCTGGTCGGCCGGGACTGGCTGGGGCTCAGCGCGGCGGTGCACACCGACTGGGTGCTGTGGGGGCTGGGGACCGCGCTCGGGCTGGTCACCGCCTGCTGGATCCCGTACCTGATGATGACGCGGCACGAGATCGCTTCCGACGGCGCGTTCGGCGGCTGGCTGATGCCGGTCGTCCCGCCGATGGTGTCCGCGGCGAACGGGGCGCTGCTCGTGCCGTACGCCGCGGCCGGGCAGGCGCGGCTGACGCTGCTGGCGGGGTGCTACGCGATGTTCGGCATCAGCTTGTTCGCGTCGATGATCATCATCCCGTTGGTGTGGTCGCGGCTGATCACCTTCAAGACGCTGCCCGCCGTCATGGTGCCCACGTGCTGGATCGTGCTCGGGCCGCTCGGGCAGTCGATCACCGCGGCAGGGAACCTGGCGCGGGTCGCGGGGCTGGGCCTGCGCCCGCCGTACCCGGCGGGGGCTGACGTGTTCGCCCTGCTGTACGGGCTGCCGACGTGGGGGTTCGCGATGCTGTGGCTGGCGATCGCCGCGGCGCTGACGGCGCGGGCGGTGCGCGGCGGGATGCCGTTCGGGCCGACCTGGTGGAGCTTCACATTCCCGGTGGGGACCGTCGTGACCGGGACGATCTCACTCGCCGCCCGCACCGGCTCCGAGGTGCTGCGCGGGGCGAGCCTCGTGCTGTTCGCGCTGCTGGCCGTGGCGTGGTTCGTGGTGCTGGCGCGGACCGCTGCCAGAAGTGTCCGCGGGAACGCTGGACTACCCCCCAGAAGTGTCTTACGGTGCTGCTATGGCTTCAACGGTGACGCCACCACCGCCCGAGGTTTCCCGGCTGTTCGAGTCGCGCAGCGAGCCCGCACGCGACCTGGCCAGGCAGGCGGGCGCCGTCGCCGATGCCTGCCACGCGATGGCGGTGCGTTTTCACCGGGGCGGCAAGCTCATCGTTTTCGGCACCGGCGGGCCGAGCGCCGACGCGCAGCACGTCGCGGTGGAGTTCGTGCACCCCGTGATCGTCGGCAAGCGCGCGCTGCCCGCCATCTCGCTGACGACAGATGTGGCCACGGTCACCGGGATCGCGGAGCGGGAAGGCGTGGCGGCGATCTTCGCCCACCAGCTGCGCGCCGTGGCCAGGCCCGCCGACATCGCGATGGGGATCTCCGCCGACGGCGCCAGCCCCAGCGTCCTCGCTGGGCTCGAGACGGCGCATGAGCTTGGCCTGCTGACGATCGCGCTGGCGGGCGGGTCCGGTGGCCGGGTGGCGGCTAGTCCCGCGGTCGACCACCTGCTTGTCGTCGCCTCCAGCGACCCGCGGGTCGTGAAGGAACTGCAGGTGACCGCCTACCACGTGCTCTGGGAGCTGGTGCACGTGTTCTTCGAACAGCCGGGGGTGCTGGATCCCGAGGTCGTGCGATGACCGCTGATGGCTGCCACGGCGATCACTGCATCACCTGCGGGGACATCGCCGTGGAGGTCACGGTGCTGCGGCTGCTGCCCGACTCGCTCGCCGTGGTCGACAACGGCCAGGGCGCCGAGGAAGAGGTCAGCGTCGCGCTGGTGTCCGCCGAGGCGGGCGACACGATCCTGGTGCACGCCAGCGAGGCGATCGCGGTGGTGCAGCGTGCCGGGGAGGCGGTGACCTGATGAGCATGCCGCCCACGGATGGCCCCTCGGATGGCCCCTCGGATGGCCCCTCGGATGGCACTGCCGCGATGGAGTCGCTGTACCCCTTCTTGTACGCGGACTCGTCGGACCTGTCCGCCGTGCTCGAGCAGGTGCGCGCCTCCACGGCGGCCAAGGCCGAGGAGATCCTGCAGCTGCGGCGGGTCATCTGCGAGCGGGACGGCGCGCGGCTGGCCGAGTGCGCGCAGCGGGCGGCCAGCCGGTTCCTGGCCGGCGGGCGGCTGTTCGCGTTCGGCAACGGCGGCAGTGCCACTGACGCGCAGCAGCTGGCGACGCTGTTCCTGCACCCGGACGGCGGTGTGCCGGCGTTGCCGGCGTTCGGGCTGGCCAACGACACGGCCGTGGTGACGGCGCTGTGCAACGACATCGGCGTCGACGTGGTGTTCTCGCGGCAGCTCGCGGCGTTCGGCGGCCGCGGCGACATCGCCGTCGGGCTGTCGACCAGCGGCAACTCGCCGAACCTGCTGCGCGCCTTCGACGAGGCGGCCCGGCGCGGGATGCTCACCATCGGGCTGGCCGGCTACGACGGCGGCAAGATGGCCGAGCTGGACAGCATCGACTACCTGTTCGTGGCGCCTACCACGTCGATCCACCGGATCCAGGAGGCGCAGACCACGATTTACCAGGTGTTCTGGGAGCTCACCGTTGCGGCTCTCGTGTCAGATCCGGATCCGGAGGGGGTGTCACATGTGTCTCGGCATACCGGGTGAGGTGGTCGAGCTCCACCCAGAACAGCCCGACCTCGCCAAGGTGAACGTCAGCGGCGTCAAGCGGCTGATCAACATCGGGCTGCTGGCCGACGATCCGCCCAAGCCAGGCGAGTGGGTGCTGATCCACGTCGGCTTCGCCCTGTCCAAGATCGACGAGGCCGAGGCGGCCGCGGCCATGGAGTTCCTCGAGGGGATCGGCCAGGCGTACGAGGACGAGATCAAGGCGCTGCAGGAGTCACTGATCGAGTAAGGGAGCGTGCGGACGATGCGATTTGTCGACGAATTCCGTGACGCGGACCAGGCCCGCGCGCTCGCCGCCAAGATCGCGGCGCTGTGCGAGCCGGGCCGGCAGTACAAGCTCATGGAGGTGTGCGGCGGGCACACCCACACGATCTACAAGCACGGCCTCGAGGACTACCTGCCCGAGTCGATCACGCTGGTGCACGGGCCCGGCTGCCCGGTCTGCGTGATCCCGATGGGCCGGGTCGACGACGCGATGCACCTGGCGGCGCGGCCTGAGGTGATCATGACGTCGTTCGGGGACATGATGCGGGTGCCCGGGTCTAGCGGGTCGTTCTTTGACGCCAAGGCGTCAGGGACGGACATCCGGATGGTGTACTCGCCGCTCGACTCGCTGAAGATCGCGCGCCAGAACCCGGACCGTCAGGTCGTCTTCATGGCGATCGGGTTCGAGACGACCGCGCCGTCCACCGCGATGACGATGCTGCGCGCTCGGGCCGAGGGATTGACGAACTTCTCGGTGTTCTGCAACCACGTGACGATCGTGCCGGCGATCAAGGCCATCCTGGACTCCCCCGACCTGCGGCTCGACGGGTTCATCGGGCCAGGGCACGTGTCCACGGTCATCGGCTGCCGGCCATACGAGTTCATCGCGCGGGACTACGCTAAGCCAGTCGTGGTGGCGGGCTTCGAGCCGCTGGACATCCTGCAGTCCATCTACATGCTCATGCTGCAGCTTTCGTCGGGGCGGTCTGAGGTCGAGAACCAGTACTCCCGTGTGGTGCCGTGGAACGGCAACACGGTGGCGCTGCGCGCCATCGGCGAGACGATGGAGCTGCGGCCGTACTTCGAGTGGCGCGGGCTCGGGTTCATCTCGCACTCGGCGCTTCGAGTGCGGGAGAAGTACGCGGAGATGGACGCCGAGCGGCTGTTCTCCGTGCCCGGGGTCCGGGTCGCCGACCCCAAGGCGTGCCAGTGCGGCGAGGTGCTCAAGGGCGTCCTGAAGCCGTGGGAATGCAAGGTGTTCGGGACGGCGTGCACGCCGGAGACGCCGATCGGCACCTGCATGGTGTCGCCGGAAGGCGCCTGCGCCGCGTACTACAACTTCGGCCGGGTGGAACGGCACCGGGTTCCCGAGGCGGGGCTGGCGGTGCCGGCGGTGCCGGCGGTGCCGGCGGGGTCGGCGGGGTCGGCGGGGTCGGCGGGGAACTCGTGACCGCCGGGGACACCCGCCAGGGTCCTGGCGGCGGTGGGGGCGCCGGCGGCGGGTGGATCGAACAGGCGCTGCGGGAGCACGACGAGGCCAGTCCGGCCGAGCCAGGCGGCCGGCCGGTGCTGCCGGTGGCCGACCGGGAGCGGCAGGTGCTCGAGCGCATCGACCGCGCCAGGCGCAGGCGGCCCCGGGTCCGCGAAGAACGGGTCACCATGTCCCACGGGGCGGGCGGCAAGGCCACCCGCACCCTGGTCGAGGCGATCTTCCTCGACGCGTTCCGCAACCCGCTGCTCGAGCCGCTCGAGGACGCGGCGGGGCTGTCGCTGTCCGGGGTTCGGGCGGCGCTCACTACCGACTCCTACGTGGTCTCGCCGCTGTTCTTCCCCGGCGGTGACATCGGTGACCTGGCCGTCAACGGCACCGTCAACGACCTGGCCGTGGCGGGCGCCACGCCGCTGTACCTGTCGGCGGGGTTCATCCTCGAAGAGGGCTTCCCCGTCGCCGACCTGGTCCGGGTCACCTCGTCCATGCGGGACGCCGCCGCGGCGGCGGGCGTGCAGATCGTTACCGGGGACACGAAGGTCGTGCAGCGCGGCAAGGCCGACGGCTGCTACATCAACACGGCCGGGGTGGGCCTGCTCTCGCGGGACGTCTCCCTTGGCGTCGCGCTGGCTCAGCCGGGCGACGCGATCATCGTGTCCGGGCCGATCGGCGATCACGGCATCACGATCATGCTCGCCCGCGGCGAGCTGGACATCGAGGCGGACGTCGAGTCGGACACCGCACCGCTGAACGGGCTGATAGCGAGCCTGCTCGACGCGGTTCCCGAGACGCGCGCGATGCGGGACGCCACCCGCGGCGGGGTGGCGACGATCCTCAACGAGATCGCCACGGCCGCCGAGGCCGGAGTGCTGGTCCGCGAGGACGACATTCCGGTGCGGGACGAGGTGCGCGGCGCCTGCGAGCTGCTGGGCATCGACCCGATGTACGTCGCCTGCGAGGGCCGCATGGTCGTCGTCGTCCCCGGCGACAGCGCCGACCGCGCGATCGCGGCGCTGCGCGGCCATCCGCTCGGCGAAAGCGCGGCGGTCATCGGCCACGTGACCGACGGCCAGCCGGGGATCGTGCAGCTGAAGACGGCCTTCGGCGGCACCAGGATCGTCGATCTGCTCGTCGGCGACCCCCTCCCCCGCATCTGCTGACCTAGGTCGTGCGTTCCGGCCGCCATGGGCTGGCCGCCCAAACCGGTCGCTTCTTGCTGTTATCGGGATGCCGGAATCATCGTGGGAAGTTTGCCGGGAAAAACCCGGCCAAAGTCCCCACGATCCTTGGCGACCTGGCCACTTCTTGCTGGTATCGGCATGACGGAATTACCGTGCGGGATCGCGCGCCGGTTTCCGGTGCAAATCCCGCACGATCTTCTGCTCATGGCCCGCCCGCGGCCGAAGGTACCGTTCCGCACCGCCGGAACCCGCGCTGGCCATGCTGGGTGCCGCGCTTGGCTCAAGCCCGGCGGATCGGCCACTTCCTCGGCGCGGGCCACGAGGGAGGGATGATTAGGGCGTGGGGATAGGCGAAATTGAGAAGCTCGCGCGGGAGCGGCTGGGCTTCGAGCGGCTGCGGCCCGGGCAGCTGCCCGCGGTCGAGGCACTGGTCGACGGCCGGGACGTGCTGGCCGTGCTCCCGACCGGCGCCGGCAAGTCGGCGATCTACGAGCTGGCGGGACTGCTGCGGGCGGGGCCGACCGTCGTTGTCTCGCCGCTCATCGCGCTGGAGGACGACCAGCTGGCCCACGTGCGTTCTGCTGGCCTGCACGCCATCGTGCTGAACTCGCGACAGTCGGCCGGCATGCGCGCGGCGGCGCTGCTGGACTCATGCCGTCCCGACACGTTCGTGTTCCTGTCGCCCGAGCAGCTCGCCAACGCGGAGACCCGCCAGACGCTCGCGCGGGCGGCGCCGGGGCTTTTCGTTGTGGACGAGGCCCACCTGATCAGCCAGTGGGGCCATGACTTCCGGCCCGATTACATGTTGCTGGGCGCGCAGGCCGAGGCGGTCGGCGCGCCGGTGCGCCTCGCGCTGACCGCCACCGCCGCGCCGCCGGTGCGCCAGGAGATCGCGAAACGGCTCGGCATGCGAGAGCCGCAGACCGTGATCGGCGACTTCGACCGGCCGAACATCTTCCTGTCGGTCCGCCGGGCGCGCAGCGTCAAGGAAAAGCAAGAGCACCTCGTCACCGCGGCGACCGAATTCGAGGGGCCGGGGATCGTCTACGCGGCGACGCACGCCGACGCACAGGCGGCCCACGACACGCTCGCGTCCGCCGGGGAGCGGGTGACGCTCTACCACGCCGGGCTGTCCGGGCGTGCCCGGCAGGACGCGATGACGGCGTTCCTGGACGGCACGGCGCGCATCATCGCGGCCACGGTCGCCTTCGGCATGGGGATCGACAAGCCGGACGTGCGCTGGGTGGTGCACTACGACCCGCCGCCGTCGCCCGACTCGTACTACCAGGAGTTCGGGCGGGCCGGCCGGGACGGGGCGCCGTCGCAGGCGCGCCTGCTCTACCGGTACGAGGACTTCGAGACCGCGCGGCACCTGACCGCGCGCGGCGTCTCCAGCGCGGCGGTGGTCCAGGCCGCCACCGCGCTCGCGGCCGGCCAGGACGCGGCCGGACAGCAGGCACCGGGCGGCACCCGCCAGCAGACGGCCGCGGTTGCCCGGCTGGCCGATCTCGGCGCCGTGACGTGGCAGCCGGACGGCGGGGCCCGCTGGAACGGGACGATGACCGTCGCCGAGGCCTTCACGGCGTCCGAGGCGAAGACGGACCGCGAAGGCGAGGTCGAGCGGTCCCGGCTGGCGATGATGCGCCACTACGCCGAGCATCCCGGGTGCCGGCGTTCGTTCGTGCTCACCTACTTCGGGCAGGATTACCCGGGGCCGTGCGGCAACTGCGACAACGACCTCGCGAACGCCGACCTCGCCCGCACCGACCCGGCGGTGGCTCCTGGCGACGTCCCGTTCGGCGTCGGCAGCCGGGTGGTGAGCGAGCGCTGGGGTGAGGGCACCGTCCAGCGGTACGACGGCGACCAGGTCACAGTGCTGTTCGACGAGCACGGCTACCGCGAGCTGTTCGTCCCCGTCGTGGTTGAACGCGGCCTGCTGCGGCCCGCGCCGTGACGGCGGCTAACCTCGTCTGCGTGCAGTCACATTTTCCGAAGCCACGGCCGGGGACCCCGTGACGGGCCGGCTGACCCGGCGCCGCGGCATGCCGACCCGGCTGCGCGAGCTGCTGAACTCGGGCCAGACGATCGTGGCGCCTGGCGCGTTCGACCCGCTGGCCGCCCGCCTGGTCGAGGAGGCCGGGTTCGCCGCGGTGTACATGACCGGGTTCGGCACGTCCGCCGCGCTGCTCGGACGGCCCGACGTGGGCCTGCTCACGATGACCGAGATGGCCGACAGCGCCGGCCGCATCGCGGCGTGCGTGGACATCCCGCTGATCGCAGACGCGGACACCGGCTACGGCAACCCGCTGAACGTGATCCGCACCGTGGGCGCCTACGAGGCGGCCGGGGTGGCCGGGCTCCACATCGAGGACCAGGTCGCGCCCAAGAAGTGCGGCCACATGGAGGGCAAGCTGGTCATCGGCGCCGACGAGATGGCGCAGAAGGTCAAGGCCGCGGTCGACGCGCGCACCGACCCCGACTTCGTGATCATCGCCAGGACCGATGCCCGTGCCGTCGAGGGCCTTGACAGAGCGCTGGACCGCGCGCGGCGGTACCGCGACGCCGGAGCCGACGTCCTGTTCATCGAGGCGCTGGTCTCCGAGGCGGAGATCGAGGCCGCGGCAGCGGCGTTCCCCGACGTCCCGCTGCTGTTCAACTGGGCCGAGGGCGGCAAGACCCCGCCGGTGAGCCTGGACCGGCTGACCGAACTCGGGTACCGCATCGTGATCTTCCCGATCGGCACGCTGCTGGCGGCCACCGCCGCGATGCGCCGGATCCTGAAGGAAATCGCCACGGCTGGCACCCCGGCGTCACTCCTCGGCGAGCTCCCGACGTTCGGCGAGTTCACCGACTTCATCGGGCTGCCCGAGGTGCGCGAGATCGAGCAGCGCTACATCGCCCGCGAGTCGTGACCGTGGCGGGGACCGGATCGAAAGTCACGACCATGTGCTGGGTCGTCGCGGGCGGGTTCGCCGGGTGGGCGGCGGCGCGCCTCGCCGCGGCTGACCGCGTGCGCCGCACCGAAATCCCCGCGGTGCAGTTGCTGTCGGTCACCCCGCAGGTGGCCGCGGCCGCGCCGTGGGCCGCGCTCGGGCTGCGCCTGGCGAGACGGCAGGGGCCGGCCGCGACGGCCGCGCTCGCCGCGGCGGCACTCGGCCTGGCGGTGCGGCCGCGCGGGATACCAAGGCCGCAGCCGACGGCATCCGGGCCGGTGCTGCGGGTGCTCACCGTCAACCTGTTCCACGGCCAGGGGGACGCGGAGACTGTCCTCGACCTGGCCCGCCGGGTCGAGGCGGACGTGCTCTTCCTGCAGGAGCTCACCGTGGACGCGCTGACCCGCCTGAAGCAGGCGGGACTGCCAGACCTGATGCCGTACACGCGAGTCGAGCTCAGGAGGGGCTCGGGCGGCTCAGCGATCTACTCCAGGTTCCCGCTGAGCGAGGGTCCGCACGTGGCGCCGGTACGCGCGGCACAGCCGACCGCGCTGCTCGAGCTGCCCGGCGGGGAAGCGGTGGAGCTGATCTGCGTGCATCCGTCCGCGCCGGCGCTGCGGCGCGATGGCGCCGTCCGGTGGCGCACGGAGCTCGCGGTGCTGCCTCCGCCCGGACGGCTGCCCACCGTGCTGGCGGGAGACTTCAACGCCACCATTGATCATGCCGCGTTCCGCGACGTGCTGCGCCTCGGCTATGCCGACGCGGCGCGCCAGGCGGGGAAGGCGCTGATGCCCACCTGGGGACCGCCGGGGAAGGGCGCGATGCTCACCTTGGACCACGTGCTGGTCGACCGGAGCTGCGCGGTGCTCGCGTGCTCGGTGCACGCCATCGCCGGCAGCGATCACCGGGCTGTCTACGCCGCGATCCAGCTCCCGGGCGGTGACTAGCCCGGCAGGGGCTCCATGCGCGGCGCGGCGCGGGCGGCCAGCGCCGCGGCGACGTCAGGCGGCACCGGCGCGTTCGAGCCCTGAAACCCGCGGAACGGCCGGAACGAGCCGAGCTGGACGTCCTCGAGCAGCTCAGACCGCAGCAGTGGCGGGCGGATGCGATAGTCGAACCTGATGTCGGTCCGCCACCGGAAGTGCGCCGGGTCGTTTGGCTGAACGGGGTGCTCGTACGTCTCGGACACGATCGTCGCGGTGTAGTAAATACCCGGGTCCTTCGGCCCCACGATCTGCAGCCAGACCCGGTCGCCGAACGCCATCCTGTCCCGGTAGCGAGGCGTGCCCCACCAGTGCTCCCGCGAGGCGGTCACCGCGGCGTCCAGGTCATAGTGCCCGCGGTTGCCCTGAAAGATCCAGTCGGCCATGGCTTCCGAGGATAGTGGTCCACCTAAGGCTTAAGAGCCGGGGTGCTCCGGGTGGCAGTGGCTGGCTGGCGCTGGCACGTCGAGCGTCGGGTTGCGGTCGAAGAAGCCGGTCGGCTTCAGCATGAAGCCCGTCCTGGAGACCGGCATCACCGGCCAGTCCTCGAGCCGCACGAAGTGCGTCGGCCCGAACGTGTGCCAGACGACGATGTCCTGGCCGTCGATGTCCCGGTCGGCGGCGATGTAGTCCGGCAGCCCGCCGCCGGGGCTCTGGTTCACGAAGTCGCCTGCCGGGTACCGCTGCGCGGGGTCGTAGCGGGTCACCCACAGGGCGCGGGTGGCGAAGCCGGCCCGCGCCGCGATCGGCGAGGAAGGGTCGGCGAGCAGCGCCGGCTGCGGCTCCGGGTACAGCGTGAACGCGGTCGGCTTGCCGAACCGGTTCACGGCGGAACTGCTGAGCACCCGCCACACCCGGCCCCTGGACGAATCGCCCCCGCGGGCACCCGCAGACTCCGAGGTCAGCCGCGTCACCCGC
>Ga0335074_10016462_pt1 | contig 10412 bp, 7 predicted proteins | sample Lox_Sample_23_FD_206715 | JGI IMG/M metagenome (GOLD analysis project Ga0335074, IMG submission 206715) | Soil microbial communities from Loxahatchee National Wildlife Refuge, Florida, United States - Lox_Sample_2.3 | ecosystem: Environmental > Terrestrial > Soil > Wetlands | place: USA: Florida...
CAGCGACATACATGGGGGTGAGTCGGCCTGTAGGCCGGGTTCTGTGCGCCCGCTTGCGCGGGGCGGCGGCCATCCATCTGGGACTGCCGTTGCCGGCAGCCTCGTGCGGTCTACCCGCGAGCATCGGGCGGGCCGCCCTCGATCGCTCGCGCAGGGAACCGTAGGTTCCCCTTTTGACCTTGCTCCGGGTGGGGTTTACCGAGCCACCGCAGTCACCTGCGGCGCTGGTGGTCTCTTACACCGCCGTTTCACCCTTACCCCGCGTACTCGACGCGGGGCGGTTTGTTTTCTGTGGCACTTTCCCGCGGGTCACCCCGGGTCGGCGTTACCGACCACCCTGCCCTGTGGAGCCCGGACCTTCCTCACCGGGCTTGCGCCCGGCGCGGCCGCCCGGCCGACTCACCCAGGCTCAGGATACGCCGAACGCCACTGGCCCGGCATGGCTAACCGAGCCGACGCCCGCGAACGATGCCGTGACCCGAGCGCGGCCGGCAGCATGGCCCGCGTTAGGTGCCGGGGTCGCCGCCCAGGGCGAGGCGGGCGCCGCTGACGTCTTCGCGGCCGTGGCCGGCGTCGGCGGCCGAACGCCACCGGACCGCCAGCGTGGCCATCAGGGGCGGCTTGACGCCGGCTTCGGCCAGCACCAGGTCGACGTCCTTCAGCGCCCATTCCAGCGGGAACTCGGGGGCGAAATCACCGGTCTCCATCTTGTGCAGCTTGGCGTCGGCGATCGGCGCGTCGAGCGGGCCGCCCGCGATGACCTCCCCCGCCTCGCCCGGGTCGATGCCGAACCGGGCGGCCAGTTCCAGGGCCTCGGCCGGGCCCCTGCTGCCGGTGCCGAGCACCGCCACCCGCGAAGTCTCCACAGCAGTCTCCTTCATGATCGTGAAGGGTTCTCAGTCTGTTGAGACTAAAAAGCCTTCGTGATCATGAACTAACCGGGGTCGAGCTCACGTCGTCGTGCTGCTCGTCGTCCTGCTGCGGCACCGGCGGCTGAGGCACGGTCGGCTGCGGCGCGGGGCGACGCCGCGCGGGAGCGAAGCCCAGGCCCGCGGCCAGGCTGACGAACGGGAGCACGGGAAGCAGATAGCGGTAGTCGAAGTCGGCGGCCGCGATCGGGAAGACCAGCAGGACGACGCCGGTCACCCACGGCATCATGCTGCCGGTCCGGCGGGACCAGACCAGGCGGGGCCGCCGCTCCCTCAGTCCCTCGATCCGCACCAGCCCGCCCAGCCCAGCGAGCACAATGAGCCCGAACAGCGGCCCGTAGGTGTAGACGACCCGCTCGTACAGGGAGATCAGGGCCGCGAACGGCTCGACGACCGTGCTCGGGTTGGCGTGCCCGTACCGGACCGCGTCCTGGTAGGCGGTGCCGCCCTTGATCCACACGTGGTTATTCGGGATGTACTGCGGCTGCAGCCGGAAATAGTAGTACGACACGGTGCCTGGGTCGGGGTACTTCTGCCGCGGCCACTCAACGGCCAGCGCCAGGCCCTTAATCACCGCCTTCGCGTAGCCGAACGGCTGGGCCAGCACCGCGCGGATGGCGAAGTTCTCCAGCAGGTTGTTGTTGGTGACGCTCACCGGGCTGCCCGGGAGGAGGTCCTGGTGCACCTGAGGCGCGTGCCAGATGTAGTCACCCGGCGCCGTGCGGCTGGACGGCGGGCCGGACGGGCAGAACTTCATCTCGTCGGCCGGCGGATTGATGGCCGAGCACTCGGCGAACGAGGACACCCGGCCCCACGCGTAGAACCCCGCGGACTGGGTCAGGTTGTAGGAGCCATTCCATTCGTGGAACCACGCGGCGTAGGCCAGCACCGGCGCCGCGCAGCCGATGGTCATCGTCACCACGGCGAGCCAGCCGCGCCACGACCTCCATCCGCGCCACACCATGAACAGGGGGAACAGGACTAGTAGCGGCAGGCCCTCGCTGCGCACGTCCACGGCGTAGCCGACCAGCAGGCCCGCGACCAGCGCGATCGGCCACCACGTCCGGTAGCGCCAGAGGATGAGCAGCAGGGCCAGCATGACGAGGAAGGTGAACAGGGCCTCGGCCATGATCATGTGCTCGTCTTCGATCTCGAACCCGTCGAGCAGCACCGGCAGCGTGGCCAGCGTGGACCACCGCTTCGATACCCCGGCGCGCCGGGCCAGCACGTAGATCATGACCGCGATGCCCAGGCCCATCAGATGTTGCAGGCCGGTGACCAGCGTGAAGCTGTGGAACGGCAGCAGGGTCCGGAGGAACAGCGAGTAGCCGGTGGTCTTGGACAGGTCCGGCCGCGGCCGCAGCGCGGCGCCCACGTAGACGTAGGAGTCGCCGGAGAACCACAGCGCGCCCGGGTAGCCGAGCATGGCTATCAGCCGCAGGACCGCGCCCGCCGCCAGCGCCACGGCGAACAGCTGATGACGCGCGATCAGCTCACGCAGCCGCGGCGGCAGCGGAACGCGCGAAATGCCTGCGAGCACGCCGATCCCTTCCCGGTTGAATAACGCGGACTAGTTAATCATGTATCCCAGCCCACTGCTCCAGCTGATCAACGAAGGCCCTGGCGTCCGCCGGCCAGCCGAGTGTTTTCCGGGCCGCGTCATGCCCGCGGCCGCCCATCTTGGCTCGCAGCGAGGCGTCGCCGGCCAGCTCGAGCACCGCGTCGGCCGCCGCGCGCGGGTCGCCGAACGGGACCACGAACCCGCACTCGTAGCGGGTGACGAGCTCGACCGCCGGTGGCAGCGGCGTGGTCACCACCGGCACGCCCCGGGCCATGTACTCCACCACCTTGGTGGGCAGTGAGTGACGGAAGTTGGGTTCGTCCTGCAGCAGCGACAGGCCGGCCAGGGCGCCGTCCACCATCGGCATGGCCTGGTCGTTGGGCACGAACCCGAGCCAGCGGATCAGGCCCTGGGCTTGCGCGGGCTCGATCATGGCCCGGGCCTGCGCGTCGGCCGGGCCGATCAGCTCGACCGCGATGCCGTGCGGGCGCAGCAGGGCGGCCACCTCGATCATCTCGCCGACGCCTCGGTCCGGGGACAGGTGGCCGAGGTAGACCACCCGCTGGGCGGCGCCCGGCGGGGCGGCGGTTTCCGGCACGTAGGTCGTGTTCGGCACCACCGGGTGCGGCCGGCCGAACCGGGGGACGTAGCCCTGCTCGGCCAGGATCAGGTGCAGGCGCCGCTCGGCGAGCCGTTCCGCGGCGTGGACGGTGGCGGCGGCCACCGGCCGGAGCGGGCGCGGCAGCCAGGCCTTGGTGCTGAGCGCGGCGGCGGTGTCCTCGTGCACGTCCCAGACCGTGGGCGGGCGCTTGCGCCGCGGCGGCAGGGCCAGCAGCAGCTCGGGATCGTGGATCAGCAGCAGGTCGGCGCCGGGCGTGTGCTTGGCCAGCTCGCGCCGGGCTGCGCGCAGGGCGCCGAGTCTGTTCCGTCCCACGGCTCGCGGGACCGCTATGACCTGGAGCTGGGGCCCGGTTCGTTCGGCCGAAAAATCTTCAGCCTCCGCCGGGGCGATGTAGACCACCTGGTGACCGGCCTCGAGCAGGGCCCTGATCTGGCGGTGGTAGATGCGCGCGTCCGCCGGATGGTGGACGATCGTGCACACCACTACCCGCACGGAGAGCTCACAGGGCCTCGACGTGCGGCGCGGCCGGGAGGACGCCGCGGGTATCGAGCAGCAGGCGGGCGGCCCGGATGAGCTGGGCCGGGTCGTAGGCCTGATGGGCCTGCAGCAAGATGACCAGGTCGGCGCCGGCCAGGGCGGCCGCCAGGTCCTCGGCGCGGGGGATGGACTGCCCGTCGATCTGCCAGGATGGCACGAACGGGTCGTGGTAGGTGAGCCGGGCGCCGCGGGCCAGCAGCTTGCGGGCCAGCGGCCGGGCCGGCGATTCGCGCTGGTCCGCGATGTCGCGCTTGTAGGTCACGCCGAGCAGCAGGACCTTCGCCCCGTTGACCGCCTTGGCGTGCCGGTTGAGCAGTTCGGCGGCCCGGTCGGTGACGTAGCCGGGCATCCGGCCGTTGATCTCCTGGGCCAGCTCCACGAACCGGAACGGGTAACCGAGCGTGCGGACCTTGTAGGACAGGTAGTTCGGGTCGATGGGGATGCAGTGCCCGCCGACGCCCGGCCCGGGGTAGAACGGCTGGAACCCGAACGGCTTGGTTGCCGCGCACCGGATCGCGTCCCACAGGTCCACGTCCAGTTCCCTGGAGAAGATCAGCATCTCGTTGACCAGGGCGATGTTCACGTGCCGGTAGGTGTTCTCCAGCAGCTTGGCCATCTCCGCCTCCCGCGCGGACTTGGCCCGGACCACCTGGTCGCAGATCTGGGAGTAGAACGCCTCGGCCGCGTCCGTGCAGGCCGGGGTCAGGCCGCCGACGATCTTGGGCGTGTTGCGGAAGCCGTAGACCGGGTTGCCCGGGTCGATCCGCTCCGGCGAGAACGCGAGGGAGAAATCGATCCCGGCGGTCAGTCCGGAGGCCTTCTCCAGCAGCGGGCGGACCACCTCTTCGGTGGTGCCCGGGTACGTGGTGGACTCCAGCGACACGAACGTGCCGGACCTCAGCAGCCGACCCGCGGTCGCGGTCGCGGCGCGGACCGCGCTCAGGTCGGGCCCGTCGGCCTCCGACAGCGGGGTCGGCACGCAGATCACGATGACGTCCTGCGATGCGACCGCGGCCTGGTCGGCCACCGCGCGGAACCCGTGGGCCAGCATCTCGGCGATCTCGGCGTCGGTCACGTCGTCCACGTGGGACCGGCCGGCCATCAAGCCGGTCACGATCTTCTCGCTGGTGTCCAGGCCGGTGACCCGGAACCCGGCCCGCACGGCCTGGATGGCCAGCGGGAGGCCGACGTAGCCCAACCCGATCACCAGTACATCCTGTGCCGGCATGTGACCCCTATCTAGACAGCGCCCAAGCGCGCGTACGCGTCCCGGTACCGTGCCGCGTTGTGGGCCCAGGTGCGGTCCCTGGCCACCCATTCGCGCGCGTTGTCGCCGAGCTTTCTTCTGATATCCGGACTGCAAACCAAGAGTTCAAGGGTATCGGCTAGGGCCACCGGATCTTGCGGTATTGTTAGCGCCCCCGTCACGTCGGGTTTGATGATTTCGGCGAGCGCCTTCACTTCACTAGTGACCACGCACAGCCCGCTGGCCATTGCTTCTACCGGTTTCAGCGGAGTAACCAGCTGGCATACCCTGTCCGGGGTGCGGGGGACGACGAAAACATCGAGGAGCGCGTGGAATTCACGTACTTTCGCCGCGGGCACGCGGCCGGTGAAGATGGCCGCCTCGCCCAGGCCCAGGTCCGCCGCCTGACGTTGCAGGGCGGGCCGTTCCGGCCCGTCGCCGACGATCAGCGCCCGCACCTTCAGGCCGCGGTCTTTGAGCAGGCGGGTTGCCTCGAGCAAGGTCCCGATCCCCTCGTGCGGGACCAGGGTGGACACCTCGCCGACGACGTGCTCGTTGGGCTTGATGCCGAGCTTTTCGCGGAGTGCGCCGACGTCGGGCAGCGGCTGGAGGAACTCCTGCGACACGGCGTTCGGCACGATGAGGACCTTCTCGGCCGGGACGCCGCGGGCCACGATCTCGTCTCGCATGGCCTCGCCGAGGGTCACGACCAGATCGGCGGCCAGCATGCACCGGGTCTCGAGGTCGCGGTTGCGCTGGTAGAGCTCGCTGCTGGCCATTTTTTCGCTGTCCGGGTGACGGGACAGCCAGGTGTCCTCCCAGAACCCGCGGACCTCGTAGACCACGGGCAGCCCGCGACTTTTCCCGATGGCGAGAGCGACCACGGCGTTGGCGTAGTTGCTCGCGGCGTGCAGCACGCTCGGGTTGACCTGCCCGGTGAGCCGGGCGGCGAGGTCCAGCGCCTGGGCGGCCGCCTTGTCGGCGGGGCTCGGCATGCGCCAGGGCAGCAGCCGGTGGTACGGGATGCCGTCCAGCACGACCAGGCGCCGGCTGTCGAGGGTGCCCTGGGTCACGGGGAACCCGCACCTGGTCACCACGTGCGGATCCAGCCCGGCCGCTTGTTGGGCCAGCACGATCTCGTGCGTGCGGATCGTGTACCCGGCGCTCGCGTTCGGCAGCGCGTCATTCACCAGGTGCAGGACGCGGCCGGGGGTTCGGCTGTTTTCATGATCGTGAACAGAAAGGGACCGTATTTGTTCCAAAGTGTTCACGATCATGGGATCGCCTTGCAGGACCGTGCGCTCGGCGGCGAGGTGAGTGCGGAGGCGGCGGGCTTGGGGGCCGCGGGCGCGGTCAAGGGCACGGAGTGCGTCGGTGAGGCGGCCTTCGCGGCGGGCCAGGCGGGCGGCCAGCACGGGCCGCGCCGGGTCGTCGTCGGCCAGCCGGGCCAGGGCGGCGGTAGCGGCGTCGGGCTGATCGACGGCCAGGCTGAACGCGGCCAGGCGCCGGGGCGAGGCGTCGAGGACGGCCAGCGCGCCGGCCCGGTCGCCGGCTCCCCACAGCGCGGCGGCCCGTCCGTAGGATCCGGCGAGCCGCAGCCACCAGCGCAGCGGCTGGGGCAGTACTCTCTGGGCCAGGACCACAGCACGGACCGGATCGGCGGCCGCGTGCCGCCAGGCAATCGAGGTCGCGAGCGTGAGAGCGCGGGGCGACACGTGCATGCCGCGGGAGGCTCTAGGCCCCGGCCGGCTCGGGGCGGACGTCATCACGGCAGATTTTATCGGTTCAGGTGAACGGAAAGGACGCGATGCGCGCACCTATCACTCACGTGCTGGGCGCGAGGCCTAACTTCATGAAGGCCGCGCCGGTAATCGCGGCCCTGGCGGAGCTGGGTCACGAGCAGCGGATCGTGCACACCGGGCAGCATTACGACGAGCGCATGTCCGAGGTGTTCTTCGTCCAGCTGGGGCTGCCGCGGCCGGACGTGAACCTGGGCGTCGGGTCGGGCACCCACGCGCGGCAGACCGCCGAGATCATGACCGGGATGGAGCATGAATTCAGCGAGAACTCCCCCGCGCTGGCCGTGCTCTACGGGGACGTCAACTCGACGCTGGCGGCGGGCCTGGCCGGAGCCAAGCTGGGGGTCCCGCTGGCTCACGTGGAGGCCGGGCTGCGCAGCTTCGACGACACCATGCCGGAGGAGATCAACCGGCGGCTGACCGATCAGCTGTGCGCGCTGCTGTTCGCGACCTCGCCGGAGGCGATCGGGTACCTGGCCCGCGAGGGCCGCCCGGTCAGCGCGGTGCACCTGGTCGGCAACCCGATGATCGACACGCTGCTGGCCCACCTGGACCGGTTCGACGTGGCGGCGGCCCGGGCCGCCGCCGGGCTGCCGGAACGGTACGTGGTGGCCACCTTGCACCGGCCGTCCAACGTCGATGACCCGCAGACCGCGGCCATCCTGGTCAAGGCCCTGCACGAGGTGGCCGACGAGCTGGACCTGATCATTCCGGTGCACCCGCGCGGCCGGGCCGCGCTGCAGGCCGCCGGGCTGGACGCGCACCCGCGGCTGCACGTCTGCGACCCGCTGGGCTACCTGGAATTCATGGCCCTGGTCAAGGGGGCCAGCGCGGTGATCACCGACTCCGGCGGGGTGCAGGAGGAAACTACCCTGCTCCGCGTGCCGTGCCTGACCCTGCGGCCGAACACCGAACGCCCCATCACCATCACCAGCGGCAGCAACCGCCTCGTCACCAACGCCGAGCTGGCCGCCGCGGTGCTCAAGGCCTGCCACGACGGGCCCTACACGGGCGAGCTGCCGCCCTTGTGGGACGGGCACGCCGGGCCGCGCATCGCCCGGATCATCACCGCCTGGCTGGACCCGGAGGGTCGCCCATGAGCAGCGTCCACCCGGAAGACCCCGTGCTGGAGGCCGAGGCAGGCGGCGATGGCGGTGCCCCGGGCGATCCCGGCCTGGCCGCGGAGCGCGACCGGCTGGCGCGGACCCTGCGCGACACCCGGCTGCAGCTGGCCATGACGCAGGCGCGGCTTACCGCGCTGGAGGGCTCGGCCACGCTGACCCTGGGCCGAACGCTGGTCCGGGCCGCGCGCCGCCCGTGGTCGCGCGGGGTACAGCTCCCGCTGGACCTGGTCCGGATGTGGCGGGAACGCGGCGGCGTGACCGGGCCGGGGGCGGCCACCCTCGCGCTGGCCTCGGCCCAGCTAAATGATCTGTCCGGCGTCGGGGAGCGGTTCCTTTCCGCACTGACCGCGCCCGGCCTGGGCGCGCCGGGCGCCGCCGTCAATCCGCCCGGGCTGGTCATCACCGGCGTGCTCAGCACGGAGTCGTGCGCCACGCTCGCTCCCGACGCCGCGGTGTTCCCGCTGCTGCCGCACGATGCGGACGTCGTGCTGGAAAGCGTGGGCGCCGACGTGGTCCTGATCGAGGCCGCGGCCATGCTGGCCGGCTCGGCCTGGGCCTACGCCGGCGACCCGGCGGGGACTGACCGCGGCCGGCGGCTCGGGCGGCTGATCGCGGCGGCCCGCGCGCTCGGCAAACCGGTGATCTTCATCCGCAACGCCCCCGCCCACCTCGCGCCGGGCCTGGACTGGGTCGCGGCCAGCTGCGACGCGGTGTCCGACGACGGCTTCGGCGTGCAGCTGGCCCGGTTCAACCCGATCGGGCTGGCCAGCCAGCGGCCGTCCGACCCGGTCTACGCCGGCCCGAGGGACCCCCGGGAGGCGCCCGCCGTACGGGCCCTGCTGGACTGGATGACCGGGGTGGCCGGGCCGGTCACGGTCGCCGGCGAGGCCGCGTGGCGCCGGCGGCCCGCGCTGTACCGGGAGCACGCGCTGTTCGTCACGGTGTCCCCGGGCCAGGCGCGCGAGCAGCTGGCCTGCGGCGCGCGCGTGATCATGGTCGCGGGCGAGCAGTCCGCACTGCGAGAGCAGATCGCCGCGGCCCGGGCCGAGCAGCCGCTGACCGAGGCCGAGGCGTTCGGCGAAGTGCGGGAGATCTTCACCGGGTTCGCGACTCCGGTGCGGCTGGCCGAGCTGGCCCGGCTGGCCGGGCTGCCCGAACACCTGATCACCGGGCGGCAGATCGCGGTACTGGCCCGCGTCGAGGACGCCGCCGGGGCCGCGGCGCTGGCCGCCGGCCTGCGCAACCAGCGGATGGCGCCCGCCGAGGTCGTCGTGGTGATCGCGGCGCGGGCCGCAGACTCCGCCGCGATGACCACCGTGCTCGGCGACCTGGCCGGGCAGGGCGTGATCACGGCCGTTCCCGAGGCCGCCCCGGGGCCGGACGGGCGGGTACCGGGGCCAGAGGCCTGGGAGGCGCGTGCCGCGAAGATGGCACGCTCGCCGTGGGTGGTGCCGTGGCAGGCCGGCCGGGAGTACGGCGAGTCCTATCTGCTCGACCTGGCCTGCACGCGCGAATGCGCGCAGGCCGACGCGGTCGGTTTCGCCGGGGGGGCCGGCTACGCGTACGTGACCTCGCTCGACCCGGCGCTGGCCCGACGGGAGTTCTTCGGCCAGGACGAGCCCGGCCACGGTCTACGGCTGTTCTCTCTCAGTTAAGGAGTTGTCCGCGTTGACCACGCGTGCGCTTGTCTACGGTGACATCGACCTGAACCTGATCGATGGTTCGGCCATCTGGCTGCAGTCCGTCACGCAGGCGCTGGCCGGGGCGGGCTGCGCGGTGACGCTGGTGCTCAAGGCACCGGTCCGGACCGATCGCCTGATCGCGCCGCTGCTGGCCGAACCCGGGGTAACGGTCCGGCGGCCGTTCGAAGAGCACCTGCTGGAGGGTTCTGGTCCGGTCAGCGCCGCCGCGGCCCCGGAACTACTGGCCCGCCTGGACGCCGAGGCCCCGCACGACCTGGTGGTGCTGCGCGGCCGGGCGGTCACCGCCGCGGCGGCGAAGAACGGCGCGTTCGCCGGACGGCTGTGGCCGTACCTGACCGATGTCCCGCAGTCGGTCCCCGGCCTCACGGCCGAGGCGGCCGAGGAACTCGCGATGATCGCCTCGGCCTCGCGCTTCGTGCTCTGCCAGACCGAAGAGCTCCGCTGCTTCCTGGAGGGCAGCATTCCCGCTGCCTGCGGCAAGTGCGTGCTGCTGCCGCCCATCCTGGCCGAGATCCCGGCCGCCCGGAGCGCGTCCGAGGCGGGGACGCCGTTGCGGCTGGTCTACTCGGGCAAGTTCGCGCCGCGCTGGAACACCCTGGAGATGACCGAACTGCCCGGCCTGCTGGCCGCCCGGGGCGTCGCCGCGGAACTGCACATGATCGGCGACAAGATCCATAATGCCGCCGGGGACTACCAGCAGCGGATGCGGGCCGCCCTGGAGACCACCGGCGTGACCTGGCACGGCGGGCATTCGCGGGAGGATGCCCTGCGGCTCGCGGCGTCCTGCGACATCGGGCTGGGCTGGCGCCACCCCGAGCTGGACGCGAGCCTGGAGCTGTCCACCAAGGTGCTGGAGTATGGGTCCATCGGGCTGCCGGTCATCCTCAACCG
>Ga0335074_10016463_pt1 | contig 10412 bp, 8 predicted proteins | sample Lox_Sample_23_FD_206715 | JGI IMG/M metagenome (GOLD analysis project Ga0335074, IMG submission 206715) | Soil microbial communities from Loxahatchee National Wildlife Refuge, Florida, United States - Lox_Sample_2.3 | ecosystem: Environmental > Terrestrial > Soil > Wetlands | place: USA: Florida...
GTTCGCGGCGCTGCGCAACCCGTCCTGCCGTCCGTACCTGGGCGGCGCGGCGCTGGCGATGATGGCCGACAACGTCGAGCACGTCATCACCTATTGGGTGATCTGGGAGAAGTTCCACTCCCCGGCACTGACCGGGTTCGAGGTGATCAGCCACTGGCTGCCGTTCCTGGTGCTCTCGCCCTACTTCGGCGCGCTCGCCGACCGGCACGACTGCCGCAAGCTGATCCAGGCGTCGCAGGCGCTGTTCATGACCGTGTCCCTCACCTGGGGCATCCTGTTCGCCACGGGGACGCTGACCGTCTGGGACGCGTGCATCCTGCTGATCCTGCACGGGATGGCGGGGGCGCTCTGGTCGCCACCCGAGCAGTTGCTGCTCGAGGACTTCGTCGGCCCGGCCGACCTGCCCAGCGCGATCAGGCTGAACTCCACGGCCCGGTCGCTCGGCATCCTGTTCGGTCCGGTCGTCGGGTCGGTGCTGCTGATCGGCCTCGGGCCCACCCACGGCATCTGGGTTAACATCGCGTTCTACCTGCCGCTGACGATCCTGATGGCGCGCACCAGGTTCACCGGGCACACCCGGCGCGGGATCGTCGCGCGGGAGCGGGTCGGCGTGCTGAGCGCGGTGCGGGTCTTCCGGGACGTGGCGAAGGACCGGGTGCTCGCCTCGATGATCATCCTGGCCGGGCTCGGGTCGTTCTTCGTGGGCTCGGCGATGCAGGTGGTCATGCCGGACATCGCGACCAGCACCACCGGGATCTCCAGCGGCACCGCGTACGGGCTGCTGCTGTTCGCGAACGGCCTGGGCGGGGTGCTCGGCGGGCTGATCCTGGAGGGCACCGGCTGGGTCAGGCTGTCGGTGCGGGCGGCGCTGTGGTCGACCCTCGTCTACGGGGCGACGTCGGTGTGCTTCGCGCTGAGCCATAACTACCTGATCGCGGCGCCGCTGCTGGTCATCGGCGGCATCGCCGCCCTCGCCTCGCTGTCCATCACCCAGACGGTCGTCCAGCTGCGGGCCCCCGCGGACAAGAAGGGCCAGGTGATCGGCGTCTACGGCGTCGGTGCCAACGGGATGCGGATCGGCAGCGGGTTCACCGTCGGGCTGTTCGGAGCGGCGGTTGGGCTGCGCCCGGCGCTCGGCTGGTCCGCGTTCGCGCTGTGCGTCAGCGTCGTCATCCTCGCTCTCGTCATAGCCACCCAGCGTAATAGCGAGCGGGCATCATGACTACTTATGGTCACGCGTATCACTAAATGTATTTAAGTGACATCATATAGTCACTGTCTCTGGCAGACTAGCGGCCATGAGCACATCTCCCGCTAGCCGGCCCGTCGCCGGCCTCAAACGCACTGGCATTGCGCCAGCGGGGACCGGCTCCGCTGGCATCCCGGCCGCCACCCGGCGGGCCACCGAACTCCTCGCGCTGCACGTCCGCGCCGATCGGGACGTGCTCGGCCGGGTCGCCGCGGTCATCGCCCCGTCGTCTCGGCGCGACCGCACCTTGTGGCTGTTCTTCCTCGGTCCGGACAGCTCCCAGGCCAACCTCGTCGTCCCCATCGACGACATCCCGGACCGCCCGGCGGCGAGCATGCTCGGCAATGTCTGCTACGTCGCGACCGAGTCGATCGCGCATTCGTGGCCAGGCGGCAGCGTGGTGATCACGTTGAGCCGTCCCGGCGCGCTGAAGATCACCGACTCCGACCGGCACATCCTGCGCGCCCTCCAGCACGGCGCCAGCGTGCACGGCACGCCGGTCCGGATGCTCTGCCTCGCCACCCCCCAGGGCGTCCGCGAACTCGGGCCGGTCATGCCCATAAGGTGACAAAAGTCAGGCCATTAGCGGACTTCCAGGAAAATGTCATCTTTCCGTGGTCGCTTGCGACGGCCAGAGAGAGCAGGATTGGCCTCAGCCTGGACGGGCGCAGGCTGCGGCCCTGCTTGGGGAGGGGCCGCGGCCCCCGTTCATCCAGGCGCCCACTGGAGGCCGTAGCCGTACTGCGGATGCAGGGTGGTGAAGGAGGCCCGCGCCTCGCCGGTGGCGTCCACCGGGACGAGCGGCTCGCGCGGCGCGATCACCTCGTAGGCGCGGACGTCCTCGTGCTCCACCCGGCGGACCCACGCGGGCAGCCGCCGGGTGTCGAACCGGACGCACAGCTCGAACTCCAGGCACTTTCGGTGCGGGGTGAACACGTAGTACGGGCGCACCCGCTCGCCCGCCGGGACCCGGACGGAGATCTCGTACTCGTGCTCGTCGCCGGGCTGCAGGGTCTTCTCCAGCCTGATCCGGAACCAGATCCGGCCGGGGGTCGGCTCGTCGGTGCTGGCGAGCACGCCGCCCGCGAGCACCTCCGCCGCCGGGCGCAGCGGCCGCTTGTCGCCGTCCCGCGGCACGTCCAGCGCGACCGCGATCTCGTCCAGGTTCCGCCTGGTGGCGACGATCCGGCGGCGCTCCACCGCGACCAGCGACTCGCCGTACAGCGACACCGCGGCGGAGAACTTCCGGACGTACCAGCCAGCGTCGTCGGCGGCCGGCCGGCCGCGCAGTCTGGCGAGTTCGATCGCGACGCGCTCGGCGAGCAGTGTCTCCGCCTTGCCGATGTTCCGCTCCGCCTGCCGCGGGCCGCGGTCGAAGACGTGCGCCGCGACCCAGCCGTTGCGGCTGGTGAAGTTGGGCATGCCCCGGGTCGCGGGGTGGATGCCGAGGCTGGCGAGGACGGCGTCGCGCATCTGCGGGTCGAGCTCGGCTGCCAGCCGGGTCAGGGCGCCCTCCAGCGCCGGGCGGAGCCGGGCGCTGTCGGCGGCACCGTCGGTACCAGCGCCCGCGAGCTCACGCAGGTGCTTTCCGGTGCGTTCGAGGAGCTCCGCCGAGTTGACACCACGGCCCTTGCGGAGCGCCTTGATCTCTGCCGCGATGACGTCGGTCTCTGGGGTGCCGGTCGCGAGCTGGCCGGCGCCAGGGCCGGACGGAGAGTCAATGTCGGGCTTCCTCAACGGCACCGTCCCATTATGCGGCCGATGCCACCAAAACACGTCAGAAAGGCGACGTGCGCTGGCATCGCTGGGCGCGGCTCGGCTCGGCTCGTCTCGGCGCGGCGCGGCGGTGCGGCGCGGCTCAGCCGGCGGTGAGGATCACCGGGCCGTCGTCCGTGATCGCGATCGTGTGCTCGGCGTGGGCCGCCCTGCTGCCGTCGGCGGTGCGGATCGTCCACCCGTCGGAGTCCAGGTAGATGTCGTCCTTGCCGCTGGCGATGAACCACGGCTCGATCGCGATCACCAGCCCAGGGACCAGCCGCATGCCCTTGCCGGCCTTGCCGCGGTTCGGGATGTGCGGCTCCTCGTGCATGGTCCGGCCGACGCCGTGACCACCCAGGTCAGTCGAGATGCCGTACCCGCCGGACTTGCCGACCTGACCGATCGCGGCCGAGATATCGCCGAGCTTGCCGCCGGGCCGGGCGGCCGCGATCCCGGCCGACAGCGCCGCCTCCGTGGTGGCGATCAGTTCGGCGTCCCCGTCACTGGGCGCCCCGATCGTGAACGAGATGGCGGCGTCGGCGACCCAGCCGTCCAGGGTCGCCCCGGCGTCCACGCTGAGCAGGTCGCCGTCGCGGAGCCGGTAGCCGCCGGGGATGCCGTGCAGCGCAGCGTCGTTCACCGAGGTGCAGATGACGGCCGGGTACGGTACCGGGGCGAAGTCCGGGTGGTAGTGCAGGAACGGCGAGGTCGCCTTGGCCTTGTTCAGCACGTCCCTGGCCGCCCGGTCGAGTTCCTTGAGCTTGACGCCGGGCGCCGCGGTGGCGCGCGCCGCCGCGAGCACGTCGGCCACGATCCGGCCCGCCGCGCCGATCGCGTCGATCTCTCCGGCCGTCTTGATCTCGACCATGGCCGCCCTCCCTCGCGCAACAGCTTGCGTACCCCGCGGTACCCCGCCCGCCTGACGATACCGGTCAGGACCGTTGGTAAGATACTTGCATATTGCAATCATTGCTTAATGCATGGAATGTGATTGACCGATGACGGACAAGGTTCGGGCGGACGCTATCGATGCCGTGCTAACCGCGAGCCGCGCTCTCATCGCGGTGGCCACCATGTCCCTTGGCACGACGGCGGAGGAGACGACGCTAGCCCAGTACCGGTCGCTGGTCGTGCTCGCGTCCCGGGGCCCGCAACGCCTGGTCGATCTGGCCGACGCACTCGGGGTGGCACCGTCGACCGCGGGCCGGATGTGTGATCGCCTTGTTCGCAAAGGGCTCATCAGGCGCATCAGGGCGCGCACCGACCGGCGGGCCGTCCTGGTGTCCATCACCGCGGCGGGCCGCGATGTCGTCGACCAGGCGACGGCCCGGCGGCGGGAACTGATCGCGGGGATACTCGCGGAGCTGCCGGCCGCGCGGCAGCGCGATGTCGCCGCCGCGCTGCGCGCGTTCGCCGAGGCCGCGGGCGAGGTCCCGGACAGCGAATGGCCCGCCGTGCCGCACGTTGAGGTCGACGGAACAGAAGAAACTTCATGACCGACCCGGCGGCGGCACCGACCTGGACGGCGCCCTCGAATCTCCGGCGTCGGCGGTGTTACGTTGGCGGGGCGAAGACGGAAGGATGAGCGATGAACGCTGACGGATACGCCCTGCTCGTGGTGGACATGCAGAACGGGTTCTGCCACCCGGACGGCTCGTTCCCGCGCATCGGCCGGGGCCTTGAGGGCGCGATGGAGGCGGTCGGCAACGCCGCGATCGCGGTCGGCCAGGCCCGCGGAGCCGGCGTCCCCGTGGTCTTCACCCGGCACGTCTACCGTCCGGGGCGGCCCGACGAGGGCGCGGCGCTCATCGGTAACAGCCCCGAACTCGCGGGCGTGGACGGCCTCGCCGCCAGCAGCTGGGACGCCGAGGTCTGCGCCGAGCTCGACTGCGGTCCCGGCGACCTGGTCGTGGACAAGGTCCGCTTCGACGCGTTCCAGTGGACATCGCTGGAGCCGCTGCTGCGCGGTCTCGACGTCCGCGCGCTGATGATCTGCGGCGTCGTGACCAACATCTGCGTGGAGACCACCGCGCGCTCGGCGTTCATGCGGGACTTCCCGGTCATCTTGCTCGAGGACTGCTGCGCGGCGAAGACCCGCCGCCTGCACCAGCTGTCCGTCGAGGTGCTGTCGAGCTACGAGCTCGCCGAGATCGCCTGTGTCGGCGCGGGCTTCGATGCCGGCGACCCGCGCGGCGCGTCCGGCCGCCTCCCCTCTCCGGTGCTCGCGACCGTCTGAGCGGAGCGCAGTTCAGGTGGCGCCCGGGTTCAGGCGGCGCCCGGGTTCAGGCGGCGACGGCCTGGATGGACGAGTTGATGAGGTCCCAGTCGATGGCGGCGCCCAGACCGGGGCCGACCGGGGCGTGCACGTTGCCTTCCCGGTCGACCTCGAACGGCTCGGTCAGCCCGTAGCTCATGTGGCCCAGGCTGTGGTCGCCCGAGCGGTTGAAGGCGAGCACCTCAAGCCAGTCACAGTTATCGATGGCCATCATCACGTGCCTGGCGGCGACGTTGTTGAGCGCGTTGTAGGAGTCGTGGACCTCGCAGTTCATGCCGAAGGCCTCCGCCAGGTGCGCTATCTTCATCAGGCCGGTGATGCCGCCCTTGATGACGACGTCGCCGCGGAGGAAATCGGTCGCGCCGGAGGTGATCCACGGCGGCAGCCCGGCCAGGCCGCCCGGGCTGATCTCGGTCGCGAGCAGCGGGATCGACAGGTGCTTGCTCAGCCGGACGTAGTTGTACATGTCGTGCGTCGGCAGCGGGTCCTCGAACCAGAAGTAGCCGAGGTCCTGGATGGCCTGGCCGACGCGGAGCGCGTCGGTGTAGGAGTAGCTCCACGAGGAGTCGAGGGTCAGCGTCATATCGTCGCCGACGGCTTCCCGGACGGCGGTGCTCGCCACGATGTCGAAGCCGACCGGCGGTGACTGGCCCGGCGGAACCCACGGACCGCGGGGCGGGTGGATCTTGTAGCCGCGCCAGCCCTGGTCTTGCCAGTAGATGGCCTCGTCCGCGTACTCCTGCGCCGTCTGATGGTGGGCCGAGGAGAAGTAGGCGGGGATCCGGTCCCGGCAGGTCCCGAGCAGCCGGTGGACGGGCAGCCCGGCGGCCTTGCCCGCGATGTCCCACAGCGCGACGTCCACCGTGCCGACGGCGTGCGGTGACAGGTAGTGAGCGAGGCCCTCCATCCGCCGCCAGTGCTTGCCGATGTCCAGCGGGTCCGCACCGGTCAGCCACGGCTTGATGATCGTGACGATCTGCTCGGCGATCGCCACCGGGCCAGGCCCCGGGCTGGACAGGAACGCGTTGCCTTCGATGCCTTCGTCGGTGGTGATCCGCAGCACCCCGAGCGGGATCGGCCGGGCCGGGCCGAAGCTGGCCGAGCTGACGGCCTTGCGCTCGTGAAGGACGACCGAGATATCCGTGATCCGCACGCCTAGTGACGTTACTCTTCCGGCGCGAGAGCGCTAGTGGGAGTCTTGACGCATGTCCGCAGATGAAGACCTGACGAGCAGGCTGCGTGAGATCTGCCTGGCGCTGCCCGAGGCGACGGAGCGGCAATCGCACGGCGCGCCGGCCTGGTATGTGCGGGACAAGCAGCAGTTCGCCCAGCTGTGGCCGCACGGGCATCACGACAACCACTTTCCGCACCTGTGGTGCGCCGGGCCGCCGGGGGCGCAGGCGGCGCTGATCGGCTCCGACGCCAACCGGTTCTTCCGCCCGCCGTACGTGGGCGGCCGCGGCTGGATCGGCGTGCGGCTCGACGGCGAGGTCGACTGGGCCGAGATCGCTGAACTGTGCGCGGACGCCTACCGAACAGTCGCGCCCGCCCGGCTGGTAGCCAAGCTCGACGCGGATCACTAGCAAAGGTCCTGGCCGGCTGTATTGTCATCATCACTGCGGGTGCGGCGGGGGGCTTGCACCGGACTGGTCCGCAACACCGGCAGCCTGTGAGCTAGGGCGGTTCTTGTGCCCTGGCCACATCCACAACCGCAGGCCGGGGCCGTAGCGTAGCCGCATGCGAAGGACCACGCAGGACTTCTGCGGCTTGCTGCTGGAAGCCGCGGCCCGGCCGCTGCCCTCGAAGGTGGACCGCGCCGCGCGGCGGTCGCTGCTCAACGTGCTCGGCACGGCGGTCTCCGCAGCGACCTCGGACCCGGCGGTCGTGCTGCGCCACGCCGCCGGCGAAGCGGGTGGCGCCGGTGAGGTGACGGTGCCCGGCCGGGCGCGGACACTCGATCCGTACTGGGGGGCGCTGGCGATCGGGACCGCCGCGCACCTGGACGACTTTGATGACACGCACCTGGCCACCGTGATCCATCCGGGCGCGTCGACGCTCGCCACGGTGCTTTCGCTGGTGCCGGAGACCATGCCGAGCGGGCGGCGGTTCCTCGGGGCGTTCGCCGCCGGGTGCGAGGCGCAGCTGCGGATCGGCTGCGCGATCTCACCCGCCCACTACGACCACGGCTGGCACATCACGGGGACCTGCGGGGTGTTCGGCGCGGCGGTCGCGGCGTCGGTACTGCTCGGGCTGGACGCGGCGACCGCCGCTAACGCGCTGTCGCTCGCCGCGACCATGACGGCTGGGCACCGGGAGGCGTTCGGCACCATGACGAAGCCGCTGCACGCGGGCAAGGCGGCGGCCAACGGCGTGCTCGCCGCCCGGCTGGCGGCGGCCGGCCTGACCGGGCCGGGGGACATCCTCGGCCCCGGCGGCGTCCTCGAAGTCCTGGCGGACACGGTGGACCGGGACGCGCTTGGGCTCGGCTGGCCGGACGGGCACCGCTGGGAACTCGAGCTGAACACCATCAAGACATATCCGTGCGGCGTCGTGGCGCACCCGGCGATGGACGCCGCGATCGCCGTGTCCGGCGAGATCGGAGACCCAGCGGAGATCACCGGGATCACGCTGCGCTGCAACCCTCTCGTGCCCGAATTGATGGGCCGGGTCCAGCCCGCGGACGGCCTGGGGTCTCGGTTCAGCGCACGGCACGGCGTCGCGGTCGGCCTGCTGTACGGCAAGGCGGGCCTGGCCGAGTTCGCCGACGAGATCGCGACGGCACCCGAGGTCGCGCGGCTCCGCGCGCTGATAACCCTGGACCCAGACCCCGCTGTGCCACGGGACGCGGCGACCTTGAGCATCACGCGGCGCGAGGGGCCGCCCGTCGAGGTGACCGTCGGGCACACTCGCGGCAGTGCCGCCCGGCCGCTCACCGACGATGAGGTACTGGACAAGGTGCGCGCCCTGTTCGGCCCGGTGCTCGGCACGGCCGCTGCCGACCGCGCCTGGGCAGCGATCGGGCGGCTGGCTGAAGCCGAGGACGCGTCGGAACTGCTCGCCGCCCTCCGGCCCGCGCCGGCGCAGGCTGTGACCGGCGACGTGACGGTGGCCAGGGCGGCGGGCGTGACTGGCGTGAGCGCCGGTGGACAAGGGCATGCCGAGGCAGGTGCCGATACCAGGCCCGCCGCCGGCGCCCAAGCCGCCGCCCCCCAAGCCGACGGAGCCGAAGCCGCCAGTGACGGAGACGCCAGTGACGGAGCCGACGGAGCCGAAGCCGCCAGTGCCCAAGCCGGCGGCGCCAGAGCCGACGGGTCCCAGGAGGCCGCGAGGAGCACCGACGAGATCCTGGGCCTCGCCAGGCGCGCGATCCGCTCCGCCGAGGCCGAGGCCGAGGCCAGCCTCGCCGCGTTCGCAGAGGCCGCCGCCCGGGGATCCGGCAGCCCAGCAGTCCTCGCCCTGCAGGCGATCCGCCCGCCCGGCGCGCTGGCCGACCCGGCCTGGACGGCATTGCTGACGGCCACGACCGCGAGTGCCGCGACCGCGGGCGTGGCAGAGGACAAGTGGGAGCCGGCGCGGTTGGCTGCCTCCGCCGCTGCCGTGGCGCTCGCCGGGCACCGCGGCCCGCGGCCCGCGGGTATCCGCGATCACGATGGGCGGAGTGAGGACGTCGCCGATGCGAACAGGTCAGCGGACGCGAGCGACGCCGACCGCCGATCCGTCTCGGCCGTCGGGGCCGTCGGGGCCATCGCCACGGGCGTCCAGGCAGCGGAGCTGGTCGAATCCCGCCTCACCGACTGGGGCGGCTGGTCCGGCGCAAGTGTCGCCGCTTCGATCGGCGCCGTCGTCGCGGCCGGGCTGACGCTCGGCCTCACGGACGGTCAGCTCAGGAACGCCGTCGGCATCGCCGCCACCCAGGCGGCCGGGCTGCGCGCCGCCGAGTCCACTGACGCCCGGCCGCTTCAGGCCGGCAAGGCCGCGTTCAACGGCGTCGAGGCCGCGCGGCTCGCCCGGGCGGGCCTGACCGCGCCCGCCGAGCCGCTGGACGGCCGTCGGGGCCTGTTCGCCCTATTCAGTTCCGGCTCCGGTCAGGCAGCCCCCTTTATCGCGCGTCGTTAGGGCCCGCTATCCGCACCGAACGACGCGCAATCCTTGCCGGCCCGCGGGGCTTCTTGCTGTTATCCGCGAGCAGATGCGGCGTCACGCAGATGGTGGAACATCCTCCACAACGGAGAGTGGAAGATGTTCCACCATGATTGACTCCACGCGCTTCTTGCTGTTATCAAGCTGCAGACTGGCCGCCGCGCAGATAATGGATCATTACCTACAGCAGAGTGTGGGCAACGATCCACCGTCTTTCGTCCTTCGGCGCTTCTTGCTGTTATCTCGGCGGGGCTGGTCTCCCGGCACACGGACCCCCCGACGCTTCTTGCTCTTATCCGGCGGTGAGTAAACAGCACTTCGCCCGGTCCGCCGCCTGCTACGAGATGCGGGCGGCGGACCGGGCGAAGCCACGGGACCGTTAGGGATGGAGGGTTTGTATTTATTCGGTGCGGAGAGCGGTGGCGGTGCGGGAGTTGGCCGCCCAACTCGCCGGGATGAGGGCGCCGGCCACCGCGATGACCAGGCCCGCGAGGGCGAGGATGATCATTTCCGGGAGCGAGAACACCGAGACGACCGACGCCGGGAGGCCGGAGTTGGCCGCGTTCGCCATCGCCGGGAGCACCTGGTGGTGCAGCAGGATACCGATGGGGACCGCGATGATGCCCGCGACCAGGCCGGTGATGCCGACCGAGCAGACCACCATGGTGAGCGTCTGCCCGGGGGTCATCCCCAGGGACTTGAAGATCCCGATGTCGTGTGCCTTCTCGCGGATCTGGAGGGCGACGGTGTTGAGCACGCCGAGCCCGGCGACGATGATGATCAGCAGGGTGAGCATGGCGACCAGGGTGACGACCGCGAGCAGCGCCTTGCCGCCGCCGTTGAAGTCGTTGACGTTGTAGTTGCCGCCGAGCGCGTTGCCCAGGCTGCTGGCGTAGCCGCCGGCGTTCACGCCGGGCTTGAGCGTGACGTCGAACTGGCCGATGCCGCCGTTGGCCGGGTCGAGCGCGCTGAGCGTCGACGGGGTCATGT
>Ga0335074_10016465_pt1 | contig 10411 bp, 8 predicted proteins | sample Lox_Sample_23_FD_206715 | JGI IMG/M metagenome (GOLD analysis project Ga0335074, IMG submission 206715) | Soil microbial communities from Loxahatchee National Wildlife Refuge, Florida, United States - Lox_Sample_2.3 | ecosystem: Environmental > Terrestrial > Soil > Wetlands | place: USA: Florida...
CGGGCAGGTGGCCCAGCGCCATCGTGATCAGGAAGGCCACCCCGGCCACCCGGAACACGTGCGGGACCTCGAGCCGGTCGGTCGTGCCGGGCGCGGTCAGCGCGCGCGCCGCCACCGGAATCCGGCGCAGCGCGAGCAGCGTGATCAGCGAGCCGAGCACCGCCACCGGCAGCCACGGCACCCCGTGCCCGAGGCGGGTGTGGTACCAGCCCTGGCCCGCGATCAGCCCGCTGGCGGTGAACCAGGCGCCGAGCACGATCGCCGCGCCGCCTGCCAGCGCGGCCGCGCGGCGCCGGCCAAGGCCCGCGCGCATCCCCCCGCCGTACAGGACCACGCAGGTCGCGAGCGGAACCGCGATGACGCCGGCCAGGGTGATCGCCCAGACGTAACCCGGTGGGTCGTACATGACTGCCTCCTCGATCGAACCATGGATTGCCGAACAAGTAACTATCCACAAGATACTGGTTTGGAGAAAGTATCTGTCAAATAGTATTATCGGGAACGTGACCAGGAACGTCCGCACCTACGACCACTTCTGCATGGTCGCCCGCGCGCTGGAACGCGTCGGCGACCGGTGGAGCCTGCTGCTGATCCGCGATCTCCTCACCGGCCCGAAGCGGTTCACCGACCTGATGGAGCGGCTCGGCGGGATCACCCCGAAGACCCTGAGCGTGCGGCTGCGCGAGCTCGAAGACGACGGGCTGGTCGCGGTCGACCGGGAGCCGGGCCGGCGGGAGGTCTGGTACCGGCTGACCCCGGACGGCGCCGACCTCGGCCCGGTGATCGACGAGCTCAGCTGGTGGGGCCTGCGGCACGCCTGGCGCACGCCCCAGTCGGGCGAGCCGCTGCACCCCGAGCACCTGCTCAGGAGCGCGATCCGCGCGATCGACAGGAGCGCGGACGACAACGGGGGGCCCGCTCGTTGGCACTTCCGCCTCGACGGCGGCGACTACCTGGCCGAGCGCGACGGAGGGCACTGGTCGCTGGCTGCGAGTGCCCCGTCGGGGCCAGCCGACGTCACGATCACCGCGACGACCCAGGCGCTGGGCGCCCTCATCTTCGCCGGTTCCGACGCGGGCGTGGACATCGCCGGGGAGGACGGGCCAACCCGGCGGTTCCGCCAGCTCATCGGCGCGATGGCCGCAACCGTCAGATCCTCCGCCTGACCCTCATCCGGCTCGGGCCGTCACGCCGGCGGGCGCGGCGGCGGTCCGTCCGGCGGCCCGTGCCGTCCCATCGGCGGTGGCGGTGGCAGCGACTCGGCGCCGGGCGGCTGCTCCGGCCACACCAGCAGCACCGGACAGGGCGCGTGGTCGACCACGAACCGGGTTGTCGGCCCCAGGCTGCGCGGCCCGAGGTGCGCCCGGTCGCCGTCACGGGCGCAGATCAGCAGCTCCGCCCCGTCGGCGGCGAGCACGACCTCGCGTTCGACCCGGCCCCGGCGGCGGAGCCGGGCGGCCGGGCGGCCGAGCCGGGCGGCGGCGTCCTCAAGCAGCGCCGCCGCGGCCGCCTCGGAGATCGCCTCGACCTGGCTGACTGGGTCGCGGCCGCGCCGGTCGCGGCCCAGCAGCCCGGCGAACGAGCCGCGGACGGCGTCGCTGACGTCGGCCCCGGCCACGTGCAGCAGCACCAGGTCGGCGTTGGCCGGAGCGTGCGCCCGGGCCGCGTCGACCGTCGCCTGCCAGGTGCCCTCGGTGATCCAGATCAGCACGGTCATGACGGTCAGCCTCCGGTTGCCTGCAGCATCGCCCACAGTGCCACCGTCGCGACGATCAGCGCGGCGGGCACCGTGAGCAGGCCGAGCCGGGTGAAGTCGCCCAGGTCGGCGTCGGTGTCGTGAGCGCGCAGGATCCGCCGCCAGAGCAGGGTGGCCAGCGATCCCGCGTAGGTGAGGTTGGGGCCCAGGTTGACCCCGATCAGGGCGGCCAGCACCGGGCCGGGTCCGCCGGCCGCGACGATCGGCAGCAGCGCCAGGATCGCCGGCAGGTTGTTGATCAGGCAGGCGAGCACGGCCGCGACCGCCGCCACCGCCAGCAGCGCGGGCAGCGACGAGCCGTGCGGCAGCACCCGGTCGGCCCCGGTGCCGAGCCCGTTGGACACCACGCCCTTGACCACGATCCCCAGCGCCAGCACGAACAGGCAGAACAGCGGGCTGGCGGCCCCCGCCAGCGAGCCGGGGGTGGCCTCCCGGCGGGCCAGCGCCCGGACCCCGAGCACGACCACGCCCGCGAGCGCCGCCCAGGCCGGGTTGACCCCCGCCAGCGACGTCACCGCGAAGCCGGCCAAGGTCAGCGCCAGGACCACGAGCGTGAACACCGGGACCGGGGCCCGCTGAGCCGGGGGCGGCGCCGTCGCGCTGATCAAGAGATCGGACCGGAAGAACCGGCGGAACACCACGTACTCGATCCCGATCACCAGCAGCCAGCCCGGCGCCATCAGCTCGGCGAACCGGCCGAACGACAGCCCGCAGGCGGCGAACGCGAGCAGGTTGGTCAGGTTGGAGACCGGCAGCAGGAGCGAAGCGGAGTTCGCCAGGTGCGCGGTGGCGTACACGTGCGGGCGGGCGCGCAGCCCGACCCGGGCGGCGGTCGCGAACACGACCGGGGTCAGCAGCACCACGGTCGCGTCCAGGCTGAGCACGGCCGTGGTCAGCGCGGCGACCGCGAACACCCCGCCGAGCAGCCGGACCGGCTGCCCCCGGCAGGCCTGCGCGACCACATCGCCCGCCGCCGTGAACAGCCCGTCGTCGGCGCACAGCTGCGACAGCGTCAGCACCGCGGCCAGGAAGCCCACCACCGGCAGCAGCGTCTTGGTCTGCGCCCATGCCTGGTCGGGGGAGACCGCGCCCACGGCCACCAGCAGCCCGGCCGCCGGGACGGCCGCCACCGACTCCGGCCAGTCCCGCGGCCGGACGACCGCGAATGCCAGCACGCCGGCCAGCGCGGCGGCGGAGACGATCTCGGCGGCGACCGTGTTCAGGACGGGACCTTCCGGTGGGCGAGCGTGGCCGCGGCGCGGTCACTGCCGCCCATCTTCCTCCCCCCGGCCAGCCGGCTAGGCATACCCCGGCTCAGTCGGCGTGGGCAGGAGCCGTGATCGTGTTGCTTTCGGGGCGGCGTTTTCGGACCGAGGAGGTCAGCGTGTGCCGGAGGGGGCACCCCGCGACCCGAAGTCCTCACGATGGCCCCGATGCCCGACTTGCCTGGTGCGCGCGGTGAGCGTGGGACGGTGCGCCGCCGCCCCGTCGCGAGAAGGCGAGATAACAGCAAGAAGCGCCGCCCCCGGCGCAAACCCGGGGACGGCGCTCAATAACAGGGGGTCCGACTAGGCGCCGACCACGACGACGCGCGGCTGCAACGGCGCCGATTAAGACGGTAGGCGCACACCGCCGGACGCGTGCTCGGTCAGCGTGTCCTGGCCGCCCGGGGCGTCGCCGGAGTCGATGTGCCGCAGCACGCCGAGCCCGGGGTCGTTGGAGAGGACGCGGGCGATCTTCCGCCCGGCGAGCTCGGACCCGTCGGCCACGCAGACCTGCCCGGCGTGCAGCGAGCGGCCGATGCCGACGCCGCCCCCGTGGTGGAACGACACCCACGTCGCGCCGGACGCGGTCGAGGTCAGCGCGTTCAGGATCGGCCAGTCGGCGATAGCGTCGGAGCCGTCCGCCATCGACTCGGTTTCCCGGTAGGGGGAGGCGACCGAGCCGGCGTCGAGGTGGTCGCGGCCGATCACGATCGGCGCCGAGACCTCTCCCGACGCGACGAGCTCGTTGAACCGGCCGCCGGCCAGGTCGCGCTCGCCGTAGCCGAGCCAGCAGATGCGGGCGGGCAGGCCCTGGAACGCGACCTTCTCCGACGCGGCCTTGATCCACTTGTGCAGGTGGTCGTTGTCCGGGAACAGCGACAGGATCGCCTGGTCGGTCGCGTGGATGTCGGCCGGGTCGCCGGACAGCGCCGCCCACCGGAACGGCCCCTTGCCCTCGGCGAATAGCGGCCGGATGTAGGCGGGCACGAAGCCGGGGAACGCGAACGCCCGGTCGAAGCCCCCCAGCCTGGCCTCGTCCCTGATCGAGTTGCCGTAGTCGAACACTTCCGCCCCGTCGTCCATGAACCCGACCATCGCGGCCACGTGCTTCGCCATCGAGGCGCGGGCGCGGTCGGTGAACTCGGACGGCTTGCTGTCGGCGTAGTCGTGCCAGTCCTCGAGGGAAACCCCCTCGGGCAGGTAGGAGAGCGGGTCGTGGGCGGACGTCTGGTCGGTCACGATGTCGACCTCGACGCCGCGGCGGAGCAGCTCGGGCAGCACGGTCGCGCAGTTGCCCGCCAGGCCGACCGAGAGCGGCGTGCGGTCCCGCTTGGCCGTCAGGCACAGCCGCAGCGCGTCGTCGAGGTCGGTCGCGACGACGTCCATGTAGCGGTGCTCGACCCGGCGGGCCAGCCGGGCCGGGTCGACGTCGACGACGAGCGCGACGCCGTCGTTGAGGGTGACGGCGAGCGGCTGCGCGCCGCCCATCCCGCCGCAGCCGCCGGTCACCGTGAGCGTCCCCGCGAGGGTCCCGCCGAACCGCTTGGCGGCGACGGCGGCGAACGTCTCGTAGGTGCCCTGGAGGATGCCCTGGGTGCCGATGTAGATCCACGAGCCGGCCGTCATCTGCCCGTACATGGTGAGCCCGGCCTGCTCGAGGCGGCGGAACTCGGGCCAGGTGGCCCAGTCGCCGACCAGGTTCGAGTTGGCGATCAGCACCCGCGGCGCCCACTCGTGGGTGCGCACCACGCCGACCGGCTTGCCCGACTGGACGAGCATGGTCTCGTCCTCGCGGAGCTCGGTCAGCGTGCGCACCATCGCGTCGAACGCGTTCCAGGAGCGGGCCGCCCGGCCGGTGCCGCCGTAGACGACGAGGTCGTCGGGGCGCTCGGCGACCTCCGGGTCGAGGTTGTTCATCAGCATCCGGAGCGGGGCCTCGGTCTGCCACGACCGTGCGGTCAGCGAGGTGCCGCGCGGAGCGCGGACGGGGCGGGCGCCTTCCATAAAAAACCAAATCCTTTCGATCGAACGGACCGAGGTGACTCCATCGTCACCATGCCACTGAAAGCCTGTGCGGACCAACTGCGGGTCGCCTGCGCGCGGCCCTCGCCAGCGCCTAGTGTGCCCCACCCGCGCACACCCCCGCCCCCGCCCAATGTGCCCACCCGCGCACACCCCCCTAGCGCCTAGTGTGCCCAAATGCGCTTTTGGGTCGGCAAGAGTGAGCCCGAAAGCGCATTTGGCACACTGGCCGGCGGGGCGGGGGCGGACGCTACCGGAGGGGGCCGGCCGCGGTCTCGGCCGCGCGGACGGCGGCGCCGCTGGCGACGTAGCGGACGGCGGCCTCGATCTCGGGGGCGAGGTAGCGGTCGCTGCCGGGGCCCTGGGCCGTTTCGCGGAGCCCGGCGACGACGGCGGCGGTGGCGGACGCGGGGGCCAGCGGCGCCCGCAGGTCGAGCGCGCGGGCGGCGGTGAGGAGCTCGACCGCGAGCACGCGGGTCAGCCCGTCGACGCTGCGGCGGAGCTTACGCGCGGCCGACCAGCCCATCGAGACGTGGTCCTCCTGCATGGCGCTGGACGGGATCGAGTCGACCGATGCGGGCGCGGCCAGCCGCTTGAGCTCGGAGACGATGCCGGCCGAGGTGTACTGGGCGATCATGTGCCCGGAGTCGACCCCGGGGTCGTCGGCCAGGAACGGCGGCAGCCCGTGCGAGCGGTGGGTGTCGAGCATCCGGTCGGTGCGCCGCTCGGCGATCGAGGCGAGGTCGGCGGTGGCGATCGCGAGGAAGTCGAGCACGTAGCCGACCGGGGCGCCGTGGAAGTTGCCGTTGCTCACCACCCGTCCGTCGAGGGTGACCACCGGGTTGTCGATTGCGCTGGCGAGCTCACGCCCGGCCACCGTTTCGGCGTGGTCGAGGGTGTCGCGGGCGGCCCCGTGCACCTGCGGGGAGCAGCGCAGGCTGTAGGCGTCCTGCACCCGGGTGTCCTCGGGGCCCTTGTGGCTGGCGACGATCGGCGAGGCGCTCAGCAGCGCGCGGAAGTTGGCGGCGGAGGCGGCCTGGCCGGGGTGCGGCCGCAGCGCCTGCAGGTCGGCCGCGAACGGCGCGTCGGTGCCAAGTAGCGCCTCGACCGACATCGCGGCGGTGACGTCGGCCGTCTTCAGCAGCGCGCGCAGGTCGGTGGCGGCGAGCACGAGCATGCCGAGCATGCCGTCGGTGCCGTTGATCAGCGCGAGGCCTTCCTTCTCGGCCAGCACGACCGGCTCGATCCCGGCCGCCTGCAGTGCCTCGCGGGCCGGGACCAGCGCGCCGGAGGCGTCCCGGACCTCGCCCTCGCCCATGGCGGCGAGCGCGCAGTGCGCGAGCGGCGCGAGGTCGCCCGAGCAGCCGAGCGACCCGTACTCGCGGACGACCGGGGTGATGCCGGCCGTCAGCATCCGCGCGTAGGTCTGGGCGGTGGCGATCCGGACGCCGGTCCGGCCGGTGGCGAGGGTGGACAGCCGCAGCAGCATCATCGCCCGGGTCACCTCGGGCTCCACTTCGGGGCCTGACCCGGCCGCGTGCGAGCGGACCAGCGAACGCTGCAGCTGGGCGCGGCTCTCGGGCGGGATGTGCTTGGTGGCCAGTGCCCCGAATCCGGTCGACACGCCGTAGTGCGGTGCGCTGTCGTCCGCGAGGGCTTCGATGACCTTGCGGCTGGCGGCGATCTCGGCCTGCGCCTCGGGCGAGATCGTCACGGCGGCGCCGTTCCTGGCGACGGCGACGACCTCGGCGAAGCTGAGCGGGCCGGTGCCCACGATGACGTTATTCACGCCTCTATGATCACCCGGTGCCGTGACCAGCGGAACCACACAAGCCGGGTGTTAATCGTCACCCGGGGGGGTCACGGCCGCGGTGGGAGGGGCTGCCGGTTCTCCTGGTGCCACTGGGCGAGGAAGGTGGCGGCGATGTCGGCCGCCTCGGCCTGCATGGCTTGCGGCGGACGGGTCTCGTCGGCGGCGACCCAGCGGCGGGCGATGGTGGCGAGCAGGTCGGCGCCCTCGTTGAGGGTGTGGCCGGCGTGGCCCTTGACGTGCGCGAGGGCGAGCTCGCGGCGCCGGGCGGACACCAGCTCGGCCAGCGTGACCAGGGCGGGCGCGGCCCCGGCGTGCCGGGGGTGCAGGTCGTACTGCGGGGGCATCCGGCCGGTCTCGCCGTGCCGCCAGGCGTGCAGGTAGCGGAGCGCGATGCGGGAGTCGACCAGCAGGGTGACCGGGCCTGCGACGCACCCGAGGGCGAGGGAGGCGGCCCGGAGCTCGGCGATCAGCGCGCCGGAGCGCCCGTTCACGTTGTCGTGGCGGTAGTCGCCTGCCTGGCATCCCCACTGCCCGCTGGTGGCGATGAACGCCCAGGCGCAGTGCTTACCGTCGCCGCTGCTTGACCCGTCGGTCGCGATGAGCACCGGGCCGCCCGAGGTCACCCGGGCCCGGCCGGTCAGCGGCCTGCGGATGATCGCGGCGGCGCGGCGCGGCTCCGCCGGCGAGCTGTGCGGGCCGGGGGCGGCGGTGGCGGCGCGGGGGAGCGGCACGGCCGCGCCCGCGGTGGCGGGAGACGGCGCGGCCGGTTCGATGCCCAGCAGCGCAGCGGCGGCGAGGTGCTGGCCCGCCGCGGCCGGGTCGCCGCGGGCCGCCGCCTCGAAGGCGAGCGACAGCAGCTCGGCGACGCGTACGTCCCTGGTTTTGCGTACGTAGCGGCGGAGCGCGGTGACCTGTGCCCGCCACGGTTCCCCCAGGAGATCCTCAAGCTGAGGGGGATCCCCGGGAGGATCGACGGGCAACGCAGCGGCCACAGCGTCAGTGTAGATTTCCCGGTCGTCCCGGGCACTGGTAACGGCATCGACAAGAAGATAACAGCGAGAAGCGCCGACGCTTGACAGAGCCGGCGCTTCTCGTGCTTGCTGGCGAGTCGGCCTAGTCGACGGCGGCCGCGACGTCAGCGGGCGCGCTGACCCGGACCACCGTGTCGTCGTCGGTGATCGAGTAGCCATCGCGCATCGACGCGCCGGAGAAGAACTCGCGCTGCGACCGGCGCAGCGACAGCATCCAGGCCAGGCCGACCAGCGCGGTGATGATGCCGATCGACAGCACCCCGCCGATCGTCCAGTGCGGCCAGAACGGCATCTGCCAGGTCGAGTAGGACTGGTTCGGGTCGGTGTAGAAGTAGACCGCCCAGCCGCCGATGATCAGCAGCATGATGCCGGACAGCAGCGGGATGACCCCGCGCAGCCAGAAGTTGGCGGCGCTGGCCCGCAGGCTCCTGCGGTAGAACCAGAAGCAGGCGAAGCCGGTCGAGCCGAGGTAGAGCGCGACGAAGAAGGTGGCCGCGGTGACCGAGTCGGCCAGCACGTTGCCGCCGGAGACGAAGTTCAGCACGACGTACATGACCGCCGACGCGACCGAGAACACGATGGTGGAGAACCACGGGGTCAGGTAGCGCGGGTGGACCCGGCCGAAGATCGCCGGCAGCGCCTTGTGGAACGACATCGACAGGGTGGTGCGGGCGGTCGGCAGGATCGTGGTCTGGGTGGTCGCGGCGGCCGAGGTGAGCACCATCAGCAGCAGCAGCCGGGACAGCACCTGGCCGAGCGGGCCGCCGCCGAACACGGCCTCGCCCATCGGGGAGAGCACGTCGTTAACGTTGTTGGCGTTGTTCAGGCCGATGCCGGATGAGCCGAAGCCGGCGAACAGCTGGACCGAGAGGATGACGACGAAGTAGGTGCCGAGCAGGATCAGGGTGGAGACGACGCCGGCCAGGCCGGGTATGCGGCGCGAGTCGGCGGTCTCCTCGTTGATCGAGGTCGTGGTGTCCCAGCCCCAGTAGATGAAGACCATCAGCAGCATGCCGGCCATGAACACGCTCGGCGAGGCGAAGTGGGCGGGGTTGAGCCAGGACCAGGAGAAGGTGGCGTGCCCGGCCGGCGCGCGGCCGACGCCCACCCGGACGATGGCCACGATGGCGAGCAGCAGCAGCATGAAGATCTCGACTGCGAGCAGGGTCACCTGCAGTCGGGCCGAGACCTGGATGCCGCGGTAGCAGATGTAGGTGAGGATGACGATCCAGGCCAGGCCTACGGTCAGCACCCACGGGCTTGTCGCGTTGACGCCGATCGACTTGGCCCCGATGAGCAGGAAGAAGTACTGGCCGGCGATCTGCGACTGGCTCGCCATCGCGAGCAGGTCGGACGCGATCGTGCCCCAGCCGCCGGCGTACCAGCCGGTCTTCGGGCCGAGCGCGCGGGCGGCCCAGGTGAAGGACGAGCCGCAGTCCGGGTCGGCCCGGTTCATCTCCTTGTTCGCCCACGCCGAGAAGAACATCGGGATGAACGCCAACGGGACCAGCAGCAGCGTCTGCGGGCCGACGGTGGCGACCACGAAGCCGAGGGTCGCGGCCAGGCTGTAGGCGGGCGCGGTAGACGCGATGCCCATCCCGGTGGACGCGACGAACCCGAGCGCGCCGCCCTTCAGGCCGCGCGCCGAGGTCGTGGCTGCCTCGGCCGGTTGTTCCTTCGCCGACATGCTCCTCCTTCAGGGGGCGAGTCCGGGTCCCGCTGGTACATGCCGTACCATCCCGGTGGGTTGTGGGTCATTGTGGACGGTACTGATTCCGCAGTCAATAGCGATCTATGGCGCGTAATCCAGTCGATACAGCCTTCACAGGCAACTGAAAGCGGTCCTTCATCGGGGATTCGGGCATCTTCTGCGTCGCCGGAACCCGGGCCGGGATAATGAGCGCCGTGGACAGTGTTGACAGCCTGGTCGTCGCGGCGGCGCAGGCGGCGGGACCGTGCCCGCCGGGGGAGGAGGCGGCCTGGGGCCGCCGGGTGCAGGCCCTGGCGGTGGATCTGCACCTGATCGCGCAGCAGGCCAGGCAGGACATCGCCCGGCTGGAATCGGCGGCGACGTTCGCGGCGCTGATCGAGAAGGTGGAGATCGAGGAGTCGAGCCGCCGGGGCCTGGTCACGCTGCGGCTGCCGTCGGGTGAGTCCGAGCAGATCCGTACCGAGCAGGAGGGGACCGACCGGGGGAGGGCCCTGATCGAGCGGGCCAGCTCCCTCACCGGGCACTGGGCGCTGGTCTACCGGTACAACGAGCGCAAGTCGGGGCAGCGCGCCCAGTCCGTGCGCATGCTCGCGCACCTGCTTGACCTGGGCGGGGAAGGGTCGGTGGCCGCCACCGCGGCCAAGAAGATCGTGCTCGAGGACGCGGGCGGCGATGTGGCCAGGGCGCAGCGGGCGTGGCAGTCAGCCGGCCTGCCCGCGTTGGGGACGGTCACCGTCGACGAGCTCGAGCGGGCTCGCGCGGCGGCCAGAACCGCCGACACAAACGGATAACAGCAACTGCAGAGTCATTCCG
>Ga0335074_10016466_pt1 | contig 10410 bp, 8 predicted proteins | sample Lox_Sample_23_FD_206715 | JGI IMG/M metagenome (GOLD analysis project Ga0335074, IMG submission 206715) | Soil microbial communities from Loxahatchee National Wildlife Refuge, Florida, United States - Lox_Sample_2.3 | ecosystem: Environmental > Terrestrial > Soil > Wetlands | place: USA: Florida...
TGATCAGCACGGTCCACAGGGCAGTGCCGATGATCAGCCCGGCGGTGAACATCGCGCCGAGCCAACCGATCGCGGTGCCGCGCACGCGGGTGGGAAAACACTCGGCCCAATAAGCATAGCCGGCGCCCGACCATGTCCCGTTGGTGGCCTGATAGATCAGGAAATAGATGATCGCGACAGCCACCGTCCCATGCAGGAACATGAAAGCAAGGTTCAGCGGCCCGGTGACGATACCGGTCCACACCAGGACCTCTCGCCGTCCCCAGCGTTCGCCAAGCCAGCCGCCTAGGACATAGAAGAAGAACCCGATTCCACCGCAGATCAGCAGCAAACGGCCCGCGCCGTCACCCGTCCAGCCGCGATAATGCGTGAGCCAATAGGCGATATAGACGTTGGTCGCCACCCAGGACGTGGCATAGAACAGCCAGACCATAGTCAGCAGCCCGACGCGACGCCGGACCACGCCAGGCGTGCCGAACAACTGACGCAGCGTGACTTTCGTTACCTCGGAGACATTCACCTCGTAGCGCGCCAGCAGCCGCTGAACACGCGCCTGATCACCGGCAGCGGCCGCCGATCGCACCTCGCGTAGGTGCTGGAACCGGTCGGACTCCTTGACCCAGTAACGGCCGATGATGACGCAGATGATCGGGATGACGCCGAACAGGAACACCGCGCGCCAGCCCAGATGGTTGAACAGCAGAAATACGCCCGAGGCAAGAAACACCCCGACCGGCCAACCGCCCTGCACGATCGAGTAAAGCAGGCCCCGGCGCGCCGAGGGCACCTGTTCATTGACCAGCGTTATCGAGATCGCCAGCTCCGAGTTGGCAAACCCTGATGCAAGCGCACGCACCACGGCAAGCTGCCAATAGTTCTGCACGAAATAGGTCACGCCGGTGAACACAGCAGCCGCTGTCAGGCAGAACATCCACATCCATTTGCGGCCGAGCTGATCCATGCCATAGCCGGCAAGGAACGTGATCACGAACATCGCCGCATAGATAACAAAGCCCAACAGGCCGATAGCGGTCGGTGCGAGATGCAGGCTCTTCGCGATGTCGGGAAAGGTCAGAACCAGCAGGTTGAAATCATACGACGCCAGCGACCATCCGGCGAGTGCCACACAAACGAGGTACGCCGTGTAGTGCCGTTCGACGAAAGCCGGCAGCAGCGATTTGCTGTCAGACCACGAACCGGCACGGCTGTTGCTGGCGAACACGAGTCGCACATCATCAGCGACGATGCATTGCGCAAGCCGGTGATAACTGCGGCAAATTCAAAACATCCGGAGGGAACCATGCAGCAATGCGGCTGCATGAATTCCTGATTGCGCAGTAATGACAAAGCCTTTGTCCGGCCGCTCCTCCCAACCCCCTCGGAGGGGGAGAATCAGCCCCGCGGCAGGCCACGCTCGGCGCGTGTATCTTCGAGATCGTCGTCCACGAATGCCCGGACCACATCGACCAAGGGCTCGTGGGGCGAAAACCCGAGCGTGCGGGCACGCATCGCTTCGAAAGCGGCCGGCCAGGTCTCCACGATGTCGGCTATCGCCGGATCCGGAACGTGGCGCACCAGGCGGGATGCGCCGGGCCGCACCGCGTCGAGCGCTTGCAGCATGTGTGCGACCGTGGCGCTGATCCCCGGCAGGTTGACGCTGCGATCGATCCCCATCTGCTCGGTGTCCATTGTTGCCGCGTGCAGCAGCCAATCGACCGCACGGCGCGGGCTCGCCACCCAGGCGGCGAAGGCGTCACCGACCGGCAGATCGGTTTCCAGCCCGAGCAGCGGCTCACGGATGATCGCCGAGATGAAGCTGCTGGCGGCACGATTGGGGCGGCCGGGCCGGACGATGATGGTTGGCAAACGCAACAACACCGCATCCAGGAAGCCGCGGCGGGAGGCGTCGGCCAGCAGCAGTTCGGCCGCGGCCTTCTCGGCGCCGTAGCTGTTGGCCGGCACCTGGCGGGCGTCGTCCAGCAGCTTGGCGTCCTGCCCGCCGCTGAACGTGGCTATCGAAGACGTGAACACCACCCGTGGCGGCTTGCCCCCCGCGGCGGTGATGCGGCGGCAGGCGCCGACCAGCGCCTCGGTGCCGTGCAGGTTCACCCGCATGCCAAGGTCATAGTCCGCCTCGGCCTGTGCACTGACGACCGCCGCGAGGTGGAAGATGACGTCGGTGCTCTGCGGAACGGCCTCGGCCGGCAGTTCCGCGATATCGCCGACCAATCGGCTGACCGGGAAGTCCGCGTCGGGCCAGTGCGGAGACTCAACGAAGTCGAAGGAGACGAGGCCGGTCACCTCGTTATCACCCAGCCGGCCGTGCGTCGTCAGATGCCGCGCGACTTTGCGGCCCAGGAACCCGGCGCCGCCCAGAATGGTGATCCGCATGGAAGCCGCTCCGTGACAGGGCGTTGATCAGGGCGCGTGAACTGCTGCCCCGGTTGGTCCGCAGCGACGTAGGCTCTGCTTCCGTCCCGATCAAGCCGGCCGGTGCCAGGCCGCACGGTCATCTCGCACACCTCGATCGAGCGTGCCAGGATGCGCCGGAGATGGCCGGCCATGACGTTGGGGAGCTGCCATGACGATGGGGGGCGGATCGCCCTTGCAGCCCGATCAGGTTCTCGGCGCATTGTGGAGTGAAGTCGCTCTGCCGCCCGAGGCACTCGACGACGTGCGTCTCAGCGGCGCCGATCCGGTGCTGCCATCGTCGTTCGCCGTCGGCACGGCGGCGCAGACGGCGATTGCAGCGTCCGCCCTCGCCGCGGCGACCATCGGCCGGCTGCGTGGCGGACCGCGTCAGCAGATCGGCGTCGATATGCGGCACGCCGCCATCGAATACCATTCGGAGCGATGGTTGTGGGTGACCGGCGAGCCGGCCGCGGGACCCTGGGACAAGATCGCCGGTACTTACCAGTGCGGCGACGGGCGCTGGGTGTTGGTGCACGCCAATTTCCCTCACCATCGCGCGGGCGTGCTGAAGCTGCTGGGCTGCGACAACGACCGCGCCGCGGTGGCATCCGCGCTCCTGCGGCGTCGCGCCTTCGAGTTCGAAGATGAAGCCGCCGCCGGCCTGTGCGTGACCGCGATGCGCAGCTTCGCCGAATGGGATGCGCATCCGCAGGGCCGCGCCGTGCAGAGCGAACCACTGGTCGCGATCACCCGGATCGGCGATGCACCCCCGCGGAAGCTTCCATCAGCGCAGCGCCCGCTCGGCGGCATGCGCGTGCTCGACCTTACCAGGGTTATTGCGGGACCGGTGTGCGGACGGACGCTCGCCGCGCATGGCGCCGACGTGTTGCTGATCACCGCGCCGCATCTTTACAACCCGCAACCCCTGACGATCGATACCGGGCGCGGGAAGCTGTCGGCGCAGCTCGATCTGCGCGACGACGCCGCGCGTGAGACGCTCTTCGATCTGCTGCGCGAAGCCGACATCTTCGTGCAGGGCTATCGTCCCGGCGCGCTCGCCAGGTTCGGCCTGACGCCGGACCAGACCGCGCGCATCCGGCCCGGCATCGTGCACGTCTCGCTCTGCGCCTATGGGCATACCGGCCCGTGGTCCGGCCGTCGCGGCTTCGACAGCCTGACGCAGACGGCAAGCGGCTTCAACGCGGCTGAGGCGGAAGCCGCCGGGCAGACCGAACCGAAGCCTCTGCCGGTGCAGGCGCTGGACCATTCTTCCGGCTATCTGATGGCGCTCGGCGCCTTGGCCGCGCTGCATCGGCGAGCCACGATCGGCGGAAGCTGGCACGTGCAGGTCTCGCTGGCACGCACCGGGCATTGGATCCGTGGTCTGGGGCGAGTGCCGGGCGGGCTTGGTTGTCACAATCCCACGCGCGATGAGATCGGCGATCTTCTCGAGGAAAGCGACTCAGGCTTCGGACGTCTGTCCGCCGTGCGTCACGCGGCGCAGATGTCAGCTACCCCTGCGCGGTGGGATCGACCCTCGATGCCTCCGGGCACCCATGCGCCGCGCTGGTTTCATTGACCGAACCCGAAGCTGCCAGCTCCGTCGTTGCAAGGCGCACCAACTGGAATGGGAGCGACGCCCGTTCCCGAGAAGTTCTGAAAGCCGCCGGCCCTGGGGCCGCCAATGAATCGGCAGGTAAGCGTCATCCCCCCTGGAAGGGTGGTAATCGGGTTCGGCATTTGTCCGGGAAGAGGCCCTTGATCGGGAGCTTGCGCAAATTGTGGCGGCAAAGACGTAGCCGCTGGTGCGCCTACTCCTCCCTGAGCAGTGACCGACAGGACTGCGGCGTACATTCCTTGTAGCTCGTTCTGTTGCAGATGGCGGTAGCCTCCAATGGCTGGATCAGCGACCATGCCGTCGAGGATATTTGGTCCCATAGGTGTCTGCACGAATGTGACACCGACCAAGACCATAGCGTGCTGGGTATCCCCGTAAAAAATTGGCGTCTCGTTCCGCAAAAAGTTTATCAAACCAATGTTGTTAAAATCTTGCCTGCCATGCCTTAAGTTACCCGTGAGAGCGGCCGTAAAATTGTCGCTAACAGCGATCTGGCGCACCAGAACCGTACGACCGCTTACATCTTGGTACGGCCTATTTTGCGCCTGATTCATTAATGGCGGTGAGCCAAGTGTAGGGGCCTGCACATTAGAGAGGACTATTTCTTCTTGCGGCACATAGACCCCAAAAAACTTCAGATAGTTGGTAGTGCTTGCTGCCCAGCAATCCCACATCCATTTTTGCTGATCTACCTGGATGTTTCTGGTGACGTATGCGCTGCATTGTTGCCCTTGGCACGCGAAGGCTCCGAATACGGAACCGAAAGGTGCAGAGACGGCGGTCATAAGGCATAACATCATTGGCACGCAGCGAGTTATGACCGACATGAGCGACCTCCTCCCCGCTTTTCTTCAGATCTGGTCGTTTACTGCTGAGGTGCTGCTGTTCCGTAGCTACCCTGGCCATCCGTACATGGCCGCCCAGGATAGGTGGGTTGCGCGCCAGGCACGCCCATAAAACTCACGGTGTGGCCTTGTTGTGGCCCAGAAGTGAACATGCATGTGAGGGTCATTCCGGGTGGAATCTGAGTCGTCGTCGATTGCTGGGGGTATGTTTGTTGAGGATATTGCGCCTGAGGATAACCTGGCTGCGGGTAGTTCTGTGGATATCCTTGCTGAGGATACTGCGGGTATTGCGCATAATGCTCGGACAAGCCCTGCGCATCTACCGAAGTAACGCTCAATATTAGCGCATAGACGATCGCTATCATCCGTGGTCTTTGCATTTTGCCCTCCCTATGTCCTACATAGCGGGACTCGACTCCCAAGCTCCTTGATTTAGGAATCCTACGCATGCGAGGGCTGCAACAAAAAAAGAGCACCTCCCGGAAAAATTGCGTTAGCTGCTTGGCTGGCCCTAAATCAATGGTGTCCTGGCGAGCGGCAACACCCTAGCGACCAAGAAGCATAGCCCGACGATAGATGTCGCTGCTTCCCCAAGGCCCGCCAGCAGACCTGCCCAGCGCGTTGCGGCGAGTTTGGAGCGCAGCCTGCCGCGAACGGCGACTAATATAAGTGTGCGTCGCTCATTTCAGCCAGTGCTATACAGAATGAATCATGTGCACCATGGCCCAGGGCACGGGCGATTGCCGACGCACGGGCGGCCAATTGTGCGTACCGCACGAGCCCATCCAGTAGCTGCTGGCAACTCATTAGCCATCACCGTTGCCTGTTCCGGCGTAATCTCCCCACGCCGCGATCTGATTCGCGCGAGATTGCACTCTTCAGGGACGTCAGATCAGGAGTAATCTGAGCGGACGGATTGAAAAGGATCGTTTCGGCATGGTCAGATCGCGCCTCGGCGATGAGTGCGGTCGCTACCTGATCAACCGGATTACGTCCGTACCAGCACCTGCGCCACGTTGCATCACCTTTCGCTATCGGATTCGATCGTGCCCTCCGATCGTCAAGCCGTTGCGGGAGGATTGAGGCCACGCCCGCTTCGGCGCAGACTCGCTGGTGCGAAGCATCAGGCAGGAGCCCCGCCATGGCGGTTGTTCCCATTCGCGGCCTGTTCGAGGCGCATCTGACGGTCCGCGACCTCGATCGCTCGATCAGCTTCTACCGCGATGTGCTGGGTCTGCCGCTGGCACACGTGATCCCAGCTCGTAATGTCGCGTTCTTCTGGATCAGCAACCCGGGACAGTCCATGCTTGGGCTGTGGTCGATAGGGACCGCGCCGTTGTTCATGCGCCTGCACATCGCATTCGAAACGCCCCTCGAGCAGGTGATCGCCTCCATCGAACGACTGCGTGACGCCGGGCTCTCCCCCCGCTCCGGCGACGGATCACCGATCACCGAACCTGTCGTGTTAACCTGGATGCCGGCCGCCAGTGTGTATTTCGATGACCCGGACGGACATTCGCTCGAGTTCATCAGCATGCTACCCGACCGACCGCGACCCGAGCTTGGAATGATCCCGCTCTCGGACTGGAGGAGACTGCAATGACCGACCCGGTGCTGGTCGCCCGCCATGACGGGTGGCACAAGATCACGCTGAACCGGCCGGACAAGCTGAATGCGCTGAACGCGGAGGTGCTGGACGCGCTGTCGGCAGCGTTCGATGCGACCGAGGCAGATCGTTCGTGTCGCGCGGTGCTGCTGACCGGCGCGGGCCGCGGCTTCTGCTCCGGCCAGGAGCTTGGACCCGCGCTCATGCCGGGGCCACAGGGACCACCGGATCTTGCACCGATTGCCGATGCGTATCATCGCCGGCTGGTTCGGCGCGTGCGTGCGCTGGCTCTGCCGGTGGTCTGTGCGGTCAACGGCGTCGCGGCCGGGGCCGGGGCAAACATCGCGCTGGCGTGCGACATCGTGCTGGCCGCCAGCAGCGCGAGTTTCGTGCAGGCGTTCGTGCGCATCGGGCTGGTGCCGGATTGCGGCGGCACGTTCTTCCTGCCGCGCCTGATTGGTGATGCGCGCGCCCGCGCCCTCGCCATGTTGGGAGGGCCGGTGTCCGCGGCGCAGGCCGAGGCATGGGGAATGATCTGGAAGGCGGTGGACGACGCCGCGTTGATGCCGCAGGCGGAAGAGTTGACTGGCCGCCTGGCCGCGGGCCCGACCGAGGCATACGCATTGATGAAACGTGCCTTCGCTGCTTCGGTGTCGAACGCGCTGGATGCACAGCTCGATCTCGAGAAGGACCTGCAGGGCGCCGCCGGCCGCACCGCCGACTACGCGGCCGGCCTGCAGGCATTCGCGGCCAAGCGCGCACCCGTTTTCACCGGCGGCCGGTGACTGGTGCGCGGACAGACGATCCGACCGCCCTCGCGCGCGCCTGCGCCGAGGCGATGTGGGCCGAGGATCGCGCCAGCGCCGGACTCGGCATGCGTCTGGAACACGTCGCACCCGGTCAGGCGGTCATGGCAATGACGATCACCGAAGCGATGGTGAACGGGCACGGTATCTGTCATGGTGGGTTCATTTTCGCGCTTGCCGATTCCGCTTTTGCTTTCGCCTGCAACAGCCATGGCGAGCGCGCGGTGGCGCAGCATGCGGCGATCGATTTCCTGCGCCCCGCCCAGCTTGGCGAGACGCTGCGCGCGGAAGCAATCGAGCGCGCACGCAGCGGCCGCTCCGGCATCTACGACGTGTGCGTGACCGGCGCGGACGGCGGCGTGATCGCGGAGTTCCGTGGGCATTCCCGATTATCGGGCGGTCCCTTCTTCCCGTCCAAGGCCAAGCCGTGAGTCGAGCAACATCCGCCGGACTCGATCCGATCGAGACCGCCTCGCGCGACGAGATCACCGCATTGCAATGCGAGCGGCTCGCCTGGACGCTGCATCATGCCTGCACGAACGTGCCCCACTATCGCGCCGCCTTCGCCGCTGCGGGCGTGCATCCCGACGATTTCCGCCGGCTGGACGATCTGGCGAAGTTCCCGTTCACCACCAAGCATGACCTGCGGGCGAACTATCCGTTCGGCATGTTCGCCGTGCCGCGCGAGCGGATCGCGCGGATCCACGCCTCGTCCGGCACCACCGGCAAGCCGACCGTCGTCGGTTACACGCGCAAGGACCTGGAGACATGGGCCGGCGTGGTTGCGCGATCCATCTACGCCGCCGGCGGCCGGCCCGGGATGATCCTGCACAATGCTTACGGCTATGGGCTGTTCACCGGCGGGCTCGGGCTGCATGACGGCGCCGCGCGGCTCGGCTGCACGGTGGTGCCGGTGTCGGGCGGCATGACCGAGCGCCAGGTCCAGCTCATCACGGACTTCCGGCCCGACATCATCACAGTTACGCCAAGCTACATGCTGGCGATTCTCGACGAATTCCGCCGCCAGGGACTCGATCCCCGCGCCACGTCGCTGAAGATCGGCATCTTCGGCGCCGAACCCTGGACCAACGCAATGCGGCACGAGATCGAGGATGGGTTCGCGATGGATGCTGTCGATATCTACGGCCTTTCCGAAGTGATCGGTCCGGGCGTCGCCAATGAATGCATCGAGACCAAGGACGGTCCGACGATCTGGGAGGACCATTTCTACCCCGAAGTTATCGACCCCGAGACCGGTGCTGTGCTGCCGGACGGCGAGCCGGGCGAGCTCGTGTTCACCACCCTGACCAAGGAAGCCATGCCCGTCATCCGCTATCGCACGCGCGACCTGACACGTCTGCTGCCTGGCACGGCACGGACCATGCGGCGGATGGAGAAAATAACCGGGCGCTCGGACGACATGCTGATCGTGCGCGGCGTCAACTTGTTCCCGACGCAGGTCGAGGAGCTGCTGCTGCAAAGCCGGTCACTGAGCGGCCACTATCGGCTGGTGCTGACACGCGAGGGCCGCATGGACCACGTCACGATCGAGGTCGAGGCGCAGCCGCACGTGGGCGAGCCGGCGCTGCTGGAAGCCGAGGCGTCGGCGATTGTCGCACGCATCAAAGAGCGGATCGGGTTGACCATGCGGGTGGCGATTCAGCCGCCTGGCACGCTGGAGCGGTCGCTGGGAAAGGCGCGGCGAGTGGTGGATCAGCGGGCATGAGAAGGAACGTGGCCGGCGGGACAAGTCGCCGGAGCAGCGCGCCGAAACGGCCCGGCCGCGCTGCGAGACGCCCGACGTGCACAGATAGGGGGAGCCTACTTCAGTCCGTCTTGGACTTAAGCTCGTCGAGCTGCATCCGTGCGCCGGCGATCATGCACGATAGATCGGACGTCAGCATCACCATGTCGAAGCCGCGCTTCACCGCACCAGCCGCGAACGCGGCGCCGGCGCAGTGCATGACGCACTTGATGCCGTGCTTATGCGCTGTCTCCAGGATCTTGTCGCAGGTGGCGAGATGCAGCGGGTCTGGATTATCACCGCGCGGGGACAGGCCCAGCGCGAAGGACAGGTCCGCTGGCCCGATGTAGACGGCGTCAAGGCCGGGCGTAGCGCAGATGGCATCGAGGTTGGCGAGGCCCTCCTTCGTCTCGATCATGGCCATGATGACAATCTCATCGTTGGCGTGGGCCACGTAGTCGGCGCCGCCGTAGTGCATGGCGCGGACGGGCCCTGACGAGCGCATGCCGACGGGCGGATAGCGGCACGCGGCCACCGCCATCGCCGCTTCCGCCGCGGTATTGACCAGCGGCACGATGATGCCGTAGGCGCCAAGGTCGAGGGCCTTCATGATGGCTGCCGGCTCGTTCCATGCGACCCGCACGACCGGAACCACGTCGGTCTGGGAGATCGCTTGTAGCAATGGCCCGACGTCTTTCATTTCAGACGTGCCGTGCTGTAGGTCGATGCACAGTGCATCGAAGCCCTGGCGCGCCATGACCTCGGCCGTGAACCCGTGAGATACAGAGAGCCAGCCCAGCGTCACGTATTGACCGGCATGCCACATCTGCTTGATTCTGTTAGATCGCATCGTCACACCTCTAGTGATGTTCATTGATTGCACGAACGAGAATTACACTCGCCAATCTCGAATGCGCCGCCCGAACCAAACGAAGGACGCACCGACCCGCTTGTACATCAAGTGAGCCCAGAGCCAACAGTGACGCTGGGGGTGAATTCGTCGCGATGCTGCCATGACTTGCGGGAACAGCGCCAACGGGAGGCGGAGCGCCTCAGATTCCAGCCGATTGACGAGACGTTCGCTCAGAACATTCCATCCGCAGCGTCTGTTGCCAGATTTTATAGGTCCGTCCCGGTACCGCGCTGCGCACGACGACCCCTCCCGCAGAGCGGAAGAGGTGTAACTTCTAACCAAGTCGCGGATCCGGCACCCGCGCCGCAGCCAGCACATCGACGGCAACCGCCCCGGCCGCCAGCAACACCGCGGCGCAGGCATTCGCCGTCGCGCCCGACGTCATGACGTCGTCCACCACCAGCACGCGTCGGCCGGCGATCCCGGAAATACGGGACGGACGCGTGGCGATCGCCCCTGCCAGCAC
>Ga0335074_10016470_pt1 | contig 10408 bp, 6 predicted proteins | sample Lox_Sample_23_FD_206715 | JGI IMG/M metagenome (GOLD analysis project Ga0335074, IMG submission 206715) | Soil microbial communities from Loxahatchee National Wildlife Refuge, Florida, United States - Lox_Sample_2.3 | ecosystem: Environmental > Terrestrial > Soil > Wetlands | place: USA: Florida...
GTCGAAATCGACCGGCGACGTCACGACGATCTCTTGCGAGCTGATCGAGAACTCGCTCGTTTCGCGCGAACCCACGGTACCGAACGCTTGGATGTGCGTCCCATCGGCCAGCGGCGAGTCGATCGTCACCTGGTACTCGACGACGACGGATTGCGCCGGTGCGAGCCGTTCGCAGACGACCGTCGAGCTGTCGTAATCGAAGGCTTCGCCTTCCGTGGCGGAGACCACGCGGCCGTCGATGCGCGCGCTGCGTGCAACGTACATCGTGTGATCCGGCGCCGGCAGCACGACGATCACGTCGTGCGCGCTCGAACTCCCGGTGTTACGCACCACCGCGCGCACGGTGATCGCATCACCCGGTCGCGGCGCGCTCGGCGCCGCAATCGTCACGAACGTTGCGCTATTTTGCAACTCCGGACGGCTGCGAACGAAGAGCCGCTCGATGTTCGACCCCATGAGCGGCGTCTGATCGGTGACGAGCGCCGCTTGAAAGACCAGCTCCGTACCGTCCTCGATCGTCGAATTGACGCGAAAGACGCAGGTCACGCGGCGCGCGCCGTTGGGCTCGAGGTCGCCGATCGCCGCACCGCTCGGATCGACGAACGATCCCTCACCCAGCGGCGCCTCGTCGACGGCATCGCCGCCCTTGACGTGATCGACGCCCTGGGGATGCGCGAAGCGCACGCGTACGCCGCTCGCGGACGCGCCGCCCAGATTCGAAAATGAAAACTGTACGCGGATGGTCTCGCCGGGTGCGACGGCGCGACCGGGCTCGAGCACGAGCGTCCGAAGACTCTCGACCAACGTGGGCGACCCGGGCGCAAAAATGCCGGTCAACGACGTCGAAGCCACGGCAACCTCCATTCACGTTCAAGATCGAATCAACCTAGGCCCCGCCGCATCCGGTTTAGTCCAAGAGCGCTAACGCCTGCGCGATGCGGTCCGCCCGCGCACCCGGATGGCTCGCGAGATACAGTTCGACAACCGTTCGACGTCCGTGTCCCGCAAGCGCGTGTGCCGCAGCGAGCGAGACCGCCTCGGCCGGATCGTTGAGCGCGTGCTCCAGCAGCCGCTGCGAGCGTTCGTCGTCGAGCGCGGCCACCGCGAAGACCAGATCGCAGCGCGCCGCTTCCGAAAGTCCGGCGAACTCCTCGCCCGCCTCGTTCGTCCACGCCGTCGTCGCCTGCAACGGCAAGCCCTCGCGCGCGACCGCAGCCGCAGCAGCGCGTCGCGGCGCCAGCCACGCATAGAGGCCGAGCAAGACGCCCGCGACGAGCACGAGCATCGCCGCGACCGCGATCAGCGACACGTGCTCATCTTAGACGGCGTTGGCGTGCAACGACGTACGAACGACGTCGAGCGCCGCATCGAGCGCAACGTCGCGGCGGCGTTGCAGCGCGTCCAGAAATTCGGCGTTCTCCGCGTCGGAAAGGCTGTCCAGACGCGAGACGAGCATACTGCGGTAGTGCGCGAACTGCGCGCTGCCGTCGGGCAAGAAACGCGCGAGAATCGCCCACGGCAGTGCGCCTGCGAGTTCGGCATCCGCGAGGCGATCGCCGAGGTCGGCGATCTCCTGCGGATCGTAGCTGCCGCGCAACACGACGGTGGCACCGGGCGCTTCCGCCGGCGTCCCGCGCGCGCCGTGCAAATCGTGCAAGAGACGTTCGAGCGTCGCCCGCATCGACGGCGTCTCGATGTCGCGCGGCGCGATCACGTAACTGGGCAGACGCAGTTTGATGAACAGATGATCCGTCTCGACACGCAGCATGTCGCGCATCGATGCCACCGCGCCGACGTGCGCATCGCTGATCGCCTCCGGGAAGAACGCGCGCAGCGCGAATAGATGCGTCACCAGCCCGTCGAAGCGCGCTTCGTCGAGGAAGCGCAGCACGCGCGCGTGGCGATCGGCGGTGAACGTGACCGCGACGCCGACGCGATCGGCGCCGAGCACGCCGTCGACCATCTCGCCGTTGCTCGAACCCGCCGCGAGCGCCGGGTACTCCGCGGCGGCGATGCGACCGGGGCCCTCGCCGTTCTGCGCCACCGGCGTCGCGGGCGGGAGCTCCATGAACCGGTCTTCCGTCAGCATCTTCTGGCCGCCGCCGAACGCCGGGCCGATCATGCCGTCGAGCCCGAAGGGCAAACCCGGAATCGCATTCGCGAAGACCGGCGTCGCGCGCACCTTGAGTTCGTTGGAGGTCATCTCGTCGCGGCGCTCGCCGTCGTAATGCACCGTCGCCACGCGCACGATCGCCGACCCCGCCGGCAAGCCGTTGTGCACGACGTCGCGGAAGCGGATCGTCGCCTCGACGCCGGGATCGACGTCGTTGAGCACGATTCCACGTTCGCTAGCCAGCGCCGAGAGCGCACCGACGTCGCGAATCGGCACGTCGTTGACCGTCGTCGAGTTCGGTACGTAGATCAGCGACTCGGGCTGCGCGCAAAAGATCTGCACGCGCCGCGCCGGACCGTCACCGCCGTTGCGCACGTGCAGCGACCACTCGATCGTCTCGCCGACGTCGACCACGTCGATCGGTTCGCTGCGCAGCGTGCCGACCGAGAAGTCGGGCTCGGCGGTCGTCGCGATCGTGAGGCGGTCGAGCGGCACCGGTAACATCGCATCGGCCGTGATCACACCGTCGACCGTCACCGGATATTCCTTCGCAAGGCTGCGCAACAGGCGCAGTCCCAGCCGCGCTTGCGCCGTCGCACCCGGTCCGATCTCGCCGAAGACGAGCTTCGATTTCTCGCGCGTCGCGCCGTCGACCGTTTCCAGCCGCGCTTCCGGCGAGATATACAGCCGCACGCGTACGTTGTGCGCCACGTCGCTGCCGACGTTGGCCAAGCGCACCGCCACGTCGGCGAGTTGGTTGGGCCGCAACACTTCCTCGCTCTCGAGACGCAGATGCGAGCTCTGCGGCGTGAACGACGGATGCGAATCGACGCGCCAGCTCACCTCGCCTAGCGCGGTCTCGCCGAGCTCCCGCGTGTGCACGCTCGCGCCGACGCGTAACTCGCTGCGATCGGCGTATGGCGCGCGCACGCGGGCACGCAGCACGAAACGGCGTTGCGAATACGGATCGACGGTGCCGATCTCGGCGGTATCGCCGTCGAGAGCGACGCGCGAGGACTTCTCGGTCAGCCGCACTTCGTCGAGCGCGGGATCGACGCGCAGATGCAGCACGCCGTCGGTCGCGCTCGTGCTACCTTCGTTGGCGACGATGACGCTCGCTTCGACTTCTTCTCCGGGTTTGACGACCTCGCCGTGGCTGCGCGTGATGGCATTGCGCCGCGACGGAAGCGCCGGCTCGGAGTGCACGGCGATCGTGCGCTCGAAACGGCGCTGCGAATCGTCGCCGCGCGCCGGCTCCCACGACAACGTCGCCGCAACCTCGATCGTCGAACCGTCAGGTAAGGGCGAGATCACGATCGCTTCGCATTGCAGATCGACGCGTTCGTCGGCGTCGACGCGTCCGAGATCGAAGGTCAGCGACTCCTTCTTGCGCGCCTCTTTGATCGGACGGCCGTCGATCAGCGTCGCCCCTCGCACCGGTACGAGCGTATCGGGAAGCTCGAGCACGGCGGTGACGTTCTCCGCCGCGGCGGAGCCGGCGTTGAAGGCGCACAGCGACATCGTCACGCGCTGCCCGGGACGCACGTCGTACGCCGGCTCGACGGCACACGTCGTGCGGTCGTCGTCGAAGTCGGGCGTCGAGCGCACCACGAGCGACGCCGGCGCGAGTTCGAAGGCCGGCGTCTCCTGCGAGGCGATCTGCGCGAAGGCGACGATCGGCGTGCCGTCGTGCAGGGGCGAGGCGATCTCGACCCGGTAGACGAGCGTCGAGCTTGCGCTGGCGGCGAGCACCGGCGTCACGATCGGGGCATGAGCGCGATCGAAGGGCTGGCCCAGCTCGCGTTCGATCTCGCGCCCATTCACGCGAGCCGAGTTCGGAACGTAGCGCGTGTGCTCGGGGATCGGCGAAACCACGACCACGTCGTGGGCGCTGGACTCGCCGGCGTTGTGGAGGCGAACCGTGATCTGCGCCTCGCCGCCCGGGACCGGTTCCGAGCGCGCCTCGATCGCGATGCCGGTGAGCGCGTTCTGGAGCTGCGGGCGGCTGCGCGCGATCAGCCGGACGATGTTCGAGCCAACCGGCGGCACTTCAAAGGAAGCAACCGCGGCTTGGAGCTCGATCGTGGTTCCGTTCTCGATTGCACCGGCGACGCTGTAGGAAATCTCGATCCGCCGCTCTTCGCCCGAATCGATATCGCCGATATGGGCGCCGCTACGCGAGAGCAGCGGCGAGTTGCCTTGCTCGTCGTCCAGGCTCTGGCCGTCGAGCTGGCCGGTTCCGACCAGATAGACGAGCCCGTCGGGAAGGTTGAAGCGCACGCGCGCGCCGGTTGCCGGCGCGCCGCCTTGATTGCGAAACGCGAACGTCGCGCGCACCGTCATCCCAGGTTCCAACTCGCGGTCGGGCGAAACGACGAGCGTCCGGAGCCCCTCTGGTAACGTCGGTGCTCCCGGTGCAAAAACTTCAGAGAGGGTGCGCATGACGCGGTGAACCTTCGCCGCGCGCCGGACGCTACCTTGAGGGGAAATTTCCACATGCTCGCTACGGAAAAGACGTTTGTTGCGCACGCCCTGGCACGTCTGGGCTCCGAAAATGCATTTCAAATCTTGCAACGCGCGCGTGAGATCGAAGCCACGGGCCGTCGCGTCGTGCATATGGAGATCGGCGAGCCGGATTTCGACACGCCCGAGAACATCAAGCACGCTGCGGCCGCGTCGTTGATGGCGCACGATACGCACTACACGCCGTCGCAGGGGACGCTCGAACTGCGCGACGTCGTAGCAGCGTATGCGTCGCGCTTTCGCAAGATGTCGACGCCCTATACGGCCGCGAACGTCACCATTTCGCCGGGTGCGAAACCGATCATCTGGAATATCCTTTCGGCGATTCTCGATCCCGGCGACGAGTTCGTCTATTTCGATCCGGCCTATCCCGCCTACGCATCGGCGTCGAGCTATCTGCAAGCCAATGTGATTCGCATTCCGCTGCGCGAGTCGCGCGACTGGCGTATGGATCTCGACGAGCTGGCGAGCCGCGTCTCCGACAAGACGAAAGCGGTGATGATCAACTCGCCGCACAATCCCACCGGCGGCGTGCTGCTGCGGTCGGATCTCGAACGCATCGCGGAGCTCGCGCAGAAGCACAACTTCCTGGTGATCGCCGACGAGATCTACAGCCGGAACTTCTACCTCGAGACCGAGTTCGTTTCGATCGCGTCGCTGCCCGGCATGCAAGAGCGCACGATCATCGTCGACGGCTTCTCGAAAGCCTACGCAATGACGGGCTGGCGCCTCGGATATGCGATCATGCCGCAAGAGCTGTGCAAAGCGGTGACGCTCTTCAACAACAACACCTTTAGCTGCGTGACCTCATTCGTGCAGAAGGCCGGCATCGAAGCGCTGACCGGTCCGGACGACGCGGTGCGCGAGATGAACGAAACCTTCCGCGCGCGCCGCGACAGGCTGGTGCGCGGCCTCAACGCGCTTCCCAACGTGAGCTGCACGCTGCCCGAGGGCGCGTTCTACGCCTTCCCCAACGTCTCGAAGATCACGACCGACGACAAGGCGCTCGCGAGCTTTTTGCTGGAGCAAGCCGGCGTCGCCTGCGGTGGCGGTTCGAGTTTCGGCCCGGCCGGTGCCGGCTACCTACGCTTCTCGTACGCGGCATCGCTCGACGACATCGACTACGCGCTCTACCAGCTCGGCGAATTTCTTCCGAAGTTCAAGAACTAACCCCGGTCACAGCGACTCGTACGTTGCCGTTGCCATCGCGCCGAGCAGCTCGCCCGCCGCGTGCGTGACGTCCTTGTCGTCGTAAATGCTGTTCTTTCCCGACATGCGGTTGATGTAGAACGCGAAGGCGACGTGATGGCCGCTGCGTGTCGTCATGAAGCCGGCCAAGCCTTTGGCGGTGACGATTGCGTCGTCGTTGAGCAGATCGTCCGTGCCCCACGACCCGGTTTTGGCGTGAACTTTTCCGGCCGCCGGCGAGTCGTTCTGGATGTTGAAGAGCGTACCGTCGACGCCCATCACCGGCAAGCCGTGCTCGAGCACGGGAAACCACGGCTGTGCGTGCGCCCACGCCAGGTAGCGCACCATGAAATCCGGCGTGAAGTACGCGTTCGTTCCAAGCCCGTCTTGCTGCGACGCGCCGCGCAGATCGAGGCCGGCGCCGGCGAGCAGCTTGTGCTCGAGCGCGAAGCCCGCGCGTAGCCAGTCCTTGCGCGCGTGCGCGACGTACACGGCCCAGGTGTACGGGCCGAGCGCCGCGTGAAGATTGTCGCTCACTTTGAGCGTGATGTAGACGTCTTGTGCAAGCGGCGGTGAGATATGCGAGGCGACGAGATTGCCCGGCGTGTAATCGGCTCTTGCCGCCAGGGGATCGAACGGTGTGCGGGCGTTCGGCGTGCTGGTGACGACGCCGGCGTCGCGCAGCACGCTCGTAAACGCCATCTGCGCGAAGACGTCGGGCTCGGGCACGCGATAGGCAAAGAGGATCGGTGTGCCGGAGGGAATCGCCCCGGTGATCGTCACGGTGTGCACTCCCGTTCCCGCTTCGGTGACGTCGTTGCTCATGTCGATCGTCGGTTCGGTGCCGGCGGACGCGGTCGTCGCCTTGTCGACGAACGAGACGTACGGCGTGACCGGCGAAACCCTGATAGCGACCGCATCGCCCGGGTGCGCGCCGGGGGTCAACGTCACGTCGACGAGATTGTCGTTGACGACGATCGGCGCGACGACCGCGCCCGTTCCTCCCTCGGGTCCGGGACTTGCGAAGAGCGAGGTATCGACCACCACGCGCCCGTCGATGGCTTTGATGCCCGCGGCTTTGACCTGCGCCGCGAGCTGCCGGAGTACCGTCAGCGGGTCGCCGGGCACGGCTTTGGTGTCGGGCGAGCCGTCGTAGGAGTGATCCTCGTTCTCGAAGGCGAGCGAGCCGTCGGGCTGGATGCGCTGCGAGAGATTCGGGTCACCGCTTGCGACCAAGACGAGATCGCCGTGCAGCGTCCCGTTCGCATCGACCGGTCCTGTGCGATAGACCGGCGTCGTCCAGCGAAAATCCGGGCCGAGCAGCGCGAGGCTCGTCCCTTCCGTCAGGAGTTTCGTGGTCGACGCTGCGAGCATCAGCGTGTGCGCGTTGCGCGCGAAGAGCAGGCGGTGCGTATCGAGATCGTAGACGGCGCCGGCCACGATGGCGTCGCGTAACACCGGCGAGGAGAGGACCCCGGTCATAGCCGGCGGTGCGGCCTGCGTTGCGGCAAGCAGCGCCAACGCGATGACCGGCAGCATTAATCGCGCTTTCATTTCTACGTCTTCAAGCCTCCGTATGCTTGATGCTACAACGTTTGCAAATCGTCCCCGTGCTACGCGACGACCCCGGCGGTTACTGGCCCGCCGGGGTCATTCGTTTATCGTCGGATTGCATTAATCCGTTTCGCAGCGTTTCCTCAGTCTGAGCTAATGATGGGGCTCATTGCGTCTGCGTATGCTTTCTCTGCACTCAGCACCAAGAGGAATCATCAACGATGCGAACTCCCCTCTTACTCATTCTTGCCGCCACGATGACACTTGCCGCCTGCGGCGGCGGCGGTTCGACCACGCCTTCCACCTCTTCGGGCTCCGGCAGCTCGAGCTCGAGTCAGGCGCAAGCGCAAAACGCGATCGATGCCGCCAATGCGCTCGGCGATCCCGTCAAGAGCACGGCAGATTTCAACGACACGACGAGCGGGACCGATACCGCGCAGCGCTCCGGCAACAAGACGGTCATGCTGACCAGCGGCGTCTGCACCAACGGCGTCGAGTTCTGGTCGCCCGACAAGAACGGCGATCCCAACTCGACGGAAGAGCAGTATTTCTACGACAGCGCGTGCACGGAACTTGCGCGCGACGTCGTGCGCATCTACACGATCACCGGTACGTCGGAGACGGTCAATCGCACGGAGCAGCAATACGCCATCGACAATGCGACACCGACCGCGACGCGCACCAGCACCGTCAACTACATCGACGGCAGCTACAACACGAACGGCTATCCGGTCGTCGCCGACGGCTTCGATCGCTCGGCCACCGGCCAAACGAACATCTCGGGATCGAAGACGTTGGTCAGTGACAACGAACTCGTCATGCAGGCGGGAAGCGGCGGCACGAACACGTGGTGCGGCGACAACGCCGGTTACAACGCGACCGGCATCGCATCGCTCGACGAAACCTTCGGCTGGCAGGGCGGCGTGCTAAGCAGCGGCACGCGCACGGTCAACAACGACGGCTCGGTTACGTGGACCTCGACGGGTTCGGGCACCGTCTACACCGCGGCGATCGGCTCGCTCTCGATCGACGCCGGCGTCGAGAACACGACCTGTCCGATCTCGACGCCCGAGTACACGCTCTCCGGCGGCACGTCGCAGGGCACGTATTCGATTCCGGTGACCGCCACGTATCTACACGGCGAATTGACGGCGTTGACGGTGACCAACGCGACGCTTGCGAACGGCAACACGCTCAACGTCACGACCAGCACTTCGCTCTCGCCCACCAACGCGGACTTCATCACCGGTTCGATTGCGAATAACGGCACGCAGATCGCCACCTTCAACGTCGATTGCTTCGGCGACGGTACCTTGACGGTGACCTCGAGCGGTGCGCAGTACGTCATCGACGACTGGCACGTCGTGAAGTCATCCTAGCGCAACGCCGGGGCATGGCCCGTCTACGGGAGCAAGCGCATCGCGTGCTTCACGTCAGCGATCACGGCCCCGGCAATCTCGCGCGTCCGAGCCGTGCCCTCGGCAATGATGCGCTCGACCTGCGCGGGGTCGCTGCGATAGACGGTGAGCCGCTCGCGGATCGGGCGCAGATACTCGTTGAGCTGCTCGGCGAAATCGCCCTTGTCCGCCACGCATCCCAGGGCACCCGAACGGCACTCCGCGGCGATGCCGTCGACCTTGAGCGGATTGACGAAACGCCACAGTGCGAAGACCGGGCAGACCTCGGGCCGGCCCGGATCGCCGCGGCGAATCTTCTGCGGATCGGTAACCATCGAACGGACTTTTTTCGTCGTCGTCTCGTCGTCGTCGGCGATCAAGATCGCGTTGTCGTACGACTTCGACATCTTGCGTCCGTCGGTGCCCGGCACTTCCGCGAACTCGGTGAGCGTCGGATGCGGTTCGACCAGGACCTCGCGACCGTCGCCGTAGAGATGATTGAAGCGCCGCACGACTTCGCGCCCGAACTCCAAATGCGCAACCTGGTCACGGCCGACCGGCACGCGCTCGCCGCGGACGACCGCGATGTCGCACAACTGCAGCAGCGGATAGCCCAGAAACCCATAGGTCGCGATCTGCCCGCCCAGTGCGTCGATCTGGCTCTTATACGTCGGCACGCGTTCGAGCCATGAGACCGGCGCGATCATGCCGAGCAGCGCGTAGAGCTCCATGATCTCCGGCACGGCGGATTGCAAGAAGATCGTCGACTTGTGCGGATCGACGCCGGCGGCAAGCCAGACCGCGACCATCTCGTTGCGCGCGTCGCGAATCGCCTCCGGCTGCTCGAAGCCGGTGGTGTACGCATGCAGATCGGCGATCTCGAAGTACGCGTCGGCCGTATCACAAAACGCCGCCCACTGCGTGAGCACGCCGACAAGGTGACCGAGATGGAGGCCGCCGGTCGGGCGCATACCCGCCATGACACGCGGTTTGGTGGCGATGGTGGTCATGGCTGCGCTTTTGCGATCTTGTCGCGCACGAAACCTCGCGCAAAGCGCGCGGCTCCGCGCAGCTCGTCGCCGCGCGCGAGCGCGCACGCCAGCGCCATGGCGAGCGTGCAGCCCGTGCCGCGCATCTCGTGCGCGATCCGCGTCTCGGACCAAATCTCCACGCCTTCGGCGTCGGCGAACGCATCGGTCGGCTCGCCCTCCAGATGTCCGCCTTTGAGCAAGACGGCGCGTGCCCCGCGGCTGCGCAACTCGACGGCGCCCGCCGCGAGTTGCTCGCGACCGATCTCGCGGCCGAGCAACACGCTCGCTTCGGCGAGATTGGGCGTGAGAATCACCGTCGGCAGCGTCAGCAATTCCGCGCCGATCTCGCGCAGCGTCGGAATGTCGGAGAGCACGCCGCCGCGGGTGGCGACGTGCACCGGGTCGACGACGGCGGGAAGTTCGAGATCGCCGAGCGCCTCCGCCACGGCATGCACGGCCGACGGCGATCCGAGCGCGCCGACGCGCACCGCGTCGACCGCGTCCCAGGGGATCGTCTCGAGCTGCGCCTGCACGATGCCGGGCTCCACCGGCTCGAGTGCCTGAACGCCGTGCAGATCTTGCGCGCTCACCGCGCACACGAC
>Ga0335074_10016471_pt1 | contig 10408 bp, 16 predicted proteins | sample Lox_Sample_23_FD_206715 | JGI IMG/M metagenome (GOLD analysis project Ga0335074, IMG submission 206715) | Soil microbial communities from Loxahatchee National Wildlife Refuge, Florida, United States - Lox_Sample_2.3 | ecosystem: Environmental > Terrestrial > Soil > Wetlands | place: USA...
CCTTGCCCCAAGAAATCGCGAAGTCCCGACGCCGAACCGGGAGCCGGTTCGCCAGCTCTATCCAAGTCTCTCCCGAGACCGGGGGTACCCGGTGGGTGGCCTTTGCTGTGCCCACGCGTGAGATGACATTCGCTAGTCTCCGTAGCCGCGACGAAACCGGGGGCTGACAACCCGCACGTTGCTTCCCAGCAACCCCGTTTTATTGACAACGCTGCCCGTTTATGCTATGCTCCAAGTCATGAACTCGCAGCACATTGCGCCCCGCGCGCACCCCGGCCCCGGCCACCGCCGCGGCGTCGATCGAGCGACCAGCCTTCGGGCCAGCGGTTACCCGGCGCTGAGTGTGGCCCCAACCCCCAGCCAAGATCGCCTGGCGGCGAGCGCCCTCCCGTCCGGGACTGAGCGCGAAGGGCTGATGCACAGCGCACACCAGCGTCAGTATCAGTGTTTTGGGTCCCCCGTCCGTCGTGCCCGACGGCCTGCGGGCGGGGACCTCCCATTGGGGGTTTCGCTCCGAGACGGGTGCTGGCACGCCGTCGTCTCGCGCTGGGATGGCTGTCCGATCTGGCTCGGCGCATTCGGCAGCGAGCTGGCAGCAATCGCCGCGCATCTTCGCGGTGCGGTCTGGGCTCTCGGTCTGCGGGGCGACGCCGCATGACCGGCGCGATCCCGCCCGTGACGCATGTCCCGGCGGTGATGCCGCTGCCGCTCGCCAGTCGCATTCTAGGCGTCACCGAAAAGACCTTGCGCCGGATGGTCGATGCCGGCGACGCGACGCCGCTTCCGTGGACCCGCACGCAGCAAAAGTTCGCCCGCGCCGAAGTCGAGCGGCTGCTCGGCCATGCGATTACCGCGCTCGAAATGCGGCTCGCGAGCCTGCGGCACTCGCGGCGCAAAGAAATCTACAAGCGAGCAAACAACAAGCGGCGGCGCGCGGCGCGCGAGGCTGCGATTGCCGCTCCGGCCGCGCGGGCGCAGCGCCGAGCCAGGCTGACCGACGCCGAGTTGCTTAGGCGTATCGAAATTTTGCTTGGGAATGGAGACCCACAGTGAGTGCTGTTATCGATGCCTAACCTCGCTACCACCGCAGAGCGCCAACTCAGCTCGCGTGAGATCGCGGAGCTTATCGCCCTGGAAGTCGCACGGGAGCCCGATCTGCGTGCCGCGTTCATGGACGCGAGCCTGGACTATGCCCGCTCGCTCACCCGCGCTGACGAGCGCCGCAAGACCGCAATGCAACGCGCTTGGGCGGATTGCACCGGCGGCATCGATGCATTGCGGCTGGAACTCCCGCGAGCACTAGCGCGCGAGGCGGCTGAGCGCGAAGCCGAGGCCCGCGAGCACAAGACCGCAGCCCGCGACCGGCTCGCCGGGCTGCTCCGCCGGCTCGGTGAACAAGAGGCCGCGATCGTGCTCGCCTACGAGGACCACGTGCTCGGCGGGTGGCGCGACGTGCAGCAAACGCTTGACGAGTTGCGGCAGGTGCTCGGCTTCTCGCTGTTGCTGCACCGGAACGGCGGCGCTCTCGGTGACATGCTGGGCGACAGCCGCATCAAGGGACTGCTCGAAGCACAGTTCTGGCGGCTCGGCGCTCAAGTAGTCTACCGTGGCGGGCATGAGTTCACCACCGTCGCGCCGGGCGCTACGGCCGCGCCGCTGCACTCCGACCAGAGGCACAACCCCGATGCGGTGCCTTCGCTCGGCGGCCAGCATCGAGACTTGACGAAATACGCGCTGAGCGAGTTCGACGACGAGCCGCTGGATCGCTGGCTTGCCACGCCGGAGCCCGCTGCGGCTCCGCAGAGCGCCGCAGAGCCCGAACCGTGGGCAGAGCAGCCCGCCGACGCTCCCGCGGCTGCCATGGCCCCGGAGCGGCCCGCAGCACCCGACAGCTTGCAGTTCGCCGAGCCGGGGCGTCCGGAGCTGCCGCCGCTGCCCGCGCCGGCCGAACCCTTCAGCTACGAACAGGCTGCGGCTGAGATTGCCGCCCGAGTTAGTGGTGGGCTATCGCCTCTGGCGCGCCTGATTGACGAGGGCGCTGCCGCGGTTACGCAATCGTGAAAGGGGAGACTGCCTGATGCCCGCTGACGTTCCATTGACCGAGGCGCAGATCGCCAGCATTCGCGATGCACTGCCGACTGAGCCAGCCGCGCCGGATGACAGCCCCATGCGCGAGCAGATTGAGCGGTATCGTGCCGAAATGCAGCGCCCGGACAGCGCGTGGTCGCGTGACCCAGCGCTGCGTGACCGCGCGCTCGCTGAGATGGCCGCATTGGAGCGGCGGGCCGGTCTGCAACCAATCGACAATAGCCCACAGGCGATTGCGACCCGCCAGTACGATGCCGGCTTCCAGTCGCTCGAACTGGGCGAGGGCGAAGCCGCCCTGGTCGACGGCATTCTCGAACGCACCGAGCAGCTGACGGGCGGCGATGCCGCGGTGCTGGCGACGATGACCGGCAGTGTCAAAGCGCAGTTCGGCGATGCGTACAACGAGATGGTTGCCGACGCCGACGCGGCGCTGACGGCAATCTTCGCCGACATGCCAGATGGCGGCAAGTTGCAAGCCGAGACGCGCCGGCTGGCGCTGGCCAGTCCGCATGCACTGCGACTGCTCAGTGCTCGTGGCCAATATCTAGCGGCCTACAGAAAAGGGCGGCCGAGCTAATGGCAACTGATTACGAACTTCGGCAGCAAGCCGACGCCGACGCGGAAGCCGGGTTGATGCCGCCCGAGCCGCGTCGCTGCCAATGGCCAGCGCCGCGCTGTGACCTGCGAGCAATCGCCGGCTCGTCCTATTGCCTGATCCATCACAACACGGCCTACCGACCACTCGGGCGTCGGCAGGGAAGGAAACATCAATGACCGCAGTCCTGAATAACTTCCAGAACGGCATTACCGCAACCGGCTACGCCGCGAGCAGCGTCATCGGCCCGTTCACGCTGCTCGGCGGCGATTATCTGGTGATCGCCAACGACACCGGCACGGTTGCGCAGACATTGAAAATCGCCGACCCAGCCGGGAACTTCATCGCGGTCGGCAGCAGCACCACCTTCTCGGCGGTCGGAACCGCCCTGGTTGGCCTGCCCGCCGGCTTGTATGAGATTGCGGTGGGCAGCGGCGCGACCAGCGCCATCGCCGCGGTGCTGCCGGTGCCGCTCCGGAACCACTGATGCCGCTCGACGGGTCCGACGACAACGCCGTCGCCGATTGGTGGCTCGACACGCCGACGCCCATCGCCGGCTTCCCGCTCGGCGCGCCGGGCCGCCGCGTCCCGTACGCGCGGGCTGAACTCGAAGCGTATCGGGGCGAGATGCGCGCGAACTGGCTCCGGGCGCGCCGACCGCCGCACGCCGTCACGTACCGGGGCGAGCGGAGCGCTCGGCATCCCGATTGACCCGCGGCTTGGCGCCGCAAGCGGGGGCGAGGCGATACGTTGCTGGCCCGGGTTGCCGAAACCCAGCAAGCTGACGGCCGTTTGACGGTGCGACTGCGACGCTAATCCCGACGGCATTGCCGAGGTGGGAGTGTGGGGGTGCCAATCTCGATCATTGCGCGCGATGGCCGCTTGGCCGTGAGCACACCGTTCCATCCCGACTTTCCGTCGCGTGCTCGCGTGCTCGGCGGCGAGTGGGACGCGGCCCGGCGCGTTTGGTTGTTCGATCCGGGCGATGACGAGCGGGTCCGGACGCTTTGCCGCGAGATTTACGGCACCGACGCAGGCGAGCCGTTTTCGACCCCGGCGGCGATCGGCTGCGCGAGCGGATGCTCTCTGCCGGTCCCGGCACCCATCGTCATCCACAAAGCTGCCATTTTTGTCAGTATAAACCATGAACAAGCAACCTTTATCCATTCTCTCAGGTTGATTCTTTACCGCCGTGTAGGAAAGTTGCATTATGGGCCCACGCGCTTTGGCTGATACCGACACCGGTTACGCGCAGACGATTACGGGCTCGAAGATGCGAGGCATTGTGCCTGAAAAGCTGAGCCGCCCGTGGCAGGCCCTGGTGACCCGGTTGTCCGTGTTCCCTACGTCTCCATGGCAGGCGCCGAGTGACCTATGGCAGGAGGTCGTCGGCACGCCTCCCGAGGCTAGTCAGGACCAACCTAGGCAACGGGTTCGCGCTCAAACCGGACCTTGGCGCGACGGAGCGCTACAACTTTTAGTATCACCCGTTAATGTCGTTTGGGTAGCTGTGCCCCTTCCAAACCGGGAAGGCTTGCCCAATTTAGCCAACTGGAACGTTGAGAACGCGGTTGCGGATTTCGTGGATGTCACTCGCCCTTGGCTCACGTCTGTGAATTTTGGGGTTATGAGACTTGGTTTTGGGCTTCAAGCACTCTTACCGGCGGAGGACAAAATATCGGCCTACAAACGTCTTCAAGGGCTCGTTCCTTCGGTCAAGATTGAGCCCGAGACAACCACTGATTTACTGTACCAGATCAACCGCCCCGTCCTGAGTCGCACACTGGTTGGGAGTATACGGCTGAACCGACTTATGAAATGGTCGGCGATATTTTTTGGGATCACACAGGTTCAGACTACGCCCACGAGCGTACGAGCCACCCCGCTTGGCGGGAGCCATTACGCCAGTCTGGACATTGATGTTAACACACCTGCCGATCTCTCAGATCCTTTGGAGGGTGGGTCGCTCGGAGCCATATTTGACGAGTTGGTAGAGTTAGCGTGGAGAAACTTAGAAGCCGGTGAAATAGCATGAGTATCGCACTTCACACGGCCGGGCCTTGGTCTTCAGCCGCCTCAGGGGTAGAGCGGTGGCAGCCATATTTTCCTGCAGAGCGGAGCGCTACCACTAAGACCGGTTTTTACAGTGAAACTGGCACGGCTGGGTCGATCTTGGAGTGCTCCGTTTACGGGTCACTTGAGCAGCAATGTTGCTTTACTGCCCATGGTCTCGATTTGCAATCATGGAATTTCACCCGCGAGACAACTAATTCGACAAGCCCCATGGATATCGATGTTATTGGGCGCTTTAATTCGCCCGTTCTGATTTCCCATCCCCCTGGGCTTGGGGTCCCTAGTCAACTTTATCCAAATTGGCTTGAGGGTTTGGGCTGGGCGAATTTCACGGCTCCGGTCAGTTTGCTGCCGTTTGGTGTGATCAATTGCGGAGGAAGCGGATATTCGAGCGTTTCCCGACTGTGGGAATGTTTCGAAGCCCTCTCATCTGCAGTCGCGACAATGTACGGCAACTCCACGGAAAGGTTGATAGGCGATCTTGCAGAATTGAGGGATCTCCGTGCTGACTGGGACGGGGAGGGCGCTGCAGCGCCGCTTGCTGCTGCGATCGACGACGCAATATCGTTTGTCCGAATTGCGGGTAACCTGGCTGGTCTGCTGGAGCCCACCCCTGATGTGGATGGCTCTGTTCTCCTTGAGATTGGTGACGGCAGCGAGGGCTCTCTCCGATTCAGAGGTGATCATACGATCATCTACGCAATCCCCAGTGCCGCGCCGGGGGCGGTCGTGTTTGACGGGAAGAATGTCCCCAAGGAAATCTCGGGGGCCCTAGCGGCTGCCTTATAGAGCAGGAAAGCGCCGCGGAAGTGAGCTGCGCGACATGCCGAGAGACATTTGCCGGCCTTAGAAGCGTCGATCCGACTAGTGATTGCGCTCATTGGCTTGACCAACGAGAGCCGCAGTGCCGCTGCCAGGTTGTTTCTGTGAGCGAATTTTCTCGTTGCCCGGTTGAGAACGAGGAGACTCTCGTGCGGATCATAGTTGCCCCACAACATTTACATAGAAGAACCAAGGAACCCAAGGCGACGACGCTCACACATGCGCAAACTATAGGTATGTCCGTTTTTCGAGAGAACCTGGCTACAGATAAAGAGATATTAGATGCTGCCAAAACGTTGGTTGCAAGGGCAAGGGCATCGGCAGCAAGAGGTGGAAGAGGCGATGAGAAAAAGGTCGGTGTTCTGGGTGTTCTGCGAATGACTTGCGAGCAGATACGGACATTTCGTTGGGAAACTGAGCCGGATCCCTGCTTCTGCGTTTATGACACGGCAACAAGGCTAGCCCCAGCTCACGCGGACGCTTTCCAGCGAATTGCCAATGTCTCTCCGGAAGTCCAGGATGCTAGAAAAAATGCGCTCTTCGCCCACATCAAGTCGGGGTTTCTACCAGTTGAGAAGTTCCGGAATGGGCTTCTCGCAGGCCTCGCACCCGAGATTACCCCCTAGGCTCTGCGTCGATCCGACAACGGTCCCGAGTGTCGGGCGCCCCACTCGGTCTCGTGCCCGGCTTCAGTGGTGGCAACCGTTCGGGCTGCCGCGCGGGAGGTTCCAGCTCGGCGAGCACGGCTTTCAGCGGGTCGAGCCGCGGCGCCAGCGGATACCGCGCTTCGTCGAGAGCCTGCCGCAAGTGCTTGGTGAGCGCGGCGGCTTCGTCATCGGTTAGATCGAGGGTCATTCCGGGGATGTAGGATCGCGCCGCTCCCGCCACCATATTGCTCGTCATGTGCGGCCGTGTCCGTCTCTCCTCCGATGTCAGCGAGATCAAGATCGCCTTCGGCATCCCGCCGGAGCGCCCGGCTCCGAACTTCGCGCCGACCTGGAACGGCGCGCCGACTGACCCGTTGCCGATCGTCCGGTCCGATGCCAAAGCCGGCGAGCGCAGCCTCGATCTGGCGCGCTGGAGCCTGGTGCCGTTCTGGGCCAAGGACATCAAGGTCGGCTTTGCCAACATCAATGCCCGAGGCGAGGACGTTGATCGCAAGCCGGCGTTCCGCGAAGCGTATCAGCGCCGGCGCTGTCTGGTGCCGGTCGATAGCTATTACGAATGGGCGAAGACCCCGACCGGCAAGCAGCCCTTCGCCATCGCGCTCGCCGACCACGGCATCATGGCGCTGGCCGGGCTATGGGAGAACTGGCGCTCGCCGAGCGGGGAGCGGGTGCGCAGCTTCACTATCATCACCTGCCCGCCGAACGCCCTCTGCGCCGAACTGCACAATCGCATGCCGGTGATCCTGGCGCCCGAAGCTTGGCCCGTTTGGCTTGGCGAGAAACCGGCCGAGCCGCCGACCCTCCAAGCGTTGCTCGCGCCCTATCCGGCCGAGGGGATGACCTGTTGGCCGGTGAGCGTGCGGGTCGGCAACGTCAAGAACAACGACGCGAGCCTTGTTGAGCCGATTGCCGCGTGATTTCTGAAATCGACATCTGGCGCGCAGCCAATCTGCTGATCAGCAGGCACGGCGCGGACGCCGAGCTTGAAGCGGCCAAGCGCGCAAACCTAATGCTCGACCGCGGCGATGATGACGGACGGGACTTGTGGGCGCGGATCAGGCGGGCCGTCGAGGCGTTGCAAGCGCCGAGGCGGGGCGAGCCGCACTAGATGTCGAAATCGTTGGGTATCGCTGGCGCGGCCTTTGCCTTTCTTGCAGCGCTCTTTTGGTTTGCTTCCGCATTCAAACCGCTTCCGCCCCTATCCCTCACATGGGATTACAACCCAGCCAATGATCCATTCTTCCAGGCGTTACGCCACTCGGTGAAAATGAATAAGTGGGCCGCCGCGCTGTCGGGGGTGTCCGCGGCCTGTTTTGGGTTACAGGCGTTGTGTGGCAACTAGCGTCTTGGACCCAACCCTGGACCCAAACGCCGCGGGAACGGGCAGGGCAGGGCGGGAGCAAACGGGACGCCGCGGCGCGCAAGCCCTTACGAAACCTAATCTTTTGAGATTGAGCGATACAGCGCAGTACGGCGGGGCGAGAATTAGCAAACCGCCGCCTTCAGCCACTCGGCCACCCCTCCAAGGGTCGGCGGACCCGTGTATCTTGGCCTTCCAAAACGCGGAACGACCGGCAGGAGACGGCGCCGTTATGCCACGCTCGCGCCAATTTACCTGGAGCCGAAGGCGGCATCAAGCGTGGCCACGGCCAATCGCCGTGTCATTGACCTGCCCCAGCGGCTGGCGGTACACGGCACAGATGCGCCAAGCCCGACCGACCGGGGCCGAGCTTGCGGAGCCTTGAAATCAACGCACATTGCCCAGTGAGCGCCGTCTGGTCGCGCCTGCGACCCATGTCGACCGGCGCCTCGACTATCGCCTATTCCAGCATGCTGTCTGCGGGGACCGGCTCGCCTCGCCTCCGGCGGCCGTTGAGCCGGCCCCGGCCAACGCCGTAAAGGCGACCCACACGCATCGGCTCGATTGCGACCATTCGCTACCGGTAAAGCTGCGGGCAAACTTCCGCTTCCGGTTCAGATTCAGGACCGTCGCCGGTGTGGATCGGCGGCGAGCAGACTAAGCAACGCGCTCGTACGGGAAGCGCTGGACCTTTTCCATGTTCTTGCCTTCGATCCGGATCAGACGCGTCGTCCCCTCGCGCCGCGGTGAATGCAGGTCACCCTCGTTGTAGAGATAGGCCATGCCCCGGGTCAGCGTGTAGTCCCTGATCGGCCGCGCCTTGCCGGGCTTGCCCTCACCCGGGCGGGCAACGCAGGCGTAATCGGTCATGATCGTCTCGCCGGCGGCCTGGCCATAGATCGCCCAAGAGGGGCCATGATCGTGCGGGTTGCTGCCTTTGGCGCCATGATAGACATGGCCGAGAATGCAAAATCCGAGTTCGGGATCCTCGTACAATACCTTGCGCTCGGGCACATCGTCGCCGAGATGCTCGGCGGCAAACCTGTCATCCTTCAACACCTCGCGCACCAATGCGCAGACTTGCTTGCGGCCTTCGATGCCCGGATCCTGTTTGAGGATGCGGTGGCATTCCGCTGAAAACTGTTCGAGGCTGTATCCCATTTTGCTGGTTCCTCTGCTTCCGGTGCCGAGTAACCGCGCTCGCGCGACATGCCGCGGACCCAGTCGAGCTGCGCAGTGACAAGCACATGACAATCACAATTCCGCTCGGCGCGCCAGCCCGCAATGCGAGCGTCAGCGAAATATTGGTAAAAATCTTCTTGGCTTGTCTCTAATCTACATGTTCTACATAGTAAGGATGAATAAATCGCTGCCCGATACCGACCGCCATCGGCTCTTTTCAGAACTGAGCGCACGAACGCTGTCGGGGGCGCAGGAAGGCAAGATACCAAGCCTCAGATCCAAAACCGCTAGAGCAGGAGCGCATGCAAGGGAAACAGAGTTTCCATTTCTGCGTGAATCCTGCGCTCGATCCCCAGGGTGAGACCATGATTCACGGATCATGGGCTAGCGCGCGGCGGGGATTACCGATACCAGGCGGGTGCCAAGAAATTTCCCGTCGGCGGCAAAATCGAAGGCATAGCGGACGCGCCCAATGATCGCGCAGGCGTGACAGAAATCGCGCAACAGATACCCGACGATGATCTCGCGCCCGCCTTTTGCGACCTCCGGTCCGGATGGGCCGCGATCGCCCGACCAAAAGGCAACATTCGGCCAGCGGCGGTGAATTACCGCATAGCCCGGCGCCGACCGCATCTGTGCCAAGGACAGATTTCGGCGGTCATCGACATCGATCAGCGGCGGCTCGCCATTGACCAGGAACCAGGCCTCGTTCTGATTGGCGCGAAACGGGTAATACAGGTGGGCGACCGACACCGGGCCGCCGGTCGGGTCGAGCGCCTGCAGATAGGCCTCGTTGCCGAGGCGGCGGGTGAATGCGAGCGCCGCTCTCGACGCGTCGGCGACGGCCATCTCGGCCGCAAAACAGTCGTCGAACGCAGTGCCGCGCTGGCCATCGCATCGCTGATGGAAGCGCGACATGAAGCCGGCATCGGGGTGCCACACCGCGGTGGCGGTGACTGTCTCCTCTCGTGTGCCAGCGCTGAGCGGTGCCGCTGTGCTGACCCAGACAGCAAGCGCAATTGCGAACGCGATGGCGGCTTGCGACACGCCAACGCCTTCAGTTCTTCGCGCCGATTATCCGCAGCGCCTCGTCGGCGAGTTGCTCGACCAATCGGCCAGCCGGCATCTCGCGCATCAGCGCCGCCGCCTGGCCCGCCCAAACCGGTGTGAAAGCGGCGCGCGCCTGATCGTCCGGCAATTGCCAGAGCGGGCGAACCAGGCTTCCTTGCAGTGGAAATTCCAGTGGCTCGCTATCCGCCATCTCGACGATGTAGCGATTGCGTAATGCCCGGGCCGGACGCCCGGTAAACGCCCGCGTCACTTCCGTGGCGTCGTCCGTGGCCGTCCGCAACCGGGCCCGATGCAGCGGCGAAACCGTCGCCTCCGGGCAGCCCAGAAAAGCGGTGCCGAGCTGGGCTCCGCTCGCACCCAAGGCAAAGGCGGCGGCAATGCCTCGACCATCGGCAATTCCACCCGCAGCAATCACCGGTTGGCGCACTGCGTCGGCAATCTGCGGAACCAGCGCCAGCGTGCCGACCGTGCCGGCGCCCTGACTGCCGCTGAATGTGCCGCGATGCCCGCCTGCTTCGGATCCCTGCGCGATGATCACATCGGCGCCGT
>Ga0335074_10016473_pt1 | contig 10407 bp, 4 predicted proteins | sample Lox_Sample_23_FD_206715 | JGI IMG/M metagenome (GOLD analysis project Ga0335074, IMG submission 206715) | Soil microbial communities from Loxahatchee National Wildlife Refuge, Florida, United States - Lox_Sample_2.3 | ecosystem: Environmental > Terrestrial > Soil > Wetlands | place: USA: Florida...
CACCAAAAAAGTCATCGGTGGGAATAGGTACTGGCAGAGACTCTAAGCTCGTCATTGACGGTTCGGCCATTTGTAAGCTATCTGGGGCGTGATGACTGGCAGGAGGCATAGGCAGATACGAGGACTCAATAGATTGACGTGGTACGTCGCAGTTACGGGCAGGAGCCTCAAGTTCTAGGTCGGAATTCGTTGGACTCTCAATACTCTCATTCAACACCTCGTGTCCGATATCATAGTGGTGATCCCCAAGCAGAATACCAAACATCGGACTCTGGCCAAGATTTGGATGGACTGCAAAAATAAGACATTAGGTAAGTAGATGACCAGCTGATAGGCTGAGTGCTTACCTCGACCCTCTTCAGTTTGTATTTCTGAACCAGGCTGTACAGTGAGGTCCGCATTGGGCTCGAGTCCAGACCAAATAGGCTGGCTTAAAAGCAATGACCTTGCTGCCATATACTGTGGGCCCTCATTCGGAGCATCGGCTTCCTGGATACGGGAGGTAGTTGAATATGCAAGGCTATAATCACGTATAAAGTAGAATATTCGCGCTGCGCAATGGTCAACAAATATCCCAGCACGCTCATTACACAAGAGGTAAGACGACCCACGTTCATCAAAACCGCTTATCATCCTTAAATAAGGCATATCTGCAACTATAGGCAATCTGCTTCCATTGGCCCCAAACCATGCTAGGAGTCTAAGGTATCGGTGATGAAGCGGCACAGTCCAGTATGGAGCATCCATGTTTATCACAGCCTGAGCATCCATTTTTTTAGTCTTTTCCAAATGATGTATATTGATCTCTGATCGAAAGAGTAAGAATAAGATGACAAGGTAACGAGTATACTAAGAGAGAATACGTCACTCTCGTGAAAAGTTCGGTACTGCCATCGTTCCTTCTCAAGGTTTCCATATCGGAAGGAGCAATCTGTCGTCTTCAACCGCATCGTAAGCCTCGCAGGAGTAACCAACAAAGATTCTCAATGACTGTGATGTGAGATGTACATGGTTATTCTCTGCGCGTAAAAGTCTTGGCAATTAGGTGGCAAGACTTTCTGAGCAATGCTGATCAAATACGGCGTTGTTAATCAAAAGAAAGCTTGGACCATGAAAATGATTAAGGTTGCGAGTGATACTCGAATTTAGCGGGGAACGAAGATGAGTGGTGAATCTGAATTGGTTTAAGGAACCAAATTTGAGGTTGTGGAACGAAAAGATCTTTCTGCCTGCTCATCTAGATTCTGTCTCCGTCCATCTTTCAATAACCACAGCATGTCTTGAGCTACAACTGGAAAAATACCGGTTATTGCAGAGTATCGAGAGACGAATTCTTTGTCCACAACTTCCGTATTTCAAGTTTGTGCCTCGTACTTGGCAAGACAATCTTCCACACGCTCCAAAATCGTCATTTTCCTAGCATCATCACACCAGCTTCCTTCAACAGCTGCCTTTGCTATACTTCCCCACTCAGCAACAGTCAATCCAAAAGCTTCCTGTACGGAGCAGTAATTGTCCTGGATATATCCCCCAAAATAGGTTGGGTCATCTGAGTTAATACTAAACCTCACTCCATTATCCAAAAATGTTCTAATAGGCAAATCCTTAACCTCCTCCACACACCGTAATTTGACATTACTTATTGGACACATCGTAACCAAGATCTGCTGTTCCGCAACCCTCTTCATCAACACTGGATCATCAGCCAAGCGTATCCCATGATCGATTCTTTGCACTCCACATAAGTCAATTGACCTCGAGATATAAGTCGCATCTCCTTCCTCGCCAGCGTGAGCAGTTCGTTGAATGCCTTTGGATGCTGCAGTCGCATACACCTCCCTGAATAACTCTGGCGGAAATCCCACCTCACTGCTGTCGAGCCCTATGCCTACCAGAGTCCCGTTCGAGAAATGCCCCAGCGCATCCGCCTCCTTGAATATATTGTGCGCATCAATCACGGGCAGATGCCGCAGGAAGCATAATATAAGCTTCGATGTAATGCCGAAGTCTTTCTCTGCGCGGGCTTGTGCACGACTGAAGCCCTCGGCGACCGTTTCATACGAAACCCCACGTGTAGTATGTCCCTGCGGATCGAAGAAGACCTCAGCATGCACTACGCCATCGGCGTGAGCCCGGGTGAAGTACTCGTAGGCAAGGGATTCGAAGTCATTGGCGGTCAAGAGGACAGAATTGCCTATGAAGTAGTAGTGAAGAAAGTCATCGAGGCTGGTAAAGCGCTCGTATCGAGCTCTGAGTGAGGCGGGGGACTCGAAAGCGGGGTCGGCAGTGGGAAGGGCGACCTTGTTGAGAGCTGCAAGCCGGAAGAGTAGTTCTGGGGAGAGGGAGCCTTCAAGGTGAAGATGTTGTTCGCATTTTGGAAGAGCCTGAAGAAATGGGTGGAGGGGTGTCTTGCACATCTTTGGTGATTGAAGATGAAAAGTATGCTTTAGGTCACAATTATAAATAAGGATGCAGTGTTACATATAGTGAACTGGAAGAGAACAGCCAGACGAAACAGTAGAAATTACACAATGACAGCAATGAGAGGAAAATTGGTGTACAGATGTATAACTAAGTACATGCGTGTGATGTTTTGAGGCAGAATTGATGATGTGCGTCGATATAGATTGGCATTTTCTTGTCCTTCCTAGTTGGGGGCACTAGTGGGGAGGTCAACTGGAGATCGGCGACTTCCGTTGACTATATGATGGTCCTGAATACCTTCACTCTGGTGGTTCTTGAGTATTTCTGTGTTCTGGATCGTTTCCATATAATGCTCCGCAAGCCGGAGACAATCCTGGTTGATTGGGCGGTGCTACTGGCGCTATCGCTGCTTGCCTAAGACTCCGTAGAACTCTAGTCAGGCTCATGCTTAAACACACTTGGATCTACAATGAAATGTTGGATATTATTTAAGGAGTCCTCCCCCTACAGAATGAGATTGCCAGGTTGTCGTACCAGGTAGTGTTTCAACATGCAACCTCGATCTGCCGAAGCAGTCCAGAACCGCACGTGTCGAGTTACCCCGGCCGGCAGTCATTGCAAGGTAGTAATCTTACCGCAGACCAGGTAGGGCAAGAACCCGTCTTCTCCATACTGTAATGCTTGCATATGTACCAAGAGAAGTTTCGTAATTTCAAATCATGAAAGCCTGTCTGGACCTGCAACCTAAAGTGCGGAGATCCCAGCGTTCAAGGCTTTGGCAGGGCGAACGGGTACGGCAACGGCAGCATTTATCCACAGATAGTCTGAGGAAGCCGCAGACTTGTACCTGCTCAATCCAGTCCGCTTCCGAATGGTAACGCCAAGCTTAGCGGGTCTGAACACCCACAAAGAATTCACTATTCGTGCCGTTCCCGGTAGCCCTGTTCAGTGATGTAGTAGCTTTGGCGCGCAGCAGTTCTCCACTTGACGAAGTACTACTCGAGTGTTGATTATAATTCCTACTTGGTAGGCTCCCAATGGTCATCAGCGGGAAAAGACTATCCGATGTAAGAACTCGATCAGCATGGCCATACAGACCCAAGACATATTATGGACGATCACGTTCAGGGCTTCTCTCGGCAGGACTGGCCGGCTGACGAAGCTAAAGGCAAGCTAAGTCTCCCACCCCACGATGATATTGCGCTGTCAATAAGCTATGTTACTGCTCAGTCTCTTCGTGAAGACTTGCGCTACCTCAGAAAGGAATCTTGTTCGCACCACATTTCCCGGCCGTCTGATAGCGAAGCCTTCCATTGGCAGGACGCTTTGTTGAAGGCGCGAGAGCAACAATCAAGTTATCGGAAATGCCCGTGCAAGTGGGCCTTGGGTGGCTAGCCACAATCTCGAATAACGGAAAAACATCTGCTTGGATGTGGAAGGACTTGGCAATGTGGGATGAGGGTTCCAAGGCATACCCTTGAGGTTACTTCAATGCTTATCCTGCACAATGGATGCACAACAGCAAATCCGGAGTGGTGAAACACAGATAACTTCTCGGTTTTGCGGCAGCTCTTCGGAGTTCGGTAGCTCGATCTAGGGAGCGTGGGAGACAGTAGCGAAGCGGTAGGGATGCCGACGTGGGAGGCTTGGCAATCCCTAGTCCATAGCTCGTTCCCTAGGAATCGGCCATCCCAGATCGTGCTTCTTTGACGGGAATATCCAAGCGATTGGCGATAGATCCGGAGCCCATGCCGTTTTCCGAAATTATGCGGAAGAATGCACATGTGTTTTCTTTTTATTCCAGAGGCGTTGAGCGGCAGACATATGCATCAGCCTCGGTGTAGAATGCATGAGAAAGTCATCTCCTTCAACAGCCTGATCTGCCTGGTCCTTGGAGAACGAAATTGTATGCGTTTTGGTGGCTGACGTTTCTTAGGTAACTTTTACTCCGTAGAGATACTGGCATCGGGGCGAGGGTGTGCATGGTATGGACTCAAAGACAAGAGACGTCCGAATAAGCAATACGTAAAGGTATATTCTACTGCGGAATGTTGCAGATGCAGTTGATGAAGATAGACAGAACTCACGTCAGAGTACGGTCTGTGCTTATGTGCTCGGATGACTGCGCTCAAGCCCAACGCATTCTGGAAGTTCGTGAGAAGCATGCGCTGTGGACCGGGATTATCGTTACCCCTACCAGGATTCTATATCTAAAGTTCTGCAAGGCGTGGCTGTCGTCGTATTCATCCAAGATCTGTATGCAGAGATGACCGACACACGCGTCCTTGCCAATAGAATATCTACTAGATCTTAGACCTTCTAGACCTTAAAGTCCAAATGCAAAATGTTTGCCACCACTACTGTAGAAGAAACCGAGATTAGTCGCTATCAGCGAGCTTGGACCCTACGTCGCACGTGGCATTCACTTGCATTTCGGGCAGAGGCGCTCGGAAGGTTGCGTTCTGGGCCGAGAAACAAACAATTTTGGGCACGGAATTTGCCAGACATAAGCAGAAATAACCGCTGTTCTTTGCAATTGGACCGGATATGTTAACGAGAATCCAGAGAAATTATGCCAATGCTCTTTCACGAGGAGTGACCAGGTACATGATGCGCAAAGAAGCACAATTGTATGGATCGGATGAAACATGACAATGGTTTGTGGCTGGCTGTGGGATTTCAGATTTAAGGCTACAAAATCTTGCCCCCCGAGTCATGCAGATCTTTTGCATGGAGGGTCCCTTACGGAGCACATTCCGGGTGCCAGATGGCGATAGTCCAGTCTTTGACTCGTCACTCTGTCCAAGCTTAATACATAAGGTCTTCAAACTGAAGCCCTGGGTAGGGTATCAGTGCAACATCCCAATCACCCAAGCTTTGCCGCCGGTCGCAGCCTATGTGGACCTCGGTCGCCTAGGGACATTCTATTCGTAGGTAGATCGTTAAGAAATGTAAACCAACTGCTCGTCGACCTTCATTTCACATATGGACGTGGTGAACAATTGTCACTTCTGAATCAATTAGATCTTCCTCGCTATGCCTTGAAAGACGATTTTATACCAGAAATAAGCGTCGCATTACCACCGCTTTGCCGGCACATGCGGAAATGCCCCAGCTGGGTTACTTCGATGGACTAAGGGAAAGTGCTACCTAGCTTCGGACCGGCCAAGAGCTTTATCAGACCGTCATATGTATGTATGCAAAGGACGTTGCAAATATTAGGCTATCGTCAGGGGCATTTCGGCTTAAGAAAACTGCTGTATCTTCTCGGCAGAAATGTGCCGATGCATTAAAAGTTCATCAGGTACGTTAAATGACTTGCCCAATCAATTCATCCGGTCATTCATCATTGGCTTGGGGAACGGAGGCGGCTCAACAGAACTTTGCATTTCGCTGATCGCAATATCTACTGGGGCGTTGTCTCAGCCACTGAAAGTGCGCCGACTTGGGGATGAAATTTCCGTGCTCTGACTGATGGACATGAAAGCGAAGCACCTTGCAAATTCAAGAGAACCAGTAGCACATGCTCTAGTTCATATATCTGAAATGACGGCACATCTTATGCGTTGGATCAACATGTGGGCCTTGAGGACGGTGGGGCAGAGTACGTCAGGCACAACGACGAATAACTGATGCAGGAGCAAATGTGATGGTGCAGCGAAAAGATGAAGCGTGCCGAGGGTGTGCCCTTGCCCGTTTGCATGTCTCTCCTCTGCACCACATAGCGTTGCGCATCGAATAACCATCGAATAACCATTGAGTATACATGGGTGGCGCGGATTGGAAGGTGTTGGAAATGGAAGGGGACAGGGTTCCTATTTCTTCCCGCTGCTCCACTCCACCGCACCACACCTCACACGGCCCCAAAAAGTTTCTCAACAGTCCTCGTAACGAGATACTGTAGCATGGAGCCATGTTCACCTTCTGGCTGAGGTGATGCTTGCATGGATCACTCCAGACTTTGCGATCAGCCTTAAGAAGCCCCTCATAAACTCCAACTATGTCATTGATTTTCCACAACTCTCTCGCTGCTGCCGACCTTGCACCTTTCCTTATTAGGCTTCTATTCTTCCCGTCCAAAGATCCCACTGGCTGATATTGAGCATTTAGTTACTCTATTCAGCTAGTTGTAGATCCATCCAGCGAACGCACATGGAGCTAAACAATCTCCCTTGATTGTCTCAGATACGCAACACGAATTTTCGTACATCAACGATTCTCGCCGGTCGGAAGGGTTGCCGACAACCTGTACCCTGGCGTTATGCGGCAGCCGAGAACGGAGTAACCCCAAGAGTTGTCTTGCAGCAAAATTCTCTAAGCCTTTTTACGTTGTACAATAACACTAGCCTGGCGAATCCCCATTTGTGGCTAAGGACCTATCCCCAGACCTGCCCTATTAAGCAGGCATTCTTCTCTCGGGCTATCTCTTAGCCCCTAGGCAGTGTATTTATCCATCAATTTACGACGACTTCCTGTGCTTCCGAGGAATTGGCCAGTACCCATGTGCTTTGCGGGAGGATCCTTGAACTGTGAGCGTGCGGCTGGACTTGATTGTGGGGCCGTTCATAAAGACTTCAGCAGCCACTTACTAAACTTCCTACTTTGACAGAACATTTTCTTCGTTCTAAACGGTGGCGATATAGGATGGCAGGCCCGCCTACCACCAGTCATCCACGATCACCACTGATATCGGCACATTCATATGATTCTTCTTCTGCATCATCTGCAGCCTCGCCGTCGGCACAAGCTGGATACGGAGGAGGCCTGATGGGCGCACCATCCCGTCCTACCAGTGTTCCACATCCTCAACATGTTAGCATGTCCCCCGCATCTCCTGCTAGCCATAGTCCCTTTCAGCATGCCTATAGTAGGACGTCGCCAGGACCAGGTGGAGCGGATCTTTCTCTGAATGGGTCAAGTGGAACGGGAGGTGCAATGTCATCTCAGATATCAAATGCAACTCTTCAAGCCCAAAAGAGAGCGTACCGCCAGAGAAGGAAGGATCCAAGCTGTGATGCCTGCCGTGAACGCAAAGTTAAATGCGACGCCACAGAGACTACGAGCTGTTCAGAATGTTCCAGTCGAGCTGTCAAATGTCAGTTTACGAAGGAAACCAATCGCCGAATGTCATCTATCAAGCAAGTACAAGATCTCGAGAAGCAGATCGCCCAAGTAAAGCAGGAGAATGCGCACCTACGCTCGCTCATGAACATGAGGGACAGCCAAATGGATCTCGACTCGGATGGCCCTCAAACAACAACGCTGGTTTTGCCAGAAGTAGGCTCGCACCCGAAGAAACGACAGCGGCCTCCATTACCGCATGAAATATCACGAGTTCGAGCAAATTTGCGTAACTATGGTCGGGGAATATTCAAGCCACCAGCACTCTACCGACAAATCGGATCGCAACCGAACTTCAACCCTCAGCGTCCAGACTTACCTCCAAAACACATTGCGGATCACCTCCTTCAGTCGTATTATACATCTGTACATGCAGTTATTCCCATTCTACATTGGCCAACTTTCGATCGGGAATATGAAGACGTCTACAAAATTGGCTCTCTCCAAAATGTACCCTCGGTCTGGTGCTCTTTACTATTTGCAGTTTTGGCAGTCGGTATCCTCTTCAGCAATGAGGCAAGCGCACTACGGCCACAAAAAGGAAAGGAGTATATTCAGATCTCTTTAATGCTAATAGATTTGTGGAATGATGAGTTTGTCATAGACCATGCGCGAGGTGCAATTCTCATCAGTGTCTTCCTGTACGAGATGAATCTGAAGTCTGCTGCATGGACATGGCTGGCGTCTTCGGTCCGCATCTCTCAAGATATAGGATTGCATTCGGAAACAGGACCATGGCCAAATATTGAAGGAGAGATGAGGAAAAGGGTCTGGTGGGGTGTTTATGTCTGGGATCGACTGATATCTCTCGAGCTTGGCCGGCCACTTCTTATAGAAGATGCCGACTGCGATGTTTCTCTCCCGACAGCTATTGACGACCATTATATTCACGAAGGGGGGATGATGGTCCCTAATGGCAGCCCTCCAATGACTAACCTCCTCCTTCCTACTGTTCACGTTGTCCGAAGCATCTCTCAACTCATCAAAGCGCTCAAATCGCCAACCATGGGCTATGCTGCCCTTGCTATATTTGATACATATTTCGCGACGTGTATGGCTGCCTTTCCGCCCTCTTTTCAAGCCGATTCTCATGACTCGCTCGACCCAAGAATGCTCGCCCCAATCCTCTACCTCATGAACGCCCGCATCATTCTTCATAGGCATAATCTTTCCACTTCCTGCACACCCGATGTTCGCACAACTGCAGTGGAACAGTGTGTCCGTGTTGCGCTCGACACTACACGCCTCTTATCCCGTGCACTTTCTCCTTCATCACACCTCTTTGGACAAATAGCAACAACAATGATATCAACACACATCTGGCGCTGTACGCTATTTCTTCTCTTTGCTGGTCACTATGATGCAGCATTGACTTGTATCCGTGCCTCCGCAACCATTTCCTCTTTCCGAGTCGTAAATGTAGCGTGTGGAAGGAACTTGGCTTTCTTTATCTCCACTTTGATTGAGAAATGCCGAGCTGGCGTTCACCCTCCAAAATATCATTCCAACGTGCATGATGAGGAACTCATGGCTTACGTATCCGGTGATTTGCAAGCGAGCACGGAGAATAGCTGGGTGTGGCAGGGCTCTGAGACAGGCATGGCATTAAATCAAGCTCTTGGATCAGCCTCGGGTATCGACCTTGGGCCGGGTCATCCAACAATTCCTTGTCCTAGTAACTCGGCAACTTCTCTTTCCGAGGCAGAAAAGGGCGACTGGGGCGGTTGGGAAAGGGTTGAATATTTGGTCCAAATGCTTATACGAGAGGGATCAGGTCAGCCGCAATATTCTCCGTTGGAGACCACACAGACCCACAATCAAAATTACAGACCAGGCGCCGGGTTAGTCTATCAGAATCACAAATATGGTCCGGCACCGATACAGAATTATCAGCAACAGCCACTCCCAACGCCAGGAAGCAGGCCAGAACAAAGAAGGGCTAGTGATCGGATTAGTATTGCGAACATCATTTGAACATGACCTATGGGGCTCTCTTCTGTAATGATATAGTATGATATATGACCTTTTCCTTGTTAATGACCAGGGGTTGGCATAGGAAGGAATAAAGTTTAATGGGTCAAAAATGGAAGGCATATATGCATTGGGGGAAGGCACGGAGGGATTTTTCAAATGTGTTTCACTATACCATAAGGGATACACATGTATAGTATCCAGCCATAAGGCTGTGTTAAGCATGAGAATGAAGTATAATTACACAAGTCGTGGTATTTCATTCGATGAGGAGCGAAACGTCGATACTAGATGACAGCGGCAGGCTTTAAGGAGTATGCGCCGGAATGCTGTCAAGACTTTGGCTCTTGTTATAGGCTTGTATAAGGGGGGGAGGGGAAATGGGTATAAAGCGGCCTCCTGGGAATCCCATCACTGCAATTTCTACGGGCCTTAATGTTTATACAAGTGCCGAGATGCATGGCATGCCAATTTGTGTTTGTCCTTCTATGAACACCACCATTTCTTCCTCCCTTCAATCCACCATCGAATCTTTGGCATGCAAGATGCAGCAGATTGCTTTGCTTTGCAAATAACTGCCGTGGGGTCAGGTTGTCCATGTGGTCCGGGAAGCGCGCAGCTTCAAGAGTAGAAATGCTTTTTTTTTTTTTTGTGAACCATCCTCCTCATCCCCTAACACTCAGATTCGAGAGCCATCATTGAGTGTATCCCCTGTCTAGAGACTTATCGACAACTTCGAAGAATGCAGAACAAGGAGCCCAGAAGTAGGTGGGCGCTTCACAATCCGCGCACGAGCAGTACTCTCGGAGAAGAGCCGGTTGCAAACGCCCATTAGACTTTATTTGGCGACATGGTCTCGATGATCTCATAGCTTTGGTTTTTTTTTTTTTT
>Ga0335074_10016474_pt1 | contig 10407 bp, 7 predicted proteins | sample Lox_Sample_23_FD_206715 | JGI IMG/M metagenome (GOLD analysis project Ga0335074, IMG submission 206715) | Soil microbial communities from Loxahatchee National Wildlife Refuge, Florida, United States - Lox_Sample_2.3 | ecosystem: Environmental > Terrestrial > Soil > Wetlands | place: USA: Florida...
TCCACTCCTCGTGTGCGCAGGGCCCGTCGGTCCGCTCATGCATACCGAATCCTCCTGCTTGCGCTTGCGCAGCCTGTGTTCGCCGCCGTACGGGAATAGCCTGGCTGACGGCCCTAATAGCCCGCTAAAATTCGATCATCAGCGGGCTTTCAGGAACGATCGAAAATGGACACTACGGAGTTTTGCCTGCTGGGGCCCATGCTGGTGCGCCGGGGCGGCATCACACTTCCGGTAGCGCCGGGAAAGCAGCGGGCGGTACTGGCGGCGCTTCTGCTGAGCGCCGAGCGGATGGTCTCACTCGACGAGCTGACGGATGTGCTGTGGGGCGCCGCGCCACCGCCGTCGGCGCGCGTTTCTCTGCAGAATCACGTGATGCGGCTGCGCAAGTCGCTCGGCGACGATGCACGCATCCGCACGCATCCCCACGGCTACGAGATCCATCTGAAGGACAGCCAACTGGATGTATCCCAGTTTGAGGCGCACCTGGCCGCCGCGCGGGCGGCTGCCAGGGATGGCTCCTGGAATGCTGCCACCGAGCAGGCGCGGGCGGGACTGGCGCTGTGGCGAGGTGAGCCGCTGGCCGACGTGGAGTCCGATCTGCTGGCGATCCGCGACATCCCGCGGCTAGCCGAACTGCGGCTTCAGGCGGTAGAGGTGCGGGTGGACGCGGACCTTCACTTGGGGCGGTATGCGGAGGTGATCACCGAAACACAGCGTCTGGCCGCGGCTCACCCGCTGCGGGAGCGTCTGCATGGGCTGCTGATGCTGGCGCTGTACCGTGACGGGCGGCAGGCAGAGGCGCTGGCGGTTTACGCCCGCGTCCGTCATATCTTCGTTGACGAGCTCGGCGCCGAACCGGGCGCCGGGCTGCGTCAGCTGCACCGGCAGATCCTGTCCGGCGATTCTGCCCTGGAGCTCCCGCCACATCCGCCGGGAACGGCGAATTCCCCGGTGCCGCGGCAGCTGCCCGGGGCAGTTTCCGACTTCGCCGGCCGTACCGCCGAACTGGCAGCGCTGACCCGGATCCTGGACACCGCCAGCGCGGATAGCCGAGGAACGGTAGTGATCTCAGCGATCGGCGGGACTGCGGGGGTGGGCAAGACGGCGCTGGCGCTGTATTGGGCGCATCAGGTCGCGGGCCGGTTCGCCGACGGGCAGCTGTACGTAAATCTGCGCGGATTTGATCCCTCTGGTACACCGATGCCGGCTGGCGAGGCGGTGCGCGGATTCCTGGACGCTCTGGGCGTGGAGCCGGATTGCATCCCGGTGCAGCCGGAGGCGCAGGCGGGCTTGTACCGCAGCCTGCTGTCAGACCGGAGAATGCTGATCGTGCTGGACAACGCCCGTGATGAGCAGCAGGTGCGGCCTTTGTTGCCAGCGAGCCCTGCCAGCCTTGTCATCGTCACCAGCCGTAACCAGCTTGGCGGGCTGGCCGCAGCGGACCGCGCCCGGCTGGTCACGCTGGACGTACTCAGCCACGCCGAGGCGGTGCACATGCTCACGGTCCGCATCGGCGCCGACCGGGTAGCCGCTGAGCCTTGCGCGGCCGATGAGATCGCTGCGTTGTGCGGGCGGCTACCGCTGGCGCTGGCGGTTGCCGCGGCTCGCGCCGAAGCGCGGCCGGACTTCCCGCTGACCGCGCTTATCACCGAGCTGCGAAACCGGACCGGCGTCCTGGACGCTCTCGATGCGGGCGACCCGGCGGCCAGCATCCGTGCCGTGTTCTCCTGGTCGTACCGGCAGCTGAGTGGCGAGGCGGCGCGGATGTTCCGGCTGCTTGGCCTCCATCCCGGCCCGGATATCAGCGCTCCTGCTGCGGCCAGCCTGACCGCGGCAGATGAGCTGGCGGCGCGGCGGCTGCTGGCCGAGCTCACTCGCGCGCACCTTCTGGCCGAGCATGCCCCAGGCCGGTATGCGTTGCACGACTTGCTGCGCACCTACGCTGCCGATCAGGCGCGCGATACCGACAGCGAGCCGGACCGCGCTGCCGCTGTCGGGCGGGTGCTGGACCACTACCTCCACACCGCCCGCGACGGCGCATGCATGGTGCACCCGCCTTTTGCGGCGTTCGCGCTGGCCCCGCCGAGCTTGGGTACCAGCCCGGAGCAGTTCACGGGGCACGAGCAGGCGCTAGCCTGGTTCGAGGCCGAATACCATGTCCTGCTCGCCGCCGTCGCCCTCGCCGTTGACTGTGGGGCGGCCAACCACGCCTGGCAGATCTCCTGTGCTATGCACCCATTGCTGGCCACGCGCGGACACAGTCTCGAATGGAGCGCGATCAAGCGCATGACGACGGCCGCCGCGATCCGTGACGACGCCGCGATCGTCGCCAGCGGTGGCCGCGACAACGCCGGCACGCTGGGTGACTACCAGTGGGTCCCGGAGTACTACGCCAGCAGCCTCAAGCTCTTCCAGCAGCTCGGCAACCGCCGCGGCCAAGCCCTGGCCCTTTACACCCTGGCCATGATCGCCGAATACCAGGGGCAGTACGGCGAGGCGCTCAGCTATGCCGAGCAGGCCGCCGGCTTGTGCCACGACATCGGCGACAAGACAGGCGAGACCGAACTGCTCAACACTGTCGGCTGGTATCACGCGCTCCTCGGTGACTACCCCCGAGCACGCGGGCTTTGCCGGCGGGCGCTCGCCCTCAACACTCGCTACGGCAGCCGTCGCCTGGAGGGTGATATCTGGAACAGCCTGGGCTACACCGAATACCATCGTGGCGACTTTTCCGAGGCGGCTGCCTGCTACGGGCGTGCGCTGAGCATCTTCCGGACTGTCAGCGACCGCTGGGGGGAAGCCGACGCCCTCAACAACCTCGGCGATATCCGCCGCGCCATCGGCGAATTGCTGCTAGCACGGGAGGCGTGGCAGCAGGCACTCGCGATACTCGACGATCTCCAGCACCCCGACGCCGCCGAGGTGCGCGCCAAACTCGCCAGCTTGGGCCCTCAGCTGTTTCTTGAGGACGCCGCGAGCAGCGATTCCAGGACGGATGCCACACCGTCCTCGGCATTGGACGGGCAACGCTGACTCGCTGCCGCGACTACGTCGGGGTGAGCGTTTGCCACGGCGAATGAGACACCTGCCCAGGTCAGCATCGGCACGTCGTTCGGCCCGTCTCCGAACGCCCAGACGTCGCTGGCGAAAACTCCCCGCGCAGCGCACCACTCGGCCAGCGACGACGCTTTTGTCACGCCCAGCGGCCCGATCTCGGCCAGGCCGCCAAAACCCGACTGGGTAACCTCAGCCCGCCCGCCGACGATTTGCACGACCCGGGAAAGGAATTCCGCATCCGGGACCTGAAGGGAGCGGGCGAGCAGCTTGCCGGCCGGCCGGCGGATGGCGTCAATGGGCCAGTAAGCATAGCCAGCGGGTAGGTCTTCCTCATGCACGACCGGGTACTCCCGCTCCATGCGGATCCCCTCGGGGAGCTCTGCCGCGAACCCGACACCCGGCAGCTCGGCTCGCAGGTCTGCTGCGATAGCCCGCGCCATAGCTGGCGGGATCCCGTGCGCCCGAATCACCGCGCCCCGCAGCACGTCATAGATGAATGCTTCGTTGCAGCAGATCACGGTTCCGTGCGCGCCGACGACATCCGCGAGGCGGTCGACCCAGCGAGGCGGCCGGGCAGTGACGAAGACCAGCTCAATCCCCAGCTCGTCAAGCACTGACAGTGCTCGTCGAGTGCGCTGCGAGACGGAGCCGTCCGGACGCAACAGCGTCCCGTCAAGATCGGTCGCGATGAGCCTGGGCGGATGGTCGGTGACGGTCATCAGGGCCTGCGCCTCGGCTGCCGCTGGCCGTTGCCCGCCGCTCATCGCCTGCGGTCGCGCTCGTCGAGCGCGCGCAGAGCCTCGGCGAACGGCCGCTCTAGCCAGGCGAGGTGGTCGGCCTCGCCGTGATGGTGGGTCGTGAGCTGGTCGGACCTGCGGACCGCGGTGTGCCGGACGTATTCGCGGGCCCCTTCGACGAGCGTCCGGATATAGCGGATGCCGTCGGTGTCGGTCATCGTCCAGTCACCGCCGCAGGCAACGTAGACCGGCGAGGTGTGCGCGAAGACTCGTCGGCCCCATTCGTCTAGGTGGTAGTCGGCACCGAACGCCCGGCAGGCTATCCACGAGTTGTCGTTGATCCGGAGTTCCTCACTGATCTCGGCTTGCCGTCCGCCGTCAGCGTCCACCCTCGCAACCACCTCGCCGTTACAAACGACTTCAAGCGAACGGAGCGAGAAAACGCTGCGCACCGCAGCATGGATGCTGACCGTTCCGGGACCGGATAGCTCAACGGTGTCGCCCGGCTGGCGGCCGTCGACCGACAGCGTCACCAGCGGCCCGCCGGAAAGGAACGTACGACCGGACCGGACAGCCCGGCACCAGGCGTCATAGCTGAACTCCTCGTCCAGCCGCGCGTACGTGCGATACAGGCCGACCGGTACGGCACTTGACATTTTGTCTGTCCCGCCGACAAGCGGCAGCCGGTAGCCGCTGTTCAGGTACAGGTAGTACTCAAGCATCGCGTCGTCGTCATGGGCCAGCATCTCGACCGCGTCCGCCCGGCCGGTCGCGACGAGAACGGCCGGCTCACCGTTCGGATTCGGGAAGTGCGCCGCGATAAAGGTGCCGCCCTGGGCGTGCGCGCGGTCGGCCCAGTCGCTCAGCGTCGTGTCCAGCGCACCGCCGAGCTCGGCCTCGTCCGGGCCATCGCTGCACCACGGCATGACCGGTTCTGTCAGCCCCCACAAGAGCGCGTGGCCGAGCATGTGCTGCCGGTTTTCCTGGCCGACATAGGTTACGTAACCGCCGCCGTCGATGACGCTGGGCCGGCCCGAGAAGTCCTCGGTGTTAGTGAACAGCGCTCCCCACTGCGTCTGCAGAAGATTGACGACGCGCAGGTCCTCGCCCCTTTGCTCGAGCTGAGCGCCCGGGGTCGACAGGAAATGCACGTGCGAGTCGCCAGACCACCAGCCCTCAGAAGCCATGTCCGCGACGCGCCGGATACGCAGCTTCAGGTCTCGCTGGCCTGGCTCGATCCGCACGGTCTGCCGGAGCGGCTCGTATTCGAACCCGCGCGCGACGTCCACCACGACGTCGCCTCTCGGCAGCCATCCCTGGCAGGCGCCGTCGATATAGGCATAGCTGCGCTGGCCTAGCCGGATGTCACCGCCGACGTCGTAATGCCAGCTGCCGAGGTTCTGGGTGACGTGATTGTGGTGGCCGTGCGGCTGGTAGGGAATCCCCTCCGGCGAACGGAAATGGACCCGGCACGGTACCGGCCGCCCGGTAGCGTCGTCGACGACGGTGACATGCACCCAGTTGCGGCCGTCTTCCACCAGCTCCAGCGAGACCTGGCCTGCGTCAGCTCGCCCGTCACGTTCCACGTCACCCCAGCGCACCCGGCCGAGTTCAGCGTCGCCGTGCCGGACCGTGACGGTGGCCGACGGCAGCGCGGCGATCGACGTATACGCGGACTCGCCTTCTGTCGCTCCCCAGCCGGCCCGGTCGTCATCGCCGGGAAGCGGCTGCGGATAGGTCGCCACGCCGCGGTCTACTTCGACGTCAAGTACGCCGTTCCGCCCGTCCTTCGCCAGGAGCCGCACCGGACGCGCTGGCTCGCGGACGAATGGGTGCTCATCAAGGTCGCTGGTAGTGACGCCGGCGACGACGAATCGGCTGCCGCGCGGGATGAACTCGATTCGCTCAACCGGTCGCTGTGGATGAGGATTCTCCCAGCACCAAAGGAAGTATCCGGATGGCCATCCCATTCTGTGCTCCACCAGACGGAATCCGGCTTCGCTCCACCGGCCCTGGAAACGCGGCCAGTTGTTGTCGCTCGTGTCGGTGACGGCGAGGAATGGCAGGCGGCCCCATCCTGGCGGCACCACCTGGATTTCGAACCGCTCCCGGATAGGCGCGACCACGACCTCGCCGCCAGCCAGGTGAAACGCGTAGTCCGCGACGGTCTGACCGACGGCATGACCGGCTGGGGCGCCCGGCTCGAGCAGGCGATGTGCGACGATCACATGCCGGGCCGTCCGGCCGACCCTGACCGACACCGGAGCGCCGGGCAGCAGTAAGCAGCGCTCCGCAGACGGCGGCTCGGACCCGATCAGGAACGGCAGGCCATGCAGTTCCACCCGCCCGAGCGGAGGATCACTCGCCTCATCGCCAAGGATCTCTAGACCTGCGTTGCAGACATCGGACAGGTCTACTGGCTCATAGCTTGGCATGCATCCGATCGTAGGCACGACGGCCTGGTTGGTCCCAGTCGATTTCAGGTTGTGGACTCTCCCGAAACGGGAGGCAACTGGCCGACGTGTCGGGCGTCTCCACTATGTGGGAATCACCGACACCGACCAAGCGGACTTGCTAGCCAGCCAGGTGAGCGCGGCCGACCAGGTGAGCGCGCTCTACCGGGCGCATGGCATGGACCTGGTCCGGATCGCGGCGGTCATGCTCGGCAGCCGGGCGGCCGCCGAGGACGCCGTGCACGATGCCTTCTGCGGCCTGTTTCTCAACTGGGACCGGCTGGCTGAGCCGCAGAATGCTCTGGCTTACGTCCGCTCTGCCGTCATGAACCGGTGCCGGTCGGAGCTGCGCCGCCAGATCCGGCTGGAGCGCCGTGCCGACCGGACTCATCGCCCGCTTGACCTGGAGTCACCCGAGCAGACGGCGATTCTCGGCGAGGAGCACCGCGACGTGCTCGCCGCACTATCCCGGCTGCCGCACCGCCAGCGTGAAGCGCTGGTCCTGCGCTACTTCCTGGACCTGCCGGAAGCCGAGATCGCCACCGCGATGGGCATTACCCAGGGCACCGTCAAGTCCACTACCTCCCGCGCGCTTGCCGCGCTGAGCAGACTGCTAGAGGAACGATCATGAACCGCGCTGATGAGCGCCTCCGGGCGGCAGCCCGCACGGCAGCCGATATGTTCCCCCGCGGCGGCGAGCTGCCGCCGCTCCGGCTGGCTGAGCGGACCGGCGCTCGCCGGACTCACGCGGGCCGCGCACTCATGGACCGCCCGCGCCACGTCCGGGCGTGGCTCGCTCCGCTAACGGCCGCGGCCGCCGTGGTCGCCGTCGTCTCAGCGCTGGTCGTTCCGCACGTCATCGCGGGCAACGCCAGTCACCGCAAGCCTGCACATCGGGTCCAGCCGGCGCAGTCGCCGGCGTCGCGGCACGAGCAGCGGCAGCTTGACGCCCTGATCATCGAGTGGGTCGCGCCAGCGACCGGGCCGCAGTATGACCGCGGTGGCAAACTGGTCTGGACGCTGAGGGCCCGGGAACTCCGCAGCTCCGCGCGGTGTATGGCACAGCAGGGCTATCACATCAGCGACGCAAGCTCGCCGTACAACCTCGCTGACTTCGCCGACAACTCGCAGATGCCGGACCTGCCGCGAATCGCCCGCACCCACGCGTTCGTGTCGCAGGGAGGGTTCAAACCCTCGGACTTCCCGGCACGGGAGCAGAGAGCCTTCAATACGTGCGAGAGATCCGCAGAGGCGCCCTACACGTCGCTGCTAAGCGCCTATCAAGCGATCAACCAGGCCTGGTGGAAGATCATCTCCCGCGCCCAGGCGTCCAGGCAGGTCAACGCTGCCATCCCCGCGCTGCAAGCTTGCGCGACGCGGTACGGCTTCCCCAACGACCCGTACGGGAACGCGACCGGGCCGATCAAGTCGTTCGGCGACTTCATGAACTGGGTGGCAGGCTTCCTCGACGGCGCCGACAGCAGGGGTGCCTCCGACAGCACGATGAGGTCGCTCACGCGGCACTGGGCGCGGGTCTTTGTCACCTGCGCGACGCCGATAGTCGGCATCTGGCAGCGCATATTGCTGGCGGAGCAGCCAGGCTTCCTGCACCAGCACGCGCAGCAGATCGCCCGGCTGGACCAGCTCGCCTATCGTTGGCTGGTCCAGCGCCGCGATTAACTAGCGGCGCTACTGCTCACCGTGCCGACGGGCGAGATGGACAGTGATGTCGGCGGCTATCTCGACTGTCTCAGGCAGGACCTGCGTGATCTGGCGAAACACCTGAGCTCGCTCGATGGCCGGCAGCTCGAGATAAGCCGAGACGGTCGACAGATGGCCGACGTAGTCGCCAGCGCTCATCGTCAGGCGCCGCTCGATCACGCACTGCTGAACATCGGCGAACCACGCAGACCGCCGGAGTTCCGTACCCGGCCACTGCATGTCCTGTCCTGGCGGCGTCCCGTCCGGAGACGGAACGTCGTCGCTTTCCAGGAACGGCGCACGGGCCGCGCGAACAGCCTCCGCCACAGCCGGGTCAGCCAGCTGGACCGGTCCGCCGAACGCGGCAAACACTCCACCTGGCTGCAGCAGCGCGGCCATGCGCGACCACCGGCCCTCCGGGTTCGTCCAGTGCAGCGCTGCTGCCACGTAGACCAGCCCGTAACTCTCGGTAGGGCTCAAGTTCTCGAACGTGGATTGCACGGTCTCGACGTTTGCTGGCACGTGCTTACGTAGCTCGGCGAGCATAGCGCCGTCCGGCTCGGTCGCCGTGACCGTGACCCCGCGCTGAGCGAAGAGGCGAGTTGCTTTACCTGTCCCGGCACCAATCTCCATTGCCGTCAGGACCGGCTGGCCCGCGTACCTCATCACCAGGTCAAAAAGCTCCGCGGGATACCCAGGCCGGAACCGCTCGTAGGCTTCCGCCACCGCTCCGAAACTGAGTGCGCGACCAGACATCCTGACCCATCCTGACTCGATAACCATCCTGACAATCAGACGAGCGCCAAGTCTCCCGCGAACGCGTTACGCCTGGAACTCCAGCGCGCGCTGGAGGTGATACTCGGCCGTGTCGCGGAACCACTCACGGTCCGGGTGGCTGGTCTCCGCGATCCGAAGCGGTCCGGCGACCAAGTCCAGGTGCATGCACAGCTGGTAGAACCGGAGGCGGTCCTCGTCGAGGCCGCCCTGCGACAGCTTCCCGTAGTGTCCTTTGAACCTCATGCGCATCCAGACGTGCTCTGTCTCGACGTCGAAGTACCTCGTGCCTTCGATGTCGATCAGGACCGGCTCGCCGCGGCGGTCGAGCAGGACGTGGTCAGGGCCGAGTTCGCCGTGGACGAGCGCCGCGGTGGTACGCGGCTCGATCGGCTCGATCAGCGAGTGCAGCGTCTTCTCGAGGCGGCCTTGAGCACCAGCTGCGCGCCGGTCTTGACCGGCGATCTCCCGGAGTTGGGCGAGTGCGCGGCCGAGCGTGAGCTTCTCGCAGGACGTCCCAGCCGAACGGCCGCCCGCGTCGACGAACGCCACCTTTCCGATCGACGGCGATCGGATGGCGGCCATGGCGGCGAGCCAGTCCGCGAGCACCGACAGCGGGCGCTGCGCTGCTGAGGGATCCGTTTCAAGCAGGGCTTCAAGGCTGCCGCCCGTGACGTCCTCGACCACTGCGATCTCTGCCGGATACAACGACCTGGACCTGTCGGTAAACAGAAGCTCGGGACAGCGGGCGCCTGCAGATGCCAGGCGGCGTGCCGCGGCCTCGAACAGGGCCAGCCCGGACGCATGCGAGAACGGGTCGGCTGGATCGCCGGCCGTTTCGGGAAGCACTCCCTGCCAGTAGTCCTCGGAATCGTCCCAGGCATACATGAGCGCCGTACCGCCGTCACTCAGCGTCAGGCGGTAGGCGCCTTTCTTCGACCCGCCCGCAAGCCGCTCTACCCTGAGCAAGGACCGGTCCCGGCCGAAGGCGGCCCGCACCACGGGTCTCAGGCTCTCGGCATCCGCGAACTTGCGTTCGTCGGCCACGCTGACCTCCGTTTGCCCGGCATCACAAAGGGGCCAGCCTGGCACGGCGGTCACTGCTGCGACAAGCGAGTTTGACCTTGACAGCGCCGTGCTCGGTGTCTCGGCGACGGCCTTCCCGGCGTTCCCCCGGCCTGCCGTGCCCCTACACTGACCCAATGCCCCCGAAGCCGCGCTCTGCTGAATACTTCGACGGCTGGTACGCAAACCAGGCCGCGATGCCGACCGTCGCCGAGATCATGAACCGGCATATGGGCTTCCCGCCGGGCACGCGAGCCGGGGTGGTCCCGGCCGGGGCGATCCCGGAGCTGACTGAGGAGCTCCGGCTCAGGCCAGGGAGCACACTGCTTGACCTTGCCTGCGGCCGGGGTGCATATGGCCTGGCAGTCGCGAAGCAAACCGGCACACCGCTCATCGGCGTGGACTTCTCCGAGCAGGCGCTCACTGAGGCGCGGCAGCAGGCCGCGCAAATGGCAGTGGACAACGCGAGCTTCGTCAGGGGCGAACTCACGGCGACGGGCCTGCCCGATGCCAGCGTCGATGCCGTGCTGTGCACCGACGCCATCCAGTTCCCCGACGAGCCGGCCGTCGCCTACGCCGAGATTCGCAGGGTACTCAAGCCCGGTGGGCGGGTGGCGCTG
>Ga0335074_10016475_pt1 | contig 10407 bp, 10 predicted proteins | sample Lox_Sample_23_FD_206715 | JGI IMG/M metagenome (GOLD analysis project Ga0335074, IMG submission 206715) | Soil microbial communities from Loxahatchee National Wildlife Refuge, Florida, United States - Lox_Sample_2.3 | ecosystem: Environmental > Terrestrial > Soil > Wetlands | place: USA...
AGGTACTTCGTTGGACATTTGGCATATCTTCGGGCTCCGTGCTTGCTACAACGTCGACTACTCCACGCTTATCGTCGCGGGCGCCTCCCAGAGACCGCTATGGAGTGCCTTATAGCGTGCGGTCTTCTTGGCCCTCGGTGATGTGTGCGGTCCATTTCTCGTGCCCCAGAACAATCTGTGGTCGAAGTTGCAATGCCGCTTGACCCTCGATCTCTCGAGGGCCGTGTCATAGGGCCGGCCCGCTACATAGTCAGGGACGATCTTGTTCCGCTCACGGGGCGGCAAACTCAGCGATGTCGCATGCGATCGCGCCTGTGCCTCGGTCAACCCCATGTCCTCGGCGATCCCACTATGATGCTGATAGGCAAACCAACGACGCGCCACCTCCTCCGAAAGCTCGTCGGTCCAATCCGTCCGGCGTGATCGTGGCTGCGTTGTCGCCTTCCCAGCCGACTGCTTCAGCCTCCGGCCGCTGCGCCCATCGGCGTCTACCGCGGGTGCAGCCTCGGAAGCAGCGAACGCAATGCCTGCCCCAGCGACGCTCTGTGTACGAATGTCCTCGACCGGCACTGCTGGGATTACGGAGAAGCCCGGAGCCACAGCTTCTACGACAGCCGTGACGGGCACTGTGGAAACAGGTGTATCGCGGGAGACCGCTGAAGGGTCGGGCGCCGGCTCTGAGACGACTTCCGTAACGGTCTCCACGATAGCGGGCGACGCAGTTGTTCTGTCCACCCGCTTCGTTGAGTCTATAACCTTGGTGAGGTCACGCCGGTTGCGGCGGAAGAGACCCACCCTCGAGGCTTTCGATCTGACCGAACCGGGAGTTCGACCGAGCGCCTCCCCGATCGCTGCCGTGCACAGATTTGCGGTCCAGAGTTCGATGAGCAACCTGACCTGTTCGTCGACCCATGGGTGCTTTCCCGAGGACCTGCGCATGGGTCGATCGGGTGGTATCGGGAGATCGAGGCGGACCAAATGAAAACTTAAGGCTTGAGTCGTCAGGGCCAGAAACCGGCAAATCGCTTCCTGAACCAGCCCTACCCTGACCATTCCGCACAAGACGCGATCGAACGTACTGATTTGCAAACCTTGCGGATCATTCCACCGTTCGACCGCCAGAGGTGCGCCACGAGGGCGCGACGCGAGCGTGCTACCGCCGCGTCCCTCAGCCGTCGTTTGCATGGGAAATCCCCTTCTTCCTCCTTAAACTTCTCGCCACCAACAACTAGCCTGCCAACCGCCTGCACTGAAACAACAGTCTAAACTGCAGACCGTCAAAATATTTTGAGGCACGCGCGGGATATTTTTGGTTCCCATTCGCGTCGGTCTGGTTCTCTGGCGCTATTGACGATAAACTTACGACAATGGCACAGCCGTTTGCCGACTATTCGACGCATCAGCGTTTGCTTGGACGGGGGCTATTCTTGTTTTCCTGGCTTATTTGTCTGGTCACCTGCACCGATCGGCGTCTCGGGGACGTCAAACTGGGACTGCGGCGCCGCGATGAGGCTCAGCAGTTCGCCCACCGGCCGTTGCCTCGACCGCTCGCCCATCGCCGTTTGCAAATGTGCGTGCAGCGCTCCGACCAGCCGCGCGAGTGTCTCTAAACTGTAATGCGCAGCGCCGTCCGCGAGTAGCAGCGCTCCCGGGTCAACGTGCACCGCATATGCTACCCGCAGCAACGTCGAGAGCTGTACATTCATCTCGCCGCGCTCGATGGCCCCGATGTACGGCTGGCTGCTGTCGGCGATGTTCGCCACATCGGTTTGCGTGAGGCCCGCGCGCAGCCGCGCCTCTCGCAGGTTCCGACCCAGCAACTGCTGAAGCCTCTTCTCGGCCTCTGCAAATCGTTCAGACGCCATCCTCTCGAACTTGCTGGGTCTCGGCCGTTTGTGAAAATTCCGCTTTGGCTTTGGCGCCGCGGTTGCTTCCTTGGTTGGCCCCTTACCCATGGTTCCTGGTCGCTCCTTCCCTATTCATAACATTGGACACCTCCACTATCTGCGGATCGCGTGTCAACGGGCGTCGACAAGATGTGGAAATGTCTACTGAACCACCTCCCCTGCGCACGTTGCGCGCTCCATTCGCGATCGCGGCTGGTACCCTTGGCCAGGAACCCACGGAGGGAGAAATGCGCACGGCGTTTTTTGTGGCTATTGCGATACTAATGCTTCGCGCCGGACTTCGGCCAGTCCACGCGGACTTTGTGCTCCAGAGCGGTAATCCCACGCCGCAGGGTCTTCCGCCGGTGCCGCCGCCAGGCCCTGGGGCGGTAGCCCCGGCCGTGGCGGCGACGACACCGTTCAGGCCGGAAATCATCACGACTCCTCTTGCGACATCGCCCCTCACACACGCACCGGTCAATCTGATACCGCAATCTTTCCTTGCTCCCATTGCGCATGGTTTTGGTGACCACGTGCCCCTCTCCTTCGCCGTCCGTCAGATCGTTCCGGGCAATCTGCACGTGACCTATGCGAATCAAGTGGACCCTTCTGTGCTTGTGAATTGGCAAGGCGGGCAACCGTGGAACGTCGCCCTGGTCCTTGCCGTGCGCCCGCTTGGTTACCGCGTGCGGGTCTCCACGACGACGGTCCATATTTACCGGTGAAAGACGGCCTCATTCGCGTCGCATGGTCCGATCCTGTCTCCCGAAGTTCGGGAGACCGCCCATGCCTGACCTCTCCGCCGACGTTGTCGCCGCGTGGCTCTACGAAAGGGAGCCCGTCATTGCTGTCGATCTGCGCACATCGGTGCCGTCAGCCGACGAGCACGACGCCGTGCTTCCCGCCGTGTTGGGGCTCGGTCGCGCCATGGACGATGCGCTCGCCAACGATCCAGATGGCCTTCGGAGCCGGCTGACTGATCCATCCGTCCTCGCCAAGACACGCATAGCCCTTGCCCAGATCGGGCAGGGACGACGCCTCAGACTTTTGCACTGGATTTCGGACATTCCTGACTTCGGCGACCTGCCGACCGCGCTGCTCGGGACCGACGCGTCGGAGGCCGCGCAGTTCCTCCGGGCCGAAATCCGCAATCTGCATCGCCGCGCGCTGCTCGACCGGATCTTCAGTCCGGAACGCATCGCGGCGCTTCTTGACGCCTGCTCCGCCGCTCGCTGACGAAAGGCTCTTATATGTCAAAAATGGCAATGATCCTCGGACTCGCCGCCTTCTTCCCGATCGCCGCCGTTGGGCAGACGGCCAGCAGCAGCCCCGGTTGCACAGATCTCGCCAACGCCGCCGCCGCCGGCATGGCCGCGACCATCCAGGCCGACAACCAGTCCATCACCCAGCCGCAGAGCGTAACCAACCTTTCCTGCCTCGGGAATTTCTTCGACGGTACCGGCCTCAATCTCATAACCAACCTCCTCGACCCGACCGCACTCCTGAATTCAGTCGAAGGCAAAATCTGTCAGGCAGCACAAAGCGCATGGCAAAGCACGGTCGGCTCCATCCAGTGCGGCCTCACAATCACCGGCTTCAACCTGGGTTTCGGCGGGCTCGGTGGTGGCAACTTCTGCCCGACCCTCAGCTTTGGTGGCGGCGGAACACCGATCGGCACCATGAGCCTCGGCACAGGGGCCAATGGACAAAGCGGGCTCTACATCTCGGGTCAGGGCACGCCGCCCAGTGGCTACACATTGCCGTCGGCGATCGGTGCTCTCTACTGAGGAGAAACGGACGTGCGAAAGCTCCTGCACAGCACTGCAGCGTTGTCTCTCACTCTATATATATGTGTGCTTGCGCCCGAGCGGGCGCAAGCACAATGGGTCGTAACGGATCCAACAGAAGACGGCATCATCGGCCTCCTGCAGACCGCGGTAACAAACGCCATCAGCACGATGATGAACAACATCACCAGCAGCATCACCGGGCTGCAGACGTCGCTCAACGACATCCTGACCAAGGGTTTCACGCAGGAGGCGAACTACCAGAAGGCGCAGGTCGGCGCGCTCGAGGGCATGACCGACGCATCCAACACCGCCAACGCACAGTTCCTGCGCAGCATCCGCAGCGCACAGGTTCGGGACCAGCATATCCTCTCCCCGGAGGCCTGCATCGCGCTCGACTCCGGCCAGAGCATGACCGCTGCCGCCGTGCAGGCAGCAAAGGTCAGTGCCGCAATCAGCAATGTCATGGACGGGCGGGGTGAGGGCGTCTCCGGCACCCCGGCCTGGTCCGGCCAGGGCCAGGCCATGGCCGCCATCACGCAGCTTCACTGGCAGCGCTATTGCAATCAGGACGAGGCGCAAGACGGGCTATGCACCGCGGCGCCGACTGCCGAGATCAATGCCGACCAGCGCGCCAGTAGTCTGTTCGCCGACGCCGCCTATCCCGACGAGACCTCGGTCAATGCAGCCAACGACTACACCACCGAACTCATTCAGCCCATCGTCCCGGCCGCCATCCGCGGCGGCGCTCTGTCCAGCGTCGCCGGACAGGACGCCGATGCGCGCCGACGTGGCTACAACGCGCAGATGTCACTCGCCCGCGGCGTGCTCGATGACGTCGTCGCGTCCCGTGCCGGCTCCGTCACACTGACGACGGCGCAACAGCAGCAGATGCAGGTTGAGGGCCTGACACCGGCCACGACCGGTTCATGGTACGAAGCGATCGATCTTGAGGTGAACCGACACCTCTCGGGCACCGACTGGCAGGCATCGCTGCAATACATGCCGGAAAAGTCGGTCATGGTAGAACTCGCGACCGAGCTCGCCCTCAGCAACTACATCGGCTGGCAGAACTATCAGCTCGCGCAGAAGTCCGCGAGCGTCAACGCGGCCATTCTCGCCGACATGGCGCAGGACCGCCTCAAGCCCGCCATGTCGATGCCGTCACCACAACTGGCCGGTCCGTAGCGGGCGCACGACCCGTCGAACTCTCACCAAAACCCCAAGGGAGATTCCCAATGTCCGCCTCAACGAGTCCGCAGGGCAACCCTGGCCCACAGCCAACACCTGCCGGTAACGCCACGACTAATGCCGGCGCATCGCAAACTCAGCCCCAGGGAGGGCAGCCGGGAAGTACCAATGCGCAGAACCCGATCCAACAACCCGATAGCGAAGTGCAAAAGCTGCTTCAGGCCATGCAGCAGGAGGCAGCAGCGCTCGGCGCAAGCGAAGGCGGTCTTCGGGCGCGAATTGGCGCGCTGAGCCTTGCCGCGTCCGCGCCGGGACAGCTCCAACAGCAATCGTTCCGGACGGAAGTCGCCTATGCCCTTCAGGACTTGGATCGGGCGATCGGCAAGCCGTTGCTGCCCGCCGGCCCTCTCGCCACCGAGATGCAGCAACTGGCGACCACCATGTCCGGCCTTGACTTCGGACCAATGCGTAGGCTCCTGGAGCGGACACCCACGATTCCAGATTCGGGCCTCGTGAATGACATACGCCAGACAGCGCAGACTATTGCGCGCCTCGGTCCCAACCAGCAAATGCCAGACGTCCAGGCACTGATTGACGCCCTCGAGAATCGGTTCCGCATGGCGGTTGGGCCTCAGGTGAATAGCGGCGCCGCCAAGGCCACCTCCGCACAGGCCGGCGCTGCGGCTCAAGCTCAAGCGCAAAGCTCCGGTGCAGCGGCAACAATGGCGCAAGCGGCGCAGGTCGGACAAAACGCGCCGGCCGCGACAAGACAACAGCCGCAGCAGACTGCTTCAATGGACATCACGCGGCGCTTGCGCGCACCCGTCCCGAGCGGCGCCGAAGTCACCTACCCCCTGCCGAGCGCCTCCATCGCTTCCCGTATCTCGATGTTCGAGGAAGGACTCGCGCAGGGAAGGACCCTGCGTCTGCTGGGCGATGCTGAAAAATCAGGCGTGCGTGCTATCGAGGCCACCGAACAATTCATCCAAGGCCCCGGCCGCGGTGTCCTCGGCAAGATGGAAACCGCGGCCAGCACCGAGCCCGGCGGCATGCAGACCGTGTTCCGCGAGATGCGGCCCGGCGGGCGCTACGCCAATCTCCGCACCGAGTTCGACAACGCCTACCAGCAGGACCAGATCTTCCGCAGCGCCTACGATAAGATGGTCGACAGCGTCACACGCTTTGGACGCGACCGTGACGCCGTCACCAACAACTTCACGCAGCGCAATCTCGATCCCGCGCAGCTCGACGGACGGTTCCAGCGTGCTGAGGAATCGCTTGGCGAGGCCATGTCGAAAATCCCGGGCAAACAGTCCGGAAAATCAGCGCTCGACGAAATGGCGGAGAAGCTCGCCGAAGTCCTGCGTGCCGCCGTCGATCGCATCAAACACATCTTTCAGCCCGCTGGCGCCCAGGCTCAGCAACAGGCCCGACCCGGCCCCAGCATGTCACCTTGAAATTTAGCCCGCACCTGGATTTTGGCGCGCTCACTTGACCAATCCGCATATCACCGCTTCCGGAAGCCCTTGGTGCCGCACGCAGCATGAAGGGCCTGCTCGCTGCGATCCCAACCGATAGTTGGGCAACCCGTAGAAAACGTCGTGCACGGGCGCCAACACGAGAGATCTCCTGTAAATCCAAATCCCATTCGCGTCGCGTGACCCGATCCTCGCTAGGAAACCCTCCCGCGAGGATCTCATGCGTCGCTCCTGGCCCGGCTTCCTGATCCTGCTTCTGCTCTGCGCGGCGTTGCCGGCACACGCCCAGAACACACCCGCCAGCGCCTTCACCCCAAACTGGTCGGCCCTCAGTCTAGGCAATGACTGGTCAGCGACCATCATCAACAACCTCTTCCCGCTGTCGGCGAACACCGGTTCATCCCAAATCCAGTCCGAGAACACCGTCGTCGGCCAGATCCTCGGTCAGTTCACCGGCTTCATCATGGCCCTCGCCGCCGCGTGGGTCGCCTACGCAACCATCATCCAGATCCACCGCGCCGCCGAGACCGGGCGGGTCCTCAGCAACACCACCAGCTCCTGGGCGCCCGTCCGGCTCTTCCTCGCCATCATCATGATGTTCCCGCTCTCGACCGGTTTCAGCGCCGGCCAGGCTGCCGTCGTGCAGGTAGCCATGTGGGGTATTGGCATGGCGAAGACCATCTACACCAACGCCGTCCAGTCCATCGGACCAGACGCCATGCCGCTCGCCACCCCGATCATCCCCGGCACACACGGCGTCGTCGCCGGTCTCATGCAGAGCGAGATTTGTCGCGACCTGGTCAACCTCGCCTCCGGCGACCCGAACCTCGTACCCCAACCGGCGCCGACCACAGGGGGCACGCCCGGCGTCGGGGGCTACGTGACCTGGGCATACACGCTCGCCAACGGCGATGCGACCGGACAACCGATCTGCGGCTCTATCACCATCCGCGAGCCCGGCCAGCCCCCCAACATGGCGGGTGTCAATGTCAACATGGCGCAACAGCAGCAGACCGCCCTGACCCAGGTGCTATCCCAGATCATCGCCCCGGCCGCCCAGACGGCAGCACAGGCTCTGTGGCAAACGCGCCAGGCCAGCGCGCTCACACCACTGCAGAACGCCTACACCTCGGCAGTCCAGCAATACACCTCAACACTCACCGCCGACGCCACCCAGGCTGGCCAGCAGCTCCAGGCCGCCTTTCAGGCCGCGCAGGCCCGCAACGGCAACGTGGACCTCCAGCAGGGACAGAATCAGCTCAACGATCTCGGCTGGACCGGCGCCGGCGCCTACTACCTCGAAATCGCCGACCTCGACGGCCGCACCCTCTCTTTGCTGACCGCCACCCCGACCATCAATCCACCGTCCTACACCGGTCTCGGCCCAAGCCTGTCCAGCGATCTCGCGCCCCTGATCGCCAGCGTGCTCGACTTCCAGACCCAACTCGGCACCTATGTCCAGACCGCCGACGGGCTATCGGCTCCTGGGGGTGGCTCCGACATCGTGACCGGGGCGTCCCAGAACAACGACAATCCCGGACTGCTCGAACAGGTCCTCCGCAAGCTGAACCTCGCAGAGCCCGCCGCTCAGGCTCTTGTGCAGGCTATCGCACCGACCACCAACCAGTGGACGGATCCCTTCACCGCCCTCATCCATCTCGGCCGGGTCCTCATCACGATCGCACTCACCGCCATCACCCTCGCCGCGGTGCTCGCATCCGCCACCGGCACCGCGGCGACCACCGCCTGGAATATCCTCACGTTCGATTGGGGCGCCGCGGCCGGAGCCGTGGGTGCGCATCTCATCATGAGTTTCCTGGGCGTGCCGATCTTCTACGGCTGCCTCGCGCTTCTCATACCCGGACTTATCCTGGCCTTCGTTTTGCCTATGGTTCCCTTCGCCATGTGGATCGCCGGCGTCGGCGGATGGCTTGTGCTAGTATTCGAAACAATCGTCGCCGTGCCGCTCTGGGCCTTCGCCCACCTCACCTTCCAAGGCGACGGGCTGCATGGCCGGGGCATCGAAGGCTACAGCCTGCTGCTCAATGTCCTCGTCAGGCCGTCGCTCATGCTGATCGGTCTGTTCCTCAGCTACTACCTGTTCACCTGCCTCTCCTGGCTGGTCTTCCAGTCATTCGGCATTGCTATGCACTTTGTGCTGGCAGACGGCTGGATCGTGACCAACCTGCTTGGCGCTGTCGTCATGATCTGCATCTTTGTGCTGATTCATATCGGCATCGCCCTGCTGTCGTTCCGGTTGATCAGCCTCTTCCCGCACCACGTCATCAAAATGATCGGCTTTGCCACCCCGGCAAACCGAGTCGATATGGATCAATTCGCCGTTAACGCGACCACGGTCGGCATGGGTGCAGCTCTCAACAAGATCGAACATTCAGCCAGCAACGTCCTCGCCTATGCCCGCAACGGTGGTCAAGGCGCCCAGTCCGGCGCTATAACCGGACCAAGCGGTGGGCGCGGTGCTGCGTCCCGCCAGATCACGTCAGACAGCACAGCCGACGCGGCCTCCAATCAAGCAGGCCTCGCGCCCGCTGACGAGGAGGGGTGACAAATGGCCGAACTTGGCTTCATGGAGAGCCTCGCTCTCGGCTACATGGCGGCTGGATCAAGCAGACTGGCCGACACGGGTGTCGGCGTGCTCCACGATCTCCGTCACAAGCAGGCACTTGCTCAGGCTGGCGCTGACTATGCCGCTCTCGTCGATCAGTACAATCGCCTCGTTGACGGCTACAACGAGCTCTACAGTCACGCGCGGAACCTGGAAGACGAGACCGCGCGCCAGGGTGAGCAGAACGACGCGCTTAGCCAGGGGCTGGCGGCAGCGAACGCGCGTGTAGCCGCACTGGAGCAATGGGGCAACGATCTCGCCGCCCGCGAAGCGCAGGCACGTCACGACGCTGACTACTACAAGGCGTCCCGCGATCGAATGGGCAACATGGCCACCGAGGACGCGATCAAGCTTCGCGAGGCGAAGGCCGAAATTGCCCGCCTTCAGGCGGTTATCGCCGGCATGACGAAGGCCCCCGAAGATCCGCCGTCGTCCAGCCCCTCCGTCTCCTAACTCCGTCCCATTCGCGTCCTGACCAACGATGGTGGCTCTCTGACCTGATCGGAGAGCCACCATGCCTGTCTGCCGCCTCGCCACCGTCAGCTTCCTGATCCTCGGCCTCGCGGGCTGCGATCATGGAAACGTCAAGACCGCCGCCGACTACGATCCGCCACCCCCTCCCCCCATCCAGCACCCGAACTACGAACCCTACACCGCCTATGGCACGGCCAACGCCACCTGGCAGCCGCCCGTCGTCAACCGCGAGGGCAGCATCGTGAAGCCCGTCGAGCCGGCAACCGAGTGGGATCGGCCGAGATACGAGGCGGCCCCCTGGGCATCCGGGGCAAAGCCCTCTCCCTATGGTGGACCGCCCGGCACCTTCTGACCGGCCAGGGCGTGGACAGCCTCGTCGCAATCGAACGCGTCAAACTCGGCAACGTCACCCTCTTCCGGGGTGACGCACGCGAGCTGCTGGCCGGGCTCACGGGGATCGACGTCATCGTCACCGATCCGGTCTGGCCCAATTGCCCGCCCGGCCGCATTCCAGGCAGCGACGACCCTTACGGCCTCTGGCGGGATGCCATGGCAGCCCTGCCGCCGGTCGAGCGTCTGGTCGCCGTCCTGCGCGCCGACTGCGACCCGCGTTTCCTCACCCCTGTCCCGGACGCCCTCCCCTTCTTCGGCGCCCTGCAACTTCCCTACGTCATGCCGCACTATCTCGGTCGCGCCATGGGCGGCGACGAACTCGCCTTCTGGTTCGGCTCCCCGATCGCCTGGGCGACCGGCCGCCGCGTCGTCCCCGGCCGCGGCCCCGCCGCCAAACCCATCCACCGGCCGCCCAACGGACACCCTTGCAGCCGTGCCCAAATCCACTTCGATTGGCTCGTCGATTGGTGCAGTGACGCCGGCCAGACCGTGTGCGACCCGTTCATGGGCAGCGGCACCACGGGCGTCGCCTGCGTCAAGCTCGGCCGGCCCTTCATCGGCATCGAAATCGA
>Ga0335074_10016476_pt1 | contig 10407 bp, 11 predicted proteins | sample Lox_Sample_23_FD_206715 | JGI IMG/M metagenome (GOLD analysis project Ga0335074, IMG submission 206715) | Soil microbial communities from Loxahatchee National Wildlife Refuge, Florida, United States - Lox_Sample_2.3 | ecosystem: Environmental > Terrestrial > Soil > Wetlands | place: USA...
CCCGTTGTTCTGATCCAGTAGGATTCCACACTCACTAGGTTCGTAACAGATCCGCTCTTTATTAAGGTGGTCGGCGGCGCGTACTTCTTCCTCCCCGGCGTGCGCGCTTTGCACTACCTCACGACCCATGTAACGACGCACGCCTACGGCGCCAACGGCGGGTCGAAGGTCTCGCTGCCGTCCGGCTCGACGTGCGGCGTGTCGTTCATGTGCTGGCGCAACAGCGATAGCGTCTGGTAGATCCTGAGCCGTCCGCGGTTCTGGTTGCCCAGCGGGCGATGCGCTGGCAGGCAATGCCACGGGTTGATCGATAGCCGGTTGGCGAACGCGAGCTGCGCGTCGGTGTCGAAGCGCTGGCTCGGCAGTTCGAGCGTCGCGACAACCACGGGCGGGCTGTCGGACGCGGCCCAGCGCACCGATGCATTCTCGATGGGCATGCGTCGCGCGTCACTCTGCAACTGCAGTAGCATCTCGAAGCGCGCGGGCTGCGCGGTGAGCGTGCGTGCCATGGCTTCGCGCAGGTAATTGTCCGAAGGGCGGCATGGCAAACCGGGAATGCGACTGCGGCCGGCGCCCACCGGCCGGAAGCGGTATTGCATCGCCTGGCCTTCGCCTAGCAGGTACGGCACGCAGCTCCAGTACTCGGTCTCAAGCGGACTCGTCTGCGTGCGCGACCAAAGGGCCTGCATCAGCGAATCGAGGAAATGGCCGCCGAGGCCGATGAAGTAGAACAGCGGCAAGCCGCGGCCGATGGCAGCTTGCAGCTTCGCGTTGGCGATTAGGTCGGGCGTGGTGAAGACTGGGGTGCTGATGCCGGTGAAGTCCTGCGTGAAGCGCTCGTCTTCCAGCAGCTTGGGGCCCGGCACGCCCATTACCTTGACGCCGATGCTCAGCACGCCGACATCCTCGATATCGGGTGGCAGCGCCGGGCCCGGGCCACTGAAGCGAACCCAGACTGGGTATCGGCGCGGCTGCTCGAATAGGCCGTGGCGCAGGTTCTCCGGCAGGCCGTCGTGGATCACCAGCTCGCCGCGCACCACGCCGTGGGTCTTTGTGTTGCCGGCGCGCTGGGCCGTGCCGGCGGTATAGTGCGTGCGCACGTACTGCGACATGCTGGCGATGATGTCGGCGATCAATTCGTCCTCGCCCGCGATGGGCTGCTCCTCCGCGAGCGCGAGGTCGTTGTCTGGCAGGCGGGCACGGATCAGCGCCTGCACCAGGCGCGTGAGCGGCTCGCGTGCGATCGCGTCGATGAAGGGACGGAAGAACGGATCGACACGCCGCTCGATATGTAGCGCGCCGACGAGGAAATCGTTCAGGGCCTGCAGGACGGACATCCACATCGTGCTAACAGGCGGAGGAGGAACAGGGCTGTCGATGGGATGGGCCAGGCCTTCTAATCCAGAAGTGTCTCTTGGAAAGTGTTAAAGTAGAAGCTGAAACGTAAGTGAAGGTTCAAACTATTGAAAGAACTAAAGATATTGTCAGAGTGGCGTCCTCCGTATCACGTGAGCTTCAGCCACGGATCAGGGGAGACGACGGTGATGCCATTGTAATTTTCTGGGTGTGAGGGAGTGTCAACAGCTCACACTTTGTACAGCACTATGAAAATCTCAATTTGTACACGAAATCTTTGTTGCTCTGAAGTCATGATTTGTCTCGGCACACGCAGGGATAGACGTCAGTCCCATGATGCAACCACCACAATGGTGATTGGAGGATTGGGTGAGTAGCGCAGCCATGCCATCTAGACTTGAGGAATTGTGATGCAAGTTGCTTTGAACCCTTGCCCTTTTCTTTTCGTGGGCTTTCACTCTCTTTGAAACACTGCTTCGACTTTCCCAGTAGCGTGGCAGGGACAAGCCCTCTTCGAAACACGAAATTGGATCTGGTGGCGACGCTGATGGTTTTGATGGCCACCCTCCTTGCACGTCGCCAGCCAGCCAGCCGACGTCACGACCGCTGCTCCATTGCCCCTTTGGAAACGAAAGGGTCTCAGTTTGCCGTATACGCATCAAACCAGCCGTAGATGGCTTCTCGACATGCAGCACCATGCAAAGACGTGCTTTGTTTCGACCATCTAATTGCCGCGGCTTGCTCCGTTATTGGTCACCTGTTTCACATCCCATCGCCGCGACGTGTTTGCGTGCTTTGGGCGTTCAAGCTTCATTCCTGTAGCGCCGCCCCATCCGCCACGAAGTCGGATTGGCGCCAGGGTGGCCACTGTCATTCGCTCGTCCATTGGGCATACCCGCCTGTCTCTGCTTAACTGGGCCTATTGACCTGCAGATCGCTAGGGGCGTGGACGGTAGTGCTTTCATGTGATGCTCTAAAACGGTCCTCTCAAAGGCTATGCTCAATTCTGTCTATAGATTGACTCGCAATATATGAGCTTAATCAAAGTCGGATCAGCTTCCTCGCATAATGCCTCATTACATCCTTGAGTCTCCATCTCTCATTCATGCTTTATAAACAGCCAAACTCCCTGTCTGTTCGCTCTCCCAACAACTGAACAGCTCATACTAGCGGTGAATGCACTCCCATACTTGGGTCCTTGGCTAGCTGCACGTTGGACTACCAACAAAATCCGCTTCACACACTAATCAGAACGACAACGGCAGTTACGGCTTTTTACTCCGTCTAATTAAATCCTCGTGACATTCTTCACCGTCAACACACCAATTTGCGTCTTTAACACTCCCGATAATCGCAACTCTTTCACCCTCCACTCTTCTAGCACCTTCGCCGAAGAACGGGTCGGTGCCAACCTTTTCAAAGCGGCTTCCTCCTTTCATTTCTTCGACTAGCAACACTTTGTTCCTTCTCTATTACATATCTTCGACCCAGGATCGTGCCTGTTTGACTGGTTTCATATCCCAGATTTGTTGTCTTTCGGCATGTTTGCCCTTCCGTAGCTTTATCGGAGCTTCCCGCCACCCCACGACCATATTCGTGCATATCCTTCAAACAAAATTTCACAGCAACGTAGATCACCGGAAATAATTGCACATAATGTCGTCCTATCCTGGAACGAGATATATGGACTCCATTGGAACCTATCCAGCGGATTATAATTCACCCACACCATCATCACCACGAAGAGACTCAGCAGTGTCGACTACTAAATCGACAATGCATCGAACACATGGATCACGATCAAGTTCTCGCTCTTCCAGACAGCAGCCAAGCTACGATCGTCAGATAATGACACAAGGGCCTCGTCGAATCCACTCAGCGCCGTATGGACAGCTACCACAAATGAATGTGGAAGCCGCCATCGCATTCCATGAACGAAGCTGCGCTCTGTTTCGGCCCACTTCGACTGCAGCGTACCCATCAAGTCCAGCATACCTGCCCACAACAGCATACGCATCGACCACAGCGTACCCATCAAGTCCAGCATACCCATCCACCACAGCGTACGCATCAACCGCCGCGTATCCACCATCGACCGCATACGCACCAACGCCCCTCCCCCTCCCAAGCAGCCCCCCGCGCTCCTCGCACCGCTCGTCGTCCAGCGCAGCCGGCTCGCCGGAGACATGGGCCTCGGACGCGGACGCGCTCGACGAGAAGCTGGCGCTGGACGACGAGAGCGGCGATGCGCCGCCGACCACGGAAATCCGCTGGACGTCGGACTCGACGCGGCGCCGCGAGTACGCCGCGATCGACCGCGCCCACGCCGGCTTCAAGGGCATGCTACGCCGCATGTTCCCCCGGATCGCGGCGCGCTCGTCTGCCTCGCGCTTCTACCGCGAGGGCGATGGCTCGGACGCGGGCAGCGTGCGCAGGTACCGCTTGGACCTGGAGGAGGATGAGGGTGAGGAGGAGTTTTGACGCGGTGCGGAGGGGGCGGTGGGGCGAGGCCTGGCTAGACTGCGTACTTGATATCAGAGAGGGGGAGTGGAGACTGGCATTTGAGCATTAGAGGCGACATAGATTGTCCTTGGAGCATTGCAATGGTTGTGGCATTGCTCTTTTATTGCAAGCGAAGCATATGACGATACCCCGGACGCGCACGCGCGGAGAGACTGCATAGAATACGAGCATTAGTGGACATTTCGGCTATACTCTAGGACAGAAATACTACTTTCTTGTTCTCACTGATGCTGATTTCATTCTATCACCGTATCTTATTCGTTAAGCGACTATAACGTGTAGATAAACTCGGGATTCTCCAAGTCCGTCAGGTCTAAGAACTGCTGGTCCTTCAAATGAGTATATCCAGGTTGAGCACGTATCTCTGCGTTCTTCTTATTGCGCCGTCGACACATGTAGTAGATGAAGAAGAGGTCAAAGATACAGAGTGCCCAGCACACAATGATGGTAATTTCGGCCGGTCGATAATTGGTTCCGCGGAAGGTTTGAGGGCCTGCAAATTTTCGTTAGCGAATTACACGTTTCTTGGCCAAATTGACGTCGCTTACCGATGATGTTTCCGGCACAGTATCCGATTAAATACATAGCAGCAACAGTCGTCTTCTTGGTGTACCCGGCGATGTTGCTAGAGATCAAACTGAGCAGACACACAAAGCCCATTGCGCTGGCTTGCGTCAGATAGTAGCCCGCCAACCGTCCATTCTTATGCTCCTCCGACAGACCAACGATCAAGGAGATGCCAATGATGGAAATGAAAAGCCCACTGGCCGCGATCAAGATGCGGTTTCCGAAGCGATCACCAAAGTAGCCTGACGCAATCAGAGTGACGACTTCGACCGCGCCACCAGGTGTACCATACAGCAGCGATTGCTCGGCAGTGTAGCCGAAGCTTTCGATGAGGAGAGAAAAGAAATTGCTGATGCCACCGTTTGGAATATCCGCAACGAGGGCGTAGAAGAACAACGCCCATGCGACAGGGTCGGTAAGAGCCTCCTTGATCTGGTATAGCTTCCAATGCTTGTTCCCGACGCCTTGCTGGTTCATGCGGATTCGCTCGATGGCCAGGATGCGGTCTGCGGGCGTGAGCCACCGCGCGTTCATCTGGTTATCCGGAATGACAAACCAGAAGACGACTCCAAGGCTCAGTGTGAGGAGACCGGTGACGAGGAAGACGATTTTCCACGGCGCAATTGCCGAGCCGTGAATGGCCGTACCACGAGCAATACCGTAGGAGACAAGGCCGCCAAAGATTTGGCCGAAGCCATTGAATGAGAACCATATACCCGTTCGGGTGCCTTGCTCTTTCTTGGTGTACCATTGCGACGTGAGAAGGGCGAAGCCTGGAGTGACAGCTGACTCGAACACGCCCAAGAAGAATCGAACGGCTACCGCGCCAGAGAAGTTCTTTACCCCAGCGAAGGAGGCCAATACAGCTCCCCACATGATGATGTTGAACGCCGAGTATTTGCCCAATGGGAGGTATTGGAGCAAGCGGTTTGTTGGCCATTCCCAGCCCAAGTATCCCTACGATGGTCAATTTCAAGCGTCAGAATACTTTGAGACTCTACTCACGAAATAGAACATGCTTCCAAGCCAACTATACTGACTGCCAACGAGACCAATGCCTCCCTTTGAATGTGGTTCCTTGATTCCCATGATGGACGCATAACTGAGAGTCGTCTTGTCGAGGTAGTTGAGACCGTACACGACGCACATAAGTGGAATCATATGCCAGTCAATTATTCTCAGTATTCTTCTATTGGTAGCTTCATCGATCTCGATTACAGTACCTTCGTACTGTTGAAAGGCCTTGAGGGCAACGTCGGCATCGTGCGAGTGCTTTAGCACCTGCTCCGGTACGACCTCACCAGAACGAATCTGCTCTTCGGTGATGCCAGTGCCTGGAATGACCTCTACGCTCTTTTCGCCCCTCTCAGCGTCCTGAGAGCTGTGGGCCTCGTCCACGGTGGGTTTCTCCGCCATGCTGGGTTGATGTGACCAGAGAAATTGCGAGTTAAGAGAAAGAGATTGCAAGAGAGAAGGGGAAAAAAGGCGATGAACTGATACTTAAGAGCGATACGAGAGCGGTATCCCTACCATTTATTACATCCATGCCATGATCATTCGCGCAAATCGCGCGAGGGATTACGGTTCCACCTAATGCTAAGGAAGCAAGCAAGCGTAGCGAAGGCCATATCGTCACGGACGCTCCAGGGTAGCTCCCGCGATAGAGCGATAGGCAGTGGAGCACCGTCGAGCGCTGTCGAGCAACGTCGATACCAAGGCTCCGGGCACGTTAATTGGATCTCCGCACGATCTGCGAAGTCGAAGGCAGGAGCTGCAGTGAGGTTACCCGGTTCTAGCTCGCGCGATGTGATAAACCCGTTCGTGTTTCTAAACTAGTTTTGGCAGGTGGACCGGAAATGTAGGGGCTTCTCAAAAGAAGGAGACGCTACGTATGAGGCGGATGCTTAATGCCGCCACACACCACAGCGCAGAACCATCGCTTACTCCGGATTTCACATCAGAACCTCGTTTAGAGTACCATTTACAGTTGCTTGCGGAATCAGTGTCCGCCCTTTCGTGCACAGTCAGGGATTACCGTATCATACTCTTGATGGCGACACCTTCACGTCCCTCAAGGGATGAAATCAAGGCACGATCAGTTTACTCAACCCAAAAAGCTCTGGCGCAGCTTATCGTAGCACAATCACGCTGGCTCAAGTCGGCTCAGAGCCAAATCAGTAATTGGAGTACTGTTTAAGGTAAGGTACTTAATGCACCCGCAGCCACAGCTCAGACAGCTTACTCATTTGTCGATACAGTCCAATTGCATGCCAGTGCAAAATCTTGCGTTTGTGATCAATGAAAATCCATCCAGCCTTGTTCCAGAGATTTTCGATCAATTTATCGTCCCTTGAGTCTCCGATTTTGTTGAAGAGCTTGAGTAAAGTACTCTATTGGCGGTTTCCATTTTCTCATCGAATTTCTGATTTTGCACGAGAAGCTTTGGGCTGCTTTGACCGTAATAAACAACATTGTTTAAAGTGGACGAGATCTCTAACTGCACCCCTCTTATTATGCATATCCTGTCCCAGCGATGACACCTCTCTCCGGTCAGAGGTTGGAGTGGCATATTTAAAGGTGGGATACGTAGCTGTCCGATTTAGCCACCGATGATTTCCACCGCAAGGCTACACTTACCAACCTATCTAACATTGAACAAAAACCCTTCTGTTCCTTTTCGTATTGTATTTACAGTTTTCTAAAATGGCTGAGGCTGATGCTACAATCGAGAAACCCACCGTGAGAGAAGCGGTCCGAAAGCAGATGTTGAGCTGACATATTAGCAGAGCCTGCAGGACATCAGCAATGCAAATGGACTGTCCGGCCTCCAGCAAACTCCCTCATCAGACTTGGAATCTAACGGAGCGCATCTTGCCATCAACGGCGTAGAGTCAGACTTGGGAAATGAGAACATGGGCACACTTTGCAAAGTCAAAACACTTTACGAAGGCCAACCCAAATGCACATGTTGCATCAACTGGGTCGAAATCGAGCCCACGGACCTAAGAGAGAATATTGAAGAGCAACGCGAGAGCAAAAACCATGCCTTGTTGATCCGCATGAGGAAGAATCATGACGGTGGCAAACCTCTGGCCCTTCATTCCATTGTCGTACAAAGCGCTCGGCTTAAAGTATTCCTTGGTGAGGTATTTAAGGATTACGAAGGTATCACAACTACATTGCAGAAGCTAGTATTCCAGCCGCCGTTTCACCCGTTCTTCTATGAATGGAAACGCATGAACGAACTCATAGCTGCGCAAGACACCGAAGGCGAGGCTTACGCACGGTTGCTGCAAGATATCCTAAATGCCGAGCTGAGCGAGGCGCTTTCGATTAGCGAGGATCTTACTCGCAACAACGTCGTTACTTTCGATTATTTGTGGACCGTCTTCAAAGTGGGAATGGAGTGCCATACCGTGGAAGGTGGACGCAATAGAATGTTCAAGTTAACCGAGGCCAGATATGTCGAGGGCCTCGGTGAGCCATTCTATCAATTGCGTGGGCATTTCATCGATTTTGACGGACACGACTTCGGCTGGGCTACGTTGACCATCACGATTGAGAAATTTGCAGGAACAAAACCACTCTCTGACCTAGAGGCTATCCCTACGAGCCTTCACCCGCATTCTAAAGAGCTGCAGGAGGAACTTAGAATCCGAGGTGAAAAATTCAGAAGTCTCCAGCAAGTTCCATACCACCATGGAGAGTATCACGGACTGGGTAAAATGGCGGACGGAAAGAAATTTAAGGTAAGGAATCATACTTTGCAACAATTTCTATTGACCAGTCGCGCAGGTTAATGGTAGGATCTTGCTTGATGATGCATCATACAGGAGGTTCAATTTTGTGGGCTTAGCCCTTAAGCCGCTAAATGATGCCTCGACAGCTACTCAGCTAGACGTAACAGACAGCAGTCAGAACCATGACCGCCGTGGACATCGGCATGCGTATATAGGCGGCCCTCCACCATTCGACAGTGAACACGAGTTTCCGCCTGAACATCCACCGCCTTTCTTCCCCCCGGGACCCATGCCACATTCTAGACGACATGGTTCTCAGAACAGAATAGAAATGAAGAGTAAGCTTATTTTACGTCTGTTGGAGGTATGGTTAATTGCTGAGCACATTACAGCAGACAAGCAGCCGCAGGTTGAAGACTCCATGCTACATCTCTGCAGCCCGGAGGTTCGTGGCTATTGCCTCAAGACAAAGAAATGGGGTGCGCCTTATCCATGAAAATAGACACAGAAGGAGTGCTAGACTAATCATCAACATCAGCTAGCTTCTATGTTGACCTGGTTACCGATATTCGCTGGAACAAAGAGGCCTTCGGTAGCCTTGTCTTGGCTGAAAATGTCAAGAAGATGATTCTAGCCTTCGTACAAAGCCAGGCTGCCAACAAGGACACCTTCGACGACGTGATAGAAGGCAAGGGTGAGTTATCGGGTACCACAGTTGCTGCTGAACAGTCACTAAGTTCGTATCGTAGGGCGTGGAATCATTATGCTACTGGAGGGCAGTCCGGGTGTCGGTAAAACGCTAACAGCCGAAGCCGTTGCCGATAAGCTTCACCGACCTCTCTATTCCGTGAGTGGAGGACAGCTAGGGGAGTCCGCAGAAGAGGTTGAGGGAGCGTTGAGTATGATACTCGAGTTGGCTGCCAAATGGGATGCAGTTCTCCTGCTAGATGAATGCGATGTCTTCCTCGAGAAGCGTGGCGTAAATAACCTACGCCGAAATGGGACGGTCTCGGTCTTCCTCCGCCTCCTCGAGTATTACACCGGCGTGCTCTTCATGACAACGAATCGGGTTGATACCATCGATCCGGCGTTCCAGTCTCGCATCCATCTCACTATCGAGTACCCGAAACTCAGTGAGGTTGCCAGATGCCAGATCTGGAAACAATTCTTAGCCATCAATTGCCCTGACACCAAAATCGGAGAGCAGGAGATACAGGTGCTAGCCAAGGTCGACCTGAATGGGCGTGAGATCAAGAATCTGATCAAGACGGCGCAGTTGTTGGCTAGGCATGAAAATGTTACTCTCGATATCGAGCATTGCCAGACAGTCTTGCAGGTCACAAAATGGCACCAGAAAGATGGCGCGCAAGGAGTTGATCTTCCCTCCGAAGAATCAACATGATATGAAAACTGCAAAAGAACTTCGCGAATACTGGCAAGTTGTCGATTGTTAGGTAGCTATTGTTCTAATGGACGAAAAAGCTCTTCTTTTGGGTGAACATCTGAGGCCGATCTCTCTCGTACGCAGATACTGTTTCCATTAGATTGTTTAAATGGGATAAGACACCAAACACTTTGAACTTTGTTACCTGCCTCATATGGATGCTAGCTACCGCGTAAACTACTGGGTGTGGTCGCTGGCGAACGCGCAAGAGCCCATGTCTTTCTTTACAGCCTTTGTATGAGGCATAATATCGAAATCGAAAATCCCTGAAGGGAGGCCCATTGTGGTACAAGCATTTGGGATCTTGAGGGAAGTTAGCCTTGCGTAAAAAGTACTGGGTTGCGAGTTGGCGAGGTAGTACACTCACATCTACAATGCCTGCGATATGACCCTGAACTGGCGCGCATCCTAGGAGAAGGTAGATCTGATAGTCATCATACCCGTATCTCCTGAGATACTCGATGCAACGCAAGCATGTTTGCCTATATGCCACAGTAGCATCCATGTAGTGTTGCTTTCCATGCTCGTCGACCGAGAATCCTTCGAAGTATATGTAACTGCCTGGTCCGAACTGCGGTTCCACTGGGCCGGGTATATAGATGGGACTCTTCATGCCAAGTTCTTTCATGCCATCCTTCATCACAGTGAATTTAATCGTTATGACTCCGGCCATCTCGATCGCACCACAAAACGAAATCTCACCATCACCTTGGGAGAAGTGCAGATCGCCCACGCTGAATTTGGCCCCTTTGACATGGACAGGGAGGTACACCTTGC
>Ga0335074_10016479_pt1 | contig 10406 bp, 5 predicted proteins | sample Lox_Sample_23_FD_206715 | JGI IMG/M metagenome (GOLD analysis project Ga0335074, IMG submission 206715) | Soil microbial communities from Loxahatchee National Wildlife Refuge, Florida, United States - Lox_Sample_2.3 | ecosystem: Environmental > Terrestrial > Soil > Wetlands | place: USA: Florida...
CGACCTAGGTCCAGCTCGCCGTCCCCCTTGCTGCCATGGGCGAACGCGCCGCTGTGGCAGCAGTCGAGGATCAGCACCTGCTGACGGGCCCGGCATTCATCGAGTTGCTCCATCAGCCACGCGGCGGGGATGCCGGTGCTGCTCAACGTGTCCCTGCCGGTGTCTGTGGCAGTGAAGTAAAGACGGTTGCGCCGGTCCAGCTCGCCGTGGCATGAAAGGTACACAAGCACTACGTCCCCGACGCCCCGACCGGACAGGAACGTGTCCACCGACAGCATCACCTGCCGCGCATCGGCATCCATGACGGTGGTAACGGTGAAGCCCCCGATGCCCGGGTCCTCCAAGACCTCGGCGAGGGCCTTGGCATCGTCAGCCGCGGCCCGGAGCCGGGCCAGCTTCTCATCCCGGTAGGTGGCAGTCGCGATGACGAGGGCCGCGCGCCGCCCGGGCGGCAGATCAGCCGCCAGCACGATGCCGGGCGAGCCAGTCATCGATGAACCTGTCCTGCTGCTCGCGGCTGAGCCGGTCGAGCTTGATGGTGTCGGTCCCGTAGGTGACCTCCACGCTGCGGTCGTTACGGGCCGCCCAATCGGCTACCCGCTTCAGCACCGTGCGCAGCGCCTCCGGGCCCAGCTGGACCGCCAGCCACCCGGTGACGGCGGCCACGCCCATCGCCCCAGCGGGGACGTCGCCGACCGCAAGCTGTTCCGCCCCCGCCACATCAAGCTCAAGCAGCTCGGCCCGCAGCCGCGCCGTTAGCTCCGCCAGCTCTCCGGCATCGTCGTCCGGCCCCGGGTGCACCTGCAGGGTCATTGCCTCGGAATCCGCCACCGTCTGCCTCCCCCTCCCGCGGTCACGATTCGTCGGCTGGCAGCCGGATCCGGCTGGCAGCTGGATGCCGTCCGGCGCGAGCAGCCAGCCCAGGAGCTCGGTGACGGACGTGTGCACGTGACCGTCGTCCATGACGGCAGCCGTGCGGAAGTACCGGGTTTCCTTGAAGTTCTGCGCGATCGAGCGGATCAGGTTGCCGAGGCCGAGGTCGGCCCGCGCCCATTCGGCGGCGTCGCCATCGATCTCGCCGACCAGGTCGGCCCGGCTGAACACGACCGCTAGCCTCGCCTTGCTCAACGGCACCCCCATGGCCTCGATCTGCTGGTAGGTCTGCTGGTAGGCCAGATCCGGAGAAGGCGCGGTCGACCGCTGCGACCCGAGTTCGCGCTTGACGTCCTCGGCCAGCTGCTGCCAGAACGACTCGACCGACAGCGGGTCGATGACGAGGACGAACGTTCGGGCCTTGTTGAGGTATCGGAGCTCCTCGGTCCTGGCGGCCTCGTAGAAGCGCTCGCCGGCGGCGTCGTACAGCTGCAGGATCCAGGTGCTCTTGTCGACCGACAGCCGGATCACGTGGGCCCTCGGCAGCTGGACCGGCGTCCCGATGGTGGTGCGCCCGGAACGCACGAGGGTGCTCGCCACCTGCAGTCCGTCAGCGGTCGCGGAGTCGCCGGCCCCGGCCGTCAGCTTCTCGCTGTCGGTCCACTCCTGAAGCTGGGTGATCATGCTGTAGAGCAGCCGGGTCTTGCCCGCCCCGGTCGCGCCGAAGAACGGGAGCACGATTTCCGGTACCTCGCCCGGACGGTGCTCGAGCGGCTGCTCGCAGCCGCGGTGCGGGCAGAATGCCTCCATCCTGGAGGAGCCGAGCAGCAGCAGGGTGCTCATCTGGGTACCGCAGTTGCAGCGGCGGTGGAGAATGCCGTACCGGCCGGGCCGCACGTCGCGGTGCCGGTTGCGGCAGGCCGGATTCGGGCACTGGTACGCCGGGTAGGGCACCCGCTCGTAGCAGTTCGGGCAGACCATCTTGACGTTCCTCACCCGGAGCATCGCCGAGTCGAGCAGGCGCAGCAGCGCGCCGCAGGCGCGCACGAGCGCGGCCGAGACGGCGATTCCCAGCAGGTGGATGACGCCGATGACGGCGGCGATGGGCGCCCCCAAGACCGTCCCCAGGCCCAGGCCGATGGCCCCGCCGATGCCGAGCGGCATGGTGAGCCAGCTCGCGTCGGCCTCGAACGCCTCCCCGATCATCTCACCGCCGAATTCCCACAGCCGCTGGCACTTCGAGAACCCGACCCGGACCGCGAGGGCGGCGTCCGCCCGGGCGGGCCCGTAGAAGTACTGGAGCAGCGCCGGATCGCCGTCCGCGGGCGGCTTCGGCCAGTGCGCGGGCTCGGGCGGCCTGCCCGGCCGGCGGCCGAGCACCGCGGCCAGGCCGCGCAGGTACGAGACCGGCACTCCGAACGTGTAGAAGATGGCGGCGGCGGCCATGGCGAGCGGTACCGCGACCACCAGGTAGCCGAGGTACAACAGAAGGAGGAAGAGGTAGAGAACCCACATGGCGCCGCTGCCTCCTCGTTCTCAGCGATCCTCGGCAGGCCCGCGCGGGTCGCCGCCAAACAGCTTCTTGGGGAATTGCGGTTTGGGTATCAGCGGCTTGCTGCGCGAGCTCAGCCAGTCCTTATACGCCTCCGATTCCCGGGGGTAGTTCCACTCCAGCCCTTTCACGAGGGAATTGCGATCCGCCCGCTTCCAGTCCGCCACCTGCTGGAAGGCGGACCAGAGCGAGTCATGGGCGACAGCCGGCAGGTCCTGCGGGTACAGCGCGACGAACACCTGCTGGGCGAATCGGTAATCGTGATACTTCGCGTTGAGCCGCTGCTCGGCCGTCCGGAGGAAGCGCTGGAGCACGTCGTCCGGGCAGCCGGGCAGCACCCGGTTGAGCGGGCCGATCACTGGCAGCAGGTCGGCCAGCTCGGCGGCCGAGAAAGCTCTCTCCTGCCCCGTGGGCATCGCGTTGAGCTCGGCGTACAGGCCGGCCAGGGCGCCTAGGTCCCCGCCGCGGACGCGTTCGATGCCGCGCCGCCACGTCTGGGCGGCCGACACCTTCCGCGCCACCGACTCCGCGAGTTCCCGGGGCAGCTGCTGCAGCAGCGCTGGATTGCCGGCCAGCGCGTTCGTCAGGGCCTGCCAGCCGGGGGTGGTGACGCTCTGCCGGGCGGCGGCCTCGATCTGGCTGACGAACCAGTCGCGGACGTCCGCCGCCGGGGGGTCGGCCAGCACGTCAAGCAGCTCGGCGACCTCCGCCGGGGGGCAGCCGCCGGGCCACAGCCGGCTCAGCAGGGCCGCGTCCGCATACGGGGTCAGCTGCGCCTCGCGGCGAATATCGCGTACCCGGTCAAACGCGCGCTGCGGTGGAATTCGGCGATCGTCGGCCAGGATCAGCTGCAACTCCTCGGCCAGCGCCGGGTAGTCGGCCACGTCGCGCTCGCCGATGACGTCTCCGCCGAGGCTCGCGAGCACCCGGCTGGCGCTGGGCGGCGGCTCGCCGGCCAGCCAGCCGACGAAGCCCCACCGGATCGCCGGGTATCCCCGGAGCAGGCGGGCCGCCGCCGGCTGCGCCCCGTGCGCGGGCAGTCGGGTCCGGCCGTACTCGGCCAGCGTGGTTTCCGCGGGCACCGCCTGATAGGCGGCCGCCCAGCTGAGCGCGCTCAGCGCAACCTCGGGGGAGGCCGTGCCGAGCAGGCCGGTGACCGCCGCCCGCGCGGCCTCCGCGCCGACCGGGCCGAGCCGAGGCGTCCGGGTCGGCTCGCCGTACTCGAGGTGGCCGGTCATCCGCTCGACCAGGAGGCGCTCGAGCTGTTCGCCGTGGGCGGTGCTGCCGATCCTGCGCGACGCGTCGAGCAGACTCTCGACCTGCTCGTCGGTCAGCGCGGCGGGCGGTCCTTGCAGCAGCACCCCGAGGGCGATGCCGGCGTGCTGGGCAGGAATCCGGCTGGCGGCGCCGAACAGCCAGTCCGCGACCGCGCGGGTCTCGTCGGCCGACAGCCGGCCGCGGAGCAAGCCGGTCGCGGCGGCGATCGGGCCGTGCCAGTCGTCGGGCCCGGCCTCGGCGCCGGTGGCGAACGCGGCCGCCTGCCGCCACAGCCGCTCGCTGCCCGTGACCCCCGCGTCCGCCAGCAAGACGGCGAGTGGGTGCGGGGCGTCGCCCGGCGTTTTCCCCTCGTCGAGATCGAACAGCTGGAAGCTGGCCTCGGCGTCCGGTGGCACCGACTCGGCCTGGATGCCGATCAGGTGATGCCGCGAGTAGCCGGGGCGATGGCTGTAGGTGGTGAACGTCAGCTCCGGCGACAGGTGCTCGCCGGACAGGTAGCAGAGGGCGGCGATCCACCAGATGTTCTCGTCGGGGTCATGGCCTGACAGCATCACCAGCCGGTCGCCGGCCATCGCCCGCCAGGCCGCGGTGAGCAGTTCCGGCAGTATCCGCCCGGTTCCCCTGGCCTCAAGGAAGCGCTCCACGCCGTCCCGGTCGACGACGCCGCGGGCCGGCGGGCCGGGCAGCTCGGGCAGCGTGTTGGCCTCGATCGCGGCGTGCTGCCAGAGCGCGGCGCCCCACAGCTCGACCGGCAGCAGGGGGGCCAGATCCCGCTCCGGGGAGCTGGTGACCAGGGCATGGGCGAAGTAGTTGCCCGGGCGGCCGGAGTAGTCCTGGCCGGCGAACTGCACGTGGGTGAGGATCACGGCCTTCGTCGTCTCGCTCTTGGCGTAGGAGAACGCCGTGGGGTACGCCTCCGGCTCATCCGGGCACGGGTCGGCCAGCAGCCACCGCGGCGGCTCGTAGCTGCTGCGGCCCTCGACTTCTCGCATGACGGCCGGCGACGTGCCCGGCGTCACCGCGTTGAACTGGTACCCGCCGAACCCCGCCAGGCCGGTTTCGCACGAGGTGTAGTAGAGCTGCTGGAAGGCCATGTCAGCCTCCTTCGACCGGGATCGTGCCGAACTGCGAGAGCATCCACGCGAACGGGTCGCTGACCCGGTAGGGGCGAATCCCCCGCGGCGAGACGCTGTTGTCCGAGGTCGGCGTCTCGCCGAGCGCGGACACGCCGAAGTAGCGGTAGGCCTGGTAGTTCTTCTGCGCGATCTGATCGATCCGCGAGCCTTCCCAGCGGGCCAGCCGTCGCTGGATTTCGGCGTGCACCGCGCGCCCGTCGCGCTCATCGAAGTAGGGGGCGGAGACGGGCGGCTGCCGCAGCGGGCTGGTCTCCCGGAACTCGTGCAGCAGCGCGTCGATCTTGGTGAACACGATGGCGAGCGGCTTGGCGATGCGCTGCCGCGCCTTGGTGCCCTCGTTCTTCATGATCAGATCGGTGACGCGCTCGAGCACGGTGGCGGGCTCGTCGCCGACGGCCCCGAGCGTCGGCAGCTTGGTTCCCGGGGCCGCCAGGTCACGCGCCCCGCGCATCTGCAGCGGGTCGAGCAGCAGCAGCACGCCGTCGGCGGCGGACAGGTAGTGGACGTTCTCCTCGACCGACTTGGCCGAGCGCAGATCCTCGCCGGCCGTGTCGAAGAACGACAGCAGCGTGCGCCGGGGATCGCCCGACCCGCGGCGGCCGAGCCTGCTCCTGGTCTCGCTGGTGAACCGGAAGAGGAGCGGCGCCCGGTTGGCCGCGGCCGCCGTCGTCGTCGAGGCAAGCAGCTGCTTCTTCTGGTAGAGGGGCAGTTCGTAGTCGCTGGCGAAACGGCGGCGGGTCTCGTCGTCGGCGCCGCTGATGGACGCGTTCAGGTCCTCGCCGACCCGGTGCATGAGCTCGTGCACAAGCACGGTCATGTAGACGGTCTTGCCTGATTCCTTCGCCCCCACGAGCGCGATCAGCTTGCTGCTGACCTTGCCGAAATGGACCGGCAGCTGCATGTGGCAGGCCGGGCAGATCCGGGTGCTGCTCTCGGCCTCGCAGGTCGGGCAGCGGGCGGCCAGCTGCCGTCCGTCGGCGCCGAACGCCGGCGGCAGCGCAGCGGCGAACCCGGTGCGAGCGCGCAGGATCGGATCGCCGTCAACGGCGCAGCGGGTGCCCTTCGGCCCGATCCGGCCCGAGCACCGGAACCAGATCTCCCGCTCCTGGAACGGGCCGTAGCAGTACGGGCAGTAGAGGCGGCCGCCGTTGAACAGGGGCTTCACCGGATCCTCATCTCCTCGGTCGGCGGCGGGAAGAGCAGCACGTCAGGGCCCGGTCCGGCCGGCCCGCCCGGATCGACGAAGCAGGCCAGCCAGCCGCGTCCTTTCGGGGGTTCGACCGTCACCCGCACTGGCTGCCCGGGGGTGATCGGCTGCGACTCAATGCGGGCCAGCTCCGCGCCCTCGGCCGGCTCCTCGGGCGCGTAGGCCCCGGTGGCGCGCACCACGACCAGCGCCGGCAGCATGACTGGCTGCTCGGCCGAGACCTCGATCACCCGCTGCCGGGAGGGCAGGCGGCTGGCGGGCAGGATCCGGTAGGTCAGCGAGACCTTCCGGCCCGGGACGGTGACCGTCACCGCCGGCGCGATCAGCTCGCCGTCCGGATGGGCGTAGACCGCGCGGGCCTCGATGATCGTCTTCGCCTGCCCGACGCTGACCGCGACCCCGCCCTCATCGTCATAGACCCGGCGGGAGCAGCGGCGCTCACCCCCCGGCCAGCGCACGATGACGTCGGTGGCGTCGGCGGGCCAGATCCAGCTGAGCCGCACCAGATCGTGCAGCCGCAGGGCGGTCACCTCGCTGACCGGCTCGGCCAGACCCACCATGGCCGTCTCGCCCATCACCACCGAGCTGCTGCCCGCGGTCAGCGCGACCAGGTAACGGCGGCCGGGCGGCAGGCTGAGCTCGAGGGCGTCCCAGCCGTCGGGGCCGCGCCGGGCCGTGCCGGAAACCGGGCGCAGCCCGGCCGTCTGCTCGACGGTCAGCACGGTTCCGGCCGCCCACCGGGGCGGCTGGTCGGCCAGCATCAGCCGGACCTGGCCGTGCCGGGGCGGAACCCAGGCGGCCACCAGGCCCGCTCCGTCGGCGCCGGCCCGGACGTCGAGCCGGGTGACCGGTTCCGGGGCGGGCGTCGGCACCGCCTGGACCACGATGCCCGCCGACAGCCGGCGCTGCCCGCTCGACGTCCGGTAGGCCGCCGTGATCCGGTAGTAGTACTCGGCCTCGGTGCGCAGCCCGGTGTCGGTCAGGCCGAGGAGCGACGCCTCGACCGGCGTGCCGTCCTGCGCTCCCTGGGGCGGGTGGCCCTCGGCGCGGACGGCGACGACGCCGTCGGTGCCGGCGTGGGCGCGCCAGGACAGCGCCACCGAGGTCGCGCCCGCCTCGACGGAGACCCCCGTTACCTCCGGCGCGAAGATCACCGACCGGGTGGGCGACGGCGGCAGCGACCAGTTGTCGCCGCCGCGGGCCGCGAACACGCTGTAGAAGAGCGCGGCCCCGGGCGGCGCGTCGGGGTCGGCGGCCTCCCGCTGACCGGTCGCGGCGGCGATCACGGTGCCCTCGGCCGGGGTCGCGGGCGCGCTTCCCTCATTGCGGACGACCCGGTAGACCGGCTGGCCGGTCGCCGTCGGGCTGGCTTCCCAGCTGATCAGAACCTGATTCCCGCTCACCCGGGCGCTGGCGTTACGCGGCGGCGGCAGCGGAACCGCGGCCAGCCGGGCGGACAGCTGACCGTCATCGCCGGCGATGGCGATCGCGTCCGCCAGCAGGCGGGCGGTCGGCTCGGAGCGGCCCGCCGCCTGCTCCTGGTCGGCCCGCCGGACCAGCAGCGCGACTTCCGCGTCCCGTTCCGCGACCCGCTGGCGCAGCGGATCGTCGGCGGGCAGCGACGCGACCAGCCGCTGCGCCGAGCGCAGCTGGCCGGCCGCCAGCTCCTGCTCCGCCTGCTGGCGGACGGCGCCCACGTTGCCGTGGGCGCCGATCGCGGCCGCGATGACGCCGGCATCCGCTTCGACCAGGCCGAACTCCCGAGCCTGGTTGGCGATCGCCCGCTGCGGGAACCCCCCGTCGGCCAACGGCCGCAGCCGTTCGACGACCTCCGAGAGCAGCAGCGCGTTCAGCTCGGCCGGATCGCGGGCGGCCGCCCGGAGGATGGCGAGGATGTCCTCGGTCGGCGTCTTGGTCGGATCCGCGGTGCCGCGCAGGTCCACCTGGTGACGCGCCTCGCTGATCGCCGCATCGGTGAGCCGGCGCCCGTCGGCGAGCTGGAAGCCGGGCAGCACCCGGAAGCCCGCCGCCACCGCGTCGGCGAAGACCGCTTCGACGGAAAACCTCAAGCTGAGCTGCTGGGTGAGCCGGACCAGGTCGGCGGTCTTCGGCCGCGGGGCGGCGGGCAGCTCGGGGAGGACCTCGACGACCCGGACGCCGGCCCGGGTCAGGGCCGCGCGCACCTCGGCGTCGGCGACGGCGCCGCCGACGGCGGCGCGCAGCCGCGCGACCACGATCGGGCCGACCACGGTGGCCGTCCCGGCCTCGTCCTTCGCGAGGACGGCCAGCCGCTGAGCGTGCGCGCGGCGGCTGTCCGCCTGCTGCTGGCCGAATCCCGCCGCGGTGAGGACGCCGGCCCTGCTCAGCTTCTGGTGCTGGGTGAGCAGCGCGCCGGCCAGCCGCTGGTAGGTGCGCCTGCTTTCCAGCGTCCGCCAGTGGCTGACCACCTCCTCGACCCGGGCGGCGAACACCCGCTCGTCGGAAATCCCGGTCGGCAGGCAGTAGCGGACGTAGAGGTCCGCCGGGGGCACGTTGCCGGCCTTGCGGGCCGGCTCGAGCACCTCCTTGGTGTACCGATCCGGGTCCCAGGTCACCTAGCCGCTCACCTCGTAGCGCGCCACCGCGTCGGCGGCGCTGCGCACCTTCTCCGCGTCCATGCCGCCGATCTGGATCTCGAACCGGACCTCGCGGCCGGACGCGGCCTCCCGTCCGTGCACGGTGAGCAGTCCGGTTTCGTTCATCGCGAAGATGACCTCGAACGGCGCGCCGGCCGGGCGGGGCGGCAGCTCGGTGAGCATCCCCTCGCCGATATGGGTGTTGTGCTCGAGCTCCTCGGAGGCGGTGGAGCCGGCCTGCTCCCACACCTCCAGGTTGACTTCGGTCTGGTCATCGTGGACGGTGCGGAACGTCTCCGGCGGAACCGACGCGGGCAGCGCCGTCTGGGCCTTCAGCAGGTGGTGGATGTAGTGGCGGGCTCGGTCGGGGTCGGTGCGGAAGAGCGGGTCCTTGGCGTCGACGACCTTGATGCCGAAGGCGCGGGGCACCACGGTGGCGACGCGCTTGGCCGCGAGCTCCGCCACCTGCGCCACGCTCAGCCCGAGCTGATCGGCCACCTGCTGCGCGGCCCGCTGGCCGCCGCCGCTGGCGTCCCCGCCGTCCTCGCCCGCCAGGCTCACCTTGACCTGCTGCATGAGCGCGAACAGGGCGGCGCCCTTGGCCACCGCCAGATGCGGATCCTGCAGCCGGGGGTCGAACCCGAAGCGCTCCCTCAGCGTCTGCCCGATCTTCGGCGTGAGGCTCATCCCGCCGACCAGCAGGACGTCGTCGAACCTGGTCACGCCCTTGTCTTTCGCGGTCGCGATCGTCCGCCCGGTGATCTCCATCGTGCGCTCGAGCAGCTCGGAGGTGAGGCTGTCGAGCTGCTCGCGGGTGATCTCAAGCTGCGCGACCTGCCCGGCGTAGCGCGCGTTATAGCGGCGCGAGGTGGCGCTGCTGAGCGCCTTCTTCAGCTGCTCGGCGGCGGTCGCGAGCTCCTGCAGGAATTCCTCGTCGCCCCCGGGGTCCGGATCGAGGCCGGGGTGCTGGCTGGTGAAGCTGCTGAGCAGGAAATCGCTGATCTTGTTGTCCCAGTCGGCGCCGCCGAGATGATGGTCGCCGTCCGTGCAGACGACCTGGACGTCGTTGCCGTCGATCCGGATCACGGTGGTGTCGAAGGTGCCGCCGCCGAGGTCGTAGACGAAGATGTGCCGCACCCCGGTGCTGTCCGACAGCGCCTGGTAGTCGAGCGCCGCGGCCACCGGCTCGGCCAGCACGTCGAGCACCGTGAGCCCGGCGATCTCGCCCGCGCGGCGGGTCGCCTCGCGCTCAAGCACGCCGAAGTAGGCCGGGACGGTGATGACCACGTCGCGCACGGTTTCCCCGGTCTGCTCGCCCGCGGCCCGGGCCAGTTCGCGCAGGATCAGCGCCGACACCGTTTCCGGGGTGTGCTCCTGCCCGTTAAACGTGTAGCCCCGCTCCATGCCAATGTCCCGCTTGACCAGCTGCGCGACCGCGTCGGGAAAGAGAATCGCCGAATCCTTGGCCTGGCGGCCGACGACGACGTTATCGGCCGACTCAAACCACACCACCGATGGCGTGGTGTCGTCGCCATTCGCGTTCCTGAGCACGACCGGCCGGCCCGACTTGTCGACGCAGGCGATACACGAATACGTCGTGCCGAGGTCAATTCCGTAGGTAGCCATGTCCCCTCACTGTGGTTGCGCCGCGTCGCCCTGCGCGGCATCAGGCGGCGGAGCGTACTGGTAGAACTGCGCGTGCAGAGGGCGCCGGACGCGTCCGCTTTCCCGATCGGCGAAGCCGA
>Ga0335074_10016480_pt1 | contig 10405 bp, 6 predicted proteins | sample Lox_Sample_23_FD_206715 | JGI IMG/M metagenome (GOLD analysis project Ga0335074, IMG submission 206715) | Soil microbial communities from Loxahatchee National Wildlife Refuge, Florida, United States - Lox_Sample_2.3 | ecosystem: Environmental > Terrestrial > Soil > Wetlands | place: USA: Florida...
ACGAGCGCAACGAGCAGACCGGCGCGTTCTTCACGATCACCGCGGACCTTGCCATGGAGCAGGCCAAGGCCGCGGAAGCGGAAGCCACGGCAACAGACAAGCCGCTCAACGGCGTGCCGATCCCGATCAAGGACCTGAACCAGGTGGCCGGCGTCCGGATGACACTCGGCTCGCTGACGTACAAAGACAACGTGCCCGACGACGATGACTACGTCGTCGAGAGGCTGAGAGCGGCCGGCTCGATCATGCTCGGCAAGACCGCCACCCCCGAGTTCGGCCTGCCCTGCTACACCGAGACGCACATCGGCCCGCCGGCCAGGACGCCGTGGGACCTGAGCCGCTCGGCAGGCGGATCCAGTGGCGGCGCGGCAGCCGCGGTTTCCGCCGGGCTGGCCCCGGCCGCGCAGGGCAGTGACGGTGGCGGCTCCATCCGCATCCCGGCCAGCGTCTGCGGGCTGTTCGGCATCAAGGCGACGCGTGGCCGGGTCTCCGGCGGCCCGCTGATGCCGGACCTGGCTGGCCTGGGCATCGACGGCCCGCTCGCGCGGACAGTCGCCGACGCGGCGCTGCTGCTCGACGTGATGTCGGGTAACTACCCGGGAGACATGTACACGCAGCCGAAACCAGACCAGAGCTTCCTCAGCTACGCCACCAGCCCGCGGACGAGAAAGCTCAGGATCGGCCGCACCCTGCAGAACGCGGTCGAGGGCGCCGAGGTGCATCCCGATGTCCAGGCCGCCTACGAGGACGCCAGCCAGCTGCTGGCGAGCCTCGGGCATGAGGTGGAGGAGATTCAGGCGCCGTTCGGTCCGGACGTGGTCCCGTTCTTCGAGACGCTCTGGTACAGCTACGCCACGCTGGCCCCGATCGCGCCCGACCAGGTGGACTTGCTCCGCCCGCTGACCCGCTATCTGCGGGATCGTGGCCTGGCCACCGGCGCGTCGGACCTTATCTTCGCCCAGGCCTACCTGCAGCTGGTCACGAGAGCCGCCCTGGCCGCGATGAATCAGTACGACGCGATCCTCACCCCGACACTGGCCGAGCTGCCGGCGAAGGTCGGCTACTTCGAGGATGTCGACCCGGCGGAGAACTTCGAGCGGCAGAAGCGGTTCACGCCGTACACGGCCATGTACAACATGTCCGGCCAGCCGGCCGTGAACGTGCCGCTGTACTGGACCGCGGATGGGTTGCCTGTCGGTGTTATGCTGGCCGGCCGGATGGGCGAAGAAGGTACGCTCTTCTCCCTGTCGGCCCAGCTTGAAGAGGCCAGGCCCTGGAAGGACAGACACCCTCCGATTTGGTGAAGCGCACCGTCAACGTCGTCGCCGCTGCCGCGGTGTCGGCGATTCTGCTCGCCGTGCTCGGCTTCGGCTACGGCACGATCCCGGCGCTCGGCCCTGCGCTCAACCCCGGCAAGGGCGTCTGGACCTCCGCCGTGTCGGGCAAGCCCGTCACCAGCCAGGCACTGCACCTGGCCGGCCTCACCGCACCGGTCACGGTGAGCTTCACGACGGCGGGCACAGCCTCGATCCAGGCGCAGAGCCAGCATGACCTGTTCCTGGCGCTGGGCTACGTGCACGCAAGGTTCCGCCTCACCGAGATGGACGAGGAACGCCGGCTGGGCGAGGGCCGCCTCGCCCAGCTGGCGGGCCGGAGCGACTTGAGTTCCGACGAGTTCGAGCTCCGCCTCGGACTGCTCCGCACCGCGCGGATCGAGTGGGAGCAGATGAACAAGAACAGCGCGGTCGCGCAGGATCTGCTCGCCTACGCGCGGGGCGTCAACGACGACATCGCCCAGGTGAAGGCCGGCGGCCAGTGGCCGGCCACGTTCACGCTCGCGGGCGTGTACCCGTCCTCCTGGACGCCGGTGGACAGCCTGGTCATCCAAGGCGAGCTCACTCAGGAACTGGACTACACCGACACGCCGCTGGACTATGCGCTGCTGGAGAAGTCCCTGGGCGCCGAACGCACGATGGACTGGTTCCCGGTCATCGCGAAGAACCAGCAGACCCCGTACGACCCCGGCCCGTACAAGTACCAGGGCGTCACGCCGATCTCGCCGAGTGCCGCGTCGACCGTCACCAGCAACCCTGCGCGCGATAACAGCAAGACAAGCGGGAGCACCACGGTTAGTTATGATATAAATACGCTTGAAAGCATTATCGGGCAGGCTCGCAACGAGCATCAGTTTCCCGACAGTAATGCCTGGGCGGCGACCACCGGCACAACCGCGCGGCTCGCCGGCGACCCGCACTTGCCGCAGACGCTCCCGTCGGTCTGGTATCAGGTCGCGCTCTCCGCGCCGGGTTACGACGTGACCGGGGTCAGCGTGCCCGGGCTGCCCGGCATCCTGATCGGGCACAACGAACACATCGCGTGGAGCCTCACCGACGCGCAGAACCAGTCGGCGATGTTCTACATCGAGAAGACGCGCGGCGATGAGTACTACTGGGATGGCGCGTGGCGGAAGATGACCGTCGTGCGCTACAGCATCCCGGTGCGTGGCTCGGCGACCGTCCGGCTTACCGTGGACATCACCGTGCACGGGCCGGTGCTCACCCAAGCCGGCCAGACCACGTCGGTCGACTGGATGGGCAATGTGCCCTCGCCCGACTTGCAGGCGATGCTCGGTGTCAACCAGGCGTCGGACTTCCAGCAGTTCAAGGGCGCGCTGTCGCACTGGTACGCGCCGACGCAGAACTTCGTCTACGCCGACGACCGGGGCAACATCGGCGTGATCACGGCCGGGTATTTCCCGCAGGTGAGTTCCGCGTGCCGGCCGTGGCTGCCGATGAGTGGCACCGGAGCGTGCGACGTCACCGGCGTGATACCGTACGGCGCCGTCCCCCAAGTCTACGACCCGCCCGCCCGCATGGTCGCCACCGCCAACCAGCGCCCGGTCACCGCCGCGTACCCGTACTACATCGGCACCAGCGCGAACTTCTTCGACCCCGGCTACCGCGCCGCCACGATCTACCAGGGGCTGGCCGCGGGGCAGAGCTTCTCCTCGATACAGAACAGCACGAAGGACGAACTCGCCGCCCGCATAGTGCCCAAGCTGCTCGCCGCGCTCCAGGGAACAAGCCTTTCTTCTTCTGAACGGGCCGTGGTGGCACTGCTGACCAGCTGGGACGACACGATGGCGGCCGGTTCGGCGGCCGCGTCGGTTTGGTGGACGTTCTGGACCGGCTACCTGTCCGACGTGTTCCAGCCGTGGTGGAACGAGTTTCACGTTCCGGTGAGCAAGGACCGGCCCGGCCTGGCGGTGGACCCGGCCAGCCAGGCCAGCCTGGACGAGGACCTGGAGGCGTGGACGCTGGCCGGCCCGGGCGCGGCGTCTTCGGAGGATGGTGCCTTCGGTGCCGGACGGACCGCTGCGACCGTGATGCGCAAGGCGTTCTCCTCGGCGGTGTCGCACCTGGCGTCGACGTTGGGCGGGGCGCCGTCGTCGTGGGCCTGGTCGCGCATCCATACCCGTTCTTTCCCGGCTTTGTCGGGCGCCAGCGGGCTGGGCTACGGCCCGCGCGGGTCCGGCGGTGACGCGTTCACGCCCGACGCCGCCGACGGCGACCTGACCTCGTCGTCCGGTCCGAGCTGGCGGATGATCGCTACGTTGTCGCCGTCCGGCGTCACCGCGGTCGGCATCTACCCGGGCGGGCAGGACGAGAATCCCGCGTCCCCCTGGTACGCGAATCAGATCCCGCTGTGGTGGGACGGCCGGTACCTGCCCGTGCCGGCTCCCGGTTCCGTTGCCGCGGGCGGGGCGGAATGGCGGCTCGATGGGTGAGCTGAGCAGGCGCGAGGTCAGCCGGCTCGGCAAGCGCGGCTCGTACCGGTTCGGCTGGCTGCGGGTGGAGGGCCCGCAGCCGAGGCCGCTGCCCGAGCCGCACCGGCCCACGTTCCGGCGGTCCGGGTCGCGGTCCGGGTCGCGGCCTGGGTCGCGGATCGGGTGGCTGCTGTGGTGCGCGGCCGCCGCGGCCGCGCTGGGGGCGGGCGCGTCCCTGTCCGGGCTGTGGTGGCTGCCGTTCGTGGCCGGACTGCTGGCCGGGTTCGTATGCGAGCGGGCACGGTCGGCCGTGGTGTGGGTGGTGCTCGCGGTGTGCGCGGGATGGGGCGCGGCGCTATGGTGGCCCGCGCTAACGTCCGCCGAGCCGGCCGGCGCGACCGCCCGCGTGGTCGCGGCCCTGGCCGGCCTGCCCCCGTTCGCCGCGGTCGGCGTCGTCGGCACCCTCCTGATCGGTGCCCTGCAAGGCATAGTCGCCGTCTGGCTAGCCCGCGCCCTCCGCCCCCGCTAGCCCCCCCCCCCCCCCCCATCCGCCCCCCCCCCCCCCCGACCCCCCCCCGCCGCCCCCGCCCCCGCTAGCCGCCCCCGCCCCCGCTAGCCGCCCCCGCCCCCGCTAGCCGCCCCCGCCCCCGCTCCCTGGTTTTCGGGGGTCGACTCCTCGCGAAGAGGCAAATCGGTGCGCGCGTCTCTCCATGATCGTGACCGTTCGATGCCGGAAAACCGGCATGTAGCGGTCGCGTGATGCCCGGCCCGGAACATGATGCCGGGCCCGGAACATGATGCCGGGCCCGGAACATATAGTGCGCGTGTGAACATCTCGGCGATTCTGCTGGATGCGGGAGGCGTGCTGCTGTTCCCGCAGCCGGAGGCGATGCTGGCGCCGTTGCTGGCGGCGGGGGTGGCGCCCGACCTCGGCTCGCACGAGCGCGCGCATTACCGGGCGATGGCGGTGCTGGACGTGCCGGGCTCGCCGGCTCCGCATCGCGATACCTGGTGGAGCAGCTACCTGGCCGACTACATCACCGAATGCGGTGTCGCCGCCGAGCTCCGCGACATGCTCGCCGGGGAACTGGCGGGGATCAAGGACCTCGGCTGGACGCACGTCGGTCCCGGCGTCGGGGCCGGTCTGCGCGAACTCGCCGCGCTCGGCGTCCCGCTCGGCATCGTGTCGAACTCGGACGGCACAGTAGAAGCCGAACTCCGCAGGCTCGGCGTGTGCCAGACCGGTGACGGGGACGGTATCCCGGTAGGCGTGGTAATCGACTCGCACGTGGTCGGCGTGGCCAAGCCGGACCCGGAGATCTTCCACATCGCGCTGGACGCGCTCGGCGTCGCGGCGGGCGATACCGTCCTGCACGTGGGCGACAGCCTGCGGTACGACGTCGCCGGCGCCCTGGCGGCAGGGCTGCGGCCGGTCCACCTGGACCCGTACGGTTACTGCCCGGCGCCTTCGGGCCATGAGCACGTGACGAGCCTGGTCGGCGTGCTCCGGATGTGATCGCACCGGGGCGCGGATAGACTACGTGCCCATGCGCTGGTCCACGATGCACATTCCCACGCTGCGCGACGACCCGGCCGACGCCGGGGCGCCCAGTCACCGCCTGCTGCTGCGAGCGGGGTATATCCGCCAGCTCATGGCCGGGCACTATTCGCTGCTGCCGCTGGGCCAGCGCGTGCGGCTGAAGGTCATCGAGATCATCCGCCAGGAGATGAACGCGATCGGCGCGCAGGAGATCTTGATGCCGGTCATGCACCCGGCCGAGCTCTGGCAGCGGAGCGGTCGCTATCAGCTGATGGGCGAGGAGCAGTTCCGGCTCCATGACCGCAAGGGTGCCGAGATGGTCCTCGGCATGACCCACGAAGAGGTCGTCTCCACGTTGGCCAGCGAGCTGAGCTCCTACCGTGAGCTACCTCAGTCCTGGTATCAGTTCCAGACCAAGATGCGCGACGAGCCGCGCCCGAAGGCTGGCCTGATGCGCACCCGCGAGTTCACCATGAAAGACTCGTACAGCTTTGACGTCGGCGCGGACGAGCTCGACGTGTCGTTCCGTGCGCACAAGGGCGCATATACCCGTATCTTCGAGCGGCTCGGCATCCCGGCGATACCGGCGGAGGCATCCAGCGGCTCGATGGGCGGCTCAGACTCGATTGAGTTCGTCTGCCCGTCCCCGTCCGGCGAGGACCTGGTCATCCACTGCCCGAGTTGCGGGTACGCGGCCAACATCGAGAAGGCCACGTCCCGGCTGACGCCGGTTGAGGACTCCGGCATGCTGACGGCGCCGGAGGCGTTCGGGACGCCGGGTGTGCGGACGATCCAGGACCTGGCCAGCCAGTACGGGGCGGCGGCTGACCGGCAAGTCAAGACGCTGGTGTATTTCGTGGACGGGAAGCTCACCCTGGTCTTGCTGCGCGGCGACCACGCGCTGCATGAGCAGAAGCTCGTCGACGCCCTGAAGACCACGGTGGTCCGGCCGGCCCAGGCCGAGGAGATCCGCGACGCGCTCGGCGCGTTGCCGGGCAGCCTTGGCGCGGTCGGAGTCAAGGACTACCTGGTGATCGCTGACGAGGCGCTGCGCGGGCGCCGCGGCATGTTCACCGGCGCCAACATCGACGACACGCACCTGCGTGGCGTGGACGTCTCCCGCGACATCGCGGTTGGATCGTGGGCCGACCTGCGCCAGGTCGAGGCGGACGAGCCGTGCATCCGCTGCGGCTCGCCGCTTGAGGTCGAGCGCGGCATCGAGGTTGGCCACATCTTCAAGCTCGGCTACAAGTACTCCGATGCCCTGGAGCTGAGGGTCTCCGGCCCCGACGGCAAGCCGCTGAAGCCGATCATGGGCTGCTACGGCATCGGCGTCGAGCGCGCGATGGCGACGATCATTGAGGTGCATCACGACGAGAAGGGCATCATCTGGCCGGTGGCCGTCGCCCCGTTCGAGGCCGTAGTGGTAGTCGCACAGCAAGACGACGAGGCCGTGGCGTCGGCGGGGGAGCGGGCATACCAGGCTCTTCTCGGCGCTGGTGTTGAGGTCATCGTCGACGACCGGCAGGTGCGGGCCGGGGTCAAGTTCAGCGACGCCGAGCTTGCCGGCATCCCGTTCCGCATTACGATCGGCAAGCGCGGCCTGGCCTCCGGCACCGCCGAGCTGACCTCCCGTGCCACCGGCGGGACTACCCAAGTACCGCTAGAGGACCTGGCCAAGCACGTCCGGGAGGCGATCTCTCAGTGACCGCGGTGAAGTGGCTGGACAAACCGGAAAAGCATGACTATCAGGCGGCCGAGGACTACCTGTCCCTGGTCATGACCCCCAAGGACGCCAGCGGCTACCGTGACAAGCTGGCTGCCCAGGCGGACGAGCTCATTCACCGCAAGGCCAAGGATATCCTGCGTGCCAGCCAGCTTGCCCTGCTCGGTCAGGACAACAAGCACGTGGCTGACGACCTGCGCAAGGTCGCCGCGGGCACGGCGCTGTCCCCGATCCTGCTGGTCCGCGGCGGTGGCGGCCATCCGCTGCTGGTGGCCGATGGCTACCACCGCGTCTGCGCCAGCTACTGGGTAGACGAGAACACCGACATCCCCTGCGTCCTGGTCTGATACCTCACGATCATGACACGAGGCCGGTGCGGTCGCGCTCCTGGCAGCGCAGGGCGCGGAGGACGTCGTCGCGGCCCTCGCTGAGCAGCCGGCGCAGCGCGTCGGGTACGGCTTGGCCGGGAGCAAGGTACGCGTCGGTCGCCGCCACGGTTTCCTGAGACAGCGTGCCGACCCGGTACAGCGCGGAGACGAAGTCCTGCGCGATGGCCGAGGACCAGTCCCGCCACACGTCCCCGACCACGCCGAAGTATGCCTCCCGATAACCCTCGATCAGCTCCTGCTGATCCGGGTCGATGAATCCGCTGAGCACCGCGCGGAACATCGCGATGGTCAGCTTCCCGCCAGTCAGCAGGTCCCAGGCCGCGCGCTTGGCCGATGCGGAAGGAACCGCCGCGCGGCAGGCGGCGGCGTTCCGCTCACCCGCGTCGGTGGCATCCCTGGCCAGCTCCGCCTCGATCGCGTCCGGCCCGAGCGTACCGCGGCTGATCAGCCGGCCGAGCAGCATCCAGCGCAGGTCGGTGTCCACGGCGAGCCCGCCCAGCACGACGGACCCGTCCAGCAGGCCGGCGAGCAACGCCAGGTCAGCATCGGCAACGGCGACGCCCGTGAACGCACGGACATACGCCAGCTGCAAGTCCGACCCCGGCGCGGCGCCGGACAGCAGGGACCGCAGCGAGGATGCCATCAGCGCCAGGCCGGCCGGGCGCCAGGCCGGGTCGACGTACCTGCGCATGGCCACGCCCGCCTGGCCCAGCAGGGCCTGCACCCCGCTGATCTCCGTGACCGACGATACGCCCGACATCACCAGCCGCACGTAGTCGCGCGCCGCCATCTCGCCGTCCCGGCACATGTCCCAGGCCGCTGACCAGCACAGGGCGGCCGACAGCGAGTCGGTGAACAGCCCGGTCGAAGACACGAGCGTGGCGAGCGAGTGGTCGTCGAGCCGGATCTTGGCGTAGGTGAGGTCGTCGTCGTTGACGAGCACCAGATCGGGCCGGGTAACGCCCACCAGCTCGGGCAGCTCTGTGCGCTCGCCCGCCACGTCGACCTCAAGCCGCCGCTTGCGCGTCAAGCCGGCGTCAGTTATTTCATCGGTGTTTATCGAATACAGACCTATCGCGATGCGGTGGGAACGCAGCGTCGGATGGTCTGGTGCCGCCGACTGGATCACGGCGAACGAGGTGAACCGCCCGTCCTCGTCGACCGTATAGACCGGGCGCAGCGTGTTAACGCCCGCCGTTTCCAGCCATTCCGCGGACCAGGACGCGAGCTCGCGGCCGGACGTGGTCGCAAGGGCGGACAGCAGGTCGGCGAGGGTGGCGTTGCCAAAAGCGTGCGCGGCGAAATACTTCCGTACGCCGGTGAGGAAATTCTCCCGTCCGGTGTACGCGACCAGCTGTTTCAGCACGGACGCGCCCTTAGCATAAGTGATGCCGTCGAAATTGACCTCGACCGCGTGAATGTCGGGGATGTCGGCCGCGATCGGATGCGTTGAGGGCAGCTGATCCTGCCGGTATGCCCACGCCTTGTAGAGCCGGGCGAAGGTCGTCCACGCCGTCGACCAGCGGGTGTTCTCGGCTTGGGCGAGCGTGCCTGCCCAGGTGGCGAACGACTCGTTCAGCCACAGGTCATCCCACCAGCGCATGGTGACCAGGTCGCCGAACCACATATGCGCCATCTCGTGCAGGATCGTCTCGCCGCGTGCCTCCCGGGCGAAATCGGTCACCCGTGAGCGGAAGATGTAGTCCTCGGAGAACGTGACGGCACCGGGGTTCTCCATCGCGCCTTCCTTGAATTCCGGCACGAAAAGCTGATCGTATTTGCTGAACGGATACTTTATCCCGAAAGCGTTATGGTAGAAATCGAATCCCTGCTTGGTGACGGTGAAGATCTCTTCCGGATCTAGGTACTTCGCCAGCGACTGACGGCAGAAAATGCCGAGGGGTATGCCGTCGTGCTCGTCCCTGACCACGTGATAAGGGCCGGCCGCCACCGCGGTGACATAGGTGGCGAGCGACGGCGTGGCCGGGAAACGCCACCGGACCGCACTCTCGGAAACCTCGGAAGCCTCGGACGAGTCGGCGGCCATGTTGGACACCACCAGCCAGCCGTCTGGGACGGTGACGGTGAACTCGAAGCTGGCCTTCAGGTCGGGTTGGTCGAAGCACGGGTACATCTGGTGCGCGTCGAATGTCTCCAGGTCCGAGTACAAGTAGATGTGCCCGTCCACCGGGTCGGTGAACCTGTGCAAGCCCTCGCCGCTGCGTGAGTAGGCGCACTCGGCCTCGATCAGCACCTCGTTCGAGGCGGTCAGGTCAGCCAGCGCGACCCGGTTCCCGTCGAACGCGCCCAGCGGGACCGGTGACCCGTTCAGCAGGATCCGCCGCACAGCCGGCGCGGTGATATCGGCAAACGTGGAAACGCCGGGGGATGAGCACGTGAACCGGATCACGCTGGTCGCCTTGAAGGTCTCCCCGCCGCCAGTCAGGTCCAGGTCGACCTGGTAAGACGAGACCGTGATCAGCGCCGCGCGCTCACGGGCCTCGTCGCGGGTCAGGTTCGCTACCACGCAAAAATCCCCAATTCGTTACGACGTTCGGACCCTCTGGCGGAACAGGACTGCCCCGCTCAGGGTTGTCCCTTGCTGAAGCCGACGACCCCCCATGATGAGGAGTTACGCATGACCGAGCAGGAGCCCACGCGTGTCGACTTCTGGTTTGACCCTATCTGCCCGTGGGCATGGATCGCTTCCCGGTGGATGCACGAAGTGGAGAAGGCTCGGCCAGTCACGACTTACTGGCATGTGATGAGCCTTTCCGTCCTGAACGAGGGCAAAGAGGATCTGCCGGAAACGTACCGTCAGCTCCTGGACACCGGCTGGGGACCGGTCCGTGTGTGCGTCGCCGCCGAGCAGGAGTACGGCTCGCAGGTGCTCGGGCCGCTCTATACCGCGCTGGGCTCGCGCTTCCACAACAACGATCAGCCGCATGACGACAAGTCCGTGATCGAGGCGGCGCTGGCCGAGG
>Ga0335074_10016482_pt1 | contig 10405 bp, 10 predicted proteins | sample Lox_Sample_23_FD_206715 | JGI IMG/M metagenome (GOLD analysis project Ga0335074, IMG submission 206715) | Soil microbial communities from Loxahatchee National Wildlife Refuge, Florida, United States - Lox_Sample_2.3 | ecosystem: Environmental > Terrestrial > Soil > Wetlands | place: USA...
GCCGAGCGGCTGATAGGTGCGCGGCACGGGATAGCCCAGCACCCACTCCGGCGACCAGCCGTCGAAAGGATTGCCGCCGCGCTCGATGGTGTCCACCATGTCCGCGACCAGCGGATAGTGCATAACGTTGTCATTTAAATCGACGCGGGTGATGGTCAGCTCAGGAGACAGAGCAATGGCGCTGGCGATCAGAATCATCGCCAGGAGAGCATAAACGAGGAGTTTTTCGTGGCCGGGTTTCATGCCCGCAATTTCCATTAGACAGGAAACCCGGCGCGCTTACTACGGCGGCAACGTTACGGTACGTTGTACGGCGTCGCGTTGATTCCCTGATACATCCATATTGCGCCGATCACCACAATCAGGACGCCGGAAATGACGGACAGCCAGGTGACGACCGGGGTGACCGTGTCGAGTTTTTTGAGAATCGCCTGCTGTTCCGCTTCGAGGTGAGCCTCACCCGGATCGAGGAACAACTGGCCTTCGCGTTTCATGGAGACGATGGAGCGATAGATCACCGCCAGAATCAATACGGTGGTGATGACCGCCCAGACAATCAGGAGCGATAGCAACATGTGAGGAGTCATCGTATTCCCTCGCTGAATATCGTGCCCAAAATCGCGGCCGGCGTCAATCCCCGGTGGGTCTGCTTCAGCCCCCGTCCTCACGGACGCGGTTCTCCGAACTGGATCGAGCCGCGCCCGGCCCGGAGAAAACATTTCCCTCTCCGCCACTATTCTCTCTATGGTCTTTCTGGTTACGTTTGTCTGCTATGGATCGCATCTCCCGGGCGACCCGCGCGGCAGCTCCGATCACGTCCGCCGCGGTCATCGCCGCTTCTTTCCGCCGAAGCCGGGCCTTGAGAATTACTGTCGCCGGGCCATGAACGAGCCCGCTTACCTTCTGGAATCGCCGGAGTCGCGCGAAGCCGTACGTACGGCGATCGTGGACGTCTGCGGATTCCGTCGCTGGTTCCTTTACGCCCTGCACGTTCGTACCAACCATGTGCACGGAGTCGTCCGCGCAGACGCGAACCCAAGCCGGGTCCTGAACGATTGGAAGGCGTACGCTACCCGCTCACTACGCTTGAGCGGCAGCGTGGCGCCGGGACGCCGGATCTGGGCAGGGAGCGGAAACATCGCCGTAATAAAATCAAGCGCGGTGCTGGCGTCCGCGATACGCTACGTTCTGGAAAAACAGGGCGAACCAATGGCCACATATTGCGCGGATGAGAGGTTCTAAAGGGGCCCGCGCCCTGACGGGCGCGGCTCGATTTGCGCGGACGCGAGCCGCTTCCGTCAGGAAGCGGGCGATTTGCACGGACGAGAGCCGCTTCCGTCAGGAAGCGGGCGATTTGCGCGGACGAGAGCCGCTTCCGTCAGGAAGCGGGCGATCAGGCCACGCTCGCCAATCCCCGATACTGAAGATCAGGAGGGGAAATGCGGAGCTTTGACAGCCTTACGGAGCCGGAAATTCTGGCGCTGGCGATTTCGCTCGAAGAAGAGGACGAACGGATTTACGCCGATTTCGCCGAAGGCCTGCGCGATAATTTTCCGGCGACCGCGGCCATCATGGACGGCATGCGTGACGAGGAATCCACTCACCGGCGGCGCCTGATCGACTTGTTCCATCAGAAATTCGGAGATCATATTCCGCTGATCCGCCGCCAGGACGTGCGCGGATTCGTGGCGCGGCGGCCGGTGTGGCTGATCCGGCCGCTGGGGCTCGACACGGTGCGCCAACAGGGCGCGGCGATGGAAGCCGAGACGCGGCGGTTTTATGAAAAATCGTCGGCGCGAACCAGCGATCCGGCGATTCGCCAGTTGCTCGACGACCTGGCGCAGGAGGAACGTTCGCACCAGAATCGCGCGGAGGAATTAAGAGAAGACAAACTCAACGCCAACGTGCAGCATGAGGAAGAAGAAGCCAAGCGGCGATTGTTCGTGCTGCAAATCGTGCAGCCGGGACTGGCGGGATTGATGGACGGCTCGGTTTCGACGCTGGCGCCGGTGTTCGCGGCGGCGGTGGCGACGCACAGCCCATGGGATGCGTTTCGCGTGGGGCTGGCGGCGTCGCTGGGCGCGGGGATCAGCATGGGATTCGCCGAAGCGCTGTCGGACGACGGCAGCCTGACGGGCCGAGGCCATCCGTGGGTGCGAGGAATCGTGTGCGGATTGATGACGGCGCTCGGCGGAATCGGCCACACGCTGCCGTTTCTGCTGCCGCAGTTTCAAGTGGCGATGAGCGCGGCGATGGCGGTGGTGGTGGTCGAGTTGGGCGTGATCACCTGGATTCGCAAACGCTATATGGAGACGCCTCCGTTCTCGGCGGCGGTTCAGGTGGGCCTGGGCGGCGCGCTGGTTTTCGTGACGGGATTGTTGATCGGGAGTTCGTAGCCTTTGACGGGGCTCTTTCTTTCGTGCGCCGAACCCCCGCCATTACTGGCGGGGCTGTTCCCCGGCGCTGATTACAGCCCCGCCTGTGAAGGCGGGGGTATTGGGCGAAACACGACGTTTTCGCGCGCAATGATTCCCAGCATGGCGAAAAAAAACGCCGCCAGCGCCGGCCGCTGCTGCATTGGATAATCGACCAGGCAGTGTAAAAAAACGGCGATCATGCCGATGCCCCACAATGAGCGGAGCGCTGGCCGGACGGTCCACGCGGCGATCGCCAGCAGGACCAGGAAAAACGGCACGCCGCCTTCGACCGCCCACTGAATCCAGTCGTTGTGGGCCTGGTTGACGTAATGGCCGTCATCGAAATGGGCGTAGGCGGGATAGGCGTCGGCCCAGGCGCCCAGGCCGAAACCGGCGGCGGGACGGTCGCGAATCATTTCGAGCGAGCTGCGCACCAGCTCCGCGCGAATCGAGTACGGATTCGGTTCCTGCAAGCGCTTCCAGATGGTTTCCCATCCGGCGATGGCGGTGAACAAGGCGACCGCGCCGATGCTGGCCGCGACCACGCGAACCAGCGTGGCCGCGTTCATCAGCCGGCGCGCGTAGGCGGCGATCGGCGTGGCGACGATTTCGGCGAGGCACAGAAACGAACCGGCGCGCGATCCGCCGGCGACGACGGACGCAAACAGCGTCGCGGCTATGGCGAGGTACAAGGCGGAGCGGCGGCGGTCCAGAATCGCGCTGAGCAGCGAAAACGGCAGAACGGCTTCCACGAATGCGGCGTACTGATTGCGATAAACAAAAGGTCCGAGCGTGGGACTGGTGGCGTCCACGTTGAACCACCAGAACACCTTGCCGGCGGGCGAAGTGAGCACCGTGAAAATCGCGGCGATACTCAACAGAAACGCAAAAAAAAGTGTGGCGCGGAGAAATTTCCGCGGACGCGCGATGGCCAGCGCCAGCGAAAACGCGGCGAGGTTGGTGATCCAGTTGAGCACCGCGTCGCCGGTGCGCCAGGCGTAAACCGTCTGGTGCGCGGCGATCTGAAACACGCCCCACAATGCGGCGATCGCCAGCAGAATCGCCACCGGATGAAATCCGATTTTAAAGCGCTGCTTGACGATGGTGAAAATCGCCAGGGCGAACAATGCGATTTGAAATACGCACAGCGCCCATCGGCCCGGCGCCCACATGGTGAGAATGCCGAAGAAAAGAATCGCGGCGAGAATCACGGCGAACGCTCATTGTACCCTGGGGTTTATGTCCACCCCAAGCGGGAAAGTTTCGGTGAGCCTGGCGGAATTTGAGCAGGCGCGCGCTCGTGTCTCGGCGCACGCCTATCACACGCCGCTCCTCACTTCGCGGCTGTTGAGCGAGCGCACCGGCTTCGAGATCCGGCTGAAAGCCGAAATCTTCCAGCGCGGCGGATCCTACAAAATTCGCGGGCCGCTCAACAAAATTCCGCAGCTGACGGGGGAAGAAAAACGCGCCGGAGTGATTTGTTCGTCGGCGGGAAATCATGCGCAGGGCGTGGCGATTGCGGCGGCGGTGCACGGCGTCCGCGCGGTGGTGGTGATGGCGGAAAACGCGACGCCGTCGAAAATCGAGGCGACCAAAAGCTACGGCGCCGAAGTGGTGCTGCACGGCTCGATTTGGGATGAAGCCAACGCCAGGATGCTGGAGGTGGCGCGCGAACAGGGCATGACGGTGATCCATCCGTTCGACGATTTGCAGTTGATCGCCGGACAGGGAACGCTGGGGCTGGAAATTTACGGCGATTTTCCCGAGGTCGACGTCGCCGTGGTTCCGATCGGCGGCGGAGGATTGATTTCCGGCGTGTCGATGGCGCTGAAGGCGCGCAATCCGCGGATTCGCGTGATCGGCGTGGAATCGTCGGATGGTCCGGCGATGAAGAAGAGCGTGGAGGCCGGACACGTGGTGACGCTCGAATCGATCGGCACCATTATCGACGGGCTGCGGGTGAAGCGGGTGGGCGAAAACACCTTTCGCGTGGTGCGCGATTACGTGGATGAGATTGTCGCGCTGCCGGACGCGGAGATTTTTGAAGCGATGATCTGGATCATGGCGCACTGCAAGCTGGTGGTGGAGGGTGCGGCCGCGGCGCCGGTGGCGGCGCTGCTCCACGGATTGATCCAGGCGCCGGCGGGATCGAAGGTGGCGTGCGTGTTGAGCGGCGGCAATGTCAATCTGGAGCAGTTGCGCGGATTGAAGTGGAATTAGGGTGCTCGAAACGGGGGCAGACCGCTCTGTCCACGGCCATGGCCGCACGCGAAAAAGATAAACGCCGCGGATTGTGCGATGCTCGGAACATGTTTCCCTTGCCGCCGGCGCGTTTCGCGGCGCTGCTGTTGATGGCGGTTTCGTGCACGGCCACGGATCTGGAGCGCCGCATTGACCTGGCGGCGGGCGCAAGCACGCTGCGCGGCTTCGCCGGCATTGACGTGGTGGAGCTGGCGACCGGCAAAACGATTTACCGGCTGAACGAGAACCGTCTGTTCCTTCCGGCGTCGAACATGAAGCTGTTCACCAGCGCGCTGGCGTTGCTGCGGCTGGGTCCGGAGCGGCGATTTACGACGCAGGTGGTGCTCGATTCGGCGGGAAATCTGGTGCTGGTGGGCAGCGGCGATCCGTCGCTTTCCGGGCGCGTGTTTCCGTATCAGAAAGACGCGGCGATGGGCGCGGGATTGAAGCCGATCGAGGATCTCGCCGGTCAGGTGGTGAAGGCGGGAGTGACGCGGATCGCGGGCGACGTGGCCGGCGACGACCGGTTGTATCCCTGGGCGCCGTATGCGCCGAGCTGGACCCAGGACGACGCGCTGCGCGATTATGGCGCGCCGCCGAGCGCCCTGACGGTGAATGAAAACGTGATCGCGATTACGGTAAATCCGGGCGACCACGCGGGCGATGCGGCGACGCTGTCGGTGGACCCGCCGCTCGAATATTACACCATCGATCAGCGTGTCGAGACAGTGGGGCGCGGGGCGGAAGGGAAGATTCGCATTTCGCGGCAGGCGGGGTCGCGGCAGGTTTTGATCTGGGGCAGTATTGCGGCGGGGCACGCGCCGGTGGTGGAGACCATCGCGATGGACGATCCCGCGTTGTACGCGGCTTGCGCCTTGTACGACGCGCTGACGCGGCGCGGCGTGGTGATTGAGGGACAGCCGGTGGCGTGGCATCGAGGTGTGGCCGACGATTACGTTGCGCCGGAGGGTCGCGTGGTGGCGTCGCGGACTTCGCCGCCGCTGGTGGAGTTGTTGCAGGTGATGGATAAGGTCAGCCAGAATCTTTTCGCGGAGCTGATGCTGCGCGAGACCGGCCGCGCGATGGAGCACATGGGAACGCGCGAGGCGGGACTCAAGGAAATGGACGCGATGCTCACCGAAATCGGCGGGCAAAAAGACGAGTGGCGGATGGATGACGGCAGCGGATTATCGCGCAATTCGCTGGTGACGCCGCGGCTGGTGACGCGACTGCTCGCCTACATGAATCAGAGCCGGTATCGCGACCCGTGGTTCTCGCTGCTGCCGGCGGGCGGCGAAGACGGGACGCTGGAGCATCGCCTGTGCTGCGTTGCGGAGGGCCGTGGGATTCACGCCAAGACGGGATCGCTGAGCCGGGCGCTGGCGCTCTCCGGCTACGCCGACAGCAAGACGCGCGGACGGCTGGCGTTTTCGATCCTGGTGAATGATTTTTCCGCTCCGCCTTCCGCAGTGCGGGCGTGGATTGATAAAATAGCGGTAGCGCTGCTGGAGTGATTCGATTATGCCAATTTTTGAATATCTGTGTGACGATTGCGGGACCAAGTTCGAGAAACTGGTGCGCAACGGGGATCGGGTTTTGTGTCCGTCGTGCGGCGAGACGCATCTGACGCCGCAGTTTTCGACCTTCGCGGCACACGCGAACGGGAAAGCTTCCGAGGCGATGCCGTCGTGTCCGGGTGGGATGTGCCGGACGCCGGATCTGTGCGGGCGGAATTAAAGACACTGCGGCTGTCGTCGAGTTGCGGCGGCCGGGGCTTCTGGACTTTTCGCCAGGCGTGTCGATTGTTTAAAACAATCTTTCCGGCCGCCGTGATTCAAGAGGCTATCTAACGCGAGGATCTCAGTTTCCGCTGGCTGGCAGGCTTCTATTTTCTCCGTTTTCGAAACACCTCTCTCTGATTCCCTGCATGATCGCCTTGCGTACGACCACCGGGAGATTATCGAATCGATCCGACGTCGAGGGGCTGCTGAAGAAACGGGCGAAGACGGGCGGCCTGCGAAGCCGCCGCAGGCTGAGAGCCTGCCCCACCCGGTTTTTTCAGCAACCCCTCCATCTCGCGTCGATGCCATGCGTATAGCTGACACCGCAAACCGTTAACGGGTTCCGCGAGTTCAGTATCACTCCAATGCAACTACTTTCTGGCCAGTTCTGATGGGAGGGTAACCGGGAGTGGCGGAATTGCGAATTGAGGCGATTCGGGATCTGATTGCAGGGGCCGGGGATCTGGGTCCAGGGATCAGGTGATCTGATAGCCGGTTTCGGGGATTTCGCCGCGCCAGATTTCGGAGCGGTGACCGAAGGTTCGCGCGACGAGGTCGCAGACCGGATCGCAGCCGCGTTCGTAAAAGACCAGCACGGATGGACCGGCTCCGCTTAACGTGCAGCCAAGCAGGCCGGGAGCCCGCAATTGCGTGATCTGTTCGAGGCCGGGAACCAGGCGAAAACGATAGGGCTGGTGCATTCGATCCTCGAGCGCGTCGGGAAAAGCGCTGCGGTTGCCGGTGGCGAGCGCGGCCGTCAAAAGCGCGGCGCGCTGCACGTTGAAGATGGCGTCCTGGCGCGAATAGGTTTCCGGAAGAACGCCGCGCGATTGGCGGGTGGGCAGACGAAAATCGGGAATGATGACGGCGACGCGAAAATTTTCGTGCAGGGCGATGGGCACGGCGCGGGCGCGGCCGGAGGAATCGACCATGCTGGCGATGAGTCCGCCGAGAGCGCAGGCGGCGACGTTATCGGGATGGCCCTCGAGGCGCGCGGTTTGTTCGAGAACGCGGGCGCGGTCCCAATGGCAATCGCCGAGCTCGGACGCGAGCACTACGCCGGCGGTGACGGCAGCGGCGCTGGAGCCGAGTCCTTTGCCCAGCGGGATTTCGTTGGAAATTTCCAGCTCGATGGCGCCGCGCGTGCCGCACTGGACGGCGGTTTGCCAGATGAGATTGTCTTCGCCTGAGGAGATTTCTGCGGCGTCGCGTCCGGTGACGCGGATTTCGAGCGCTTCGGATTCGCGGAAGCGGCATTCGAGAAACATTCCGATGGCGAGCGCGAGTCCGTCGAAGCCGGGGCCGAGGTTGGCGCTGGAGGCGGAGACGCGGACCGTTTTCCAGTTACTCATGAAGGGTCACTTTGCGCCCTTCGCGGCACGACTGATAAATGGCTTCGACCAGTTCGAGAGCGCGATAGCCTTCCTCGCCCGAAACGACGGGCGGGCGGCGTTCGCGAATGGCAGCGCCGAAATCGAGAAACTGGCGCTCGAATGGAAGGAGCGAGATGGCCATGGGATTGGACGCACCGGAGGCGGCGTTGCCTTCAATGGGCGCATCGGTGTCGCCTTCGACGTCCCAGGCGGTGAGTTTATCGCCGGTGATGATGGCGGATCCTTTGTCCCCGTGAATTTCGACGCGTTCGGGATAGCCGGGGCGAATCGCGGTTGCGGCTTGAATGACTCCAATCGCGCCGGATTCGTAGCGCAGCGCGGCGCTGACCAGATCCTCCGATTCGATGCGATGCGCGGCGCCCAGCTGCCATTCGGCGGAGACGTGACGCACCGGGCCGCACAGCCACAGCAGCAGGTCGATCTGATGGATGGCCTGATTGATCAGCGCGCCGCCGCCTTCCACTTCCCAGGTTCCTTTCACCGGGCGCGAATAGTATTCATCGGAGCGCCACCATTTGACGTAGGCGTCGGCCTGGAGAATTTTTCCGAGGCGGCCGGCTTCGATGGCGGGTTTGAGAAACAGGCTGGAGTTGTCGAAACGATGCTGGCTGACGACGCCGAGCGTGATTCCGGCGGCTTCGGCGATATCGATCATCCGGCGCGCGGCGGCGAGATCGACGGCCATCGGCTTCTGGACCTGGACGTGATTTTTCGAGGCGGCGCAGAGCTCGACCGGCGCGAGGCGGAAATTGGGGAAGGTGCAGACGTCGACGAAATCGACGTCGCCGCTGGTGCAGACGTTCTGCCAGCGCTCGACGAAGCGGCAGCCCCAGCGATCGGCGAAGGCCCGGCCGCGGGCGGGGTTCAGTCCGCTGCACTGGGTGAGCTGGTAACCGATGTTGCGGTATGCCTGGGCGTGCTTGTCAGCGATGGCGCCGGTGCCGATGATGCCGACCCGCATAACGGTCTATTGTGCCACGTTGGAGCCGGGCGGCGTATGGTTCGACACAACCGCTCAGTAATTGGGGACCCCGCTGGCGACGCCCGTGGCGGCGTCGATGGCCGCGACAATTTTATTGCCGATTTCATGAGCATCGTGTTCTTCCGGCTGATCGCGGTACATGTCGTACTTGCCCTCGTCACTCTGGGTCCAGGCGTTGAGTCCGGACAAGGTTCCCTTGTAGGTGGCCCTCATCCACTCCTCGACCTCTTTTTTAACCGTTTTGCGGCGGAACCAGTCGGGCTTGGCGCCCCCGATGTAACCGGCGAATTGCCCTCTGTTGTTGTAAGCGTGCTGGGCGACGTTCAGGGGAATACTAAGCCACTGGCTGACGAGTTGCGCGGTCAGCGTAAGCTGACCACCCGTGGACACCGTATTGAAGCGCGCCACGAGTGCGCCGACACCGCCGCCGCCCCCTCCGCCGCCCACGGCGCCGACGCCACCGGCGAGGGCGTTGAGCTCTTGCGCGACTTCGCTTTCCGACTTGTCGGGATACTGGAGGGATCCGGCCAGCAGGCCTTGGGCGACGCGATAGAATTGCTCGGCATGGCGGAGCTCGTGGTACATGGTTCGGCAGAATTTAACGAATTCGGCGTAGGCCAAGGCTGAATTGGCGGTCAAAGTTCTACGCAGGCGAAGCCGCCAGGGGGTCCAGCTAAAGGACCCGTTCGAGGTGCCGCTGTCCTCAAAGACGACGGCCGGCTTGGGCATGAGGCCGGCGGCCACATTGGTGATGATGGTTTGATCGATGCGGTTCCGGCGTTTCGATCGCCGATCGCCGCCCGGCCAGGCGAGCGGGGGATTGGCCCAATTTGTCCACAGAGTGCTGCAAGCGTTGGCGAAGGCGGTCATGGATGCGTTGTCTTGTAAGCTCATCAGGGTGCTCTCCAGTAGAGGATGTAATCGATGCGAACCAAAGAAAACGGCTACATTATCCCACGCGCCACGCGCGCGATGCGAGGCCAGACCGGCCAGAGCCCGCGGGAGGCGTGGCGTTAGAATAAGGGCATGAATGCGACGATGGCGGACGCCGGCGGTCGTGCACTGGTAATGCCCGCGTGGAAGAGCGCGCTGAGCCTGATTGGCGCGGTGTTGACGGCGCTGCTGTTTCTTTCGGCGGGACTGTGGAAGATGAGCGATCCGTTCGGATGGTCGCGCATGCTGGAGCAGCTGCTGATGCCGTATCAGTTCAGCCTGCCGTCGACGCTGCTGCTGGCGGTGGGCGAAACGGCGGCGGGCGTGCTGGTGCTGATCCCGCGAATGCGGCGCTGGGGCGCGCTGCTGGCGGGGGTGCTGCTGGCCGTGTTCATGGGTTATATCGGGATGCATTATTCGGCGCTGATCGGGCGGGATTGCAGTTGCTTTCCGTGGGTGAAGCGTGCGGTCGGCCCGATGTTTTTTGTGGAAGACGCGGGGATGCTGGCGGCGGCGGTTGTGGCCGGGGTGTTCGCGCGGCCGGCGGGATCGCTGAAGACGGCGGCGCTGATTGCGGCGGCGATCGCGTTGTGCGCGGGGGCGAGTTACGGGTACGCGGTTTCGCGGCAGACGGGCACCAAGGCTCCGGCGACGATT
>Ga0335074_10016483_pt1 | contig 10405 bp, 9 predicted proteins | sample Lox_Sample_23_FD_206715 | JGI IMG/M metagenome (GOLD analysis project Ga0335074, IMG submission 206715) | Soil microbial communities from Loxahatchee National Wildlife Refuge, Florida, United States - Lox_Sample_2.3 | ecosystem: Environmental > Terrestrial > Soil > Wetlands | place: USA: Florida...
CAGGCTGGCTGGGACGAGCACGGTGCGGACCAGCAGGGTGTCGAGCAGGACGCCGATCGCGATGGCCGTCCCGACCTCGGCGACGGGGACGTTCGGCAGCCGGGCCAGGTCGGCGAAGGTCGCCGCTAGGACGATCCCGGCCGCGGTGATCACGCCTCCGGTGACGGCGAGCCCGCGCACGGTGCCCTGGACCAGGCCGTGTTCGGCTGCTTCCTCCCGGATGCGGGCGGACAGGAAGATGTTGTAGTCCACCCCGAGCGCGATCAGGAAGATGAAGATGAACAACGGGAGCTGGGCCTCGACGCCGGAGTAGCCCAGGCCGTAGCGCCACACTAGGGCCGAGAGCCCGAACGATGCCGCGAAGCTGAGCGCGGTCGTCGCTACGAGCACGAGCGGCACGAGCAGCGAACGCAGCAGCAGGGTGATCACCACGAAGATCACGGCCAGCACCAGCGGGATCAGCACCAGGTCGTCGTAGTGAGCCGTCTGCATGATGTCGTACTGGATCGCCTGGTCCCCGCCGACCAGCGAACCGGGCGCGGCGCGGTCGAGCCCGCCGCGCAGGCTCGCGATCGTGGCGTACGCGCTCGCACTGTAGTCCGGGGCCGACATCGTGACCGTCCAGGCCGCGTAACTGCCGACCGCCGGCGCCGGCGCAACCGTGACCCCTCGCGTGGCCTGCATCGTCGCCGCGGCCACGCCCGCCTCGCCCCGCGGGGCCAGCACGGTCAGCGGGTCGTGGTCGGCGACAGGGAAATGCTGGGTGAGCAACTGCGCTCCGGTGACGCTGCCGGGATGCCCGGGCACCTGGGCTACTGGGTTGTTGTCGGAGTGCAGCGCGGCCAGCCCGGCGCAAGCGGCAGCGAGCAGCAGCGCGGCGGCCACAGCCACCTGGGCCGGGTGACGGGCGACCCGGGTCCCGATCCCGCCCCACACCCGGGACTCCTCATGCCCGCCGGCCCGCTGCCGCGGAATAGCTGGCCAGAAAACCCAGCGGCCACAGACGAGCAGCAGTGCGGGCAGGAACGTGACCTGGACCAGCAGGGCCGAACCGATGCCGACGGCGCCGACCGGGCCAAGGCCGTACAGCACAGACGACCGGGACGCCAGAAGGCAGAGCATCGCGCAGATGACGGTTCCGGAGGAGGCGAGCAGCGTCGGCAGCGTCCGGCGCAGTGCCACTGCCATCGCGTCCTCGGTCCTGGTGTGAAGCCGCAACTCCTCCCGGTAGCGGTGCACGAGCAGCAGGGCGTAGTCGCTGGCGGCGCCGAGCGTGAGCACGGTCAGGACGGCGATCGACAGTGAACTCAGCGTGAGTCCGGCGCTGGCCAGGCCGTGCGCAGCGGCCTTGGCCACGTTGATGGCCTCGATCGCGCCGAGCAGCGGCGGCAGCCACAGCACCGGGCTGCGGTAGACCAGCAGCAGCACGACCGCGACGATCAGGATCGCGGTGAGCAGCAAGGTGTTGCTGCTGGTCGTGATGTCGGTGTCGGCGGTGACCGCGGCCGGGCCGGCCACGTCGGCCTGCAGGCCGTCGTGCAGGCGGCCGACAGGCCCGGCGACCGCGGCCCGGATCGCCCGCACGGCAGCGTCGTCGTTACTGGTGCTATTGGCCGGTGAGGTGACGTCAGCGGAGAAAGCCGCGGCCTCTCCGTCCGCCGACCGCTGCAGCGGGCCAAGCAGGCCGAGGCCGCTGACGTGCCCGGCCAGGCGGGCCACCGCGGTGCGCACGGAGGCCGCCGCCGCCAGGTCCGCTGGCGTCAGGCGGGTGCCGCGGGCGAGCACCACGGTCGCCGTGTCAACGTTGCGCTGTCCACGCTGGGCTGCCTGCTGCAGTTCCACAACGCGGGTCGACGGCGCAGAGGCTGGCAGTTGCGCCACGGCGGTGTTGTTGGCCAGGCCAGACAGACTGTGCGCGAGCGGGTACAGCGCCACACTGGCCACAATCCAGACGGCCAGCACCGGCCAGCGCAGCCAGCGCAGGGCGGTGGCCAGCCGCCTAGGCGGCGCTGGCTGGACAGCCGGGCGAGCTTCGGAGGCTCGGGACAAGGACATAGGGACTCCACGTGTGCTCGGTTGGTGTCCCCAGCCTCTGGCGAACGGAAGGCCAGGACGTCAGCCCGCGGGTCGGCCCCCGGGATGACCCGGCATGAACCATCGGCGCGGCGGGTGGAGTCCTCATACCGGAATCCCATACCGCTGACCCACCCGCGGGCTGACGCCCAGATGCTGCTCCCTGCCTAACGTCGGTTACGTCCGCTGGAACCGGCGGGAACAGAGGGAGATGAAATGAGCGGCATCGTGGAGATCGCGGTGGTTGCGGCGGCGGTGGGCTACGTCATCGTCAGCCAGGTGCGGGGTCAGGCACTGCGGGCCAAGCGCCTGGTGTTGCTGCCGGTGGTCCTGATCGCGATCGGCCTCGCGGGCCTGCACGGCATGACCGGCGTGGGCTCGGGCGATATCGCGTGCATCATGGTCAGCGCCCTGATCGCACTGGCGATCGGGTTCGCCCAGGGCGCGGTGACGCACCTGCAGTCACGTAACGGCGCTCTGTGGGGGCGGCTGCCGGCCTGGGGCCTGTTGCTGTGGGTGGCGCTGATCGTCTCCCGCCTCGCGATGATGGCAGCAGCGCATGCGATTGGCGCCGAAGCGGCGGCGTCGCTTGACTCGGTGCTGCTGGTGCTCGGGGTCAACCGGCTGGCCCAGGCAGGCGTGATCGCCAGCCGGGCATCCCGCGCCGGCCTGCCGCTCGCCCCGTGATGATGACCAGCACCGTGACCGGGATCAGCAGGTGAACAGCTTCGTGACTGGTCTGCCCGGCGTCCGGAAGGCGCCGGGCAGCCATAATGAGGGCATGCGACGCGGAGTGTACGCGGCGATACGCTCGGCTGCGATCGTCTACGTAGGCGTCCGCACGTTCACTGGCCCGTGGCCGGGCACGGCCAATGGCCTGGCCGAGGTGGCCGCGCTCGCTCTCGCCGGCATCATCCTGGCCCTGTGGGCGGTGGCCGAGACGTCGCCGCCCGCACGGGGCCGTATAGAACACTGGCTGCCCTGGGGCTTCGCCGCGATCGCGGCCTCCTCCAGCGCCGTGACCGTCCTGCCGAACGGCTCGAACTTCATCGTGCTGAGCGTGATCGCGGTCATCGCCGCGGGAACCCGGGCCAGGCAGGCCGCCGGCTGGATCGTGTGTGCGACGGGCGTGGCTGCGGTCGCAGGCGTCGTCCTGGCCCGTGGCGGGGACGGCTGGACTATCGCCGGGTATTCAGCCGCGCTGCTCGTGAGCCTTCTCCTTGGGCTGAACCGTCGCGCTGACCATATCCAGGCCGAGCAGGCACGAGCTCTGGCCGCCCGGTCGGAGCAGCTGCGCGAGGAGCGGGCCAGGACGGCAACGCTGGACGAGCGGACCCGCATCGCCCGTGAGATCCACGACGTGCTCGCGCACTCGCTGGGCGCCCTGGGATTGCAGATCCAGCTGGCCAAGGCCGTCCTCACCGACACCCACGACGAGCCACGGGCCGTGGAGCTCCTGGAACAGGCTCGCCGGATGGCGGCCGACGGCCTGGTCGAGACCCGGCGGGCGGTGCACGCGCTGCGCGGCCAGACACCGCCGCTGCCGCAAGGACTGGCCGAGCTCAGTGCGGATCACCAGCGCCGCCATGGCACCCAGGTATCGTTCACAGTCGTCGGGGATCCCCGTCCGCTGGCGCCCGACGCCGGACTCGCCCTCACCCGGACTGCGCAGGAGGCACTGGTGAACGCGGCCAAGCACGCCCCGCACCAGCCCGTTCAGATCCAGCTCGACTACTCGGGTACCGGTACCAGCCTCGTCGTGACCAGCCACCTGCGCGGGGAAGGCCAGGACGACAGAACATTCGAAACGGTCAACGGCGGGTACGGCCTCACGGGCATGCGAGAGCGGCTGCTGCTCCTCGAGGGCACGCTCAGCGCCGGGCCGCGCGGTGCCGACTGGGTAGTCGAGGCCAGGGTCCCGCGGTGAACGGGCAGTCCGAGCCCGGTCCCGAACGGCTGCGGATCGTCATCGCCGACGACCAGGCCGCTGTCCGCGAGGGGCTGGTGGCGCTGCTCGGCATGCTGCCCGGTGTCGACGTGGTCGGCGCCGCGGCCAACGGGGAGGAAGCCATCAAGCTGGTGGCCACCGAGCGCCCGGACGCGATCCTGCTCGACCTGCACATGCCGGTGCTCGACGGCATCCAGGCCACCCGCCGGCTGGCCACGCAGTACCCGGACGTGGCCGTGGTCGTGCTCACGACCTATGACGACGACGAGTCGATCCTGGCCGCGCTGCAGGCCGGCGCGCGCAGCTACCTGACCAAGGACGCCAGCAGGGCCGACATAGCGGCCGCGCTGCGCACCGCGACAGCGGGCCTGGCGGTCCTCGACCCTGCCATTCAGGCCAGGCTGCTCGCGGCGGCTTCGGCCCGGCCGGAGCAGGCCCCGGCGACCACGCTGCCCGACGACCTGCCGGACGGGCTGACCCGGCGCGAGGCCGAGATCCTCGGCATGATGACGCGCGGCATGACCAACCCCCGCATCGCCGCCCAGCTCTACCTGAGCACCCACACGGTCAAGAGCCACATCAACAGGATCTTCGCCAAGACCGGGTCGGCCGACCGCGAAGCCGCCATCCGCTACGCCCGCGACCACGGCTTCGCGTAACGACCTTCCGTTACGTGCGTCAGCCCGCCGTCCACGGCCGGAGCTTGCCGGGGTTGCGGACTCCCCAGATGCGGCTGATCCGGTCGCCAGCGAAGTCGAAAGCGACCACCGTCACGATGACGCCGTCCAGCTCGGCCACCAGGCCGGGCTGGCCGTTGACCGTGCGCTCCAGGATCGACAGGCCGGGTACCCGGCCGGCGAGATCGAGGGCATAGCGCGCGATCTGCTCGGCGCCCTCGATGGGGCGGACCGCGGCGCTGATCCGGCCACCGCCGTCGGTGATCGCGGTTGCGCCCGGGTCGAGCAGGCCGACGAGGGCGCCGATGTCCCTTGCTTCCCAGGCCTGCTTGAAGGCCCTGACGATGCCGGCGCGCTCGGCTATGGGGGTCGCGGGAGGCTGGGATGCGCGGACGCGGCGGCGGGCCGAGGAGGCCAGCTTGCGGGATGCCTCCGGCGTCCGGCCGACGATGCCGGCCACGTCCGCGAAGGAGTAGGCGAAGACGTCGTGGAGGATGAACGCGACCCGCTCGGCTGGGGTCATCGAGTCGAGCACGACCAGGAAGGCCATGCTGACCGACTCGTCCAGCGTGACCCGGTCGGCCGGGTCACCGCCGCCCCCGCCTGGCCGGCCGCTGATCCACTCCGCTTGTTCGGGCAGCGGCTCGGGCAGCCATTGGCCAACGTAGCGTTCTCGCCGGACCCGGGCCGACCGAAGCAGGTCCAGGCAGATGCGGCTGGCGACCGTGGTCAGCCAGGCGCCGGGGTTGGCGATGGCTTGCTGCTGCTGCCGGGGCATGGCGTACCAGCGGGCGTAGGTTTCCTGGACGGCGTCCTCGGCCTCAGTCAGGGAGCCCAGCAGCCGGTAGGCGAGACCGGTCAGCTGGCTCCGCTCGCTGATGATCGCGTTCAGGGCCGGGTCGGGCTGGCCGCCTCCGGGCTCGGAATGGGTGCTCATGATGCCTCAGGCTTCCTTGGTTGCATCGGCCATCACTAGATCGACGAGACATCGCACCGGATTGTGAGGCCGACGCGCCCCCTCACATTCTGCGGGGTTGCCCCGTCGTACCGCTGAGACGATGAGCGCCCTTCAGGCCATCGCCGGCCGGAACAAGTCTTCGGCGGAAAGGTAAGAGACATGTCCGTACTCAGCGGAGTGCACCCCGCGGTGGCTGCCGGACCCCAGCCCGGCCGGCGCCGGTGGCTGATCCTGGCCGTCGTCGGGATCGCGCAGTTGATGATCGTGCTGGATCTTACGGTGGTGAACATCGCCCTGCCGTCGGTGCAGCGGTCGCTGCACTTTTCTGCGGTCGACCGGCAGTGGATAATCACCGCCTACGCGCTGGCGTTCGGCAGCCTGCTGCTGCTCGGCGGCAGGCTCGCCGACCTGCTGGGCCGCAAGGTCACCTTCATGACCGGCCTGGCCGGCTTCGCCGCCGCGTCCGCCGTCGGCGGGACGGCGGACAGCTTCGGCATGCTGGTGACCGCGCGGGCCTGCCAGGGCGCCTTCGCCGCGATGATGGCGCCGGCGGCGCTGTCCATCCTTACCGTCACGTTCAGCGACCCGAAGGACCGGGCCAAGGCGTTCGGCGTGTTCGGCGCAATCGTCGGCACCGGCGGCGCGGTTGGGCTGCTGCTCGGCGGCGTGCTGACCGAGTACCTGTCCTGGCGGTGGACCCTGTATGTGAACCTGCTCTTCGCCGCCCTGGCGCTGGCGGGTGCCGCGGCGCTGCTGCGCCGCAGCCCAGCGGGTCGCCGCCCGCGGCTGGACGTCCCTGGCGTGCTGTCCGTGTCCGGCGCGATGTTCTGCCTGGTCTACGGGTTCGCTAACGCCGCCACCCATGGCTGGCGGGCCCCGTCGACCTGGGGGTTCCTGGCGGCCGGGGTGGTGCTGCTGACCGCGTTCGCGGCCTGGCAGGCGCGCGCGGCCGGGCCGCTGCTGCCGCCCCGGGTGGTGCTGGACCGCAACCGTGGCGGCGCCTACCTGGCGATGCTCATCACCGGCACGGGGACGTTCGCGATCTTCCTCTTCCTCACCTACTACCTGCAGACCACCCTCCGCTACTCGCCGGTGGTCACCGGCTTCGCGTTCCTGCCGATGGTCGCGGCACTGATGGTGTCGGCCATCGCCGGCCAGATCGTGCTGATGCCGCGGATCGGGCCCAGGCCGCTGATCGGGCTGGGCATGCTGCTCGCCGCTGCCGGCATGGCCTGGCTGACCAGACTGGGGGTGCATTCCGGCTACGACGCGGCGGTTCTCGGGCCGCTGCTGGTAACCGCCGTCGGCCTGGGCCTGGTATTCGCGCCTTCGCAGAACGCCGGCACCTTCGGCATGGCGCAATCCGACGCCGGCGTGGCGTCCGCGACCCTCAACGTCGGCCAGCAGCTCGGCGGCTCCATCGGCACTGCCTTGCTGAACACGATGGTGGCCAGCGCCACCGCCGGCTACCTGACCGCGCACCTGGGCCCGGCCACCCTGGTCCGCGGGCATCCCAGCCTGGCGCTCGTTCAGCAGTCCGCAGTACACGGCTACACCGTCGGGTTCTGGTGGGCCGCCGGCATCTTCGCCGCGGGCGCGGTCATCTGCGGGCTACTGCTGCGCAGCGGCCCGCTGGGACGCCAGCCGTCCCCGAGCCAGGAAGACACGGTGACCGAGGTCCGGGCCGACCGCCAGCCGCTCCGGCAGGCGTGACGGCGCCGAGATCGGGCGTCTCGCGGGCGAGCAGCGAAACTCCAGCCCCCGGGTGTTAGCCAGCCTTCCTGAGAATGTTCCCTATTTCCTCGGAATCGAAGGCCCGGAGTGTGTTCGAGCGGACGTTGCCCATTGCTCCGAGCTTGAGCAGCACAGCGGTCGCGGTCTCATCGTCGGGGAGCTCGACAACTGAGACAATGTCGTACTCTCCGACTGTCCACAGCAATTCACGCATCCTGCCGCCTGAGTTCTCGATGAGCTTGGAGAAATCAGCAGCGCGGTTTGCGGTTTCCTTGTAGTTCTGGATGCCCTTGTCAGTCCAGTTCACCAAAGATACATATGTCGGCATGCTGCCACCCCCCTGGTTTCGGCTCACCTGGGCCCTGCCCGGAAGGCTTCCCCAGAAACCCGTCCGGCGGCGACCTCGTGCGGCGTCAGAGGATCCTCGCCCTTCGGGTTGGCCAGCCTGCTGCCGGGCTCTGCGGGACCCTGCGCCCGCGTGAACCCGTGGCTCCGCTCCACTTTCGCCGACGTTTCCGGGTGATCGTTCATGGCACCATCTTTTCCTGAACGGATACATAGCCGGGCTCTTGATCAAAGCTCGGCGTACGACGGCCCGGAACTGCCGCCACGCCCTGCCGCCAGCCACATCAGCTCACGCCAGCCACCTCAGCCTGGCTCCCCAGCCAGCGCCCCCAGGTGTGAATGGGGCATTGCTGTACACCCGACTACAGCAAAGCCACTTCGATCATCACGGGCTTCCCGCGGACGCGGCCCAGCAAGCGCAGGAGGCACAGCAAGCACAGCAGGCACAGCAGGCGCGGGAGGCGCGCGGGGGCGCGGGGGCGCGGGAGGCACGGGAGGCGGGGGGCGGGGGGCGCGGGAGGTGCGGGAGGCACGGGAGGCGCGGGAAGCGCGGGAGGCGCGGCGAGGGAGATCAGTTTTGCGGCGGGGCGGGGCGGGCGCTGCCGGCCTGGTTGTGACGGTGGGCGCGAACGTTGGCTGATGCGGGACTAGCGGCCGCCGCGGGTGAACTCGGCGCGGACGCCGAGCAGGCGGACCGGCCGATGGTCGGTGAACTCGGCCAGCGCGTCAACCGCTGCCTGGCCGATCACTGCCGGATCGCTGGTCGGCTCGGCCAGCGCGTGGCCATGGGTGCTGGTGAAGAAGGGCGCGTGCCTGACCTTGACGACGATCCGGACCGCTGGCCGGTTTTCCGCCTGGACGTCGGCGGCTACCAGGCCGGCCAGCCGCAGCACCTCCTCGTGTACCCGCTCCCAATCGCTGATGTCCTGCTGGAACGTTGTCTCGCGGCTGCGCGACCTGGGCACATAGGGCTGGCCAGACACCTCATCCGAACCCAGACCCCGGGCAGTCTGCACCAGCCAGGGCCCGATCGTCGGCCCGAACCTCGCCGCCACGGCCTGAAGGTCGGCACCGGCCAGCTCGGCTACCGTGCCGATCCCCATCTCGGCCAGCTTGCGCTCGGTCCTGGTGCCGACGCCGAGCAGGGCGCCCGCGGGCTGGCCGCCCATCACATCGGCCCAGTTCTCGTGGGTGAGCCGGAAGACTCCGGCGGGCTTGGCGAAGGTCGTCGCATGCTTGGCGTGGATCCGGTTCTCCCCGATGCCGACCGAGGATTCGAGCTGCGTTGATGTCCTAATGTGCTGCTGGACCCGCCGGGCCTCTGTCTCGGGGTCGTCCCCGACCGGGACGGCGACGAACGCCTCGTCCCAGCCGAGCACCTCGGTGACGTAGCCGAGCTCCCGCAGCGCCGTCATCACCTGCTCGGATGCCGCGTCGTACGCGGCCCGGTCCAGGGGCAGGAACACCGCGCCGGGGCAGCGCCGGAGCGCGATACGCAGCGGCAGGCCCGAGTGCACACCGTGCACCCGGGCCTCATACGACGCGGTGGCCACCACGCCCCGCTTGGCCGGGTCACCGTCGCCGCCGACCACCACCGGCTGCCCACGCAGCTTTGGCCGTCGCAGCAGCTCTACCGCGGCGATGAACTGGTCGAGGTCGACGTGCAGGATCCAGCCGGCCATGGCTACCCGGTCATGCCTGCGGCCTCTTGCCGGCGTTGAAGTACTCACTCGAGCTGCCCTGCCAGAGCAGGATGATCGCCACCAGGCCAGCGAGAACGATGACAAATGACCAGATCTTGTCCAGGGGGGATACCGGGTTGCGGAGCCCGCCCAGCGCGGACAGCACGCCGATGCCGAAGAACACCGTCCCGGTGATCCGCGCCCAGTTCCTGCCCGCCCGGCATTTCAGCGCCATCCAGATGAACAGCCCGGCACCGATCAGGGCGGCGATAGCCCCTCCGATCACCAGGACGTGCGCGGCTACCGTGACCTTGTGGTCCGACAGCAGCGGATGCGCTCGCCGGTAGGCGGCCTTCGTGGAACTGGCGGTCACAATGTAGATGACCGCGTGGATCACGCCGACAGCCGCGCCCACGTACATCGCCAGGACGGCGTGGCGCACCGAATCCGGGACAGGCGGACGCGGGGCCGCCGTCTCGGGCGGCACCTGTGGGGCGTTGGGGTAAGGCTGGACCATGGCCCGGCTCCTCTTGTCGTTACTACGCAGCGCGCTGGTACGTCCGTCTAGGACACTATGACCTCTGGCCTGCGGGCACATCCACCACCGGGTTGACGCAGCGGTGCCGCTCAGCCCGCGAGATCAACCCGTGCGCCGGCGCGCCGGGGAGCTGCCTGGCATTTACGCTGGCGGCGTGGCGGACAGACAGGACACTGGGAGCGAGTCGCTGCCCCAGTCGCCGACGCTGACGCGGATCGTGGTGCTGGTCGTCGTCGTCTCCTATGCCCTCATGATCACCGTCCTGGCAATCGACCTGCCGCGGCGCTCCCCCGCGGTGATCGCTGTCGCGACGGCGGCACTGCTCGCGGTGATGGCCGGGACCGCCGTGGCGATCTTCGACAGGCAGAAATCCGATGCGGAAGCGCTCGCCGCGCTGACCGTAACCGGCCTGTGCGGGGCGGTGCTTTTGGGCCTCGTGCCCAGCACGCC
>Ga0335074_10016484_pt1 | contig 10405 bp, 6 predicted proteins | sample Lox_Sample_23_FD_206715 | JGI IMG/M metagenome (GOLD analysis project Ga0335074, IMG submission 206715) | Soil microbial communities from Loxahatchee National Wildlife Refuge, Florida, United States - Lox_Sample_2.3 | ecosystem: Environmental > Terrestrial > Soil > Wetlands | place: USA: Florida...
TCAATCCGCTCGAGGCCGGCGGGCACCAGAAGAAGGATCAAAAGCCAGGGAAGGATAAGGTAGTTTCCATTTGCTCCAACGTTGGTCATTGCCGCCAGGTTCGCCGCTCCCCCAATCAGAACGACAAGCAAGATCGGTCGATAATTGGCTCTTCGCCAAACCAGAATCGCGCCCAGCAGCGCCACGCAGCCCGGAATGAGAGCTACCGAGTTCACGCGCAACGCGTAGACCAATCCTTCCAGGGGGCCGCTCCAGCTGGTGACCACGTTGCGTGACGCCAGAAAATTGGCCAGGAATGGCTCTTTGCGAAACCAAAGTACAGCGAGAATTACGGCCGGTACAGGTACGCTGCCCAATACCAAAGCCGCAACCTGTTTCCACCGTCGGGCGATCAGGCAGTCAATCGCGAGCGCAACCAGCACAGGACCCGTCGTCTGCTTTGTGAGCCAGGAAAGCGATGCCACCAGAGCGGCCACGGAGACCACCCAGGCGTTGCCCTCGGCGCGCAGGTAAATCAGCAGCGCCAGAAGGATAAAGAACGCCGCCAGCATGTCCGGCCTTGCACTCCCGGCCCATCGCACCGCCCACAAACAGGCCAGGCCCAGCACGACCGCAACCCAGGCCCACCTTTTCTTTTTTTCGAGATGCAGGCAGATTAAGCCCACGCAGGCCGCCGACCCCAGATAGGAGCCAAACGAGAGCAGCCTGCAAAGAATCAGGGTTGTCAGCGCGTCGCCATGAGCTATTCTGGCAAGCACCGACCCGGCCCAATAATAGATCGGCCCGAATATCTCCACGTTGAAAGGAAATTGAAAGGGCGGCGAGTAGAGCTTTCCCGTGCGAAACGCCATTAAGCACGAATAGACCGCGGTCCCTTCAGGGTAAGTCACTTCGTTCCGCGCGAACAGGTAGTGAAAAATCAGTCTCAGATAGACAACGGCCATCACCAGGTAAGGCAAGAACATGAGACAAACCAGGGAGCTCGCCCACATCGGCCTGGCCGCGCCGGGTTGGTCCGGACCGGATCCAGCCCCGCCCCGCAATGCCGGCCCGCTCCGCAATGGCGGGTCCATCCCGGCAGGCGTGGAAGAGTTCGCGCGTTCCCCTATTCGCATGAGTCCAAAATCACCGTTCCCCTCTTTTCCCCGGACAGAGCAAGTTTAGCAAGTGCGGGAACGACGCCAGCCCGCCGGCATCACGCCGTCATCCCGCCTGTCTGCGCCCCTCTTCCGCTTCGCGCGTCCATCTGATCCACGTGACCTTCGACTATACTTTCCTCGTGGTTCTCCCGGAACGTCGAAAAGGCCTGCGGTGCTCAGACCAACCAACCGTCCCCTCTCCCTCCAGCGTTTAGTTGCCGGGCTCAGCCGTCGCGGCCGTGAGACCGGCAAACTTGCCTTCTTGTCCACTCGTCTGCTGCTGAGCCGCAAGCCGATATGGATCGATTACGGCCGCATTCGGCTGCCCTTCCACGGCGATGGCGACCGCCAGGAACTCTACTATCACCTCTATGTGAAGGAGTGGTGGGACAAGGAGCTGCGCCTCATCTCTCCCCACCTGAAACCCGGCGCCGTCGTCATCGATGTGGGCGCCAACATCGGTTTCATGTCTGGAATCTTCAGCAAACTGGCCGGCGCCAACGGGCGAGTCTACAGTTTCGAGCCCTCCCACTCGGTTTATGCCAAGCTCCTTCAGGTCATCAAGACCAACGAATACCGCAATGTTGTGCCTTACAACCTGGGCTGCGGTTCGCATGATCAATCCATGACGCTTCATGGCGCCTTGTCTTCGGGAAACGCCTCCTTGCGCTCCGATGCCGCCTCAGAAAATCCTCAACGCAAGAGCGAGCCCGTGCGCATTATCAGTTTGGATGAGTTCCTTGGGCCCAAACTCGAGCGATTGGATTTCCTCAAGATCGACACGGAAGGCTTTGAAGACCAGGTCCTGCTCGGCGCCGAACAGATCATTCGCCGCCTGATGCCCATCATCTATATTGAATTCTCCCTGGAGTATGCTGATTCCTCTGAAAGGGCCATGAACCTTTTGCAACGGCATGGCTACGCGTTTGATCGAGAGGTTGATCTGCAAAAGTGCAGAAACGGCGACAACTTCTTTGCCCTTCCTCCAAACCCGGGGGCCGCGCACCTGCTCGGCGACAGGCAAGTTGACTTCGCATCCTGACGCAGTCGATGAACTCGTGCGGCGGGACGCCTCACTTGCCCTCGTTGCCCCCGGCGGCTCGCGCATCTCCCCGTTTTTTGGCGTCCCCGACGGGATTTGAACCCGCGTTATCCCCGTGAGTCGGCCAGAGTTAGGCCAGTAGCCTTACCGCTGGCTATGTTTGCGCCAACAGTACGCAGCGCCCGTTGATCGGCCAGAAATTTCTGTGTGGCCGGTGATTCTCCCCCGCCACGATAGCTCGCCAACGTGAGCTGGCCCGGTGCGGTTACGGCTCGTCGGCTATTTCGCTGTCGTCGCCGCACTTGAATCAGATGGATCGTCGAGCGGCCGCGCAAAAAGAGCGGCAACTTTCCATTCGCCGTTCACCTTCTTCCAGGCGCGCAAAAGGGCAATTTTGAACGCGACGTGCTGCGGGGTTGGTCCGGCCAGATCGTACTCCACGGTCCCATATGAAAACTCGTACGCTAGGTCTCCGGATGCCGCCACCTCGATCCGCTGCACGTCCGTTGTGTTCTTCTCGTTGCTCCGTTTGCTGATTTCCTCGCCGGGGAACTCCTCGCCTTTCTCCGGGCGGACAAAAGGCCGCTTGAAAGCTCCGCTCCAGAAAATCGCATCGTCGGTGTATTGCGTGTGCTCGCTGGCGATCGCTGCCCGGATCGCCGCCTCATCAGTCTTCGAATCTGCGGCCTGGAGGGACGATACCCCCAAGGCCAGCAAAAGGATGCAAACCTGCTTTGCCAACTTCATAGGCGTCTCCTTGTCAATTGAGGCGAGGGAGGGGTTGCGCCGAATGCTACCACGGCCGTGGAGCGCTGATCAAAGAGATTCGACGGCGATGCCGCCAGGGAAACGGGGTCGCCGCTCCTGTTGATCGACTGGTTATTTCCGGCGCGGACCCTACCGCAATCATCACTTGACGGTCACAGACGCTCGTCCGCCGCCAATCGGGAAGACCGAGTCAATTCTGATCGGAAGCATCCGAGGATTTATCAGCCTTTCCTTTGTCCGAGTGCGTAGCGGGAGCGAACGCCGGTCCGAGGCTTGCGATCGCCTTGCGCAGATCTGCTTCTTTACGGCCAAAATCGAAATAGACGATCTTGCCGTTTGCGTCGATCAGCACGACAAGAGGGATGCCGTCGCATTGCAGCGCCGTCGCCACCTTACGATCACTATCATGAAAGTTCTTCCAATCGTAGTGATGCTCAGCCAGGTACTTGGCCGCCTTCGCCGCATCGCCGTCGTCCCCCACTTCACTTTCCTGGTCGAAGCTGATAAATTCCATCCCTTTGCCTTTGAACTCCGCGTAAATGCGGTTCAGCGAGGGCAAAGCAGCCACACATGGCGCGCACCAGGTCGCCCAGAAATCGATAAGGAGGGGCCTGCCGCGATATGTGCTTAGGGCGACCTCGTTGCCGTCTGTTCCTGCAAACGTAACTTCGGGAACAATCTGCCCAACCATCTCCTCATGGTGGGCGATCCCGTGGCGCTGGATGGGCGCGTAAGGATCGGACGGGGCATTCTCAGGTGCCTGCGCCTTTGCCGGAGAAACCAAACAGAGGAGAGAGAAGGTAAGGACCGTGCTGCGCACAATCGCCTCCTTTGCGCCAGATCAACCAACTCACTCTATGGACGGATCGGCCTTCCAGATTGCTCTAGAAATCACACTAACTCAAACGACCTGAAACCCTCTGCCCGCGTCTTGCGGCCGGATGGTCGCCTAACCGTCAATTACTGGTTGGCATACCAGACAGGTGCAATTGGCCTCACCGGCGCCTCAGAGAGTTTCCGTTGTTGCAGGAGAATCAACGCAAGTTTTCATTTTATTTGGCGTCCCCGACGGGATTTGAACCCGTGTTATCGCCGTGAAAGGGCGGTGTCCTAGGCCGGGCTAGACGACGGGGACGCTTGGCAGGCGCCTTCGCTCCACCCCACCGAGCAAAGGCCGTTCGTGGCAACGCCGCATGACCACCCATCGACGAATCCCTGTCGACAGGATCCGCAACTGCGGAAATTCGGGCCCGATCCGCAACTGCGGAAATTCGGGCTGCTCCCGCAACCGCGGAAACACCGGCCCACGGCGCACTCACAGCAATCTTCCCGTTCCCTTGAATGCGAATTTCCGCCGCCGCGCGCCCTTTTACCCGGGAAAAAGGCCCTCTGACCGATTCGGAAAATCAGCAAACCAACTGGAAAACTGCTCTACCCAAAGGCTATCAACTCGGCAATGGGGTGTCAAAGCGCGCCGCGGCTCACCGTGAGCAGCCGTTCATCCCGAAATTGGAGCCCCTCGTCCCACCTGACCCGCCGGAACCGCCTCGCGTGAAACAGCGTAACTGGTGGATGCGATATCCTCATGGTGACCTCTGGCGAAGGCCATTCAGGCCGCCTGGCCGCAAGGCCATCATTTTTTGTGGCCCTTGGCCGCCGCCGGACGTCTGATGGAGAGGCGATTCGGCCGGCGGGCGGGCCGCATCGGCCATCATTCAATCAAAGCCGCAGCGGGGCGTTGCCCGGCCGCGGGTTGTCACAATTCGGGAACTCGCTTGAGAACGACCGCAGAATCCTTCATTTGCGCCTGGCCCTCAGGCGGCCAAACTTCGCTCAGGTTCGCCACTCGGCTGCTGAGCGAACTTCTCACTGCGAAGACCGGAAACACGAGGCAAGAGGAAGACTCAAGTGACGCACAGCAGATCCATACGCATTCTTATCCTTGGTGCTTTATCTTTGGGGACGCTTGTCTCCATCGGCTGCCAGAAGAAACCGGCATCGGCTGCGGCTGCCGCCGGCCCGCAGGGCCTGCCCGTGCAAACGGTCACCGTCTCCATGTCTCCCGTGGCCCAGACCAGCGAATATGTGGCCACCATCAAGTCGCGCCGCTCGGCTACCTTGCAGCCGCAGGTCAGCGGCAACCTCACTGAAATCCTCGCCAGGTCGGGCGACCATGTCGCTTCGGGCCAGGTCCTCATGCAAATCGATCCTCGCCAGCAACAGGCTGCGCTCGACGCGCAGCGCGCCACCGAGCGCCAGAAAAAGGCGCTCTTCGACTACGACACCGTCGAGCTCGATCGCCAGCACAAGCTCTTCGACGCCGGCGTCACCAGCCGCGATGCCTTCGACCAGGCCCAGCAGGCCCACGATAACGCCAAGGCCGATTACGAGTCGGCCGTCGATTCGCGCAAAACTCAGGAGCAGCTGCTCGCCTATTACACCATTCGCGCGCCCTTCGACGGCGTCGTCGGCGACATCCCCGTCCACGTGGGCGACTACGTTACCACCACCACCATGCTCACCACCGTCGATGAGAACCGCGATCTCGAGGCTTACATCTACGTGCCCACCGAGCGCTCCGCCGATGTCCGCATGGGCCAGGACATCAACATTACCGACAACAACGGCAAGCTCCTCGAGAAAACGCGTGTCGATTTCATCTCGCCTGAAGTCGACCCCTTGCTCCAGGGCATTCTCGTCAAAGCCCCGGTCCAACCTTCGGCTGAGCTGCGCAATGCCCAGATCGTCAAGGCAGACATCATCTGGAACACCCGCCCCATGGCTGTCGTTCCCGTGCTTGCCGTAACCCGCTTGGGCGCGCAGAGCTTTGTGTACGTCGTGCAGCAGGCGCATGGCATGGCGCTGGCCCATCGCGCCCCCGTCACGCTGGGCGACACCGTCGGCAACAATTATTCCATTGCCTCTGGTTTGAACGTAGGTGACAAGGTGATCGTCTCCGGAACGCAATTCCTCGTCGACGGTATGCCGGTCATTCCCATGGGAGGCTGAGAAACGAAAGGCGCCTCTTGGCTCTCAGCTCATTTTGCAGCAGATCGATGACCTCAATCCGCACCTGGGGGAGCTGATAGCTAAAGGCTGAACAGAAAGGGCACATCCTTGTTCGTCAATTTCTTCATTCACCGGCCCGTTTTCGCTACCGTATGCGCCCTGCTCATTATCCTTGCGGGCGCCATCTGCATTCCCAATCTTCCTGTCTCCATGTATCCCAATCTGGCGCCGCCCGTGGTCACCGTGGCGGCTACCTACGTGGGCGCCGATGCCGAAACCGTCGAAAAAGCAGTCACCATTCCCCTCGAAGAGGCCATCAACGGCGTGGAGGGCATGCGCTACATCAGCTCCTCCAGCACCAATAGCGGCATGAGCATGATCACCGTCACGTTCCGCACCGGCTACAACCTCGACATCGCCGCCGTCGACGTGCAGAACCGCGTGGCCAGCGCCGAAGGCCGCCTGCCCGGCGAAGTCATCTCCACAGGAATCAGTATCACCAAAACCAATTACAACTTTGTTCTCGCAGCCGGCTTTTTTACCCGCGACGGCCGATACTCCAGCGAGTTCATCTCAAACTACCTCGACGTCTACGTCAAAGACGATCTCAAGCGCATCCCCGGCGTAGGCGACGTCATGATCTTCGGCGAGCGCAAGTACGCCATGCGCGTCTGGCTTGATCCCATCCGCATGGCCGCCCGCGGCCTCACCGCCTCTGACGTGGTCAACGCCCTCACCGAGCAGAACGTCGAAATCCCCGCCGGCCAGCTCGGGCAGCCTCCCTCTGACACCAGTCAGTCATTCGAGATTCCCGTCAGGGTGGTCGGCCGCCTCACCAGTGCCGATCAATTCGACAACCTCATCGTCAAGAACTCCGCCAATGGCCTGGTGCAGCTCAAAGACATCGGGCACGCTGACCTTGGTGCCGAAGATTACAGCTCCAACCTGGAGTATCTGGGCCGCACCGCCATGGGCTTTGGCGTCCAGTTGCTTTCCAACGCCAACGCTCTTGACGTGGACCGGCGCGTCAAAGCCGAGCTCGCCCGATTGTCGAACAACTTCCCCCCGGGCCTCGAGTACGCCATCGCTTTCGATTCCACCACCGCCGTCGGCGAGTCGATCCGCGAAGTCCTGCGCACCCTGGGCATGGCCGTCGCTATCGTCATCGCCGTCATCTTCCTCTTCCTGCTCGACTGGCGCGCCACAATTATCCCCGCCGTCACCATTCCTGTCTCGCTCATCGGTACCTTCGCGTTCATCCGCATCTTCGACTTTTCCATCAACTCGCTCACCCTCTTCGGCATCACCCTGGCCACTGGCTTGGTCGTCGACGACGCAATCGTCGTCATCGAAAACGTGCAGCGCCACATTCACATGGAGCACTCTGACCCCCACGAGGCTACCTCGCGCGCCATGGGCGAAGTCACCAGCGCCGTCATCGCCACCTCGCTCGTGCTGATTGCCGTCTTTGTGCCCGTCTCCTTCTTCCCCGGAACCACCGGCATCCTCTACCGCCAGTTCTCGCTCACCATCGCCTTCTCCATTGCCATCTCGGCGTTCAACGCGCTCACCCTTTCCCCGGCGCTCTCCGCCCTCTTTCTGCGCGGCGAAGAAGCCCGCCCCCACCAGCTCGACTTCCTCCACATCCCGCCCGTCTCGCGCGCCTTCAGTGCTTTCATTCACGGCGCCGACGCCTTCGTCAATTGGATCGCCGGCACCTACGCGCGCGTCATTCACGTCGCTCTGCGGCTGCGCTATCTCCTGCTGCTCCTCTTCTTCGCCGGCCTGGCCGCCACCGTCTGGATGTACCGCGCCGTGCCCACCGGCTTCATTCCCCAGGAAGACCAGGGAAATTTCATGGTCATCGTCCAGGCGCCTCCCGGATCTTCGCTGGGATACACCACGCGCCTCGCCGAGCGCGCCGAGGCCATCATCGCCCAAAACCATGCGGTCAATGGGCTCTTCTCCGTCATCGGCTTCAGCTTCTCCGGTAGCGCTGCCAATTCGGGCATGATGTTTGTCAGCGCCGCAAACCGCGCCAAGGGCCAGTCCACCGGCGAAATCGTGCGCGACGTCTCCAAACAACTCCAGATGCTGATGTTCATGCCCAACGGCGGCCTCGTGGCTGCCTTCGAGCCGCCTGCCGTCCAGGGCGTCGGCAGCTACGGCGGATTCCAGTTCATGCTCCAGGACCAGGGCGGCAATTCCCTCGGTGATCTTGACCGCGTCGCCCACCAGATTGTCGGCGCCAGCCGCGCGCGCAAAGACCTCAGCGGACTCATCACTACGTTCTCCGCCAACGATCCCCAGGTGCTGGTCTCCATCGATCGCGAAAAGGCCAAGGCCATGAGCGTTCCCATCTCCCAGATCTCCACCACGCTCAACGTCTTCATGGGCTCGGAGTATGTGAACGACTTCGATTTCAACGACCGCACCTATCGCGTCTTCGTGCAGGCTGACAGGCCCTTTCGCATGAACGCCGGCGACTTGCATAGCTACTACGTGCGCTCCGACTCCGGCCAGATGGTCCCGCTCGACAACCTCGTCTCCATCGCGCCCAGCGCCGGTCCCCCCGTCATCACCCGCTACAACCTCTTCCGCGCCGTCGAGATCGACGGCTCGCCCGCTCCCGGCTATAGCTCCGGCCAGGCCCTGGCCGGCATGGAACAGCTCGCGCGCCAGAACATGATGCGCGGCATGGGCTACCAGTGGACCGGCCTCACCCTCGACGAAATCGAGTCCGGCGGCGAAGCGCTCATCATCTTCGCTCTCGGCATCGTCGTCGTCTATCTCACCCTCTCCGCCCAATACGAAAGCTTCGCCCTGCCTTTCATCATTCTGCTTGCCGTGCCCATGGCCGTGCTGGGCGCGCTCGGTCTGGTTCACTTGCGCGGCTTCGCCAACGATGTCTACTGCCAGATCGGCCTGGTCATGCTCATCGGCCTCTCGGCTAAAAATTCCATCCTCATCGTTGAATTCGCTGAGCAACTGCGGCGCAAGGGCCGCACCATCACTGAGGCCGCCGTTGAAGCCGCCGAGCTCCGCCTCCGCCCCATTCTTATGACTTCCTTTGCCTTCATCCTCGGCGTTCTGCCCCTGGTCTTTGCCACCGGCTCCGGTTCCTTGGGCCGCCAGTCCGTGGGAACCACCATCGTCGGCGGCATGCTGCTCTCTACCGTGCTCAACCTGGTCTTCATTCCCGTGCTCTACGTGATTCTCAGCCGCATCCTCAACCGCGGCGACTCCGGCGTGCATTCCCTGGAATCGCAGTCGGCTTACGAGATGCACAGCGCCGATTGAACTCGAAGACGCTGGGGCGCGCGCTTTTTCGCTCGCCCCTGCGCCATCGGCGCGTCGCAAAGTCTGTTCGGGCTCCTGATTCCTGACCCCGGCCTGTGGCTCTCGGCGCCGCTTCGCCTTCCTGCCCATCCCGGCTTGCTATCCTGTCACCCATGAATCACGCAGCCATTCAGACCCGCGAGCTGACCCGCCGCTTTGGCGAGCTGACGGCCGTTGACAACGTCAGCATGAGCGTCGCTCCAGGCCAGTTCTTCGGTTTCCTGGGACCAAACGGCGCGGGAAAATCCACCACCATCAAAATGCTGACCGGGCTGCTCGAGCCCAGCGCCGGAAGCATCGAGATTCTCGGTCAGCCCTTCGGCGCCGCATCTCTTGAGCTGAAGCGCCAAATCGGCGTGGTGCCTGAGGACATGGCGCTGCTCGGCCGGCTCACCGCCCGTGAATATCTCCGCTACGTCGGCCGCATGTACGGCCTCGATCCCCAAACCGCCAACCAGCGCACCGAAGAGCTGCTCGATTTTATGCAACTGGCCGGCGAATACAAAAAAATGATCACCGACTTCTCCCATGGCATGCAGAAAAAACTGGCCATGGCCGCGGCGGTGATTCACGGCCCAAAGGTCCTGTTTCTCGATGAGCCGTTCGAAGGCGTAGACGCCATCGCCGCGGGCATGCTCAAAGCCATGCTGCTGCGCATGATCGGCCGCGGTGCCACCATCTTCCTCACCACCCACGTTCTTGAGATCGTCGAAAGGTTGTGCAGTCACGTGGCCATCATCTCCCAGGGCCGCGTGGTCGCCAACGGATCGATCGAGGAGCTCAGGGCCGGCGTGGCCAGCGCCCTGCCCGGCGCCGAGCAGGGCCTCAAGCTTACCCTCGAACAGATTTTTCTCGCCATCGTCGGCGCCGGCGCGCCTCAGGAATCCATGCAGGAGCTTTCATGGCTGGGCTGACTCCCGGCGCTTTCCTCCGCGCTCCGGCACGGGCCCAATACTCGGCAACCATCGCCGTGCGCTGGCGCATGTTCATCAACGGCCTCCGTTCCATCCACGGCATCCTCGACCTCGGCGCTACCGGCATCGCCTGGACGATCTACACCGTCATCGGCCTCGGAGCCGGAGTCGGCCTCTATGCCAGCAGCTACGCC
>Ga0335074_10016485_pt1 | contig 10405 bp, 11 predicted proteins | sample Lox_Sample_23_FD_206715 | JGI IMG/M metagenome (GOLD analysis project Ga0335074, IMG submission 206715) | Soil microbial communities from Loxahatchee National Wildlife Refuge, Florida, United States - Lox_Sample_2.3 | ecosystem: Environmental > Terrestrial > Soil > Wetlands | place: USA...
ACAGGCGCGCAAAAGGCAGAAGGATGGCGGCAAGCGTTGCGCGCCGAATCACCCGTGCGATCCAGGTGCGATTATACGCGGGAAAATGTGTGGGCTCATGCGGTGGCATCGGCCGATCCAGATCCGTCACCTTAACGACAGACGCGAATGCCTCTTCATCGATGCTGGTGTCGAGCTTTTTTTCAACTTCCATCATCAGCTCGACGCGATCGAGCGAACTCAGCCCCAGTTCGTCCAGCGTCGTGTCCGGCGTTACGGTGCGGCCGGGAGCATATTTCTGGACCAGCGCCGCAAGTTCCGATTCCGGCTTCTCCGCCTGTTCGGTGGCGGCCGTTTGAAGGCGCTCCGCGATCTCCGCTCTCCGCAGCTTGCTGGTAGCCTGCGTGCGCGGCAGCTCGCCCGAGGTCCACACCGAGAACGAGCGTATCTTTTGATGCTCCTCCAGCTCTTGATTCGCCTGGCGCACGATGGCTTCAGCATTCGCGCCCGGCTTCAGAACCAGCACGGCATGTACGCGGTCGCGGCCAATCACAGCGCAATCGCGAACGCCTTGCAACCCGCGCAGCACCGCCTCCACATCTTCGGGAAAAACATTCAACCCTTCCGCGGTCACGATCATTTCCTTCTTGCGGCCGCGAATGATGAGCTGACCTTCCGAATCCAGCTCGCCGATATCTCCGGTCAGGAACCAACCGTCGCGAAACGCCGCGGCTGTTTGTCCGGGAGAGCGGAAGTATCCCGGCGTGACGTTGTCGCCTCGCACTAGAATTTCGCCGTCATCGGCGATTTTCACCTCGACACCGCTGAGCGGTTTGCCGGTCGTGCCGTGCCGGACATCAAACGGATCGCTGACGCTGATCACGGGAGCAGTCTCGGTGAGTCCATAGCCTTGCACCACCGCGAAACCCAACCCTGCCCAGAAGTCTTCGATCTCGCGCGGTAGCGGCGCGCCTCCCACAACGAAACAGCAAAACCTCCAGCCGAACAGACGATGCACAGCTCTGGCTCGCCACCAGCGAAACGGCCAGGGACTTTCCACGTTGGCCGGCCGCGTGGATTCGGGCACGCGCGCAATCACAAAACTGCGCAGCACTTCAAGGAGCTTCGGCACCGCGGCAATCGCGGCCACTTTTCGCGATCGTATCTGCCGGACGATCTCCTGCGCACCCGCCCCCGCAATGTACACCATCGACGCTGGAATAACCGGCGGCACGAACAAACCCGCAGCTTGCCCAAACAGGTGACTCATCGGCAGCAAATTGATCGCCCGCAGCGGCGTCAGAAGCCGCAGATATTTGCGATAGGGAGCAATCAATTCGTCAACCGGGCGCAGGTTGGCCGCCAGATTCCGATGCGTGATCAGCACTCCCTTCGGCTCGGCGGTTGTTCCGGATGTAAATACGATCTCCGCGAGGTCTTCGGCGTAGAGCGAAAGCGAAGCCGAGGGCGGCTCTGCGGATTCTTCCTCAAGATCAGCCAGCCGCCAGACCGTTGCACCGAGTTCCTGGCCAACACCGGCCACATGGTTGCCGAGCAGGATAAGTTTGGCTTGAACCGTTTGCGCAATTCGGCGGAACAGATCGATCGAGCTGAGCGGGTCCACCGGCACCACCACCACGCCACTCACAAGGCACGCCCAGAACGCCGCGATCCAGCCCGGCCGGCTTTCCGACCAGATCATGATCCGGTCGCCTTTTTTCACGCCCAGCTCGCGCATGCGGTTGCCGAGCGCTCCGGCCATCCCGGCGATTTCCCGATAGCTGTAGGTCCAGCCACGATATCCGTTGTCGTAGGTGATGAATTCGTCATCGCGCACCGCGAGACCGCGCAGGAATCCCACCAGCTCGCTTTCAGACACATCGGACTGCCCCGGTTTCTGCGGAGCGGCGCTGTACTGATCTACATGCGCTCTCATAGCCAGCCTTTCACACAGTTGAACGGCTATCTCGATTGTAAGATCGCACGGCTGCCAAGAGGGTCATGAGATCGTAGCCTGAAATAATAACGAAGCGGCAGCCGTCCAATCAGTGGAGGTTTCGTATGGAACAACATGTGAACGGCAGGCCCAGAATTCAGGGTCAGTGCGGCTTGAACAAAGTAGCGAGAGTGGTCGGAACTGTTGCCGGATATTGGCATCGCAGCACCCGCGGCGACATGCTCGCCGATGTCGAACGGCTCATTAAGGATTCGCCGGAGCGCTCGATCACGGCCGCCGCGGTTGTGGGGCTCCTGCTCGGAACCCTGATCCGAGCCAGGAGCTGAATGGTTAGATCTTAGTGCGCTCGCGGTGCGAGCAAGGCCGACAGAAGAAATCCACCGCCAATGGCGAGACCGAGGATGGTCCAGGGCTTGCGTGCGAAATAGGTCTGCCAACTGGCAGCCTCACGAACCTTGTGTTCGAGCTCGGCAATATTATTGCCGAGCCGCTGCCGTTCTTCTAAGATCTCGCCTACGATTTGGCCTGTTCTTTGGTCCATAACAGATCCTCCTTTACGGTCTGAATTGTTTTCTCCGGCGGACGGACGGTCTTCAGCACCTCGCGTCCTTTGCTGATTCCGATGGCGGCGCCGATCGCCGCGAGCACGCCCACAATCAGTGAGGCCAACCAGCCCGGCAAAACGATTTCCAGCGCCAGCATGGCCGCCAGCAAAAAGAATCCGACCGCGTAGATTCCGAGCACACCCCCGCCGCCCAACATCGTTGAGGCGGATCGCACCCTTTGCGCGGTATCGGCCAATTCGATCTTTGCCAGCTTCACTTCCGAGCGAACAATTTCCCGTACATTTGTTCCAATATCCTGCAGCACGCTCGGGATGGAGCGGTCACCCTCCTCCATGTGTTCCCCGTCCTTCTCTCCCAGCGCCGCCCCCAGCGCCGCCGATGTACGTCCACGATAATCCACGTTACCTCCTTCCAAAGCCGATCCGGGCGGCGGTAACCGCGCGTAACCATGCTTTGCGAAAATTCATATACCTACTTTCTAGATGACCCCTGTCCGCGCGCCGTTTCAGCACAGTGCAAAAGCGGGGCCGAACCGCATCCACAGGGTGCAAGGACGCGATCGCGGCACATGAATTTCATCAAAAGCCTGGCGTTGAACGGGTTTCTCATCGCCACTGTGGCGCACGGCCTGGTAGGGATCTCGCTGGTTTGGGACAAAGTTCTTCTGAACCGGCCCATGACGAAAAATCTTGCGTCCTACGTGTTCTGGCTCGGCGCGATCAGCATCTTCGGATTGGCGCTCATTCCCTTCGGTTTCAAAATGCCTGCGCTCCGCTGGGCGGCGCTGGCCTTCACGGCCGGGCTGCTGGACCTCATCGCTTCCTTCTTCTACTACTGGGCCCTGAAGGCCGGCGAAGCGTCGGACGAGCTGGCCGCGATGGGCGGATTCGCACCCATTGCAACCGCTCTCATTGCCATCCCGCTCCTCGATAAGCCAATCGGTGGTCAACTCCCGGGATTCGCTCTCATGACCGGCGGCGGATTCATCATGTTCTTCGCGGAGAAACGGCCGCTCAAAACCATGCTCCCGAAGATCGTCTTCGCTGCCGGAGGGTTTGGGCTGATGAACGTCCTGCAGAAAATCGTGTTCAACCACACGAACTTCGTCTCGGGCTACGTGTTCTTCACGCTCGGGACCACGGCGGGAGCGTTCGCTATGTTGATCCCTCCCGTTTGGCGAAAGCAGATTTTCGAAAGCTCGGAAGAGGCGCCGCCGCGCAGCAAACTCTGGTACATGGTGAATCGATTCCTGGCCGGTGTCGGGTCCTTTTTGTGTGTTTTTGCCGTGAGTCTGGCGAACCCGGCCATCGTAGAAGCGATTTCGGGCGTACGCTACGTAACGGTGTTCGCAGGCGCTTACGCGATCACCCGCCTCAAGCCCGATTGGTTCCGTGAAGATTTCCGGCGCCCCGTGCTGATCGCCAAGCTGGTCGCCACGATGCTTGTGGTCGCGGGTCTCGTCTTCACGGGATTGCAGAGCGGAGGCGCCCGGTAATTCCCAGGATTAAACCGCGATCAGATAAACGCCGATCGCAACGCAGGCCGCGCCCAGCCAGCGGCGTGCACTCACGTGTTCGCCCAAATACCATTGCGATAGCGCGGTTTTCAATATGTAACTCACGGCCGTTGCGGGAACGGAAAAGCTCAACTCTGCAACCGATAGCAGCGCCAGAAAAGAAAAGAACGAAAGCGCGTTGAACGCGATCCCGGTGACGATAAGCCGGTGGGTCAGGATGTAGCGCAGGAGCCGAGCGATTCTGCGAGGTTTGAAATGCTCGATCTCACCATGCTCCACCATGCCTTTCGCGCTCACCAAGTCGCCTACGGTGCTCGAAAGTACAGTGATCGCGAGCCAGATCCACCTCACTGCTCTTCCTTGGGAGGTAATGAATGAGTCCAGGGCGGCGTTTCAGAAACCAGGAGGACCCCGAACGAGATCAGCGCGATTCCACTCCAGCGTGCCAGCGAAATTTTATCTCCGAGAAAAAACTTGCCCAGAATGGCGGTGAGCGCATACGAACTCGCGGTCATGGGCAGCACGTAGCTCAGGTCGGCCCAGGTGAACATGGAGAGCTGCGCCACCATCCAAACGATCATGAGCGCTACGCCGCCGACAAACCAGCCGTTGCTCAAAATCGCGGCGGCATACTCCAAAATCCTGCCCGGATGAAATTCCGGCATCGCGTTCATCCCCAAGGCGACAAATAAATTCCCCAGGGTGTTGCTCACCACCAGCAATGTGATGAAGATTCTGTTCCGGAGCTCAATACTGGCAGGCCCCATGAATTCCCGCGCGGGGTGCGCCGCTCTCCGAGGGCGGTGCGGCGCAGATCCAGGCACTCTGGAGAAATTCGTCCATTCGGCGCTGCCTAAGCGCGGATGAGCCGGCGGAGCGGGGACACTTCATAGATTGCGGTTAAAATCGCATCGGCGGCAATGGCCGTCAACACGCCTTTCCACTTATAGCCCAGCGGCGCGAAAATTGCCGCGGCCGCTGCGGCGGAGCCAATTCCCAGCCGGACTTTTTGCTCAACATCGCTCATTTAAATATTCCTTTCGTAGTGGCGAACAACCTGTGTTTGAATTTACTTGCTGCGATTCTTAGATGTTCTCGCCCGATGGCCTGTTTCGGTTGCGGCGGGAAATCACGGTTACGTTCGCACCATCCGGGACAATTTCGGCGAGCACAGACGCGAGTTACCGTGAGATCCTGAAGTGGACCGCGCGTGCGTACTGTCAGATTTACGGAGCCGCGACCATCCGGTTGCACAATAGGATCAGAGGTGCTTCAGATATGGGGAATGCCGTGAAGAACAAGTGGAAATTCACCTTGGGATATTTGCTTTGGGCCATCTTCATCATTTGGTACCTGCGAACATCGTTCGCTGCCCCTGAACCGCGCCAGATGCCGTACAGCCAGTTCATGGCCGAGCTGGGATCCGGGCATCTGGATGATGTTCGCGTCACGGAACGCCAATTGATCGGCACCATCAAACCGGAGCTGCTGAAAGGCAAGAAAGGACCCGATGCGAACCCCAAAATCGAGTGCACGCGAATTCCGGATCTGGACACCACGCCCCTGGTCAACGAACTCGTGGCGCAACACGTCAAGTTTTCCGGTGACATCCCGTCGCCTTCCTGGTGGACCGGATTTCTGATCTCCTGGGGGCCGTTATTATTGCTTTTCGCCATCTATTGGTTCGCCATGCATCGCATGCAAAAAGGCGGAGGGCCTTTGAGCTTCGGACGGAATCGGGCTAAGATTCACGACGAATCGGACCGCTTCGATACCAAATTCACCGATGTGGCTGGAGTCGAGGAAGCCAAAGGCGAGCTGCAGGAGATCATCGATTTTCTGAAGACGCCCGAGAAGTTTCAAAAGCTCGGCGGCCGCATGCCCAAGGGCGTTCTGCTGGTCGGACCGCCGGGCACCGGCAAAACGCTGCTCGCGAGGGCCGTCGCGGGCGAAGCCGGAGTGCCGTTCTTCTCCATTTCCGGATCGGAGTTCGTCGAAATGTTCGTCGGCGTCGGCGCGTCGCGCGTGCGCGACTTGTTCGAACAGGCCAAGCAACGCGCCCCCTGCATTATTTTTATCGACGAACTGGACGCGATCGGCAAAAGCCGCTCCAACGGCCGCGCGTTTTTTTCCAACGACGAGCGCGAGCAAACGTTAAATCAACTGCTGGTTGAAATGGATGGCTTCGATACTTCGAAAGCCGTCATCATCATGGCTGCCACGAACACGCCTGAGGTTCTCGACCCAGCCCTGCTGCGGCCCGGCCGCTTTGACCGGCAAGTGGTGCTGGATCGTCCGGACTTGCGCGAGCGCGAAGCCATTCTCCAGGTGCACGCGCGCAAGCTGAAGATCAGTCCCGAAGTAAATCTGGAAAGCGTCGCCGCGGAAACGCCCGGCATGGTCGGCGCCGACCTGGCGAACATTGTCAACGAAGCCGCGCTCAATGCGGCGCGGCGCAATGCCGATCAAATCGAAATGCGCGACTTCGAGCAAGCCGTGGACCGCGTCACGTTGGGCTTCGAGAAAAAGGGGCGCTTGATCGGTCCGGAAGAAAAGGAGCGCGTCGCCTATCACGAAGTCGGCCACGCTCTGGTTGCTCTGTCGGTCCCGAGCGCAGACCCGGTTCGGCGGGTTTCCATCATCCCGCGCTCCATCGGCGCGCTCGGCCACACGCTGCAGCTTCCCGGCAAGGATCGCTACCTGCAAACCGAGCCGGAGCTCGAGGATCGCATCGCGGTCCTGTTGGGCGGCCGCGCGTCGGAAGACATCGTTTACAACGGAGTCATCTCCACCGGAGCGAGCGACGACCTGGAACGTGCGTCAGAGATGGCGCGCCAGATGGTCACCCGCTACGGGATGAGCGCCGAACTGGGCAATATGACTTATGGCATCCCGCACGAGTCGCGGTTCCTGAAGACTCCGTTCGGCTCAGAGGAGAAGAACTACAGCGACCGCACAGCCGAACAAATCGATAGCCAGGTGAGGCAGATCATCGATCGTGCGTATCAAAGGGTGAAGTCCATTCTCACAACGCGCCGCACCGATTTAAATCTCGTAGCCACCACGCTGCTCAAGAAGGAAACGCTGGAGCGCGAAGAGTTGGAACAACTGCTGGCGGCTCCCAAACCCGAGCTCGCGCCCCACTAACCTTACGGCGCGGGAACCACTTGGTAAAACAGCTCTGTTCCCTCATAGTACGGCTGATAATAAATACCGCCGCAGTTAAAAACCATTCCGCCGCCATAGGTTGGAACGCTCAGGCATCCGCCGGGAAGCGCCGGCACTACGGTTCCAACTACCGGTGGTTCATACACGGGAACCGGTGCTACATGCGACCCTAACGCCAGACCCGCGATCGCCCCGATAATGCCCGCCGCCGCAACGCCTCCCCAGCCCGGGCCGCCTCTGCGATCCACGACATGCCCCGCGAAATGTCCACGTCCGACTTGCGCGTATCTCCTCGGACCGTAATCCGGGACACGGGCAAAACACGGCAGCGCCAGATTGCCGATCATCAACATGCTCACGAAAAGAACCGAAGCTTTCATTGCGATTTCCCTCCCTGCTGAATCGTCCTCGGATGAAGCCGTTCCCAATTGACCGCGACTGCTCCTTCGGGTTTTGAAAATACGAACGCATCCGCCGGAATTTCCGCATTCAGATTCCAATTGGAGAACTCGATGTTCAATCTCGGCTGACCCGGCATTTTCTTGTAAATGATCGCCACGCGCTGCGGTAAAACCTGATTGGGCCCGCTCAGCCAGATCTGCCAGTCGGCATCCGGTTCGGTGAATGCCAGATGAAGATACTGGTGGTTCCCTACGTTTTCGGCCCCAACATCGTTGGCCGTTTGAAGGCCCTGCGAGGCGACTGAATAAAGATCCGTCGACAGAAACGGCAACAGCGGCATGTGAGCCTGCATCTTGTCTTTGAGCATCGTGAGCGTGCCGTCCAGAGTGGGGGGCGCGGGGATGGTGGTGTAGAATTGCGCGGATCCCGGCATCATCGTAAGGTTCCGGCCGTCATACCAGATTTGGTTGTTGGAACTTTCGGACTGCACAATCAGGCGCATCTTGTTCGGACGCTGCACCTGCACACGAATGGTCCGGAAAAAATCGAGCATTTGCCCGTTCGTGCCGGGCTCTTCGCGCATGATGCGCGCGGTGAACGAAAAGCTGGTGGCTGCGCGCAGTTGATCGCTCATGATCTTCAGCGACTGCAGGGCGAGTGGCTCTAAATCAGAGGAATTCGCCGGGCTGGTAACCGAAGCGGCCCTGGCTACAAGCTGCGGCTGGCTTTGCGCCGGCAGAACAACGGAGAATACGAGCGAGGCCGCGAAGGCCACAAGACATTTGCCGGAGATGAACCGGCTTGGCGATAACAAGTAATACATAGCACCTCTCATTGGGATGAAAGTTGCAGGTGCATTGCCACGCGCCGCCCGCTTAATCCTAGGAAAAGCCCGAACAGTTCGACGCTCAATTCGGAACATTTTTCCACCGGGCAGGCAAATCCGGCATGACTTTCCGCGTGACCTCGCGTAACAAACACCAGCCGCGTTCGCCCTGCTCTTATTGCGGCTGAACGATGCGGAAACTCGTAGCGCCATTCCGGTTCACCAGCAAAAGTACCGGACGCCCGGCAGCCGACCGCATGTCGCGCTCAAAATCGCCCACGCTAGAAATGGGCTGTTGATTCACTGCTTGAATCACATCGCCCTGCTGTAACCCCGCATCCGCCGCTGGGCTTGCCGGATCTACATTGGTCACCGCGACCCCCTTGGTTTCCGCAGGTAACTGCAATTGGCTCGCGAGCGCCGGCGTCAGCGGGCCAACGGAGAGTCCGCGTTGTGCGGCCGAAGGCGTCGTGCTCAATGACGTGCTGGCTTTCGCGGCAGCCTCCGGCATCTCACCGAGCTTCACCGAAATCTCGTGACTCGCGCCATTGCGGAACACGGTCAGCTTCGCGATAGCGCCAGGCCGCATAGACGCGATGCTCAATTGAAGCGCCTGGCTGTCTTCGATCCTCTGGCCGTTCACCGCGAGGATGACGTCGCCGCGCTTCAATCCGCTTTTGGCGGCCGGACTGTCCTTTGTAACGTCACTCACCAGCGCGCCGTAATCCTCCTTGAGTCCGAAAGCCGTGGCCAGGTCTTGCGTTACTGATTGGATCGAGACCCCGAGCCATGCTCGAGTCACTTTGCCATACTTCAAAATCTGATCCATCACTCCGCGAGCCATATTCACCGGAATGGCGAATCCGATTCCTTGATTGCCTCCGCTTTTGGCCGCGAGAATCGCGGTATTGATTCCGACCAGATTCCCGCTCTCGTCAATGAGTGCACCGCCGGAATTGCCCGGATTGATGGCGGCGTCGGTTTGAATGAAATCCTCGTAGTCCGCGAGCCCGAGCCCTCCGCGTCCCTCGGCACTCACGATACCCATGGTTACCGTTTGATTCAGACCAAAAGGATTTCCGATCGCCAGCACGAAGTTACCAACCTTCAGTTTGGAGGAGTCGCCCAAGGTAAGGACCGGAAGATTCGTGGCGTTCACCTTGAGCACCGCCAGGTCGGTTTTAGGGTCTGAACCGATGATGCGCGCCGGAAAACGCCGCTTATCTCCCAGCAACACTTTTACGTCTTTCGCCCCGCTGATGACGTGATAGTTCGTGAGAATATAGCCGCTGCTATTTATAATTACACCCGAACCGAGGCTATATTCGCGCTCGAGCGACGGTGGACTCTGAAATTCCCTCGGCATGGTGTTCCCGAAAAAATCGCGAAAGAAAGGATCCGAAAAAAATGGCGAAGGGATGTTGCTGCCCGGCGTACGAATAATCTTCGAGGACGAAACGTTAACAACCGCGGGCAGCGCCCGTTTCACAACCGGCTCAAAACCAGCCTCGAACGATACCTGCGATCCCGCGCCGGAGGCCTCCACTGCCGTCAATATAGGGATTTTCCTCGCCGTCTTGGAGCTGATCACCGCGCCGGCCACAGCTCCTCCGGCAACCAGAATAATCGCGACGCCGATCGCCGCGGCCAAACCGATCTGGATTCTTCTCATGCGCACCCTCCCTGGATTCGCGGGCACGCAGTCTTCCAGGGCTCGGCTGGTAAATCAACGGCTCAGGCTAGTAATGCAACCAGGGAGGCCGATATTCAGTTCGGCCGGGACACTTCCAGAACTAACTCGGATGTATTTTCAGCATCGTGCATTCGCAAGGCGACATCGCTTTGGGAAATGATTCCCACGATCCGGCCCGTTTGATCCACCGCTGGAATCCGCCTGATTTTGTGCTCCTCCATCAAGGTGAGCGCTTTGCTGCATGCATCGTCGGGCGAGCAGCTCACCAGATCGCTCGACATAATCTCTTCGATCCGCA
>Ga0335074_10016486_pt1 | contig 10405 bp, 11 predicted proteins | sample Lox_Sample_23_FD_206715 | JGI IMG/M metagenome (GOLD analysis project Ga0335074, IMG submission 206715) | Soil microbial communities from Loxahatchee National Wildlife Refuge, Florida, United States - Lox_Sample_2.3 | ecosystem: Environmental > Terrestrial > Soil > Wetlands | place: USA...
GGTCACTGCTCGCCCTGACCTGCTACGTGATCGCACTGCGGCGGCTGCCGACCGCCGCGGTGTCCACCTACGCGTACGTCAACCCGGTGGTGGCCGTCTCGCTGGGCGCGCTGCTGCTCGGCGAGCGGCCCACGCTCGCCACGCTGCTCGGCGGCGCGGTCGTGATCGTCTCGGTCGCGATCCTCCTCATCAACCGCGCCGGGAACCCGCCGCGACCGCGGACCCGGCGTGACTAACCGGGTGTCCCACAGCCTTGTGTACAGATCGGGCCGCCGGTCGGCGAACAGGTCGTTCAGCTCGCTGTTCCGCTTGTCCCGTGCTAGCCGCAGGTCGATCGCCGCGGTCAGCACGGCCGCGCGGTCGTCGCACACCGGCCCAGCGAGCGGGTAGCCGCCGCGCCGGATGATGACCGAGCCGCCTACCCAGTCCACGCCCCGCTCGGACCCGCAGCGGTCCGCGACGGCGATGAACACGCCGTTGGCCGCGGCTGCCGCCTGCGCCGAGACCACCTCACTGGATCGCTCACCGGGCGGCGGGGGGGACGCTGACGCCGGCCAGTTCACCGGCGCCGCTACCAGGTCAGCGCCGCTCAGCGCGGCGAGCCGCACCCATTCAGGGAACTCCAGGTCATAGCAGATCATCAGCCCGACATTGCCGAACGGCAGCTCCACCACCGGTGGCGCGCCGTCGCCTGGCGTGAAGATCTTCTTCTCGGCGTCCCACAGATGCGCCTTGCGGTACACCGCCCTCGGGCCGGACGCGTCGACGATCGCCGCGCTGTTGTACAGCGTCCCGTCCGGCCCCAGCTCGCAGAACCCGCCGGCGATGGCCAGGTCGTGCCGGCCCGCCAGCGACCGCCATTCGCGCAGCGTCTCGTTCGATGCCGCCGGTGACGCGAGCGATCGCGCCTCGTCGGCGCCGGAGAACACGTACCCCGAGTCCGACAGTTCCGGCAGCACGACCAGCCGCGCCCCCGCGGCCGCCGCCTCCGCGACCGCCGTCCTCGCCGCCTTCCGGTTAGCGTCCGGTTCCCCCACGGTCAGCGCAAGCTGCGCGACCGCGACAACGACAGCTCCCGGGTCAGGCATGCCGCCATAGTCTCACGGGGATCTCGCCTGCCACGTCCTCGTCAGGATGCCTCACGACAGCAAAAACGCTCCGGACCCTCGCGGGGTCCGGAGCGTTGTGAGCGTTCTGAGGTCCTCAGGCGCCCTTGGCCTTGTCGCCGTACCGGCGGCGGAACTGCTCCACCCGACCGGCCGAGTCGAGGACGCGCGCCTGCCCGGTGTAGAAGGGGTGGCTCGCCGATGAGATCTCGACGTCGATGACGGGGTAGGTGTTGCCGTTCTCCCAGGCGATGGTGCGCTCGCTGGTCGCGGTCGACCTGGTGAGGAAGGCGAAGCCTGCCGAGCGGTCGCGGAAGACGACCGGGTGGTAGTCGGGGTGGATTGCATGGTTCATGATTACCGCTCCTCCCTGAAGTCCACGTGGCGGCGGATCAACGGGTCGTACTTGCGGATGACGAGGCGGTCAGGATCGTTGCGCCGACTCTTCCTGGTCACGTAGGTGTAGCCGGTCCCAGCGGTCGACCTGAGCTTGATGACGGGACGAAGTGTGCTGCGACTCATGTCCCTTGCAACAAGCAGTTAATGAAAATCATTCCCGATTGCCGGCGTCACGAGCCGGGGCTACCTGGCGGTACCCGGCGGATCGCGCTGTAAGTTACATCGTGGCCGAGCGATATGAGGAGGGCTCCAGCGGATGAGCAGGACGGTCCTTTACGGCGGGCGCATCTTCGACGGCACCGGCAGCCCGATCGCCGATGGTGACGTGGCGTTCGAGGACGGGCGCATCGTAGATGTGGGCACCGGGCTGGACGGCGACGACGGCGTCGACGTCGCCGGACGCACGATTCTTCCCGGCCTGTTCGACTGCCACGTGCACGTGACCAGCTCGGGCACCGACTTCCTGCGGCGTCTCCAGCGGCCCTTCTCCTACCAGTTCTACGAGGCGGTCCGCAATCTCGCCGCCACCCTCGACTGCGGTATCACGACCGTCAGGGACGCGGGCGGCGCAGATCTCGGCATTCAGCAGGCGGTCGACGACGGCCTCATCGAGGGGCCGCGACTGCGCATCGCGATCACGATCCTGAGCCAGACGGCGGGCCACGGCGACGGCTGGCTGCCGTCGGGCTTGATCGCGCCGCTGCAGGTCACCCATCCCGGCCGTCCGCCGGGAATCGTTGACGGCCCCGAGGAGATGCGCAAGCGCGTCAGGGAGATCGTCCGCGCCGGGGCCAACGTCATCAAGGTCTGCACATCCGGCGGGGTGCTGTCGCCTCGCGACAATCCCAGGCACGCCCACTTCCGGCCCGACGAGCTGGCGGCGCTGATGGCCGAGGCCACCGCCGCGGGGCTGCCGGTCATGGCGCATGCCCAGGCGACCGACGGCATCAAGGCCGCCGTGCGGGCGGGCGTCCGGTCGATCGAGCACGGGATCTATCTCGACGACGAGGCGATCGCGATGATGCTGGAGGCGGGAACGTGGCTGGTGCCGACGCTCATAGCGCCCGTCAGCGTGGTGGAAGCGGCCAAGAACGGCGCACAGCTGCCGGACGGTGTCGTAGCCAAGGCCGAAGCCGTCATCGACGCTCATAACGCGTCCTTCGCCGCGGCGGTAGCGGCGGGCGTCAAGATCGCGATGGGAACGGACAGCGGCGTCGGGCCGCACGGCAGCAATCTCCGCGAGCTGGCGCTGATGGCCGCCGGCGGCATGGCCCCAGAGGACGTGCTGGTCGCGACGACAAGCTCGGCCGCCGAGCTGCTCGGGGTCCAGGCCGACTCAGGGACGCTCGCCCCCGGCAAGCTCGCGGACATCGTCATCCTCGACGGTGACCCCGTTGACTTCGCCCATTTCAAGGACAACATCCGCGCGGTGTACTCCGGCGGCAGGCTGGTGCGCGGCCAGGTTTAATCTCTTCTTATGCCTGACCTGCGGGCGACGGCCGGCGAAAGACGGGCGGCGGGAAAAGCCGCGAGGAAGAGAGCACCCCGGAGCGCGCTCGCATCGTGGGCCGCGGAAGATCGCGGGCACGACGCGCTGGACACGATCCTGGCCCAGAACAAGCTCCGGATCCCTGAACTCGCTCCGATCAGGCATTACCGCATGGCGGCCTCGCCGTGGAATTACTACCGGGGCGCGGCCGCGGTCATGGCCGCCGACCTGGCCGCACAGCCCAGCAGCGGGCTGACGGTGCAGCTGTGCGGTGACGCGCACGTGCTGAACTTCGGCCTGTGGGCCACGCCGGAACGCAACTTGCTGTTCGACCTACGCGATTTCGACGAGACCCTGCCCGGCCCATTTGAGTGGGACGTCAAGCGTTTCGCTGCCAGCCTTGTCGTGGCAGCCCGTGACAGCGGGCTCAGGCCGGCCAGGGGTGCCGCCGCGGTGACGGCGGGCATCGACGCCTACTGCCGTCGCATGCGCAGGTACACCACGATGCCCGAACTCGACCTCTGGTACGACGGCACCCACGTGGACAGCCTCATCGATTATTTCGAGCCCGCGGACCGCGGACGGGTTTCCGTGCACATCGAGAAAAAGCGGGAGCGCCGCACGAGCCTGGGCGCGTTCGCCAAGCTCACCAACATGGCCGGCGGGCGTCCGCGGATAACCGAGGAACCCCCGCTCAGGGTGACGATCAGCGACGCGGAACAAGCCGAGCTGGCCGGCCAGTTCCTGGCCGAGTACCGGCTGACTCTCCAGGAAGACAGGCGGACCCTGTTCGACCGCTTTACCGTGACCGACATCGTCCGCCAGGTAGTCGGGGTGGGCAGCGTCGGCATGCAGGTGTACCTGGTGCTCCTGGAAGGCCGGTCGGGTACTGATCCGCTCTTCTTGCAAGTCAAGCAGGCCGGGCCGTCGGTGTACGAGGCCTACCTCGGTCCGAGCCGCCACGACACCCATGGCGCCCGGGTGATCGGCGGCAAGCGGCTGGTCCAGAGCGCGACCGACATGTTCGTGGGCTGGGGCTCGATGGGCGGGAGGGACTACTACGTACGGCAGTTCCGGGACATGAAGATCATCCCGACGACCGCGCTGATCGCCCCGCGCCTCGCCGAGTTCGCCACCGCCTGCGGCGAAACGCTCGCCCGGGCGCACGCCCGCACCGGGGACGCGGTAGCCATCGCCGGCTACATCGGCAAGGGACCCAAGTTCACCGCCGCGATCAGCCGGTTCGCCGCCCAGTACGCGGATCAGAACGAGCGCGACCACGCCCAGCTTGTCCAGGCTGTCAATGCCGGCGCCGTCCAGACCCAGCCGGGGTGACGACGCTGCCTCAGCTAACCGACTGGCTCGCCGCGATCCAGTCGGGGCGGTCAGGAACCGGCAGCGCGGTCCCGATGCCTTCGCCAGCCGGCTATCAAGGGTTGCGAGCGGCGCGCTGAGGGCTTCCGCGACTGCCACGGACCAGGCGTCGTAGCAGGTTACGTTCTGGCGGAGAGCCCAGATCCGGGCCGCGAAGGGCGCGTAAGGAAACAGTTCCACGCGCAGGTCGAGAAGGTCGGCGTGCGCTAGCGATGCCTCCTCAGCGGATAGCGCCCCGGCCAGCGCGGAGCGGCGCAGGATGTTCGACGCCTCGGCGTGCAGCATGTGCGGAGCGGCCAGCGAGTCGCTGGTGAGCAGTGATTCGGCCCATATCCCGTCGGTACCGTCAGCCACGAGCGCGGCCACCACCGCGGAAGCGTCGATGACCAGGGTCACCGGCGGTCCTCGTCACGAAACGCCAGGATCTGCTCGGACGGCAGCTCAGTAGGGTGCGCGGCCTTCCGCGCCCTGATGCGCGCTACTAGCGCCTCGGCATCGGGCTGACCAGCGAGTTCGATGAGTCTGGCGCGCAAGTACTCCTGCAGGGACCGCCCGGTCAGCGCAGCCCGGGCCGCGAGCTCGTTGCGAGTCTGCTCGGGGATATCCCGTACGGTGATCGACACACTCATAGCAGCATTATGCAGCCAATGCAGCTAAAATGCAATCAGACCTGCGAGTCAGTCGATCAGGCCGGTGAGATCCAGCTGACCGAGGCGGTCCGGGTCGGCGAGGATGTCGATCTCGGTGATCTTGTCCTCGCGGATGGTCATGCCGATCAGGGCGAAAGGCTGGCCATTGTGCACGACGAGGAAACCCGGGGTGCCGTTGACGAGCACCGGCCGGGCGAAGCGCGCCATGGGCGAGAAGAGGCGGGCCGTGGCGATCACCTCCGGTGCACCACGGACCAGCCGGGACGGGCCTAGCGGGCCCCCGCCCGCGTCGGCGCGGAGCACCACGTCCGGGTCGAGGACCGATAGCAGGCCCTCGAAGTCCTCCCCGCGGGCGGCGGCCAGGAAGGCGGCGGCCACCGCGCGCTGCCTGGCGGGATCGGCCGCGGCTGAGACAGTAGTGCCGCGCAGCCGGTGCCTGGCCCGGCTGGCCAGCTGCTTGGCGGCCGCCGGGGAACGGTCCAGGACGGGCCCGATCTGCTCGAACGGGACGGCGAAGATGTCGTGCAGGACGAAGGCGAGCCGTTCGGCAGGAGACAGCGTGTCGAGGACGACCAGCAGCGCGAGACCGACCGAGTCGGCCAGCAGCGCATGCTCCTCGGGATCGTCGGCGACGGCGGTGACGACCGGGTCCGGCACGTGCACGCCGAGCGGGTCCTCGCGGCGCGCGACCCGGGTCCGCAGCATGTCCAGGCAGACACGGGACACGACGGTGGTCAACCATGCGCGCATGTTGCGCACATCGTCGGCGTCGGTTCTGGACAGCCGCAGCCAGGCCTCCTGCACCGCGTCGTCCGCCTCGGCCAGCGAGCCGAGCATCCGGTAGGCCACCGCCCGCAGGTGCGCGCGGTGCGCCTGGAACTCCGCTGCCGGCCAGTCCGTGCTGCCCACTGTTACCTTCCTTCACCGACGTCCGTCATACCCACAGACGATCCGAACGGGATCGAGGTAACACCGAGAGGAGCAGCAGATGACCGATCAGCCGATGACAGGACGCCCGCCGGCGGCGCTGGCCCAGCGGGCGCGACTCCTGGCGGCGCAGGACCTGGTGAACCGGATCGTCCGGGGGCTGCTGCGCACGCCGCTGCTGAGCCGGCTCGCCGGCCGCCGGCTCGTCACCCTGTACATCGTCGGCCGCAAGTCCGGACGACGCTACGCGCTGCCAGTCGCCTATACCAGGGACGAAGGGGACCTGCTCATAGGCACCCCCTTCGGCTGGGGCCACAACCTCCGCACGGGAGAGCCGGTGACGATCCGGCTCAAGGGCCGCCGGCGGCCCGCCGACGTCCTGGTCCTGGCTGACGAGCGGGAGGTGGTCGACGCGTACGCCGTCATGGCGCGCGACAATCACGCCTTCGCCAAGTTCAACAGCATCGGCTTCGACTCGGCCGGCAACCCCGTGCCGGCCGACCTGCGCCTCGCCTGGACGGCGGGGGCTCGCGCCTTCCGGCTGACACCGCGCTGACGGCGCGCTCGTCATCAGTGGATGGCGGTGCCGAACAGGTGCCCGACGCCGTAGGTGAAGGCCAGGCCGAGCGCCCCGCCGACGACGACCCGCACGACGGCGCGGCGCACGTTGCTGCCGCCCAGGCGGGCGCTGAGGGCGCCGGTCAGGGCGAGCGCGATCAGCACGGCGACGAACGTGACCGGCACCCGCAGGGAGGCCGGAGGCAGCAGGATGGCCAGCATCGGCAGCAGGGCACCGCAGGTGAACGACAGCGCCGAAGCGGCGGCGGCCTGGATCGGACTGGGGATGCCGGCGGGGTCGATGTGCAGTTCGGCTTCGAGGTGAGCGGCCAGCGGGTCGCGGGCGGTCAGCTCGGCGGCGACAGTGCGGGCGGTCGCCGCGGAAAGCCCCTTGGCCTCATACAGGGCGGTCAGCTCGATCAGCTCGGCTTTCGGGGTTGCAGCGAGTTCGCGTTTTTCCTGCGTGATCTGCGCGTGCTCGCTGTCCCGCTGGCTGGACACCGAGACGTACTCACCGAGCGCCATCGACACGGCCCCGCCGACCAGTCCCGCCAGGCCGGCGGTGAAAATAGGCCCGCGGGACGTGGTCGCCCCGGCTACCCCGATAACGATGCCCGCCACCGACACGATCCCGTCGTTGGCGCCCAGCACCGCCGCCCGCAGCCAGTTCAGCCGCCCTGCGAGCCCGCCGGCATGGGGCTCCCGGGGGTGCGTCGCCCGCCCGCCCTCGGCCGCCTCGACCTGAGCGGCGGACGGCATGCCGTCGTCAGCGCTCATGGCTCTCCCGTCAGCCCCGCCTAGGCATCCCCTTACCCACTTCCGGTGGCTAGGCCTACGGAACTGACAGGGAGGTTTCGTCTCCTGCGCTGAACCAGGTTCTGGCTAGAGTGAGGTCGTGCCCAGCACCGTGTACCGCGACGCCGCGCTGGCCGACGGGCGCTCCCCGCAGCTGCGAGTAGGTGTCAGCTTGCTGACGGAGGACGGCCTGATCCGCTGGATCCGGCCAGCCGACGATGAGGGCGATCTCCCGCCCGGGTGCGAGGTCGTCGACGCGGGCGGTACGACGATCGTCCCCGGCCTCGTCGACGGCCACAGTCACCTGACGTTGCCCGGCGGTTCACACTGGATCGCCCGCGGCGCGGACCCGGCGGAGACGCTGGTCGCCGTGGCCGAGTCCAACGGCGAGCTGCAGCACCGGTCCGGTGTCCGCTGGGCGCGTGATGTCGGCTCTCCACGGCGCGAGCACGACGGCGTCGACCGCGCGCTCGCCATCGGAGTCAGGGACCGGTGGCGCGGGCGCCGGGACCGGCCGTATGTGCGCGCGGCGGGCACCTGGATCACGACGGCGGGGGTGCTGCCCGGCGGGCTGGCGGTCGAGGCCCGTGACGCTGACGAGCTGGTCGCCGCGGCGGCCGGCCAGCTCGACGACGGCGCGGACTTCGTCAAGCTCTACCTGGACGGGCCGGACCCGGAAACCGCGCCGTGGACGGCCGCCGAGGTGGGCCGGGTCGTCGAGGCGGTGCACGCGCGCGGCGCGAAGGTGACCGCGCATTCCTCGCGGCTGTCCGGCGCGCGGGTGTGCGCCGAGGCGGGAACCGATTCGATCGAGCACGGGTTCGAGCTCGACGCCGACGTCACGCGCCTGATGGCGGAACGCGGCGTCGCGCTGGTCACCACGCTGACGGTGATGAAGTCGTGGCTCACGTTCACCACGACCACGGCGCTGCCCAGGTTCGCCGGGCCGGACAGCAGGACCCGGATCCTGGACCGCCTGGAACTGGCCAGGCACAGCGTCCGCCTGGCGCACGCGGCCGGGGTCGCCATCGTGGGCGGCACCGACTTCGGCGGCGGTTCGGCGCGCGCCAACCAGCTGCCCTGGGAAGTCGAGTCCCTGGCCGAGGCCGGGCTTGAGCCATGGGAGGCGCTGGCCGCGGTGACCTGGCGCGGCGGTGAGCTGCTCGGGGAGCCGGAGGCAGGAGTGATCAGGGAGGGCGGTCCTGCGGACTTCTCGCTGGTGCACGGCGACCCGCTCAGCGACCCCACTGCGCTGTGGCGCGTCTGGCGCGTCGCCTGATCAGTCCCGCGCTTCGCCTCTGCTCGCCTCGCGGACGGCCTGACGCAGGGCTTCGCGGAAGGCGCGGATCGCCGGATGCCGGCCGGCGCCGGCGCGCACGCCGGTGGTGAGGCGGCGGTGCGGCCGGCCGGGGAGCGGCGTGATCCGCGCGGCCGGACGGGGCACCGCGGCGAGCAGCAGGCCCGGGATGACCGCGGCGGCGTGCCCGGTCTCCGCCAGGTGGATCTGCAGCAGCAGGTCCGAGGCCACGTAGCGAACGTCCGGCTCGAAGCCCGCCTCCCGGCAGGCGTTGCGCGCCCACTGGCCGGGCCCGGTGTCCGCCGGGTCGAAGATCCACGGGACGCCGGCCAGGTCCGCGAGGCGCACCTGCGCGCCGGGCTCGCCGCCAACGGCGTACCGGCCGTGCGCCGGGAACACGGTGAAGAGCTCGTCGTTCGCCAGCAGCTGGGTGCGGGCACCGGCGACCGGCGGGTGTGCGGTGCCCGGGTACTCCTCGCCGAGGACGATGTCGAAGTCGTGCGCGAGCAGGCCAGCGAACGCCGGACCCGCCTCCTGGTGCGCGATCTCGACCCGCAGTCCCGGGTGGCGCTCGGCGAGGCGCGTCAGGACCGACGGGACCAGGGCGAACAGTACCGACTGGAACGAGGCGACCCGCAGCGTGCCGCGCACTTCGGCGAGCGAGGCGCGCAGGTCGGCCTCCGCCTCCTCGAGCCGTTCCAGTATCGCCTCGGTGTGCTCGACCAGGATGCGTGCCTGCGGGGTGAGCCGGACACCGCGCCCGGCCGGCTCGAGCAAGGGCACTCCCGTCTCGGTCTCCAGCTGGCTCAGCTGCTGGGAGATCGCCGACGGGCTGTAGGACAAGGCCCGGGCCACGGCGGCGAGGGTCCCGCGGCGGTCCAGCTCGCGCAGGAGCCGCAGGCGGTGCACGTCGAGCATGACTCGTGTCCTCCTCTTAATGGTTGTCTCTGCTTATCAGTATTGCTCAAAATCATTCGCTGGACGAAACAGTTCTGATTGGCGACTGTAGATGTATGCCAGGACAGACCGCCACGATGACCGCTGCCACCTCGCCGGCCACGCCGATGAAGCGCCGGGCGCTTCCCGGGCCGGCGATTCTCCTCGTGCTCGGTTCGTGTTCGTCGCTCCAGGCTGGCGCGGCGCTCGCGATGCGGCTGTTCCCGGTTCTCGGCGCCCCTGGCGCGACCCTGCTGCGCGTCGGGCTGGCCGCCATCGTGCTGCTCGCCGTGACCCGCCCCCGGGTCCGCGGCTGGCGCCGGAGGCAGTGGCGGGCCGTGCTGCTCTACGGCGTCAGCATCGCCGGGACGAACGCGTTCTTCTACGCCGCCCTCGCCAGGCTCCCGCTGGGCACGGCGGTGACCATCCAGTTCCTCGGCCCGCTCACGCTCTCCGCCGCGTTGTCCCGCCGGATGCGCGACCTCGGCTGGGTCCTGCTGGCCGTGACCGGCGTGGCCATCCTCGGCCTCATAGAAAGCCACGGGACCGCGGCCGGCGGGTCACTCAGCCTCGCGGGCGTGGCGTTCGCCCTGGCCTCCGGCGCGTTCTGGGCCGGGTACATCATCACGGGCGCCCGCGTGAGCGAGGCCGTGCCCGGCCGCGGCGGCCTCGCCGTCGCGATGAGCGCGGGCGCCCTGGTCCTCCTGCCGTTCGGGGTGCTGGACGCGGCACGGATCGCGCAATCGCCGCACCTGATCCCGGTGGCCTTCGGCATGGCGATGCTGGCCTCGGTCGTGCCCTACTCGCTGGAGCTGGCGGCGATGCGCCGGGCGCCGAAGCGCGTCTTCGGCATCCTGCTCAGCCTCGAGCCCGC
>Ga0335074_10016487_pt1 | contig 10405 bp, 7 predicted proteins | sample Lox_Sample_23_FD_206715 | JGI IMG/M metagenome (GOLD analysis project Ga0335074, IMG submission 206715) | Soil microbial communities from Loxahatchee National Wildlife Refuge, Florida, United States - Lox_Sample_2.3 | ecosystem: Environmental > Terrestrial > Soil > Wetlands | place: USA: Florida...
GCTCGATCTGCGGCAGCTTGAAGAACAGCGAGGAGACGAAGGCGCCGGCGGTTTCCAGCTTGCCCAGCAGCAGCATGGCGATGCCCATGAAGCTGACGATCTCGCCCAAGGACGCTTGGCCGTTCATGTGCAGCCAGGTGCCCACCAGGACGATGGCGATCACCGAGATCGTGTTGCCCGCGCGGGTCATGACGTTGACCAGCGCCCACCAGTTCAGCACCGGGAACTGGTTGCGGATCAACTCGCGGGCGATATCGCCGAACATGCGCAGCTCGGCCTGCAGGCGGGTGAAGGACTGCACCACCATCACGTTGGACAGCGCGTCCTGCGTCGTGCTGGCGAGCGCGGTGTTATGACCCTCCACGCGGCGCTGCGCCGCTTCCGTGCGGCGCACCACGAAGGCGGTGATCGCGATGAACACGCACACCATCACGATGAGCACCAGCGCCAGCCGCCAGTTCAAGAACAACGTGAGCGGCAGCAGGACGACGGCGGACAGGAAGGTGGAGAGCTGGTCGCGGAAGAACACCAGCCAGGAACCGAACAACGCGTCGGTGCCGGTCAACATGGTCTTGATCACGCGGCCGGAATGGGATTCGCCGTGGAAGGACAGCGGCAGCATCAGCACGTGACGGAAATACGCGCTCATGGCACGGATGCGGTGGCGATGCGACAGCCGCTCGGTCTGCACCGAGACCACGATGTTGCTGCCGATGCCCACCAGGCCAACGCAGGCCCAGATGCCGAGCAAGATCGCCGCGCTGTGCCAGAATGTTGCGTGCGGCATCTTGTCGGAGCGGGACAGCAGATTGACGACGCGGCCGAACAGGACCGGGTCGAGGAATTGCAGGCCGGCAACCAGCAGGTTGGCGGCCGCGAGCAATCCGGCAATGCGGAGGTCGCGGCCAAGCGCGAGCAAGACGCGACCATAGGTGCGAAGGAAACGCATGGGATCTCCCCGGCGGGGTTGGTTCCGCTTGTCGGCCGGAAAGGTTGCTCACGGGTGTGGCAACAACGCGGCGGATTCGCGGAAAGGCCGAGGAAATGTCGTTGCGCCTACCTGGGTTTTTTCGGCTTCGCTGCCGGCTTCCGGGCGGTTGCGACCGGGGCGGCACGACGCCGGCGCGGGCTGTGCACGGGGGCCGGCGTCGGCTGAACCTCGCCCTGGTCAGCGAAACGATCGGGGAAATCACCCAGGTTTTCCTGGATTTCGGCGGCCTCGACGCTCGTCTCGCGTATGGAGTCCGCGCGGTACTGCGGATTGGGCAGGCGGCCGGCATCGCCATTGTCTTCGATTGCAACCAATTCGCGGGCGCGTTGCCAGTATTCCACATCCCTGCCATGCGGTTTTCCGTCCGCTTCCCACAAATGATAGGCGCGCTCGCGCACGCGTTGCTCGCGGTCGGGGTTGTCGTGCAAGGGATTGGTCGGCATGGGTCCTCACGCAGTCTGACAGTGACGGCCCGGCGGGCCGCGGCGTTGGTGCAGAACGCGTCCGGCGCGGGCTGGTGCCGTTCCTTGTAGGCGATCCGCGACGGGATTCGCCGCTCACGACGCTGCGAGCAGGCTAGTACGGTTGGGTTGTAGGGCCGGGGATGACGAGGCCCGCCTGGTCGCCCCATATTGCGCTTGTCGCACAGTCGGATCGGCATCCATGTCCTCGCGGGACTTCCGCTCGCTGTATCGCCACGGCTTCGCTCGCGTCGCCGCCTGCACGACGCGCACCACGCTCGCCGACCCTGCCGCCAACGCGCAGGCCATTTTGCGGCTGGCCGGTGAGTGCGATCGCCAGGCCGTGGCACTCGCGGTGTTTCCGGAACTTGGCGTCTCCGGCTACGCGATCAGCGACCTGCTGCAACAGGTAACATTGCTCGACGGCGTGGAGGCCGCGATCGAGACCCTGATCGACGCGTCGAGGGAGCTAATGCCGCTGCTGCTGGTCGGTGCGCCGTTGCGGCATCGGGGCGCGCTGTATAATTGCGCGCTGGCGATCCACCGTGGTGCATTGCTCGGTGTGGTGCCCAAGATCCACCTTCCCAATTACCGCGAGTTCTACGAGCCGCGCCATTTCGTCTCCGGCGATGGCGCGGCTGGGGAGATCGCGGTGGCCGGGCGGCGCGTTCCGTTCGGATCCGATCTGTTATTCGCCGCCGACGACCTGCGCGGTTTCATGGTGCACGCGGAGATCTGCGAGGATATCTGGGTGCCGGCGCCGCCGAGCAGTGAGGCAGCGCTGGCAGGGGCGACGGTGCTGGCAAATCTGTCCGCCAGCAACATCACCATCGGCAAGGCGGAGACGCGCCGTCTGCTGTGCCGGTCGCAGTCGGCGCGGTGTCTCGCGGCTTACCTCTATGCCGCGGCCGGCGCCGGAGAATCCACCACGGATTTGGCCTGGGACGGCCAGGCATCGGTGTTCGAGAATGGCAACACACTGGCCGAGACCGAGCGCTTCCCCAGCGACCATGGCGCCGCGATTGCCGATATCGACCTCGACCTGCTGGCGCAGGAACGCCTGCATATGGGATCGTTCGACACCAACCGCCGGCGGAATGAACGCCAGTTTCGGGTGGTGCCGTTCCGCGTCGATCCGCCGACCGGCGATATCGGCTTGCGCCGCCGCGTCGAACGTTTCCCGTTCGTGCCGGTGGAGCGCGAACGTCTGGAGCAGGATTGTTATGAGGCGTACAACATCCAGGTATCGGGGCTGTCGCAGCGGTTGCGCGCCGTTGGGATCAACCATGCGGTGATCGGGGTTTCCGGGGGACTTGATTCAACTCAGGCACTGATCGTCTGCGCGCAGTCGTTCGATCTCCTGGGGTTGCCGCGGCGGAATATCCATGCCTACACGATGCCTGGCTTCGGCACGTCGTCGCTCACGCGGGACAGCGCATGGCGGCTGATGAAGGCGCTGGATGTCACGGCCGAAGAGCTGGATATCCGCCCCGCGGCCGAGCGCATGCTGGCCGACATCCATCACCCCTATGCCGACGGCAAGCCGATCTACGACCTCACCTTCGAAAACGTTCAGGCCGGCCTTCGCACGGATTATCTGTTCCGGTTGGCGAACCATCACGGCGGCATCGTGATCGGCACCGGCGACCTGTCCGAGTTGGCGTTGGGCTGGTGCACCTATGGCGTCGGCGACCAGATGGCGCACTACAATGTCAATGCGGGCGTGCCCAAGACGCTGATCCAGCACCTGATCCGCTGGGTGATCAATTCCCGGCAGTTCGCGCCGGAGGTGCTGGATACGCTCGACGCGATCCTGGCAACCGAAATTTCGCCCGAACTCATTCCCGCCGCCGAGGGTGAAACGCCGCAGAGTACCGAAGCCACGATCGGTCCCTACGCACTACAGGACTTCGCCCTGTTTTATACGCTGCGCTACGGGTTTCCGCCGTCGAAGGTGGCGTTCCTGGCATTGCAGGCGTGGGAGGATGCGGACCGTGGCGAGTGGCCGCCGCATTTCCCGCGCGAGCGCCGCCGCGCGTTCGACCTGCCGCAGATCCGCCACTGGCTGGAGATGTTCCTGCGCCGCTTCTTCGCATTCAGCCAGTTCAAGCGCAGCGCGATGCCGAACGGCCCGAAGGTGAGTGCCGGCGGCTCGCTATCGCCACGCGGCGATTGGCGCGCACCGTCGGACGGCAATGCCGATGCGTGGCTGGCGGAGTTGGCGGCGAACGTGCCCGAGTAACGGCGTCAAACTAAACGGCGTTGCGATCCTCTTTCATTGCGGGTTGCCACCGGCCTGACGGCCGACCCGCGGTTAAATGAAACAACGGCTCCGGGACGGCAGCGCGGGGGAGCTTGTTCGCCTTTCTTGCCAGGCCCGGTAGACGGAATTCCAGGCATGCATAAGCAATCCCGGTCACGTGAACGTTCGAACGCCGCCCACCGGCGTGACCTGGATTGCTTGCCCTGCGTGCATCGCAATGACACGGAAGGAACGCAATGACCGGGAAGCAACGGGCGGCGCCGCAGGGTGCAAGAGCGCCCGCCGCTCACGCCACCACGGCGATCGCGTTCATCTCGATCAGATAGTCAGGATGTGTAAAGCCGCTCACCTCCACCATTGTCGAGGCGGGCGGCGGATCAGGAAAATACTCGCGCCGCACCTTATGAATGGTATCGAAGTCGCGCATGCTGCGGACATAGACGTCAACCCGACAGATATCGGCCATGGCACCGCCGGCCGCCTCCACCGCCGCCTTCACATTTTCGCACATCTGTCGCGTCTGCGCCGCGATGTCACCAACCCCGGCGATGCTGCCGTCGGCGCGCTTGCTGGTCATGCCGGAGATGAACACCAGTCGCCCATTCGCTTGCGTCGCGATCGCCTGCGAGAAATGGCCACTCGGCCTGCCGATGCGCTCGGATGTGATCTGCTGGCGCGGCATTCGGCGTTCCTCCGTTTCCCTGTGGCTTGGACCATTGTGCGCCGGTCGCATGCCGGTGCAAGTTGACGGTGTGATCCGTATCGCCGTCCTTCTGCTGTCGATTGCCCTGTTGATCTGCCCTGCGATGGCTGCGCCGCATATCACCGATCCGTGGCCCGATCCGGCCAGTGTCGTGAACATCACGCCGCGGACCGTGTCGTTTCCCAGCGACAGCCCGTTCACGCCGGCCGACATCGCGCGGAACCCGCCGCCGGCGAGCGTTCCCGCCCAGCTTTATCTGCCGCCGGACGCGAAGCCCGATCACACCACACCAGCGGTCGTATTGCTGCATGGCGCTGCCGGGTTGGTCTACCAGCGCGGCAACGTCTACGGCCCGCAGCTTGCTGCGATGGGCGTGGCGGTGTTGGTGGTGGATACCTTCGGTGCGCGCCGCGATCTTGCCGAAAGCTTCACCGGCCGCGTGATCAACATCACCGAAACGATGTTCGTGGCGGATGCCTATGCGGCGCTACGCTATCTCGCGTCGCGGCCGGAGATCGATGCGCATCACGTGGCGCTGGCGGGATTCTCCTGGGGCGGCATGGCGACCACCTACGCGTTATACGCACAGTTTGCGGATGCGCTGGCACTGCCGGCACTGCGGTTCGTCGGACACGTGGCATTTTACGCGCCCTGCATCGCCCGCTTCGACAACAGCCGCACGACCGGCGCGCCGCTGTTGATGCTGTATGGCGCGGATGACGAGCTGATCCGTCCCGACCGCTGCAAGCAGATCGCCGCCGATCTGCGATCGGGCGGCAGCAGCGTGGAGATAATCGCTTATCCCGGCGCCGTGCACCAATGGGATGGCGGCATGCAGCGCCGGATAATCGGTCGCAATCTGTCCGCCTGCCGGTTTCGCGTGGCGGGCGACGGCTCGGTGTGGGATGAGCGCACCTGGCTGCCGATGCTCGGACCGTACACACGCGCGGCTATCCTGGCGCTGTGCGTCTCCGGCCGGCCCTATCCGATCGGCCGCGACAACGCAGTGCGTGCCTTGTCCAACCGCGATTTCGGCCGCTTCCTGCAACGGGTTCTGCGATAAGCAAGCCCTGCCTCAGCGCGGTTCCACCAAAGCCTGCAACGCATTGCTCTCGTGCAGGGTGATATAGCCGCTGTCGAAGGTCAGCACGCCGCTGTCGCGCCATTCGGCGAGCTGCTTGTTGACGCTTTCGCGCGAGGCAGCCACCAGGTTGGAGATGTCTCGCTGCGACAGCTTCAGTTCGATGCGCATGCCGTCCGCCGTCGGCTTTCCGTAATCCGCTGCCAGTTTCAAAATCAGCCGCGCCAGCCGCGCCTCCAAATCGAACAGGGCAATTTGCTCTAACGCGATGCTGGTGCTGCGCAGGCGTTCGCACAGGACGGCGAGCATGCGGGCCGTGAGATTATGATTGCTCGCGAGAAACGGCATGAAATGGCGGCGCTCGATCACCAGCAGGGTGGTGTCCTCGATCGCGGTGGCATCGGCGCTGCGTGGCTGGCCGTCGAGCAAGGCAATCTCGCCGAACACCTGGCCGGGATCGATCACGTTAAGGGTGATCTCCTTGCCCTCGGCGTTCACCGCGCTGATGCGCACGCGCCCGATCAGCACCGCCATCAGGGACGAACCGGTATCGCCTTTCTGGAACACGATCTGGCCGCGGCGGGCCCGACGTTCGATGGCAAATTCGAGGATGGCATCCAGCTCATCCGGCTGCATCGCCTGAAACAATGGACTGGCGCGCAAGGCGGCGCGTCGCATGTCGCGTTGCGGCTGTGCCACCGGCGATCACCCCCAAAGCTTGTTTACCCTGCTGCGAGTATGCACCGGTGTGGCACGGCGGCATAGCGCCGGATTGCTCGGTCCCAATGTCATTGCGAGGCCCGCAGGGGCCGCAGCAACCTTGTTAAGGCGGGCGCACGAACCCGCGTGCGGCTGCCCGACCGGGCTTGCTTGGTCCCGCCACACTTCGCTCGCGCTCCGCGCAATGACACGGTGCGTCTGACTCGCGCTTCTCCGATCGTGGATTGCAGTTACCAGGTTCCGTTACGCTCCCGGCATCAAGGCTGCCGCCCGCGGGTCACGAACGGGGCAGCGCGCGTTGTAGCCAATTTCGAACCATACGCAGCAGCAGAGCGCCGAGTGACAGGCGGGGCGGGACAGCGAAGGGAGCCTCGCCGGCAAGCCGGCGTTCCAAATTGCGAGCAACCGTGTCCGCGATGCCGGCGGCGAGCGCTTGTACCACTTGTGGGCGGGCGAGCGGCGCGAGTGGACCGCGCAATGCGTAGGTCAGCGCGATGAGCATGCGTGTCGTGCCGTCGTCCACCGCTTCCAGCGCGACCGTCGCTGCTCCGGACAGCAATGTGCCGCTCCGCCTGTCTCGGCCGGCGCCGGACAGCGTTGCGCGATGCGATGCGGCATCCAGGGTCAAGCGGCCGGTGCCGGAGAACACCGCGGCGATCGGGCCCAGCGCGACATGGACCTCACCTTCGATCTGGTCTCCTTCGGCGCGGAGCAAGCGAGCGCCCGGAACGCAGGATGCGAGCAACGCGGGGTCGCCGACGGCCGACCAGGTTTCCGCGCGCGGCCGGTTCATGGTTATCGCCAGGGAGAGCGACGACCCGGGCGGCAGATCGTCCGGAGGGGACGATGGAGCGAAGACGAGCGGTGGCGAGAGGGGCACCGCCGGTCCACCGGCAGGGTAAGGCACGGCCGGAGAAGAACGCTCACCGTCCCCGTGCGAATTTGGGCGGCGAGGGGGGCCAAGGTCGGGGGGAGGGACTGAGACGCGACTTGTGGCGGTCGCCCCCTTCTTCCAACGTTCGTCCGCATTGCCGCCCAAGGCCGCGAGGGGGAGGGAAGTATTCGCCTTCAGCACGCGTGCAATGGCGCGAACGATCCCCGCGTAACCCGTGCAGCGGCACAGATTGCCGGCAAGTTCCAGCCGAATGCGTGCCTCGTCCGCGTCCGGCAGGCGCAGCACGATGTCGCGCGCCGTCACCAGCACACCCGGCGTACAATAGCCGCACTGCAGCGCATGCTCCGCGGTGAACGCGGCGCGCAGGCGCTGGGTCACGGGATCGTTTTCCAGGCCTTCGATGGTGCGCACATCGGCGCCGTCGCAGGCGGCGGCATAGGCGATGCACGATCGCGCCGGTGCGTCATCGAGCAAGATGGTACACGCGCCGCAGACGCCATGTTCGCAGCCGATATGGGTGCCGGTGAGCAAGCAATGCTCGCGCAGGAAGTCGGCGAGCTGCAGGCGCGGTTCGACGTCGGCAGTCACTGACGCGCCGTTCACCGTCAGGGTGGTTCGCATCATCCGCCCGCCTCGGCCAGCGCACGGCGGACAGCAGCGAGTTGCATGTGGCGGTCCACCACATCGAGATGCGCCAGGGCGGCCCGCGCGCCGTCCAGGCTCGCGGCGGTGCCGGTCAGCAGCAGCGGTGGTCCGCCCAACGCGCCGATCACCAGCCTCCGGGTGCGGCCGCCGATCAAGGCCGCCGCCATGGCATGGGCGAACTCGCCTGGCTTGCGGCAAGCCTTCACATAACCCCAGGCAGCGCCGGGTGGCGGCAACGGGATGCCGACGGCGGTAATGATCTCGCCCGCGCCAAGGGCGGTGGCGTAGGCGCCGGTGATGAAATGCGCGACCGGTACGCGGCGCATGCCGACTGCCGATTGCAGGAGCGCGGTCGCGTCCAACGCCGTCAGCGCGACGACCCAGTCGGCGGCAGGATCCGCGTGGCACAGGCTGCCGCCGATCGTGCCGCGGTTGCGCACCGCCTGATAGGCGATGCCACCGGCGACGCGCGCCAGCCAGCCGCCGGGCAGGTCGGCCGTACGGCCCGCGGCGATGGCGGCGTGGGTGACACAGGCGCCGAGCGTCACCCCATCGGGAGCCGCGGTCGCGCCAGCGAGATCCGGCAAATGATTGACCTGCACCAGCAGCTTCGGCTGCACCACGCGCAAGTTCAGCATCGGTCCGAGCGACTGGCCGCCCGAGAGCACGCGCGCCTCGGCGCCCGCCTGCGCCAGAGCGGCGATTGCCTCGGCCACGTTCGCCGGACGCAGCAGGTCGAACGGCGCCGGCTTCACGGTGTGCGCGCGAGCAAGGCGGCGAGGATGCGCCGCGGCGTGATCGGCAATTGCGTGATCTCGACGCCGAGCGGCGCCAGCGCATCGTTCACCGCATTGGCGATGGCAGCGGGAGGGCCGATCGCACCACCCTCCCCGATCCCCTTCTGGCCGAAGCAGGACAGCGGCGACGGCGTTTCCATGTGGTCGATGCGGATGTCCGGCACTTCGGTGGCACCCGGCAGGAGGTAGTCGGCGAGCGTGGCGGCGCCCGGCTGGCCGTAGGCGTCGTAGGGCATCTCCTCATACAGTGCCGTACCGATGCCCTGGGCCGCGCCGCCGATCACCTGGCCATCGACGATCATCGGGTTGATCAGCGTGCCGCCGTCCTCGCACACCGCGTAGTCGAGGATGCGCACGTCGCCCAACTCGGTATCAACTTCGAGCACCGCGGCATGCGCGGCGTAGCTGAACGTGCCGCTGTCACGCAGCGGCTTGTAGCCGGAGGTGACTTCCAGGCCGCCCGGCGCCGCGTCGTCCGGCAGGTCCTGCGGGCGCAGGTACCAGGTGCGGGCGACGTCGGCGATGGCGACCTCGCCGGACGGCCCTGCAACCATGCCGTTGCCGACCCGCACGGAGTCAGCCGGCGCCTGGAGCAAGTGCGCACCGATGCGGGCGATACGGGCGGAAAGTTCGGTGCAGGCGGCGGCGACCGCGCCGCCTGCCATCACCATGCAGCGTGAGCCCCAGGTGCCCGTGGAATACGGCGTCATCGCGGTATCGCCATGCACGACGCGGATCACGGGCAGTGGGATGCCGAGGATCTCATGCGCCACCTGCGCCAGCGTGGTCTCCAGTCCTTGGCCGTGCGACTGGATGCCGACCCGCAGTTCCAGCCCGCCATCGGGGGTCATGCGAGCGACGGCTTGCTCGAAGCCGGGGATCATCGGAATGCCCCAGCCGGCATAGACCGAGGTGCCGTGCGCGGCTTGCTCGCAGAAGATGGAAAAGCCGAGGCCGATACGGTGCACGCCGGTCGCTTCCGCCTGGCGGCGGCGCACCGCGGGCACGTCGATCGCGGCGGCGACGCGGCGCAGGCATTCGCGATAGTCGCCGCTGTCGAAATGCTTGCCGGTGATGTTGTCGAACGGCATGGCATCGGCCGGCGCCAGGTTGCGCAGCCGCACCTCGAGCGGATCGAGTCCGCCGGCGCGCGCGACGTGGTCCAGCATCGTCTCCAGCGCGAAACAGACGCCGGCCCGGGCGACGCCGCGATAGGGCAGGATCGGCGGCTTGTTGGTCGCGGCGGAGAAGGTGCGGCAGCGATAGGCACGCATCACATAGGGGCCGGGCAGGATGCTGGCGACCTGCGCGGCTTCCAGGCAGGCGGAGAATGGATAGGCCGAGTACGCGCCGGCATCGACCACCGCTTCCGCGTCGATGCCGATCAGCGTGCCGTCGGCTTCGGCGTAAACCCCAATGTCGTAGTCATGCTCGCGGCAATTGGCATTGGCGGTGAGTTGCTCGCGGCGATCCTCGATCCAGCGCAGCGGATGGCCAAGACGGCGGGCGAGGAAGGCGGCGCAGACTTCCTCGGCCAGTAGCAGGCCTTTGTAGCCGAAGCCGCCGCCGACATCGGGCGCGACGACGCGGATGCGTGCCTGGTCCAGGCCGAGACATTCCGCGAGGCCGGTGCGCACCAGATGCGGGATCTGCGTGGCGGTATAGAGCAAGAGTTGCTCGAGGCGGCGGTCCCAGGTGGCAACCACGCCGCGGCCTTCGATCGGCGACATGCATTGCCGCGCGGTGCGCAGGCGGCGGCGCACTGCGATCGGTGCGGCGGCGAGGCGTTCTGGTGCGACTTCGATGAACGTTTCGAGAAAGACGTTGTCCGGCCATTGCTCGTGCACGC
>Ga0335074_10016488_pt1 | contig 10404 bp, 10 predicted proteins | sample Lox_Sample_23_FD_206715 | JGI IMG/M metagenome (GOLD analysis project Ga0335074, IMG submission 206715) | Soil microbial communities from Loxahatchee National Wildlife Refuge, Florida, United States - Lox_Sample_2.3 | ecosystem: Environmental > Terrestrial > Soil > Wetlands | place: USA...
CCCTCCATGACCCGGTCCACGGCACGGAACACCGCCGCCCCATCGCCCGACGCGAACGCCTCGGCGACCTGATCAAGCAGGCTCTCGTCGGTGTAACCAAGCAGCGCCACGGCTCGCTCGTAGGTCATCCCGGAGTCGTCAGAGCCGGCCAGCAGCTGGTCGAGGATGGAGAGCGCGTCGCGCGCCGAGCCCGCGCCCGCCCGTACCACCACCGGCAGCACGGCCGGCTCGTACTTGACACCCTCGCTGGCCAGAATCGCCTCCAGCAGCCCGCGCAGGACGGCCGGCGGCATCAGCCGGAACGGGTAGTGATGGGTGCGCGACCTGATCGTCGCGATGACCTTCTCGGGCTCGGTCGTGGCGAAGACGAACTTCAGGTGGGGCGGCGGCTCCTCGACCAGCTTGAGCAGCGCGTTGAAGCCCTCACGGGTGACCATGTGGGCTTCGTCGACGATATAGATCTTGAAGCGGCCCGAGACCGGCGCGTAGAACGCGCGCTCGCGCAGGTCCCTCGCATCGTCCACGCCGCCGTGCGAGGCCGCGTCGATCTCGATCACGTCAATGCTGCCGGGCCCGGAAGGGGCCAGAGCCACACAAGACGCACATTTCCCGCACGGGTCGGGGGTCGGCCCTTGCTCGCAGTTGAGCGAGCGCGCCAGGATCCTGGCGCTTGACGTCTTGCCGCAGCCGCGCGGCCCGCTGAACAGATAAGCGTGATGCACCCGCCCGCTGCGCAGCGCCTGGCGCAGCGGCTCGGTGACGTGGTCTTGCCCCTTGAGCTCGGCAAAGGTAGCCGGGCGGTACCTCCGGTACAGCGCCGTGGGAGTGGCGGGAGCGCCGCTCCGGGCCAGATCCGCGGCCGCGGTACGTGGGACGTCGCCTGCCATAGCCTCACCCTCGCCAGGACGGGAAGGGACCCCTCGCACACCCATCAGAGCCCGCGTACCCTTGCTGCCTTCCAGCCCTGGGGGAGTTGGCGGGGATAATGCCGTGCGAGGGGTCTCCCGCCAGTCTAGCCAGCCGGCCGACTGGCCCACCCGGGGATCTCCCTCGGCCGTCCCCGCCCGGCTGAACGTCCCGGCCAGAACGGCTCCCGGGCTGGGCAGCTCACGGTCCCGCTGAGCAAGGTCCCGCGAGTCGGTAGGCTTGCCGGCGGAGGATTCGCCTAGTGGCCTAGGGCGCACGCTTGGAAAGCGTGTTGGGGGCAACCCCTCAGGAGTTCGAATCTCCTATCCTCCGCCATCTGTGACCAGGCACGACAGAGATCGACTCCTCCCCTAGACTCAGTGCATATTGGGCCGCCGGTCTCAGTTCTGGTCTCATTAGCCCTGGGATCGCTGGCGCAAGAGGCGCCACGCCCGGGCCCGAGGCAGTCGGGCCACGCCCTCGGCGCGCCGCGAAGACCCGGAGCACTTGGCAAGCCCCGCCCGGGGCCAAGCGACCGAGGCTCGGGCCATAGCGTGATCATCCGAAAGTTTAGCATTCATGAAGGAGGGGACTTAAAACGGAAAAAACGTATATTTACCACTTCACTCACGTGGATAACCTGCCGAAGATCATCGCATCCGGAGCGATGTCTTGCGACCGAATCCTAAAGAACTCCGATGTGACCTGTCACGAAATTGCTTACTCATACCTCAAGGAGCGACGCATGCGCACGCGGGTTGAAGTCGCACCCGGCGGAACCTTGGGTGACTACGTGCCTTTCTATTTTGCGCCCTGTTCGCCAATGCTTCTCACCTATATTGACGGCAACGTAACTGGACAGCAGGAATATCAGGATGAGATTATTTACCTCGTCAGCAACGCCGAATACATATCGGAGCGAGGATTGCGTTTTGTATTCACCGACGGTCATCCCATAACTGAGCCGAAGGCTTTCTACAACGATCTCGCAGATATTGGCGAAGTCGATTTTTCCATAATGAGCGGGCGGCTCTGGTATAACACTAACGACGACCCCGACCGGAAGCGACGCCGTCAAGCTGAGTTCTTGGTCCACGAAAGCTTCCCTTGGGACTGCATCAGGGGCATTGGCGTCCTCACCAACGCAACGCAAGAGTTGGTCGAACACGCCATGGACCAGGGATCTCATAAACCTCCTTGCGTTATCAGGCCGGGCTGGTATTATCCTAATAAGGGGAAGAGGAGGTGAGCAAACTGATTCACGAGGAACACGGCAACCTACTGACAGCACAAGCTGACGCAATAGTCAATACAGTCAACACGGTCGGCATCGCAGGCAAGGGCATCGCCCTGCAATTCCGCCAGGCTTATCCCGACAACTTCCGGGCATACGCGAAAGCTGCCAAGCACGGCGAGGTGGTTCCCGGCCAGATGTTTGTCTGGGCAACAGGCCACTTGAGTCCCAGACTCATAGTCAACTTCCCGACCAAACGACACTGGCGCGGCAGAAGCAGGCTCGAGGATATTCGCATCGGCTTGCAGGACTTGGTCCGGTGCATACACAAGTACCACATAACCTCGATCGCCCTTCCCCCCCTAGGCTGTGGGAACGGTGGGCTTAGGTGGAGCGAGGTACGCGAGCTGATAGTCAAGGCACTCGACACGCAAGACGTCGAGGTGCTGCTGTACCCGCCCGAAGGAGCACCATCAGCCGATGAAATACCCGTACGGTCTGCTAAGCCACCGATGACCCCGGGGCGAGCCGCTCTGCTCATGCTGATGAAGCAATACCGGGACTCAGACTGGTTCAGGCTGTCGGCTCTTGAGGTTCAGAAACTAGCGTACTTGCTCCAGGCAAGCGGCCAAGATATGCGTCTCAACTTCGCGAAAGCCAAGTATGGACCGTACGCCGAGAATCTAACCCATGCGCTGATTAATATGGAAGGGCACTACATACGGGGCTATGGCGACCGTAGCCGTGAGCCGCAGATCCGCGTTCTCGATGGCGCATACGACGCTGCGGCTAAGTTTCTAAGCGACGATCAGGACACTGCTGCGCGACTGCGGGCCGTCGCAGATCTAATCGATGACTGGGAAACGCCCTATGGCCTTGAACTCCTTGCGACAGTTCATTGGGCACTCAACAACATCCACCCAGTGCTCCGGTCGCGCGAAGAGGTCTGCGACTACGTAGCATCCTGGACGCAGCGCAAGGCCAAGCTGTTCAAGCCAGCGCAAGTCACTCGCGCAATCGACCATCTAGTCGCACATGGATTCGCCAACCCACTAGAGGGTTGATGATTTCCGGTGGCTTGATCGAACTCGAGCCGGTGTATGAGCCCGGCCCGAGTTCGGAATAGAGTCCTGAGGGCTTCCGATACTCAAGCACGATTACGCCAAGCTCGCCTAGGCTGGGCAGGCTCGTTGCTGGGCCTGACATGCCATCTCCCCCAAGGCACCCTGTAGACTGCTGCGCTTAGTCGCCAGCTTCGCTAACGACAAGCGTTAGCGCGCATGAGTGTCGGTGCTGAACATGGAGGATCAGTGGCCATTTATCGAGTTGTCGCCCATCCCGTCCGTGACCAAGACTGGTGGCCGACAACGGCCACCGATTGCTTCTATTGTGCCCAACCACTAATCCTAGACGATCTAGCGATAACCTGGATGAGTCTCGGCGGATTCAGTTACTGGCACCTTAATTGCGCTAAGGACTGGGCGCCAGCCTTCATGCGTGACGTTTGGGAAGCCGATACGGCGATGCGCAAGCCACCCGCTGATCCCAATCGGTATAGTCCAGTTGCCCCGCCAATCCCCTTTAACCAGCTTCCCGGCACCAAATAGGGGACGCGGACACGTCACCTTTCAATTTACTTCTGGGGGGAGAGCGTGCCCGCTGCCCTCACTGCCATCATCGTCAGGGGCAGCCGGGTCGCTCTGGGAGGTGTCCCAGAGCAGTCCGCCGACCTGCCCGGCCACCCCCTTGAGGATGGAATCGAGCACGTGCTGATACCTGGTGGCCATTGCCGCGCTGGACCATCCCATGATGGCCATGGCCGTAGGCGTCGGCACAGCGAGGATTGCTAGCACGGTGGCGGCCGTGTGCCGCGCGTCGTGCAGTCGTCCGTCACGTACACCGGCCTCGCGGAGCAACGCTTTCCACTCGTGGTAGTCGGTGTTTGGGTTGAGCGGGCGGCCGTCCGGGTTGGCGAACACCCATCCTTCGTCATGCCAGAGCTGGCGGGCGGCCATGCCTTCGGCTTCCTGCTTTGCCTTGTGGGCTCGCAGCAGCACGATTAGCGGGGCGGGTAGGCCGATAACGCGTCGTCCAGCGCGTGATTTAGTCGGGCCGGTGTCGGCGCGGGTCTGCTTACGCTCGGGGCAGTATCCGGCTTTCCGGCCACATGTGTCACCGCACCCGTGCTCGTACTTGGGACGCAGCCGGTTGCGACGGATTCGCATGAGTCCGTTGTCAAGGTCTACGTGTTCCCATTTGAGCCCGAGCGCTTCGCCTTGTCGTAGCCCGAGCGCCAAGGCCACGACCCAGCGTGCGCCGTTGCGTCGTTCGGCCACGACCTTGAGAAGTCGCTGCACTTCGCTGACGTTGTACGGTTCCGTTTCCTCATCCGTTAGCTTGGGCGCCTTTGCCAGCAGTACCGGGTTCTGCGCAAGGTGCCCACGCCGCACGGCTTCGTTGAGCGCGTTGCGAATCGTGCGGTGAACGTGGTGTGCGGTTCCCGCAGACGACCCGTTGCGCTGCATCTTGGCGTACAGCTTTTCCAGATGTTCGGGTTCCAGTTTGTCGAGCCAGTGTGCTCCGATCCCGGGGATGAGGTGAACACGCACGTCCACGCTGTAGCCGGAATGCGTGTTCTCCGCGACATTCGGTGGCGCCGCAATGTTATCCACCCAGAACGTGAGCCATGCCGCAACGCGCCAGCGCTGGCCAGCCTTCGGCACACGGCGCTCGTCGCGCTGCTTTTCGAGCTTGCGGACTTTCGCGGTCACCTCCGCTTTTGTCTTCCCGCGTACGTGCCTACGGTCTGGCCTGCCGTCGTCTTTAACACCTACGGTCACGCGGCCGTGCCAGCCTTCAGGGTTTTCGTAAATGCTGGACCGGCCGTTCGCGTTTCGCCCCATTGTGGTTATCTCCTTAGTCACGCGGCAGCGGACTCGGGCTGACCCTTCAGTCGCAGACCCGACACGTACTTTTCGAGGCACTCGGACGGGACCCGGCGAAGGCGGCCGATAGTGACGGATTCAATGGCGCCGGTTGAGACGAGGCTGTACATCGTTGTCCGGCCGATGCTTAGGCGTTGCGCGGCTTCCTCAACGGTGAGGAGCACAGCCGGGGCAATAGTCGGCGTTGCCATTCGGGTTTCTCCTTTGAGGGTTGCTCTCCCGGTGAAACTGCTTGGCGGCTGCGCACCGGGGGCGGCGGGCTGGGCTTTGGGGTCGTCCTTCTGCTGTAAGTCCGGAACCTGCGGAACCTCCGGAACCTGTGCAGGTCAGGACGGGCGCGGTGGGTTCCGACGGGTGGCCGGGGTTCCGGAACCTCCGGAACCTACGGCGGGGGTTCGGGTTCGGGAGGTTCCGCAGGTTCCGCTTCTACGGCGGGTGGCGGGAGGTAGCGGGTCCAGGCGTCGGCCAGGTGTTCGGCCCGGTAGCCCTGTAGCGAGCGTCCGGCGACTTTGACTTTGCCGGGGTAGATGTCGTAGGGGTCCAGCAGGCGGGCCAGGCCACGGGCGTCTAGCGGCTGGCCTTTGAGGTCGGCCCACGGGGCGGCGTCCAGGGCGTGCAGGCTGGTCAGGATGTCTTCGGTGGTCATAGCCCGGGCGCCGCCGAAGATGTCGCGCAGGTCGGCCAGCAGGCGGATGCCGAGGCTGATGCCGCGCTCGGCATTGTCGCTTACCAGGTAAGCGCAGGCTTCCCGGGAGCGCTGCGGCCAGGGGCCGCCCGCGGCATCGGCGATGGCCAGCAGGGATTCCCACACGTCGGCGGGCCGGTCAATGACGCCAGGCGGCATCTCGGGCCAGTCGCCGGTCAGCCGCTCGGCGATGGTGGCGGTCCAGTCGGCGAGCATGCCGCGCAGTTTCCAGCCTTCGGGTTCGTGGACACGTGCCCGGTAGGGCTCGATGTGCTCATCGGGGGCGCGGCGGCGCATCCGGATGACGATGGAGCGGGTCAGGATGGTGTCGGGCAGTTTGCCGAGCCCGGCCAGCGCGACCGCAGCGTAGGCGGGGAACTCGGCGACGACCTGACGGGTGCCTTCGCCGACGCACCGGTATGCGACGCCGGAGCGGCGGTGCCCGGCGTTGAGAAGGCCGCGCAGTTCTTCGTGCTCTTTGGCTTTGGGACCGAATATCGTGTCGATCTCGTCGAAAAGGATGGTGCGCCGCGAGCTGGGGTCGGCGACGGAGCGGAACAGGGCGGCGGGGGTGGCGTTGACCGCGTGCATCGGCCATGGCACCAGCAGGGTGAGCACTTCGAGTGCCCGGGTTTTGCCGGAGCCGGGTTCGGGTGACAGGAACGCCAGGCGGGGTGTGGAGTCGAACGCGTCCAGCACGTGGGCGTGGGCGGCCCATAGCGTGGTGGCGGTGTAGGCATGTTCGGTGGGCAGGGCGCAGAACCGGCCGATGAACGTCCGCACGTCGTCCAGCGCGGCGGCGCCGTCGCGGCTGGCGGGCTTCATGCGGCGGCCCTGGCCGTGGCGAGCGGGCGGGGCTTGCGTTTGCCCGCGGCGATCCCGGCGGCGATGACGCTGCGGGCGTAGTCAGCGGTGAACGGCGGGATGCCGATGCCGAAGTGCACGCTGGCGGCGTCGTGCAACTCGGCGTGGGCCAGGGGTTCGGGCAGCGCGCCTGCGGCGATGAGCTGGTCGAGGTGGAACGCGGCAGGCGGCATGAAGGCCGCGTCCGGCGGCGACAGCAACGGCAGCTGAGCGCCAGGCCCTCCCCGGTCCCCTTGCGCAGCGCGCTCTGAAGTCGACGAACCCGAACGGCCGTTTGCGGCAGGCGGTCGCCGTTGCCGGTCTCCGGAGCCCGGCCCGCCAGCCGAGTGCTGGCAGCCGCCAGGGGATGGCACCGCGGGCACCGACCTGGGCGGCCGTCGCCTTCGGCGTACTGCACGAGGCGCGTGCTGCCACATCGGCCGCACCAGGGCAAGTCGGCGAGACCTACGAGGGCGATAGTCGAAGCTCGCCCGTATGCAGGCAGCCGCCCGGAATCTGACCTACTACGACTGTGTCGTGTCGACTGAGTTGTCGGCCGCCGAGACGACGGCACGGAGAATCCTGCAGAGCGCGAAGGCCTCGATTCCCATGCTGTCGACATTCCGGGTGCTGCCTTCGGGCGCAAACTGCGCCTGGCCAGGCACACTTCCGACCTCGAAGGCGACCTCGCCGCAGACGATATTCCCTTGCTCGTCGAAGTGCGGCGCATCGGCGGCGACGATAGAGACCCGGATTCTATGAAAGGCGTAGTCGTATTCGGTGCGCAGATGCCAGTCAGTCGCCATGTGCTAAGCCTCTCATCTGACGCGGACCGCCTGCCGGCTCGGCGCCAGAGCCGGCATCGCCTGCCGGGATCGGCCGGGGGGCTGGCAAGCCGTCGTGTCACGCCGCTATTCACGGGACCGTCTTGATGGCGGCCTGGGGAGAGGATCGCCCCCTGGAGGCCGTCGGCTTGCAGCGCGGGCACGGATGCGGCGCGTCGCCGTCGTATCCAAGCATTCGCGTAACTTCGTCGCAGGTGCCGCACCACGGCGGTCGCCCCCGGGCCCGGCCAGGCGGTACGGGTAGCTCTGCCGGTGACAGGCGGGCAGCCAGGACGGCGTATGGGCTGCGGATCCCGGCCGTGTTCGCGCCGGCGAACGCCACCAGGGCCGCCGGGTCCCATCCGGCCTCCAGCGCGGCAGATGCCATGGGGGCAAGCCGCGGCCGCTGCTGACTCGTCAGCGGCCAGCCCGGACCTAGCCGGGTGAAGAACTCACCGGCACCGCCGCCCGCCCCTGGCCGGTTATCCACAGGGCCCCGGCCGTCACGCGTGCCCGCGCGGGCGGCGGACGGTTCCCTGGGTGGTTCAAAGGACGGTTCGGGTGCAACTGCTGCACCCCGTTCCCGCAGCCGTTGCACCCCGTTAGCGCGGTGGTTGCACCCCGTTAGCGCGGTGGTTGCACCCCGTCGCTGGTGCGGGGTGCAACGGCTGCACCCCGTCGGCCACGTTATCCACAGGCGTTTCAGCAGCGGGGTGCAACGGCTGCACCCCGTCATCCGCGCCGCCTGCCACCTGGGCGTTCGCGGTGCGCATCGCCACGATGCGAGCGCTCAGGCCAGGGAACTGGCGTTCGAGGACCGCCAGTTCCTCGTCGTCCAAGTCGTCGCGGATCAGGCCCATCGCCAGGTCCCAGCCCTGCGGACGCCGGTCGGCCCGCTTGATCTTCGCGGCGACCACCGCCGGGTCGCAGGGCCGGATGATCCCCTCGGCTTCCAGCCGGTCCAGGGCGGTCTGCACGGTCCGTTTGGACAGGCAGGTGTACCGAACTAGCGTCTTCTCGCTGGGGAAGGTGTCCTTGCCGTCGGGGCCCGCGTGGTTGGCCAGCCCGATCAGGACCGCCTTGCACGCCGGATTCGGCTTCCCGCCGCCATCACGCGGCACAGGCGCAAGATTAAGAGCCCACGAAATCGCCTCGACGCTCACCGGCGGACCGCCAGCTCTCCGGCCGCCAGGCGCAGGTGTCGCGAGCAGCTTCCGGCGCGGCCTCCAGGGGCAGCGGCGGCACAGGTTCTTGTCTCAGTTCCTGTCTCATTCGGCCGCGTACGCGACCGTTCTCTGACGGCCGCAAAAGCCCCTTTGCTGAGCTTGCAGGGGTTCGGGACTACCGGCGGATGCGGGTAAACAGACTTGGAAAGCGTGTTGGGGGCAACCCCTCAGGAGTTCGAATCTCCTATCCTCCGCGCGTCTCACCAGGGGAAACGTCAGGATGGCCGTGCCCGCTTTATCCATCTATGGGCCGTCTAGTTCTGTTTTAGTCTCATACGCCCCGGAGGCGGGCTGTGCCGGTGCACCCGTTCCTGGCTCAGAGCAGCGCCCAGAGTGTTCCTGTAGACCCCGACTGGCTGCTGTCCTGACCCCCGCCGGTCAGTCGGATGACTGTGCTGCCGCATAGGCAGTGGGCGTCTTGCCGATGACGGCTCGGAACTCCCGGCTGAGATGAGCCTGGTCGGCATATCCAAGGTCGGCGGCCACGGTCGCCCACGACACCTGCTGGCCGTCTTTGACAGCCTCGGCCGCTTCGATAAGCCGGTATCTGCGCAACACCCATACCGGCGGGACGCCCGCATACTCGAGGAACAGCCGCTGCAACTGTCGAGGGCCGATCCCTGCGCTGTCACAGAGGTCGACCAGGCGGCGCAACGACCGGTTGGTTTCGGCCAGCCGTGCCACCTCGGCCACCTGGCGGGCGAGGTGGACCCGTTGCGGGTCTGCCCGGACGGCCAGTTCCTCCAGGACGTCAACCAGGACCTGGACCCGGGATTCCTGGTCGGGTTGGGCGGTGATGTGCTCGATCAGTTTGGCCTCGTCGAGGTCCAGCGCCTCTCCGAGCGGGACGACTTGATCGGCGAACGTGGACGCGGCGTGGGTGGTGAACGCGCCCAGGCCGCCCGGAGTGGTCATAGCGGCAACTGCCCACCCCCGTCCCTTTAGAGTCCGGGAACTCAGGCTCCGGGCGACGCCATTAAGGCGCGCCTCGATCTGTCCCCGCCCGTTGATCTCATCGCTGGCATCGGGGTGCCCAACACTGAGGTTGCTACCGGGATGGGTGAGCACCTGCTGGGTATGGACGACACCGCCGGGCAGGTCCCAGGCCACCGCCCAGAAGCGATTGACCAGTCCCCCCAGGGTCGGGCCGACCGGGTAGCGGGTGAGGCTCACCCGCTGACGCAGTAGCCCGGGATCGAGGATCCCTCGGCTGTCCTTCTCGACCGGCTTCGGCCCGGTGACTTCCACCTTCTTGACCCTAACCACGCCGACGAGCTCGAGCCGCAGCAGAGGTCTTACGGGTCAGCGCCTGCGACGAGGGCGTCCACGACGGGCGGCACTCCCCGGCGGCCGGCCAACTGACCAGGCTTGATCCGCGGGCTGCGGGTGACCTGCCTGCGGGTGGAAATCCCCGGTCTGCATCCCCAGCAGGGGCGTCTTAGCATGGCATCGGGGGGTAACCGGATGACGGGGACCGTGACACCGGGTAAGTGGCTGCGTGCTGAGCGGCCGCTGCTTGACCGGGACGCCGAGCGGGCCGCGATCGATGACCTGCTGAACGTCGTCCGGCGAGGTTTCGGCGGGATGCTGGTGCTCCGCGGCGGTCACGGAGTTGGCAAGACCAGCCTGGCCGGCTACGCGGTCGGGGCAGCTTCTGGATTCCAGGTATCCGTGATCGCCGGCGTCGAGTCGGAGATACAACTCGAGTACGGCGCGGTGCATCAGCTGCTGCTCCCGTTCC
>Ga0335074_10016489_pt1 | contig 10404 bp, 9 predicted proteins | sample Lox_Sample_23_FD_206715 | JGI IMG/M metagenome (GOLD analysis project Ga0335074, IMG submission 206715) | Soil microbial communities from Loxahatchee National Wildlife Refuge, Florida, United States - Lox_Sample_2.3 | ecosystem: Environmental > Terrestrial > Soil > Wetlands | place: USA: Florida...
CGAGCACAGCCACCTCGCCGCCGTCCCGCCGCCGGTACCCTTCGAGGATTTCGACCGTGGTGGTCTTGCCCGCGCCGTTCGGCCCGAGCAGGGCGAAGATCTCACCGGACCTGATGTCCAGGTCGATGCCGCGGACCGCCTGCACCGCGCCGTACGACTTGACCAGGCCGCGCACCCGCACGGCGAGTTCCTCAGGCACGGCAATAGCTCAGCGCACGGCCAGTCTCCGCACAAGGTCCGGATTGTCACCAGCGTCCAGTGCCAAATGTCATCGTGGACGGGCAGCAGACGGCGCGGGGGGGCCGCCGCTTGCGCGGCGGCCCCCCCGCTGACCGGCTTGTTGTTCCTTACTCGCTGCCGAAGGACCTGATCTCGTGGAGCTCGGTCTCGCTGAGCTCGCGCGGCACCTCGCCCTTGGCGACCTTGGACGACTGCACCTGCTGCCGGATCTTCTCCACGACCTCGGGGTTGGCGAGCGTCGTGATGTCGCCGGTGTCGGTGAAGTTGGAGGTCGCGGCGATCACGCGGCGCATGATCTTGCCGGACCTCGTCTTCGGCATGTCGGGCACGATCCAGATGTTCTTCGGCCTGGCGATCTTGCCGATGTCGGTCTCGATCGCGCGCTTGACCTTGTTCTCGACCTCCGGCGTGGCCTCGTAGCCCGGCTTGAGCGAGACGTACATCTCGACGACCCGGCCGCGGATGTCGTCGACGACCGGGACCGCCGCTGCCTCGGCGACCTCGTTGACGGTCAGCGCCGCCGACTCGAGCTCCTTGGTGCCGAGCCGGTGCCCGGCCACGTTGATCACGTCGTCGACGCGGCCGAGGATCCGGAAGTAGCCGTCCGCCGCCTCGAGCGCGCCGTCGCCGGCGAAGTACGGCCAGTCGTGCCAGTCCTTGGACTCCGGGTCCTTGTTGTACTTGGCGTAGTACGTCGAGACGAAGCGCTCGGGCTGGCCCCAGATCGTCTGGAACACGCCCGGCCACGGGTTGCGGATGCAGATGTTGCCTGCCTTGCCGCTGCCCGCCGGGACCTCGTTCGCGTCCTCGTCGAGGATGACGGGCAGGATGCCGAGCGCCGCGGGGCCGCAGCTGCCTGGCTTCATCTTGTCGACGCCGGGCAGCGTCGAGCCGAGGAAGCCGCCGGTCTCGGTCTGCCACCAGGTGTCGGTGATGGCCGCCTCGCGCTTGCCGACGGTCTCGTAGTACCAGCGCCACACCTCGGGCTCGATCGGCTCGCCGACCGTCGTCATCGTCTTGAAGTGGTAGTCGTACTTGGCGGGCTCGTCCGGGCCCACCTTGCGCAGCATCCGGATCGCGGTCGGCGAGGTGTGGAAGATGTTCACCCCGAGCTGCTGGGCGATGCGCCACGGCCGGCCCGCGTCCGGGTAGTTCGGGGTGCCCTCGTAGATCACGCTCGTGGTGCCGAGGGCGAGCGGGCCGTACACGATGTAGGAGTGCCCGGTGATCCAGCCGATGTCCGCCATGCACCAGTAGGTGTCGTCCGGGTGGATGTCCTGGTAGTACTTGGACGTTCCGGCCACGTACGACAGGTAGCCGCCGATGGAGTGCTGGCAGCCCTTGGGGCGGCCCGTGGTGCCGGACGTGTACATCAGGAACAGCGGGTCCGTCGCCGCCAGCGGCACCGGCTCGACGATCTCGCCCTTGTGCGCGGCCAGCAGGTCGTCGACGAAGACGTCCCGCCCCTCGACCATCGGGGTCTCGGCGGAGTACTGGCCCGGATAACGACGGAAGACCAGGACCTTGTCGACCTCCTGGCCCTCCTTGGCCGCCGCCTCGACGGCCTCGTCGGCCTTGACCTTGTGGTCGAGCAGGTCGCCGCTGCGGTAGTAGCCGTCCATCGTGACCAGCACCCGGGAGCCGGAGTCGGCGATCCGGTGCCCGGCCGCCGTGCCGGAGAACCCGGCGAACACCTGCGAGTGGATGACGCCGAGCCGGGCCGCGGCCAGCATCGCGACCGGCAGTTCCGGCACCATCGGCATGTGGAACGTGATCCGGTCGCCTGCCTTCAGCCCAAGGTCTTTCAGCACGGCCGCGAATTCGTTGACCCGGACGTAGAGTTCCCGGTAGGTAATCGCCTGGTGCGCCTCGCTCTCGGGCTCAGGGATCCAGATCAGGGCGGCCTTGTTCGGGTGTGTTTCCATGTGCCGGTCTACGCAGTTGTAGCTGGCGTTCAGCTCGCCACCGGTGAACCACTTCCAGAACGGCGCGTTGGACGTGTCGAGGACCGTATCCCAGCGCTTGTACCAGGTCAGCAGGTCGGCGTAGGCGGTGAAAGAGTCCGGGAATTTGTCCTCGGTGAACTCCTCACGGATGGCGGGAGAGGACGCGTTCGCCTGGGCGGTGAGCTTGGCCGGCGGGTCGTAATATTCTTCCTCGCGCCAGTGCACCGCGATGAGTGCCTCAGAGGATTCCGCCGTTTCTTCATCGATCGCGTCGTTGACGTCGTCAGCCATGTCTCTATATCCTCCGCATCCCTTCGCCTGGCGGCGTTGCCACTTGTCATGCTTGGGCAAATCCAAATTTAACGCGCGGTTGCGCCGGCCACCACGGGGCCGCGGAGGTAGTTGATCTTTTAACGCTAGACGCAAGGCTTCACAGCGGGCTCGCTGTGGCCTGGCGCGGCCAGGCGATCATCGTGAGCGGCGAGGTGCGGACCTCCGGGAAGGTCTCGTCCATGCCGGTGATGCGCATGATCCGCAGCAACGACGGGCGGGCCGCCGTGAGCTTGACCGCATGCCCGGACCGCCGGGCATGCCCGGCCACCCGGGCGAGCACTCCCAGGCCGGCCGCGTCACAGAAGGTCAGGCCGGCGAGGTTCATCGTGACCGGCCCGTGCTGGTTGTCCACGACGTCGCGGAGGTAGGCGTACGCCTGATCCGCGGTCGCGATGTCCAGTTCGCCCCGTACCTGGACGGTCGCCTTGCCGTCGGTCGTCACCTGGTAGGCGAGCTCCAGTTGCATGGCTCGCGCGAAGTCGACGGTCGCCCCCATCTCACCTTCCCCGTAACTTCCCCCGTCAGGCGCAGCACGGTCCCCCTGGACACGGCTCGCGCGAATCATCAAATTTCCCCTCCTACATGCTAGTAGACGCTAGCGCCCCAGTACAGCCAGCATCAGTAAATTCGGTAATATTTCGCACATCTCCGGAACCACGCGCGTCCCGGGGAGGTGCCATGCCACCAGTGAAGGCCGGGAAGCTTAGGCAACACCCACGCCTCACTGAGTACTACGTGTGAACCGCCCAGATGGTTCTCTGTTTCCGCAGGTAATCCGTTCAGTGAACGGCCGGCCACTCTGGGTATATCGTGCGCATGGAGCCGATTCTGGAAGAACTGTCGGAAGAAGAGTCACTGGGGCTCATCGAACAGGCGGAGATCGGGCGGATCGGGTTCACCGGCCGGTTCGGTCCCGTGGTGCTGCCGGTGAACTTCACGGTGCTTGACGGGTCGGTCGTGTTCCGCACCGTGGCCGGCAGCCCGCTCGGCGAGGACCTGCGCACCGGGATCACCAACGCTGACTACAAGGTCGCGTTCGAGATCGACGAGATCAACCCGGCCGAACGCACTGGCTGGTCCGTCCTGATCCAGGGCGGCGCCCACTACGTGGAGGACGAGGAGGAGCGGGCCGTCGCCCAGCGCGCGGGCATCGACCCGTGGGCCGGCGGCGAGCGTGACCTGTACGTCCGCATCACGCCCACGCTGATCGCCGGGCGGAGGATCCGCCGCGCCTGATGCTTACCCGCCCGGTACCGGCATACTGTTATACCTGCGCAATCGGGGCGCGGTGTGTCAGGACGGGACAAGGGGTGAGCAGCCATGCGCATCCGGGGCAGCGTTGCGATTGATCTAGGGACGGTCAACACGCTCGTCTGGGTGGAAGGCCGCGGCCTTGTGCTCGAAGAACCGTCGGCGATCGCCATCGAGTCGACCAGCGGTGCGGTCGAAGCCATCGGCGAGGCGGCCGACGTGCTGGCAGGCAAGGAACCCCAGGACATCAAGATCATCCACCCGCTGCGCGACGGCGTGATCGCCGACCTCGAGGCGACGGCGGCCATGCTGCACGGTTTCCTGCGCAAGGCCAGGCCGCGCAACGGGCTGCTGCGGCCCCGCGCGCTGGTCTGCGTGCCGAGCGGCGCCACCTGGGTGGAGCGGCGGTCGGTCGCCGCGGCGCTCGACGCACGCCGTCCGCGGTACTCCGTGACGCTGATCGACGAGCCGGTCGCGGCCGCCGCGGGGGCGGGCTTCGACCTGTCCGCCGGGGCCGGGGGGTTCATCGTCGACGTCGGGGGCGGCACCACCGAGGTCGCGGCCGTGGCTGGCTGGCGCGTCGTGCGCGCGCAGAGCCTGCGGATGGCCGGCAACGCGATGGACGAAGCGATCGTCAACGCCGCGCGGAGCACTCTCGGCCTCATCCTCAGCGAGCGGGCGGCCCGCCAGCTGAAGACGACGCTTGGCCTGACCGGCGGGACGGACGGCTGGGCGGAAGCGGTCGGCATCGACGCCGCCCGCCGCACGCCGCGCGTCGAGCGCGTCTCCGGCGAGCTGGTGGCCGGGGCGGTGGAGCCGGTCGTGGCGGCGATCGCCAGGGCCGTGCAGGAAGTGCTCTCGGACATTCCGTCCGGCATCGCCGAAGACGTGGTGCGCGGCAAGATCCGGCTGGCGGGCGGCGGCGCGCTGCTGCCCGGCATGGCGCAGCGCGTCGAGGAGATCGCCGAGATCGGCGTGGTCGTCGCCGAGGACCCGCTGCGCTGCGTGGTCCGTGGCGCGGCGGCCATGCTCGAGGCGAATCGCCAATCCCGGTCAAGCCGGGTCTAAGCTCAGAGCTGACTGGTTGATAGCCAAAGCTGGAAGCGGGACTTAGCCCACGGCGTTGTGGTTTAGCGAATGCCTGCGGTACGAGCCGCTCGCCTGGCGGAAAGGTCAGGTCCCTGATGAGCAAGCAAGCGACACCCCCGCCGCCCGGTGATAAGCCGGGGCCGGGGAACGCGCCGCCCCCGCCTCCGGCGTGGCGGCACTGGCTGCTGCCGATCGGCATCCTCGTCGCGCTGTTCCTCTGGATATACGCACCGGCCGTCCACCAGACGCCGAGCACCACGCTGACGTACTCCCAGTTCCTGAACGACGTGTCGGCGCACAAGGTCAAGACCGTGACCATCGCCGAGTCGGGCGGCACGAGCACCGGAACGCTGACCAGCGGCGAGGACTACTCGGTGGTCATCCCGCCGCAGGCAAGCCAGGCACTGCTGGACGAGCTGCAGACGAACAACGTGCAGATCACGGCCGCCACGAACTCGCCCAGCTTCGGCAGCGAGTTCCTTGACTGGATCCTCATCATCGCGCCGTTCGCGCTCTTCTTCTGGTTCTGGATGCGCCTGTCGCGGGGCGCGGGCGGCCAGCTGCAGGGCGTGCTTGGCGTCGGCAAGTCCCGGGCCCAGGTGTTCGACGCGGAGCGGCCGTCCACCACGTTCGCCGACGTGGCCGGCTACGACGGCGCGAAGAAGGAGATCAGCGAGGTCGTCGACTTCCTGCGCGAACCGGAGAAGTACTCGCGAGTCGGCGCGGTGGTGCCGCGCGGCGTGCTGATGGTCGGCCCGCCTGGCACCGGCAAGACGCTGCTCGCCAGGGCGGTGGCCGGCGAGGCGCAGGTGCCGTTCTTCTCCGTGGCCGGGTCCAGCTTCGTGGAGCTGTTCGTCGGCGTGGGCGCGGCCCGGGTGCGCGACCTGTTCGCGGAGGCGCGCAAGCGCGCCCCGGCGATCATCTTCATCGACGAGGTGGACGCGATCGGGCAGCGCCGGGCCGGATCGGGCGCGGTGGTCTCCAACGACGAGCGGGAGCAGACGCTCAACCAGCTGCTCGCCGAGATGGACGGCTTCGACCCCTCCACGGGCATCGTGGTGCTGGCCGCGACCAACCGGCCGGAGGTGCTCGACCCGGCCCTGCTGCGTCCCGGCCGGTTCGACCGGCAGGTGACGATCCCGCTGCCCAACGTCAACGAGCGGGAAGCGATCCTGGGCGTGCACGTCAAGGGCAAGAAGCTGGCGCCCGGCGTGGACCTGAACGCGATAGCCCGGGCCACGCCGGGATTCTCCGGCGCCGACCTGGCCAACCTGGCCAACGAGGCGGCCATCGTCGCGGTGCGCGACAACCGGGACGTCGTGACGGCCGACGATTTCTTCGCCGCGCGCGACCGGATCATCCTCGGCCGCCGGGAAGGCTCCAACGTGCTGCTGCCGGAGGAGAAGCACGCGGTCGCCGTGCACGAGTCGGGGCACGCCATGGTCGCGGCGCTGTCCGACCACGCCGACCCGGTCGCGAAGGTGACGATCCTGCCGGCCGGGCAGACCCTCGGCGTCACCGAGCAGCTGCCGCTGGTCGAACGGCACATGTACACCGAGGATTACCTGCTCGACTCGCTCGCCGTCCGGCTCGGCGGCCGTGCCGCGGAGCTTGTCGTGCTCGGCCAGGGGTCGACCGGCGCGGGCAACGACCTGGCCGGCGCCACCGACCTGGCGGTCAAGATGGTCAGGGAGTTCGGGTTGTCGGCGGAGCTCGGCCCGGTCGGATACCCCGAGGGAGGCTCCGTGTTCCTCGGCGGCGGCGGCCCCGGCATGTCCAGCCGGCCGTTCTCGGAAGACACCCAGGCCGAGATCGACCGCGAGGTGTCCAAGCTGCTCAAGCAGGCCGAGGATCGCGCCGTAGACCTGCTGAGGACCCACCGGTCAGAGCTTGACTCGCTGGTCGACCTGCTGCTCGAGAAGGAGACGGTGGACGGCAGCGACGTCTACCGGCTAGCCGGCCGGCCGGACAGGGGTGGCACCCTCACCGCGCCGCCGGTGACGATGAGCCCGCACCCGGCCGAGGTCACCAGCTCTGACGGTTCCACGCCGGGGCAGTGACGAGCCAGTCGGCGTCCCAGGCCGCCAGCCGGCGGCGGTTCAGCACGCGGCGGACGACGACCGCCTCGCAGAGGTAGAGCGCGCCGATCCCGGCGATCGCCCCGATCGCCCCCAGCTGCCCCTGCCCGGCGACCTGGGCGGCCTGGAGCGGCGGGTTGACCACGTTCCCGGCGGCGTCCGCCCAGATCGTGACCGTGCTGCCCTTCTTGCTGCCGGCCTGCGCCATCACCTCACCCGTGTGCCGCACCCCGGTGACCGATGTCCACGTCGCCCGGACCGGAACGTAGCCGGTCAGCGAGTATCCGGCGTCGGCGCCGGTGGCGAGCTGCGTGAGCTCGGCGCGCACCTGGTGCTCGGAGGCCTGCTGGGCCCGCTGGGTATCCAGCGCTCCGGCGTAGGCGGCGTGGCTCGCGGCCTGCGCGGCGAACGGCGCCGCGGCGGCCGACGCCGCCAGCAGCCCGGCGAGGATATAGGTCTCCACTCGGTCGTACGTGCGCCGCAGCGGGTTCCGGTCGGGGCGGAGGCCCCGCAGCACCCTGGAAGGCAAACGTCCCTTGCTCATCACCAGTCCCCCTCAACCATGGGTTCGTGTCCGTGGGAGTGGGGAGCAGGGCGTTTCCGGCTCCCATTAGCAGCGTTGCCGTCTCCGCGAGTAGCAAGGGTATGCGCGTCCATCGATGAAAGCGCGGACTTTCAGCGTGATTACCGTCGCATTCGGCGGCCGGTATGCTCGGCACCATGCACGTCATCGGCGCCCTACCGCAGTACATCCCAAGCCCGCCGATCAATAGCTTCCACATCGGCCCGCTGGACGTTCACTTCTACGCGCTCGCCTACATCGTCGGGATCACGTTCGCGATCCTGATCACCAGGCGGCGGTGGCGCGCGCTCGGGGGCAACCCCGACGTCGTCAACGACATCGCGCTGTGGGTGGTGCCGGCGGGGATCATCGGCGGCCGGATCTACTTCGACATCACGACGCCGGACGACATCCCGCACGTGTGGTACGGGGTGTTCGCGGTCTGGACGGGCGGGCTCGGCATCTGGGGCGGCGTCGCGCTCGCGACCGCGGTCGGGGTCTGGCGGCTGAAGAAGCTCGGCATCACGGCCGGCCCGTTCGCCAACGCGATCGCGCCCGCGCTGCTGGTGGCGCAGGCGGTCGGCCGGATCGGCAACTACTTCAACAAGGAGCTGTTCGGCAGGCCGACCACGCTGCCCTGGGGCCTCGAGATCCCCTACCAGTACCGCGTCTCTGGCGGCATCCCAGCGCACGACCTGGCGTACGCGACCTTCCAGCCGACGTTCCTCTACGAGCTCATCTGGGACCTGGCGTTCGCCGCCTTCCTGGTCTGGCTCGGGCATCACGCGAAGATCAAGCCCTGGGGGCTGTTCGCGCTCTACGTGGCCGGTTACTCCGCGTTCCGCATCTTCGAGGAGTCGGTGCGGGTCGACTCGTCGGAGTACTTCTTCGGCCTGCGACTGAACATGTACATCGCGATCATCGGGACGCTGGGCGGCCTTATCTGGTTCGCCTACGCGCAGCGCCGCCCGGACCGCCCGGTGGTGGTGAATCCCGGCGGGGACAGCGATGATCCCGTTCAGTCAGCCGCCGCTGCCACGCCGACGCCAGCGGCGGAGACGGAAGAGGCTGAGGGAGTCGCCACGCTCCGTTCCGAAGAATAGGAACAGGAAGCGGCGCGGCGGGAAAGCTCGAGCCAGCCAAGCAGCGCCAGCGGATACCCGTAGTAGCCCCAGCGGGCGGCGGGGGCGAGCGTGCATGCCGCGGTCAGCGCGACGGCCAGCCTGACCGTCGCCGCCCTGGTGTCGCGCGGCGAGCGCACCGCGAGCCAGCCGGCGACCCCGAGGGCGGCGGCGGCGAGCAGGGCGAACGCCGCCCACTGGCCGGCCGGGCCCGCGGTGGCGAGCAGGTGGCCGGGCAGCGGGCTCGCGGCGGGGGTGCGGCGCCGGGTCAGGCCCAGCGGGAACAAGACCGCGTTCACCGCGGTGGCATCCGGGGCGAGCAGCGCCGCGGGGGCCGCCACCAGCGTCGCCGCGACGCAGGCGAGCACGGCGGTCGCGGCGAACCGCCCGCCGGTCCGCCTGCCCTGGCTAGCGGCGAGCATGGCGGCGATGACCGGGACCGCGGGCCACGCGATGGCCTTGAGCGCGCAGGCCGCGCCGGCGGCGAGGGCCGCCAGCGTGGTGCGCCGTGAGGAGCTGCCCGCGGGGGCGGTGAGCGCCAGGGCCGCGCCCAGCAGCGCGATCACGGGCAGGTCGGTGCTGCCGGCCACCAGCGGCAGCGCCAGGACGGGCGAGGCGATCGCCAGCGTCGTGCGGCGCAGCGCCTGCCGCGGCGGCGCCCCGGGAACGCGGAATGCCAGGTAGACGCCGGGTACCGCGGCCAGCGTCAGCCACAGCCGCGGGCTGGCGGGCCAGCCGGTGAGGCCAGCGGCGTTCGGCAGGCCGAAGACGGCCATCAGCGGCGCGTACGGGTTGTAGGCGAGGACGTGGTTCAGGCCGGCGGCAGGCAGGTACGGGGTGCCGTGGCGCAGCAGCTCGCGGCCCGCCTGGGCGACGACGGTCAGCGAGCCCTCGCCGGCCCGGCTCGGCAGGCCAGCGAAGGCCTGCCAGGCGAGCGGCGCGACGGTGGCGCCCAGGGCGGCACAGCCGAGTGCGATCGTGCGTCGCTGCGGAGCCGCCGCCATGATCGCCGCGGCGGCCGCGTAGCCGATTGCGGCCCACGCGCCCCAGCAGCGCTCGATCGGCTGGCCGCTGAACGACGCGAGCGCCGCGGCGAACGCGGCGAACGCCAGGTACCAGCGCGTCATGGCGCTAGCGGGTGGCTATCGGGGCCACCGTGGCTCCTGACGCCGTGACCAGATCGGCGGGGGCGATCTCTATCTCGAGCCCGCGCCGGCCGGCGCTGCAGAACATCGTGGTGAGTTCGAGCGCCGAGCTGTCGACCACGATCGGAAGCCGGCGTTTCTGGCCGACGGGAGAGATGCCGCCCGCCACGTAGCCGGTGGCGCGCTCCGCGGCGGCCACGCCGGCCATCACCGCTTTCTTGCCGCCGACGGCGGCGGCGAGCGCCTTCAGGTCCAGCTGGCGGGCCGCCGGCACGACGGCAACGGCGAGCGAACCGTCCACGGCGGCGACCAGCGTCTTGAACACCCGCTCGGGCGGCACGCCGAGCGCCTCGCTCGCCTCGAGGCCATAGGACTCGTGCCGCGGGTCGTGCGCGTATTCGTGCAGCGTGAACGCGACCCTCGCCCGTTCCAGGGCGACGGTCGCCGTCGTCCCGCGTCCCGCCACGAACCGTCACCCTAGCGCCCGCGGCGGCCACCGGAAAATCGTTATGCGGGTCGGCCGCCTTGTCCGCATAGTTGCCGTATGCGCGTTACGTTTCCGCGGCTGCCGGACTATGAGGTCGCCTACTCCGTCGTGGAGCGGGACGACGGCGTGGTCTACCGGCTGCTGAGCGGTCG